>Ga0164241_10004412_pt1 | contig 13649 bp, 11 predicted proteins | sample OricomyardsoilBY_FD_108780 | JGI IMG/M metagenome (GOLD analysis project Ga0164241, IMG submission 108780) | Backyard soil microbial communities from Emeryville, California, USA - Original compost - Back yard soil (BY) | ecosystem: Environmental > Terrestrial > Soil > Unclassified | place: USA...
GTGCTCCCGAAGGAAAGATGAGGTCTAGCGGCTAGCCGCTAGACCGTACGCAGGTCGCGCTCGTTCCAGCCCATGAGGTAGAGCAACGTGTCGAGGCGTTCGTTGTGGTTGAGCGACATGCTGGCCACCGCTTGCAGCTTGGGCTTGGCGCGAAAGGCGATGCCCAGGCCCGCGCTCTGCAGCATCAAGATGTCGTTGGCGCCATCACCGATAGCCACGCTCTGCTCCAAGCGACAGCTGTACACCTGGGCCATGTCCTTGAGGACTTGGGCTTTGCGCTCGCTGTCGACGATCACGCCCTTGACGCGACCGGTGAGCTTGCCGCCCTCGACCTCCAGCTCGTTGGCAAAGGCAAAGTCGAGGCCAAAGCGCTGCTTCAGCACGTCCACGAAGAACGTGAAGCCACCGCTGACGAGGCCAATCTTGAAGCCCAAGCTCTGCAGCTTCTTCACCCATAGGTCGGCGCCGGGCGTGAGCTCGAACTTGTCGATGAGTGATTGAGCGCGCTCGAACGGCAGGCCCTCGAGCAATTTCACGCGCTCGGTCAGCGCACCTTTGAAGTCGATTTCGCCGCGCATGGCCCGCGCCGTGATCGCCGCCACCTGCTCCTTGACCCCGACCAGCTCCGCGAGCTCGTCGATGAACTCGCCCTTCACGAAGGTGGAATCGACGTCCATGCACACCAGTCGCTTGGTGCGGCGGAAGATGTCGTCCTTCTGCACCGCCAAATCGACGCCGAGCTCCATGCCCAAGCGCAACAGCTCGCCGCGCAGATCCATCAGCTCGGCTGGCTTCAGATCGGTACCCGGCGGTAGATCGGCGATCAGCTCCAGGCCGTTCAGCGCGTCGTCGGACAACGAACGGATCTCGCGGATGTTCATGTGCCGTTCGGCCATGAAGCGCGTGATCTCTGCGGTGGCGCGGCCGTTGGAGAGCGGCCCCAGCAACGTGACCGCCAGCGCGGGCGCTTCGGGAGCGCCCGTCGCCTCGGGGGCGTGCTTGAAGGGCGTGACCTCCAAACGCAGGCCCAGATCCGCCGCTGCAAACAGAATTTTCCGGAGCGCGTACGAGTTCTTCGGCAGGTCGACGATCGCCGACAGCATCAGATAACCGTTGAGCACCGACTGACCGATGTTGATGAGGCCTGCGCCCTCGGCTTGAGCGATAATCTCGGTCAAGCGCGCGGTAACGCCAGTTCGGTCAGCGCCTGCAATGTGGAGCACGAGGCGGTCGGGGTGCTCGGTATTGGTCATGGGGCCGCTTAACATGTCAGGAGGCCTCTGCGCCGCAATGATTTGCACTGGCGTGGCCGATGGTCGGGCACCCCTCAGCAACCGCCCGGCCCCCCTCCGAGGTGCTTGCACTCTCAGGCGACGTGCCCGAGAGTACCCGGTTCGTGCTGCACCGGATGACGCGAGTTTTTCGGCTCGAGAGCGGGAGGTCCGCAGTGTCGTCCCTCCTTTTGTGCGGGCTGCTTTGGGCCGCCCCGCTGCTGGCCCAAGTGCCAGTGGTCCCTGATGCGCCGCCGTCGAGGCCCTCCGCCGTGGTACCGCCCGCGCAACCGGCTCCGGCCGCGCCGGCCGTCGTGAACAAGCCGGCCGTGCCCGTCGCGAGCACGGCGCCCTCAGCACCGGCGTCGGCCCCGCCCGCTCCCTCGGCGGAGGCAGTCCCGTCGGGGGAGGCAGTCCCGTCGGCCGACGCTGTCCCGTCGGCCGAACCGGCACCCAGCGCCGAGCTCGTGCCGTCGGCCGCACCACCAGCCTCGGCGGCGCCGAGCGCAGAGCCGCCGCCGCCGCCGCCGCCACCCGAGCCGGAGGAGCCGGCGCTTGCCGCCGAACCAGCGCCCGTCCCCGCGTTCGCGGTCAAACTGAAGGACGACCCGGTCTTTTCGTTACGCGCGGCGTTGGGCGGCAAGTCGCCCGAAGTGCGCGCGCGCGAGGCTACCGAGCAGCTCAAGCGCGCGTTCGAAGGCGAGCAAACGAGCGACGTCGCGATCGCGCGTCGGGGTGACGTTGCGCTGCTGTCGGTCGGCCGCACCTTCATCGTCGAGCTCGATGACGAAGAAGCCAAGTTGGCGGGCGCGCGTTCGCTCGAGGTCTTCGCCGCCAGCACGGCCTCGGCCATTCGCGCGGAGCTGACGTCCGAGCGCAAGCAAGCGGCCATGACCAGGAGCGCGTTTTCGTTCTCCTTGGTCGTATTTTTCGGGCTGATCGCCTTTTACCTCATTCGCAAGCTGGGTGAGTTCGCCGAGCGCGCGCGGCATTGGTTCGATGCACGGAACGACAAAGACCTGTCGTTACGTTTCCAAGGCATCGAGTTCGTGCGCCCGGCCATGCTGCGCTCCACCGGCGTGCTGGCGCTCAGCACGCTGAAGTGGCTGGCCCAGTTCGGCGTCGCGTACACGTGGTTGGTCGTCGTGCTGTCGCTGTTCGAATCGACGCGCGGCTACACGCAAAAGCTGACCGGGTTCGTGGTCGCGCCCATCTCGCAGCTGATGGCGCGGTTGGCGACGGCGCTGCCGCTGTTGGTGGTGGCGGCGCTCGCGGCGCTCGCGGTGTTCGTTCTGGTGCGCTTCGTTGGGCTATTTTTTGCCAGCGTTGCCCGCGGTGAAACTCCGCTCGGCTGGCTACCGAACGATTTGGCGGCGCCGACCAGCGTGCTGTTGCGGGCCGGCATCGTGATCGCAGGGTTGGTGTTCTTGGCGCCAATCGTCACCGGCGACAACGACGGCGTGCTCGGTCGGGTAGGGTTGATCCTGCTCGTAGCGTTCGGCCTGTCGGCAACTCCCGTGCTGGCGTCCGGAACCGTCGGCGCCATCTGGTTGTACGGTCGCCGCCTGCGTGTGGGCGAGTTCGTCGAGCTCGGTGCGTACCGGGGCCGCGTCGCCGAGCTGAACCTGCTCGAGCTTCGCCTGACGGTGACCGATCGCACCGAGCTGCGCGTGCCGCACCTGCTCACGCTCGTGCGACCCATGCGCCTGCTCGGCGCTCGCCCGCGCCTCACGCTCGACATGTACGTGCACGCCAGCTCTTCGGTGACCGAGGTGCGCTCGCTGCTGGCGACCGTTGCCGGCAAAGTCGGCTCCGAGCCCAGCGTCGAAATCGTCTCGGCCGACGCCGACGCCATTCGCTTCCGCATCGCCGCGACCTGTGAATCGCTCGACGCTCGCACCGCCTTCCACATCGCCGCGCTCGACGCCTTGTCCGGTGCCGGCGTCACGCTCGGGAGAGACCGCGCGTGAGTGACGGCATATGGCTGTTGCTCGGGCTGTTGCTGCTGGCCTACCTGGGCAGCAACCTGGTCGGCGGCCGCGCCATTCGCGGCTTCGGTCTGGCTTCCGGGTCGGAGTACCTGGTGCTCGGGTTCGTGCTCGGTCCGCACGTGCTCAACATCGTCGGGCGTTCGTTGGCCCACACGTTCGAGCCAGTCGTGCTCGTCGGTACCGGTTGGCTCGCCCTGGTCGTCGGGGTCGGGTACGTGCGCGTCGCCGAGCGCTGGATCAGCCCTGGCCGCGCCGTCGCGGGGGTCGCGCTGGGCCTGCTGAGCTGCGCGGCCGTCACGGCGACCGTGTATTTCGCGGCTCCGCAAGTGACTAATTTTCAAGGCTTCGCGCGCTTGGCGATCGCGCTCGGCATGGGCGCCTGCGCTTCGGCGACGACGAGGCACTCGGTGCGCTGGGTCGTCGAACGTCACGGCGCGCGCGGGCCCTTGGCAGATTTTGCGGCCGACGCGGCGCGCGCGAGCGCCCTCGTACCGCCCTTGGCGTTGGCCGTGCTGTTCGCGTTGGCGCCCGGCGGGGCGCTGCCGTCGGTGCCGATCATCGCGCGCATCGGCGTCACGCTCGCGTTCGGCGCAGGGTTGGGCTTGATCGCCGCGCTACTGCTAGGTCGAGACTTTCGCCGCGACGAGAGCTGGGGCGTGCTACTCGGCACCGGGCTGCTCACGGTCGGGGCCGCTGATCGGGCTGGCCTTTCGTTGCTGGCCGCCATGTTCGCCATGGGCCTCACGTTGGCCGCGTCGCGCCATCGTCTCGAGATCAAGGCCATGCTGACGCCCACCGAAAAGCCCGTCTTGCTGCCAGTCGTGGTGCTGGCCGGCGCGTACGTGAACCTCAAGTTGCCGACGGTGGTGTTCATGCTCGTGGTCGGCGCCATCGTGGCCAAGATTTTGATTCGCGTGTTGCTCGGCTCGGCCTTGGCGTGGGGCCCGGCGCGCGGCACGGGCCCAGACTTTGGCTTGAGCATGATCGCTTCGGGCGGGTTCTCGATCGCGGCCGCCTTGGCGTTCTCGACGCGCGTGCCTGGCATTGCCTCCGACGCGGTGCTGCTGTTTGCCGTCGTTTCGACCATTCTAGGCGAGCTGCTCGGCCCCGCCGCCCTGCGCCGTTCGCTCGCCCGCGCGGGCGAGCTGCACGCCGTCGACACCCACGAGATAGGCCGCCCCAGCGACGCCCCCGAGCTTACGGGTCGGGAGAGCCACGGATGAGCGGCCACGGAAGCGCACAAAAAGGGCTGGCTACGCGCGCGGTGCAAGCGCTCGCGCTAGCCGTTTCTTTCGGTGTCATGTTCGCGCTCACGCGCCTGACGCCCGAGGTCGACTCGCGCCTCGGCACCATGACGGCCATCGGTTTTCTGGTGCTGGCCGGCACGTTGCTGAGCGAGCTGTTCGAGCCGCTCGGCTTGCCCCACTTGTCCGGCTACTTGCTCGCGGGCATCGTGGGCGGCCCGCACCTCCTGCACTTGGTCGATCACCACACGGTCAAGCAGCTGGCGCAGGTCAACACCTTGGCCCTGGCGTTGATTGCGCTGGCCGGCGGCGTGGAGCTCAAGGTGTCCACGCTGCGGTCGGTCGCCAAGAGCCTCACCTACGCCAGCATCTTTCAAACCAGCATCGTGCTGGTCAGCATGGCGGGCGTGTTTCTGGTGTTGTCGCCGTTCATTCCGTTCGCGAAGAATTTGGAGTGGCGGCCGCTGTTCGGCGTCGCGCTGTTGTGGGGCGCGTTCTCGGTGACTCGCAGTCCGTCGGCGTGCATGGGCATCTTGTCGCAGACGCGCGCCAAGGGGCCGTTGGCCACGTTCTCGCTCGGATTCATCATGTTGTCGGACGTGGTCGTCGTGGTCATGCTCGCCGCGGCGATCATGCTCGCCCGGCCGCTGATCACCGCCGGCACCGCAATTTCCATCGACGATTTCAACGTCCTCGGCCACGAAATCCTGGGCAGCATCTCGATGGGCACGACGCTGGGTTTGGCGCTGGCCATCTACTTGCGCTTGGTCGGCGGGCAACTGCTGTTGGTGCTGATGGCGCTGGGCTTCGGTGTCACGGCCGCGCTCAAGTACGTGCACCTCGACCCGCTGCTCACGTTCATGACGGCAGGCTTCGTCGTTCAGAACCTGTCGAGCCAAGGCCCCAAGCTGCTGCACGCGGTCGAGCAAATGGGCAGCGTGGTGTTCGTCTTGTTCTTCGCCACGGCCGGCGCCGAGCTCGACGTACCACTGCTCAAGGAAGCGTGGTCGATCGCGCTTGCCATGTGCGTGCTGCGCGCCGTCATCACTTACCTCACGTCCCGCCTCGGCTCGCGCCTGGCTGGCGATCCGGCGGTCGTGCGCAAGTGGGGCTGGGCGGGGCTCGTTTCCCAAGCCGGCCTCGCGTTAGGCCTGGGCATCGTGATCGAGGGCGCCTTTCCCGGCATCGGCACCCAGTTTCGCTCGCTGGTGATCGCAGCCGTCGCCATCAACGAGATGATCGGCCCCGTGCTGTTCAAGCTCGCTCTCGATCGCGCGGGGGAATCCGACAAAGGCGAAGCGGTCGCCCGTCCGTCCTTGCCGCCGCCCGCTCCCGTCCACTGAGCCGCGTCGCCAGACGCCTGCGGAAGCAGCTTTTTTTAATTAATAAAATCGGATAGTTACTTGCACGAGTCGAATCCCTACTTTGCCGATAGGGATTCGGTGCTAAGACCGTCTGGCGATGGATCCGATTGTTGCTTTGGCCGGCCTGCTCGTGGGCTTCGTCGTCGGGCTGACCGGTATGGGCGGGGGCGCGCTGATGACGCCGATCTTGGTTTTGTTGTTCAAGATCGAGCCGCTCGCCGCCGTGTCGAGCGACATCGTGGCCTCGATGATCATGAAGCCGATTGGCGGCAGCGTGCATTTTCGGCGCGGCTCCGTGAACAAGGAGCTCGTCAAATGGCTGGTCATGGGCTCCATCCCCTCGGCCTTCTTGGGAGTCGTCTTGCTCAAGACGCTCGGAACTGGCGCCGCCCTGCAAGGCATCGTGAAGAGCTCCCTGGGCGTCGCGCTCTTGGTCGTCGCGTTTGGCCTAGTGGTCCGCCCCCTGCTGACGAAGTCGCGCAAGCCGGGCGACAGCATGATGCCAATCCAGGTGAAGAAGCTGCCAACCTTGTTGATCGGCATCGCCGGCGGTCTGATTGTCGGTCTCACTTCGGTCGGCTCCGGCTCGCTGATGATCATCATGCTCTTGATACTCTACCCGAGCTTCAAGCTGTCCGAGCTCGTCGGGACCGATCTGGTCCAAGCCGTGCCGTTGGTCGCATCGGCGGCGCTCGGTCACGTTTTCTTCGGTGATCTCAAGCTGGCCTTGACCGCTTCCATCTTGGTCGGCGCCATCCCTGGTGTTTTCATCGGCGCGCAGCTGTCGTCCCGCGCTCCCGACCACGTCATCCGTCCGGCCTTGATTATCGTCTTGCTCGCGTCGTCGTCCAAGCTGCTCGGTGCGAGCAATCAGCTGGCAGGCATCGTGGTCGGCGCCGCCGCCGTCGTGATGGTGCTGGTCAGCCTCGGCGTGAGCGCCGCGCGTCGCAAGGCCAGCGCCGAAAAGCCGCTCGTCGGCGTCGACGCCGCCGCACGTTGAACGCAAAAGGCCGCGCGCAGCGCAGCGCTGGGAGGCGACGGCGAATCTGCCACCTCTGGCGTTCGAAAAGTGACTTCGGTTCCGAAGTCACTTTTGTTTTCAGAAGGCGCCGTGGCCGCTGAGATCGCGGCGCGCAGCGGCGAAGCCCCCGAGAGCTCGCGTCCGCCTCCTCGCCTCCGTTGTGCCGCGGGCCTGCGAGAAAACGGGCTGCTGTCAGTCGACTTGGGTGTCGGGGACGATCGCGGCGGTGGCGGCGGCCTCGCGCGTGACGCGCGGGTCGTCGCGCCGGAAGACTTGAGCGAAGACGACGAACGCGGCCCACAGCGCGGCCAGGTGGTAAAGCATCGGGCCGCCGCCGTACAGGTGGTAGATTTGGCTCGAGATGGGCGGGCCCAGGACCATGCCCGCGGCGTAGAACGTGTTGTAGATGCCGGTCGCGCGATGGTACTCGCGCGTGACCAGCCCCTGCAGGGCCAGACTCAGCGGCGAGATGCTGGCCAAGCTCGCGCCTGCGATCGCGACCGCGACCGCCATGGCCGGAAAGCCGTTCAACAAGACGAAGCCGGCGATCATAGTCGTGCCCACGATCGCCAAGAGGCGCATGACCAGCAGGTGTCCGTAGCGATCGCCGAGCCTGCCCGCGACGTAGATGGCGAGCAGCATGCCGATGGCAAAAAAGAAGGTGATGAGCCGCGTCTGGTCCTTGGGGATGCCCTTTTCATCCTTCATGAACAGCGGCAAAAACAGCACGACGCTCGACTGGAAGTAACCGTAAGCGAAGGTCGCGAAGCCCGACGTTTTCACGCGGTTGACCAAGACGCCCAAGGGCGCGCGCTCTTGGGTCGCTGCGGCCACACCGCCTTCAGCCGCTGCTTCGTGGTGCGTATCCGACGCCTTGTCGAGCCGCAGCCATACCAAGATGCCGGTCAGGGCGGAGAGTGCGCCTGCGACCAGAAAAACGCGCTCGTTCGGTAGCACCTTGGCTGCCAGAAATGCGCCCATCGAGCCCGCGCCGTAGCCGACTGCGATCGACATGCCGTAGACGCTCGTGACGTACGCTTTGATTTCGCGGCGCGCGCGCGCGACCAGGATGGTCTCGGAAGCGACCCAAACCAGGACCGAGGCCGCGCCGTCGAAGAAGCGCAGCCCCGCGATGGCGGCGTAGCTGGGCGCAAACGGAAAAAGCGCGACGGTGGTGGCATAGATGAACAGGGCTGCCACCAGCACCGTCTTGGCGCCGAGCCGCTCCACCAACGTGCCCGACGCGATGGCAGTGACCATGATGCCGGCCGCGAACCAGGCCGCAAGAGTGCCGATATCCGTCTCGCGGTAGCCGCGCGCGGTCAGGAACACGGAAATCACGCTGATGGCCATGCCGTAGGCGGTGCCCAACCCCAGCGTGGCCAGGTAAATCCGGATCACGTTGGCGTCGTCGACCTTGCGCCGGACGACGCCCGCGAATCGGCCCAGCAAGAACAACACGAACAGCGCGCCCAGCGCTTTGGCGAGGAGGACGATTGACAGCATGGCGAGCCTTGGTGCGAAAACAGCGACGCCCGGGGACCTGAAAGGCGCCCGGGCGTCGTATCACGGCTAAGTGGCGGTGTTTACTCGGCCGCGGCCGCGTACTCTTCGGTCTTCGCAGTCTTGAACATCGGCAGCACCTGTCCGAGCTTGGCCTTGGCCTTGCCCAGCGCTGCTTCCGCCGCGCCAGGAGCTTTTTCTTTGGCGATCGTGAAGAGCTCGACGGCAGCTTCGCGCGCGAACGCGACGGCGGCCTGAGCCTTCTCGGGGGCTTCGCTGCCGGTCTTGAGCGCGGTGTCGCGCAGGGCGATGAACGCGCTCTGGGCCTGAATGGCGGCCAGCTGCAGCTTGGACTTGCCGTACACCTTGGCGATCTCGTGGATGAGATCGGCGCCGGTATGGGCGGCGGCGTGCGGCGGCAAGTGCAACGACGCGGCGTAGCGCGGGTTCTCTTGTAAGAAGCCGTTGATCTGCTCGAGCGAGAGGCCGGTGTCTTCCAACGCCTTGTCGAACTCGGCTTGCGCCGCCTGCTTGGCTTTGAACAGGTACATCTGCACGCGGCTCTGGAAGTTGACGGCGCCGTCGCCGCTCGTCTCCACCGCGCAGAAGATGGTGCCGGGGAACTTCTCGGTGATGAGCGACTGGACGCCGTCGGACACGCTGGAGCTGGGCATGCAGCCGAACGGCTTCACGCTCAGGGTCATGGTGGCCTTGCTCTTGACGACGTTGAGGATCAGCTTGCCGACCTCCATGTGGCCTTCGCCGCCGCGCAGGTCGTTGTTGTAGAAGGGCGCGGCCACGTCCGCGACCGCGTCCATGTCGGGCAGGTGGTAGCCGTAGAAGCCGCCCGCGTGAGCGAACGTCTGGAAGGCGGCGCGCAAGACCTTGTCGCCCGCCCACAGACCAATCTTGCGCACGAACACGCCGTATTCACCGGCGTCTTTGAGGCCGTTCTTGCTGCCGTCGGCGCCGCGCAAGAGCGCGCGCTGGGCGGTGTCGAAGCGAACCTCCCAAATGTTGTACAAGATCCAGGCCGTTACGAACTGGATGTCACACTCGGCGCCCTCCTTCTCTAGGAAGCGCTGCAGCTGGTAGTTGCCGTCACCCTCGGTGGTCATGGCCCAGAACTCGCCGATGATGGCGACCTTGGGCTTGACGCGCGTGCGATCGACTTCGACCTTCTTGAACAACTCTTTGCTCTTCATCAAGGCCATCAAAATGGACTTTTTGTTGAGCAAGGCGTCGTAGCAAATCTTCTTGGCCTTCTCGATCGCCTCGTCGGTCGCGCCGGGCACGACCTCGTACGGGCGCAGGCGGTAGCCAATGCCGTTGATCACGTCGCCCGCGATCAGGCCCTTGAGCATGCCCGCGAAGAACGGCGCGTTCAGCTCGAGGCCGCTCTCTTCACCAGTGGCTTGGCTGAGGCCACCTTGCTGCTGGAACAGCATCACGCGGAAGCCGTCGAAACCGGCGTCGCGCAGGGCCTTGCGGTACTCAGTCACGTACATGCCGAAGCGACACGGGCCGCAGGCGCCGGCGGTGAGGAATACGTATTTGTCGACGATGTCTTTCGTCGACACACCGCGCTCGTCGCGCAGGTAAACCAGGTACTTCACCAGGTTGCCGACCGTGAAATAGGTCGGGTTGCACTGACCACGGTTACCGAACTCTTTGCCCGCGCGCAGCGCGTCGTAGTTCGGCGCGTCGAGCGGAACGGTGTTGTAACCGAGGCTCGTGAAGGCGCCGGACACCAAGTAATCGTGGGCCATGGTCAGGCCGCCGATCAGCAGCGTGATGTTCGCCTTCTCGGACTTGGTGAACTGCAAGTTCGCCATGTCTTCGAGCCAGCGTTTCTCGATCTCGAGGCCGAGCTTCTCGCGCTCGGCGTCCTCGAACTTCTTTAGCTCGGCGTCGATGTCGAGCATCACGTCCTGGCCGACGAGGGGCAGGCTCTTTTTCTTCGCGCTACTTCCGAGGTCGATCTGCTGGGTCATGCTGGCTCTCCCTGTCCTGACACGGGCGTCAGTGTACCCTGGTTCGTGCCCCTGAAAGCAAGGCTTCCAGCCACTTTTCTGCGGTGACACGCGTGTCAGTTCGTCCTCGTCCTGGGTGAAAGAGCGGACGGGGCGAAACTGCCGAAAAATCCCGGGAAGCCCGCAGGGGGTTGGGGGAGGGGCGGGCTCCGCGCTATCCTGAGGCGGAATGGCCGTTGGGGCACCGCACCAGGTTTTGTCCGGGAAGTACCGTTTGGAGCGTGAGCTTGGGCGGGGTGGCATGGGCTCGGTGTGGCTGGCCCAGCACCTGACGCTCAGCTCGCCGGTCGCCATCAAGCTGATCGACCCGGCGATTGCCGACAACACGGAGGCGTTGTCGCGCTTCTTGCGCGAAGCCCAGGCCGCCGCATCGCTGCGCAGCCCGCACGTGGTGCAGATTCTGGATCACGGTGTGGACGAAGGCGTGCCGTTCATCGTCATGGAGCTCCTGGACGGAGAGTCGTTGGCGGCGCGCCTCGAGCGTCAGCGCCGGCTCGCTCCCCACGACACGGCGCATTTGATGACGCAGGTGGGGCGCGCGATGACCAAAGCCCACGACGCGGGCATCGTTCATCGCGACTTGAAGCCCGACAACATCTTCATCGTGCGCAACGACGAAGAAGAGATCGCCAAGGTGCTGGATTTCGGCGTCGCCAAGTCGCACACGCATGGCGTCGGCGCGGTCTCGAGCGCGACCCGCACCGGCTCCGTGTTGGGCACGCCTTACTACATGAGCCCCGAGCAGGCCGAAGGCTCCAAGCTGGTCGACCATCGCACCGACATCTGGGCGATGGGCGTGATCGCTTGGGAGTGCTTGCTGGGCGCGCGTCCTTTCGAGGCCGAAACGCTGGGGGGCCTGCTGTTGGCGATTTGCGCGCGCGAAATCCCCACGCCGTCGCGCATGGGCGCGGTGCCGGCAGGCTTCGACGCTTGGTTTGCGCGCGCCTGCTCGCGCGAGCTGGAGCACCGCTTTGGCACCGCGAAAGAAGCCGCGCTCGAGCTACGCAACGTGTGCGCGGGGCAAATGATGGCGGGTGCCTATGGAGCCGCTCCGCAGGCGCCGGTGCAGGCGGCTTCGCTGCCGCTGGCGTCCACGACCGCGCACCTGGGGCTCTCGACCTCGAGCCCGGTGCCGAAACGCGGCGCGGCGCCGTGGCTGCTGCTGGGTTTGGCCACGACCGTGGTGCTCGGTGGCAGCGCGATCTTCTTTCTGCGCAACGGTGAGCACGTGGACGCCGCAACCAGCGCGGCGCGCCCGGCGGAAGCGGCCCCGGTCGAAGCCGTTCACCCTGCCGCTGCCAGCGCGCCCGCTCAGGCCGAGCTCGCGACGCCAACCGAGCTTGCTCCGCCCCCGAGTGTGGCGCCCGTCCAGAGCGCAGCTGCCGTCGCGCCCGCTGCGCCCGCTGCGCCCGCCGTCGTTCGGCCCCCGGCCAGGCCTCGACCCGCGGCGGCGGTGGCAAAGCCGAAGCCGGTCGTCGCGGCACCCGCACCCGCACCGACCCCCGCCCCCACACCGCAACCGACGGCCAAGCCGCGCGTCAATCTCGGCATCTGACGCGTTGCGCGCCCATCAGAACGGCTCGAAGCAGTCGTAATTGTGCTGTTGGACGATGCGGCCGGCGGCGATGCGAAAGAAGACGCCGCAATGGGCGGTCATGGTCTCGCCCACCTTCAGGTTGCCGAGCGGTACCTGCAGCTCCGCCGTCCACGTGAGCTCGACCGCTACGCGCTCCGCGTCGACCAAAGCACTCTTGACCGCGTAGCGCTGGTTTCGCACGACCGTGCGCCCCTTGCGACTGCCGGCCAGCACTTGCGAGAGACCGCGCGCGGCCCCGCGCTCGACGAGGCGGTTCGGAAACTCATGCTGTTCGAGCTCGGCGCTGAAGAACGCCGCCAGCCGCGTTTCGTCCGCGTTCTGCTCGATGGCGTGGAAGTAGTCGAGGACGAGCTGCAGGTTGGGGGGGCACGGCGGGTTCGACATTGCACAACCCTAGTTGTTCAATGTAGGTTGTGCAAGTGCCCGCCGCTGCTCAGGCCTTCCCGATCGACGTTCGCGAGCTCGCCGTTACCCACCTGGCGAATTTCGTCGGCGTCTTTGCCAACCAGCACGTGCTGAGCGAGATGAAGCGAGCCGGCTTCGGTGATCTACGTGAATCACATGGGTTTTTGGTGCAGCATTTACTCCGCGGCCCGCACAGCGTGGGTGAGCTTTCCCGGCTGATGGGCGTTACTCAACAAGCCGTCTCCAAAACCGTCGCCGAGCTGACGCGCTCGGGCTACTTGGAGACGCAGGTGGGGGACGATGCGCGGGTGCGGCTACTGCGGCTCTCCGAACGCGGGCACGCCTCGGTGCTCGCCTCGCGTCGCATTCGCGACAAGCTCGAGCGTCGCTTGGCCGACAAGCTGGGGCCGAAGCGACTGACGGTTCTGCGCGCCCTACTGGGCGAAGCATTGCAAGAGTTGGGCGGCGTCCCGGCCGTGAAGGGCCGGCGCGTGCCGGCCCGCGCCGCCCACCAGAAAGGCTGAATTTGGCGACTTCTCACCCCGTTACGATGGCGGTGCGGGTGCTACGGCAGCATCAGGTGCCGTTCGAGCCGCACTTGTACGTGTGGGAAGCGCGCGGCGGGACGCGCGCTTCGGCCGAGCACCTGCAGGTCGACGAGCACGCGGTGATCAAGACGCTGATCTTCGAAGACGAGAAGAAGCAGCCGTTGTGCATCCTGATGCACGGCGACAAAGAAGTGTCGGCCAAGAACTTGGCGCGAGCCCTGGGCAAAAAGAGCGTCGCTCCCTGTACGCCCGAAGTCGCGGACCGTCACTCGGGCTACCAAGTCGGCGGTACGTCCCCGTTCGGCCTCAAGCGCGCCATGCCCGTCTACGTCGAGGCGACCATCCTCGAATTGCCGCTCATCTACATCAACGGCGGCGCCCGCGGCTTCCTCGTCGCCATCGCGCCGACGGATTTGGCGCGGGTCCTGAAGCCGACGGCGGTGCGAGTCGCGGTTTAGGACCCAGATTTTTGCCCAGGAAGATCAGAAGGTCAGAAGGCGAGCGGGTTGGGCTGCCAATTTGGGTCGGCGCTCGCATCGCATCGCGGCGGGCGCCGTTGCACCACCTTACGAGGCGACGCGGGCGCCGAAACACATCGGCGCCCCATTCAGGCCTTCTGTCCTTCTGACCTTCCTGTGAAATCTGGGGACTTAAAAAGCCGTACCCCCGTTA
>Ga0164241_10004413_pt1 | contig 13648 bp, 12 predicted proteins | sample OricomyardsoilBY_FD_108780 | JGI IMG/M metagenome (GOLD analysis project Ga0164241, IMG submission 108780) | Backyard soil microbial communities from Emeryville, California, USA - Original compost - Back yard soil (BY) | ecosystem: Environmental > Terrestrial > Soil > Unclassified | place: USA...
CGCCGTGCGCGCGCCGTGCAGCTGCTCTTGCAGGGCCAAGCACGACCGATAGTCCTTTCGCCCCAAGAAATAGCCGGCAAGTTGGCGTGTCATGCTCGCACCCGCTATTCGGGCGGTTCCACGCCGGTGGCGCGCAGCTCTTCACGCAACAGCTCGATGCGCTCGATGAAGGTGCCGGCGATGTCGGGGTCGAACTGCGTGCCACTGCAGCGCTCGATTTCGCTGACCGTGACCTCGTGCGGCAGCGCTCGACGGTACGCGCGATCGCTCGTCATGGCGTCGTAGGTGTCGGCCACGGAAATGATGCGCGCGATCAGCGGGATGTCTTTGCCGGCGAGGCCGAGCGGGTAGCCCCGGCCGTCCCAGCGCTCGTGGTGCAGATGCACGCCGGGAATGACGGGACCCAAGAACTTGATCGGATCCAAGATCTCGCGGCCATAAGCCGGGTGACGCTTGAACACCTCGTACTCCGACTGCGTCAGCTTGCCGGCCTTGTTCAGGTTCATCACGCAGCCGATCTTGCCGATGTCGTGCATCAACGCCGAGTGACGCACGATCTCGATCTGGGCTTCGTCGAGGCCGAGCCACTTGGCGAGGTTCACGGCGTAGCGCGCGACGCGCTCGGAGTGCCCGGACGTGTAGCGGTCCATCTTGTCGATGGTGCGAGCCAAGCTTTGGATCGTCTGCTGGAACGTGGCCTGTAAGTCCTCGTACAGCCGGGCATTTTCGATGGCGGCGGCGGCGCGCGAGGCGATGATGGAGAGCAGCTTTCGCTGGCCTTCATCGAAGCGGCGGCTCGCCGTGAGCGACACCGTGCTCACGAAGCCCAAGAGTCGGTCGCGCATCTTCAGCGGTACGATGATTAGACTCGAGACTTGCCGTGACGGATGCGCCGAGAACATTTCGCGCGCGCGCGCGCCGTGCTCGATGATGGGCCCAGTCCCCAGGCGTTCCACGACCTTGACCGGATCCAGCTCACCCAGCTCTTCGCCCTCTTCCAAGAGCGCGCTGTAGTTGAGGCTGCGCAGGGCGAAGTTGCCTTCGCCGTCGGCCAGCCACGTCATGACCAGGTCACTGCGCACTTCCGACAGCGCGCTTTCGGACAAGGTCGACACGACTTCGTCCAGTGACAGGCTGGCGGCGATCGCTTCGCTCACCTTGTACAGTGACAAAGCCTCACGCAGTCGCAGGTTCTCCGCCGACAGGCGACGCTTCTCGAGACCGCGCTGCACGATGTGCACGATCTCCTCCACCTTGAACGGCTTGAGGATGTAGTCGTACGCGCCGCGCTTCATCGCGTCGATGGCGGTCTCGACGGTACCGAAGCCGGTCATGATCACGGTCAGGGTGTCGGGATGCACCCGCGCGACTTCCTTGAGCAGATCGAGACCGCCCATCTTGGGCATCTTCAGATCGCTGATGACCATGTCGTAGCGCGCGCGCTCGAGCTCGGTGACCGCGCTGGTCCCGTCCTCGGCGGTGCGCACGATGTAGCCTTCCATGCCGAGGAAATCGGCGATGATGTCGCGGATGAACTTTTCGTCATCGACGACGAGGACTCTGGGACGGTCCTCGGGGTGACCAGACTCGAGCGCAGGCATTCTTGGTCGGGGGTACTGCCACCAGAATAGCTCAGAACCCAGAAACACCAGCCCTTCCCTGTGCAGGGCCCGGGTTTGTGAGCTCGAAGTGGCGCCGTCTGCACGAGAGACGGGCGGGACGTGCCTTAGGCTCGACGGCCGGCAGGCAGCGGTGAGCGCCGTTCGGGCACCGGCGACCGGCGATCGGACAACAAGCCACCGAGCGAATTCCGCGGTGGCGCGGTGTCGTGCGACTTCAAGTACAGCAAGTTCAGTCCGTTGATCAGCGCGTGCGCCAGCATGGCGCCGAGCAGCGAGCCGCTGACGGCGAAGATGGCTCCAAGAGCGAGGCCGACGACGCTGGCCCAGGCCACCCAAACCCAGCGGCTGGGGCCACTGAGCTGCGCATGCACGACGCCGAACAGCAGAGCTTGGGGCACCAGACCGAGCCAAGGCATGATCAAGCCGCGAAAGACGAGCTCCTCTGCCAACGCCGACAGTCCGGCAATGACGGCGATGCCGGTGCCGTCCAGCCGCAGCGTCATCGGTCGCAGATCGCGATGCAGGTTCCTTGCCCAACCTACATTTTCTACCAAGACCCGCGTACCGACGACCACCGCTGCAGCAAAGGCCACGCCGAGAACCGCGCTGAACGCGTGCGCTTCGGCGCCTTCGAGCGGCAGCCACGGCCCCTGGTAAGAGACGAGCCAGCCAAGGTCGAAGGCCTGGCCGACAGCGAGCGCACCCATCGCGATGAGGGCATACGCTACCGAGGCTCGGCCCCAGCGGAACATGCGCTCAATATGCCACGACTCGTCCTGATTCGAAACCCCAGCACCCCGGCGATTTGATAGATCTCGCCCTGGATGGCGACGCCGCCCAACACCACTTCTGCCACGCCTGCTGCACGTGGCCCTGATTCGCCCGAGATCTTGGAGCGTTTCCAAGGTCAGTTGGAGCTGGTGGACATCGTGGCGCGCCAGGTCGCGCGCACGCTCGGCCCGGTCGTGGAGCTCGACGACCTGCACAGCTTTGGTCGCGAGGGCTTGCTCGATGCCGCGCGTAAGTTCGACAGCCAGCGTGGCGTGCCATTCCGGGCATACGCGAATTTCCGCGTCCGTGGCGCGATCATCGACGGTATCCGCTCCTCGGCGCGGCTGCCTCGGCGCACCTACGAGCGCCTGAACGGTATGTCTGCAGCCTTGCGCGCGAGTGAAGGCGTAGCCGATGACACCTTCGCTGCACCTGCTGGCGCGACACGGGCACAAGCCGACCAAGCTTTGGGTGACCACTTGGCGGCGATGGCGGCGGCCATCACGGTCGGGCTGATCGCGCCGACCAGCGTCGGAGAGCAGGGCGAGCTCGTGCAGGTTTCGCCCGCCGACAGCCCCGAAGAAGCCGTGTCGCGCGCACAACTGCTGACGCTCGTGCAAGAGGCCATTTCGGCACTGCCCGAAGAAGAAGCCGCGTTGGTGCGCCGTCATTATCTAGAAGGTGAGCGCTTCGACCACGTCGCTCAGTCACTCGGTCTCAGTAAATCGTGGGCCAGCCGGCTGCACACGCGCGCCATGCAGCGTTTGTCCAAGCGGCTGCGCGGAGCGTAGGGGCCCGCGAATGGCTAAGTGCATTGGGGGCAGAGCCGCAGGGCGGCCCGAGCGACCCGCTGGAATTCGCTGCCGGCGCACAAGCCGCCGAGCGGTAGCTTCCTCGGCACTGGAAGCCGACGACGACACCGCCGAGCCTCACGGTTACGCGACGAGCGGAGCGGAAGGGGCCATGGCGTCCTCGGGCTCGTGCTGCGTGGCGAGTAGCGAGTACAGCACGGGGACGACGAAGAGCGTGAACAAGGTGCCGATGGTCATGCCGGCCACGAGCACGATACCGATGCTGTTGCGCGCCTCTGACCCCGGACCTGAGACGAACACCAGCGGCAGGTGACCGAACACCGTCGCCACGGATGTCATCAGCACTGGGCGTAGTCGCGTGAGTGATGCCTCGCGTAGCGCGACTAGCTTGCTTGCGCACGGCTCCTGGAGCGTGTTGGCGAATTGCACGATCAGTATCCCATTCTTGGCGACCAGGCCCACCAGTGTGATGAGGCCAACGCTGTCGAAGGCCATCTGCATATCGATATCTTGCGGCCGAGTTGGACGGATGCGCTTCATCTCCTCGCGCAAGCGGTGCGCCACGTCGATTTCATTTTCCCCAATCAGCGGCCAGACGCCGAGGTAGACGGCCTCTTTTTTTCCATATTTGGCTACTGTCTCCGCTTCTTCGGCGCCGAGCTCTACTTTGGCTACGTCGCTCAGGCGCACCACGGCTCCATTTCGCTCGATGATGCTGTCCGCGCGGCGCGCACATGGCATTGCGCGCCCGGTCAGTGTCGTCGCCGATGCACCGGCGTTGGCCTTCAGACGTGTGCTGTTCGGCAACGGCAGCCCTTGTTCGTCAGCATCATCGTTGCGGTCACTGGGAGCGCCGTCGACTTCGTGCTGCACTGAGCGCACTCGGGGCAATATCACGCCAGCGCCTGACAGCTGCGTCGAGCGGGTACTGATGAGGCTCACCACCCTGCACGGAACCGTCACGCGGAAGTTTTTCCCAGTATGCGCATTTTTTTCATTGCCACCGCTGCTCCTCTTTTGTCCTTCCTGACGGGCGCTTGCGGTGACGACGCTGCTACCGGTGCCGGTGGAGCTGCAGGTTCGCCGCCATCGCCCATTGGTGGTCAGGTCGGCACATCAGGTAGCGCTACCGGCGGCAGTGCTGCTCTGAACGGCGGCGCGGCCACGGCCGGTGGTAGCGCGGGAGCTCCTGCGACGGGCGGTGCGCTGACGGCGGGAACGAACGCTGGCGGCTCGGATCCTAATCGTGGCGGTGCAAGCGCTGGCGGCGGAGGCAACGGCGCGGGAGCTGGCAACGCCGGCCGGAGCGGCGCGGCCGGCGCCAGCGGCGGTGCGGCGACGACCGAAAAATTCAGCTTCTTCGTCACGAGCCTTGCGGCCATTCGCCGCGAAGCGGGCAGCCAAGATGGCTTTGGTGGTGACCTCGGCGGGCTCACCGGCGCCGACGACATCTGCACCCGTATTGCCGAAAAATCGATGCCGGGCGCGGGCGCGAAAGGCTGGCGAGCGTTTCTCAGCACCTCCACCGTGAACGCGATCGACCGGGTCGGCAGTGGTCCTTGGTACGATCGCGCAGGCAGGCTTTTCGCGCAGAACGTGCAAGGAATGCTGACCGAGCGCCCCGCCGGCGACACGGCAATCACGGCCGATCTGCCGAACGAAGACGGCGTGCCGAACCGCGCCGGAACCGGCGGCGGCAGCGATGACAACCACGACACCATCACGGGCTCGGACTTGATGGGGAAGTGGGACGGCGGCCCCACCTGCGAGGGCTGGACGAGCGCGACCGGCGGTGATGGCCCGCGCGTCGGTCATTCCTGGCCCGCTCAGAGCGGAAAGAGCTGGATTCAAGCCCACATGGCTCCCGGTTGCGAGCCGAGCGTCAGCTTGACCCAAAACGGAGCAGGCAGCGGCAATGGCATCGGCAATGGCGGTGGCTACGGTGGCTTCTACTGCTTCGCCTTGAAGCCTTAGGGCCCGCGAATGGCTAAGTCGATCGATCTCGCGGCCGATGCCTCCCGCCTGGCTTCGTTGCTCCTCAATTCCATACTGCAGTAGGCGCCTTCGTCGCGCCTCGCCATCCGGGCGCCTCGACCACGATCTTCGACCGACTTAGCCATTCGCGAGCCCTTAGCCATTCGCGGGCCCTTAGGAACGCCGACCCGACTTGCCGACTGCCGCTTGGGATGAGAAAGACGTTGAACGAACTGGTATCGCGAATCGACTTGCGAGCAGGCAATTCCGGTCGATTGATCCGCGACACTGTGTCAAAGAGTTTGCGTGGGACAGCTAACATTCCTCGGTTCTCCCCGGGTCTCAGCGCTCATCTTGAGTTTGAGCGTTAGCGCGTGTAGCGCTGGCGGCGGAGCTGCACCTGGTGTCGGCAACGCTGGTGGTGCGGCGGGGTCGAGCGTGCCCGGCGGCGGCGGCGGTCCGATGCTGTTTGGCGGAAACGGCCCGAGCCTGGGCATCGGCGGCGACACCGCGCAAGCTCCCCCGAATTGCGGGAACGGAGCGCTCACCGACGACGAGGCGTGCGACGACGGCAATCGAGCGTCGGGCGACGGTTGCAGCGAGACGTGCCTGCAAGTCGAGCGTGGTTTCAGCTGCGCCAATCCCGGCAAAGCATGCCGCGAGATCGCACGGTGCGGAGACGGCGTCGTCGCGTCGAGCGAACGCTGCGATGACGGCAATACTGCGGCCGGAGACGGCTGCTCCGAGCGCTGCAAGATAGAGCTTGGCAAGAAGTGCGAGGGCTCACCCAGCGTTTGCTCCGACGCGAAGTGTGGCAACTCCATCGTCGAGGGCGCGGAGAGCTGCGATGACGGCAACAACGCGCCGTTCGACGGTTGCTCGTCTTTGTGCCTGCGCGAGCCGAACTGCAAGGCGCAATCGTGCACGTCCGACTGTGGCGACGGCCTGGTCATCAACGAGGGTTGCGACGACGGCAACACGTTGGATGGCGACGGCTGCTCGGCGACCTGCACCGTCGAGACGGGCTTCACCTGCAAACAAGAGCCGCAGTGCGAAAAGATCAACGATAAGTGCGTAGTGCGCGTCCCGGCCATCTTTCGTGACTTCGGAGAGAGCAATGCGGACTTCGGCGGCGGCACCGAGTGCGGGCTGAAAGAGGGCGCCCCGATTGTGCCGGGCATCGCGCAGGCCATGCTGGATGCGGAAGGGCGCCCTGTGCTCGGCACGGCGCCGGCGTCGGCGTGCATCCAGTCCGCCCAGAGCTTTGGCGGTTGGTTTCGCGACGGCGGCGGCTCGGTGACCCTCGTCGGCAGTGTCGTGCTGTTCGACAACGGCAGTGGCGGGTACGTCAACCGCTTCGGGCAGAATGGCGAAAAGCTACTCGTGTACAGCGCGCCGGCGGCAGGCCAGGGCTCGGAGCAGCGCGTCACTGGTGCCACGAGCCAAGCGACGTGCGCGCCGGGTTGCGCGACCCGCACCCAGGGCTCGTTGCAGTGCGCGAACCAGTGCCGGCCGGACCATGACGCGGTCGACACCGGGACAAGGCAGCTGACACAACGCGAGATGGAGCTGACTCAGCGGCAGGCGCAGCTCACCCAGGCGGAAGCGCAAGAGAATCCGGACGCCGCCGCCATCGCTACCCTCACGACGCAGGTCGCGGCGCTCGAGGACCAGATCGCCGCCCTCGAAGCCGACATCGCGACGCTGACGGCAGCGGCTACGGCCTGCGACACGGCATGCCAAACTCAATTCGACGCTCTGGTCGCTGCCTGCGTCGCCGACTGCAAACCCTGCAGCGGCACTGGCGGCGGGTGGTGCACGGGTGGCGTAGCGAAGGAGTACGATGGCACACCCGTGTTCTTCCCTGTCGACAGCGTGATGGGCGCGACCCGTGACGCATTCGCGGCCCGGCTGCCCGCTCAGTACGGATACAACGGCTGGCCCGCCGAAGCCGACGTCTTCGCCGGTGCGGGCCTGCACAACTTCTACTTCACGAGCGAGGTGCAGTACTGGTTCCGCTACGAGGCGGCGACCAACGCACGCTTGGACTTCACGGGCGACGATGATGTCTGGGTGTTCATCAACGGCCGACTCGCGGTCGACCTCGGTGGCATCCACGTGCCGATGGACGGCACCGTCACCATCAACGCCGCCTCGGCGACCCGCTTCGGCCTCACGCCGGGCAATGTTTACAAGATCGTCGTGTTCCAAGCCGAGCGAAAGCGTGACGGGTCTTCGTTCCGCCTCACGCTTTCCGGCTTCGAAGCCGCACCCAGCGACTGCACGGCGGTGTGCGGCGACGGCATCTTGAGCTTCGGCGAAGAATGCGACGATGGCGCCAACGACGGCGGCTACAACGAATGCGACATGGGCTGCAAGCTCGGCGCGTTCTGTGGCGACAAGGTCGTCCAACCCGAAGAACAGTGCGACGACGGTCCCGGCGGCAGCGCTACCTGCGCCGGCTGTCGCAAGCTCAAGCCGCCGGCATAGGTCGCGTGGCTGGCCGTCAGCCGCCCTGGTAGAAGAACTCTTCGCGTACGATTTTGCCGTTCTCAACGGTGAAGAGGCCGATCTCGTCCATGGTCATGCGGCGATTGGCGGGCTTGTTCGTGATGTCGAAGACGAAGCGCACCATGAAGCGGTCGCCGTTGGGGTACGGACCGAACACCTCGCCGCTATGGACCTCGTGGTTGTTCACCCACCACTCGCCCTTGGCGCGAATCGCGGCAATGCCGCTCGCGACCGGATCGTTGCCCGGGGGCACCCAGGCCTCGACGCTGACCGCGTCTTTCGCGAACAGCTCGTCCAAGCACTCGCCGTATTTGCCCTCTTTGCACAAAGCCACGTAACGATTGGAAATTTCTTTGACGGTCATGATGGGCTCCCTCGGGCTAGGTCGGACGCATAGAGCTCGCGAAAGAAAGCGCAACCACCCGCCCCGCCGACCGAATAGCGAGCATGCGCATTGGAGGAGAGAGCCCAAGCTGGCAAATGGTGACGATCGACGCGGCCCCGGCCCGCGCCCGCGGGACGCCGGCAAAGCCCGCCGAAGCCAGCTTCAGCAGGGCCCTCAGAGGCATCGGCGGAGCGGTCGATAGAGGAGAGGCGTTGATCGCCAGCGCCGCCCGCGGAAACTTGGGTGGGCTCGACTCGGGGCAGCTCATTGCGCTGCAAGCCGGCATTTATCGCTACAGCGAGGCCGTCGACCTAGTCGCCAAGGTGGTCGATCGCGCCAGCAATGCCGTCAAGACCGTGATTTCACCCCACTAATCGCGAATTTGCGACCGGGCGCGGGCCCCGCCATAAAAGCCGGCTACTCTTCGGCCCGTGACGCGCCAGCGCATTCTCGTAGCAATGAGTGGAGGGGTCGACTCCTCGGTGGCGGCGGCTCGACTTTTGGCCCAGGGCTACGACGTCGTCGGGGTCACGCTGCATCTTTGGGACTACCCGGACGATGGCAGCGTGAAGAGTCGCTGCTGCGCGCCCGAAGACATTCACGACGCGCGCCGGGTCGCCGACGCGCTCGGTTTTCCGCACTACGCGTTCGATCGCCGCGAGCTCTTTCAGCGTGAGGTCGTGGCGCCGTTCGTCGACAGTTACCTGGGCGGTGAAACACCCAGTCCGTGCGTGCGCTGCAACCGCGGAGTGAAGATCAAAGAGTTGCTGGCGCTGGCCGACAAGCTAGATGCCTCGCGGGTCGCGACCGGCCACTATGCGCGCCTGGTCGAAGCCGACGGCCGCACGGAGCTGCACCGTGGGCGCGATGCCAGCAAGGACCAAAGCTACTTTCTACACATGCTCGGTCAGGCCGCGCTGTCGCGCTTGGCCTTCCCGCTCGGCGACGCCGACAAAGCGGAGGTGCGGGCCGAAGCTCTTCGTTTGCAGCTACCGGGCGCTCAGAAGGGCGAAAGCCAGGAGCTGTGCTTCGTTCCGACGGGTCGCTACGACAGCTTCGTCGACGAGCGCGCGGGCCAGCGCCTGCGTCCGGGGCCGATCGTCGATGAGAACGGTCGCACCGTCGGGCAGCACACGGGCGTGCATCGCTTCACCGTCGGGCAGCGCCGCAACCTCGGCGTCGCGCTCGGCAAACCCAGCTACGTCGTCGCCATCGATCCCGAGGAGGGTCGCATCGAGCTCGGGCCCGTCGAGCGGCTGATGTCGAGCTCGGCCGAGCTCGACGACGTCAGCTTGGCGGCGGGTCTGGAGCTGCCGTTTTCGGCCGAAGTGCAGGTTCGCTACCGAGGTACGCCGTTGCCGGCGCGCATCGTCAAGACGCCGGCGGGCGCGCGCGTGCTGTTCGAAAAGCCGGTGCAGGCGGTGGTCCCCGGTCAATTCGCCGTCTTTTATGCCGGCAGCCGCGTGCTGGGCGGCGGCTTGATCCGCAAAGCCGAGCCGTTCGACGCCTCCACCGCCTCCACCTCGGAGCTCCGTCCATGACACCGCTCCGGCTGGGGCCGGTCCTCGCGTTGACGCTCGCCGTCGGCACGGGTTGCACCGTGGGTGAGGGCTCGGGCGAGGTGAGGGCGGAGCGGTTGTACTTGAAAGGTTGCTGGAACGGCTCCTTCAACTTGCAGCCCGACTTCTTCGCCGCCAACCCGTACCGCGGTGACTCGTTGCAGATTCGCGTCCAGCGGGGCGACAACAACCAAGAGGCGTCCGACGGGCTCACCGTGCTCGTGAACGATCTGGTCGCGGTCAAGAGCCAACTGGGCAAACCGATTCCGGTAGGTCTGCCGGAGGGTGTCGCGCCGCCGGGGCAGCCGCTCAGCGGTGAGCCGGGCCCGTTGGTGTCGCTTTCGCTTTACTTGCACCAGACGTGTCACGAGCAGAACAGCGCCACTTACTCGGTCAGCGGCAATATCACGTTCAACTCCATCTTCAGCGGCGACCCCAACGAAGAAGACAGCGATGCGCGGCTTACCGACGCCACCTTCAACGTTCAGTTTGCGGATCCGCGTGAGCTGGTCGACGCGACCGATGCGGCGGCGGTCACCAGCTCGGACGTCATCGGTAAGTTCAACTTCTTCTTCCAACGCGGCCAGCCGGCGCAGCCGTTCCAGTGACGCGCTCTAGCCGCACCGAGGCGTGAGCTCGCATGCCGCGCTCACATCCGCCGACGCTGATCACGCTCGTGCGGCGGACGCTCGTCGAAGAGTGTGGACCGCTGAAAGGGCGCGCCGTGCTCGCGGCCGTGTCGGGCGGCGGCGACTCGCAGGCGATGCTTTCGGTGCTCGCGCGTCTGGCGCCAACGCTCGGTTATCGGCTTTCGGCGCACGGCGTGGATCACGGGTTGCGCTCCGAAGCGGGCGGCGAGCTCGACAAAGCCCAGGCGCTCGCGGAAAAGCTCGGAGTACCATTCGGTCGCACTCGGTTGGCGGTCGCGCGCGGCGGAAACCTACAGGCGCGCGCGCGCACCGCACGCTATGCGGCTCTGCGCGAGGTGGCCGCGCCCGATGATGCGCTAATTGCCACGGCTCATCACGCTGACGACCGCGCCGAGACGGTACTGCTACGCCTGCTACGCGGTTCCGGTCCAAGGGGCCTTGCCGTGCTGGCTCCTCGTGCGCACGATGTTATTCGTCCGCTCGTGAGGGCTGGCAAACGTGACGTGCTCTTGCACCTGCAGCGACACTGCCTCGATTTTGCCGAAGATCCGTCGAACCAAGATGTCTCGTTTCTGCGCGTGCGCGTGCGCCACGAGGCCATGCCGCAACTCCTGCAACTTTCTCCACAGATCGTTCGGCACCTGAACGCACTGGCAGACGCCTTGATCGGCTCGAAGCTGCCCGTGCTCGAAGAGTTAGACGGCCTCCAAAGCGAGGCGGATCTGAACCGCGCCCAGATCCACGAGGTGCTGCGGGCGAGCCGGCTCGGGCGCTCAATCGCGGTCCGCGTCGCGGGCGGCAGGGATTTACGGCTGAAACGGCCACGGGAAATCAAGTCATAAGCTGGAAACAGGAAAGAAAAGTGATTTTGGGCAATCGACGTTTCACGCCATGGGTGGCATGATCCGTTGGGCACACCGGCACTTTTTTCGTTTGTAGAGGTTCGAGTGAAGCAACCGCCGAAGACTCTTCTTCTCTGGGTAGTCGTTCTCGTCGCGTTCTTGTCGATCTGGCATTTTCTCAGTATCGAGAACCCGCCTCGCCCCGACATCTCTTACAGCGAGTTCATCGCCCTGACCAAGGCGCCCAAAGACGCGCGCCACATCGACAAGGTCGAGATCAAGGATCGTGACTACACGTTCATGATCAAGAACGCCAATGGCAAGGGTGAGCCCACCCGCGGCCATACCGTCGGCCCGGTCAAGGACGAGGACGCGGCCGCCGACCTGGTGAAGAACGGCGTCGAGGTCACGTACCAGAAGGACGAGAGCAGCCCGCTCATCGGGCCGGTGCTCACGCTGGTGCTGCCACTGCTGTTCGTCATCGTGATGTTCTACTTGTTCATGCGTCAGCTGCAGGCTGGCGGCGGCAAAGCGATGAGCTTCGGCAAGAGCCGCGCTCGCCTGCTCAGCGAATCTCAGAACAAGATCACGTTCGCCGACGTTGCCGGTATCGACGAGGCCAAAGACGAGGTCGAAGAGATCATCGCCTTCCTCAAGGATCCGAAGAAGTTCCAGCGCCTGGGCGGCCGCATTCCCAAGGGCGTCTTGATGATGGGTCCTCCCGGTACGGGCAAGACGCTTCTCGCGCGCGCCATCGCCGGTGAAGCGGGCGTGCCGTTCTTCAGCATCTCCGGCTCTGATTTCGTCGAAATGTTCGTGGGCGTCGGCGCCAGCCGCGTGCGCGATCTATTCGAGCAGGGCAAAAAGCACGCGCCCTGCATCATCTTCATCGACGAGATCGACGCGGTCGGCCGTCATCGCGGCGCCGGCCTCGGCGGCGGTCACGACGAGCGTGAGCAGACCTTGAACCAGCTCCTGGTGGAGATGGACGGCTTCGAGTCGAACGAAGGCGTCATCATCATCGCGGCCACCAACCGCCCCGACGTGCTGGATCCTGCCATCCTGCGGCCAGGTCGCTTCGACCGTCGTATTACGGTCCCGCGCCCGGACATTCGCGGCCGTGAAGGCATCCTGGCCGTCCACACCAAGAAGGTACCGCTCGGCGGCGACGTCGATCTGAACATCCTCGCCGCCGGCACCCCCGGCTTCGTCGGCGCCGATCTCGAAAACCTGGTGAACGAGGCGGCACTGCTGGCCGCCCGCCAAGACAAAGACTCGGTCACGATGGAAGACTTCGAGCTCGCCAAGGACAAGGTCCTGATGGGCACCGAGCGTCGGTCCATGGTGATGAGCGAAGGCGAGCGCCGCACGGCGGCCTGGCACGAAGCCGGTCACCCCATCGTGGGCAAGCTGGTCGAAGGTAACGACTCCGTTCACAAGGTGAGCATCATTCCGCGCGGCGCCGCGCTGGGCGTAACCATGTTCTTGCCCACGGAAGACCGCCATTTGATGACCAGCCGGCAGACCAAGGCGCGCATCGCGATGGCGCTCGGCGGTCGCGTCGCCGAGGAGCTCGTGTTCTCGGAAATCACGACCGGCGCCCAGGACGACATCAAGCGCGCCACCCGCCTCGCTCGCGCCATGGTGTGTGAGCTGGGCATGACCAAGCGCCTTGGCCCGGTCGCCTACGGCGAAAACGAAGAGAGCGTCTTTCTCGGTCGCGAAATGACGTCGCGCCGCGAAGACTACTCGGAGACCACCGCCACCGAGATCGACCAAGAGGTGCGCAGCATCGTCGACGAGCAGTACGACAAGGCTCGCCAGGTGCTGAGCGACAATCGCGACAAGCTCGACGCGCTGGCTACGGCCTTGCTCGAGCGCGAGACGCTCGACTCGGCCGAGATCGAAGCCGTGCTCGCCGGACGCGATCTGCCCCCCCGCCAACGCACCATCATCCCCACCTACAGCGAAAAGCGCAAAGACAAGGCCGAGAAGCGACGCCCGGCCAGCATCTTCGGCGCGCCGAAGCCGGCTACCAGCGGCACCTGAGCGGTCCGACGCTCGAGCAAGAAAAGGCGGCCCCTCACGGAGTCGCCTTTTTTTGCTTTGTGCAGCTCTGCCCAACGCGCGTTCCTAGCGATTGCACCCATCTTGGGCTGCCAAACTGCAGCCTAAATCGCAAAAGCTTCTGTGACGTCTCAAGGCCACTTCGTGCGCTCGAGATTCTTTACGGGAGGACGGGAGGGAGCGTCCAGCAGCTTGCCCGAACTGCCCGCGAGAAGACGCGACGCTCAGCGCCAGAGGCGTCGGAGCGCGCCGGATTCGCCGAACGCGGGATCATGGCTCGGCAACGGAACGGCGGCGATGTTGCGATCCGTGCGGGGACGTTCGCCGGCTTTGCCGTACTGCAGGTCAGCGGAGGTGCCGGTCGGGTAGGCGCCGACGACGGCGAAGTCGTCGGACTGGCCCTCGTTCTTGTGGGCAACGCCCGCGGGGATCACCGCGACGTCGCCAGCACGTAG
>Ga0164241_10004414_pt1 | contig 13647 bp, 7 predicted proteins | sample OricomyardsoilBY_FD_108780 | JGI IMG/M metagenome (GOLD analysis project Ga0164241, IMG submission 108780) | Backyard soil microbial communities from Emeryville, California, USA - Original compost - Back yard soil (BY) | ecosystem: Environmental > Terrestrial > Soil > Unclassified | place: USA...
AAAGTTCAGCACCTACTCTTTAGGAATGAAACAAAGGCTTGCTATTGCGTCTACACTATTAGGCAATCCGGACGTTCTTGTTTTTGATGAGCCAACGAATGGATTAGACCCTGCCGGTATTGCCGAGATACGCGAATTGATGAAAGAGTTGAACCGTGAAGGAAAGACAATCATCATGGCCAGTCATATACTCGATGAAGTAGAAAAAGTATGTACACATGTTGCCATTATACAGAAAGGTGTTTTAAAAACTGTAGGCACTGTTGAGGAAGTACTTGCCGGAAACACAGATAATACTTCAACATCTGTTACCACAGAAATAGAAATAGCAGCAGAAAATAGTACACAATTAGAAAGTATTTTATCAGCCATGCCAGGTATAGCTGGTATTGAAAATCATGGCGCTACTATTCTTATTAAAAGCAATGGAGATATTACGACTTCATCGATCAATGAATTTTGTTTTCAGAAAGGGATTGTACTCAGCCACCTGCTGCTGAAAAAGAAATCATTAGAAAAAAGATTTTTAGAAATTACTGGTACAAAAAGCGACCGTTAAAAATAGTTTTATGTTTAAGAATTTACAGATTGAATGGATGAAGATTAAGAACTACCGTGTATTCCAGGTATTCTCTATATTATACCTTATCGGTATAGTGCTCATTATTTATATTTTTTACAGAGTATATATTGACCTGATCGCAAGCATGCAAGCAGCTTTTACCGGCGTTCAATCAGCAGGCAGCGATTTCTTCAGCCTTTTTTCGGAAGGTAATATCTGGAAAACCGTTTGCTTCTGGACGGGCTTTTTATTATATCTGCCCGGGATGGTTATTATCAACCTTTTTATTAATGAAGTAAATTTTAAAACACACCGCCAGAATATAATTGATGGCTGGAAACGGGAGACATTTATTTACAGTAAGATCGGTCTGATTGCTTGTATGGCAGTAGTGATTACAATTATGAATGCCATTGCCGGAATTATTATGGCGTCAATTGTGCATACTTCAGTTTCATTTTCCGGCTTAGGTATACTGGGCTTATCATTTATCCAGAGTTTTACTTACCTGATGTTTGCCTTGTTATTAGCCACATATTTCCGTCGTAGTGGAGTAGCAATCATTGTGTTTTTTATTTATGGATTACTATTTGAATTTTTACTGATGTGGTTATTCAGCAAAATAACTCCTGGAGCGCAATACTTTCTGCCGTTACAGGCAGCAGATTCCTTAATTGTATTTCCATTGGCAGAAAAAGGAAATGTATATAAGGATTTGCCGGGTATATATGCAATGCTTATTGGTGCGCTATTATTTATAACTGCTTATATTTTCCTCACTGTAAGAAAATATAAATACGACGATCTATAAAAAACTTTGAATAGTTGGATATTGAAATGTAAATCCAGCTTGCATTAACTTATCAGCACTTACGGTAGCACTCTTGAGTACTTCGATGCTCATTTCTCCTAATATTGTGCGAAGAATAAAAGAAGGCACATAAACGGGTATGTAAAATTTATTGGTTGACTTTGCTAATTGAATCACCAATTCTTTATTGGTAACAGGATGAGGGGCTACCGCATTGTATACACCTTTATAATTTTTATTCTCTATTGCCTGTATGTATAGATTTACAATATCCTGCAGATGAATCCAACTGATTACCTGTTTTCCATTCCCAAGAATTGTCGCTGTTCTGAACTGTAGCGGCTTTTCAAATTCTTTCAAAGCGCCCTGACCTTTTGCTAATACAATACCGGTTCTGAAAATAACAAGCCGCTTTCCTGTTGCTTCAGCCGGGCGGATACTGTTTTCCCATTGCCAACAAGTCTCTCCTAAAAAATCATTTGCGGCTATATCCTCTTCCACAAAGCCCGATGGAATGCTTTTCGTAGTATCAGGCCCATACCAGCCGATTGCAGATGCACTAACTACTGTTTCTATTTTATTAGGAATATCCTGTAAAGCCTTTATTAATAATTCACCGCTTTTTACACGGCTATCTACAATTTCCTTTTTACGTTTTTCAGTCCATCGTTTTTCGCCCACATTTGCACCGGCGAGATGTATGATATGATCTGCTTTGGCTATAGCTTCTTTATCGATGGTTTGAGCTTCTACATCCCAGAGGGCATACGATATATTATCTGTAGCAGGCTTACTTGGCGGTATTTTCCTCGTAACTATAATTATATGGTAACCCCTTTGTATAAGTGCAGCCGTCACTGCTTTTCCGATCATACCTGTGCCGCCTGTAATGAGAACTGTTTGCATATTCCCTTATTTATAAAATGTAACAACTACTGTTTAAATTAGTTTTTCTAATAACAATAAAAAAGGGAAAGATGAAGAATCATCTTTCCCTTACCAAAATCAACTTGCCTTTTAACTGCTTGCTACAAAAATTTATTTAAGATTGGGATTTAATCTTTTCTCTTCTGCATTGTAAGGCAAATACCAGTTTTTCATATTAGAAAGTGTAGCTTGCAGATAAGCATGCTGATCTACAGGGGCTCTTTTCTTTACTCTGTCAATAAGGTATTGTGCGCCTCTTCTTCTCGCTATTCTCATAATATCATACCAACGGCGGCCTTCAAAGCCCAGCTCAAGGCCACGCTCCCGAAGAATATAATCTTCTATTTCTTCTGTTGAAGAAGCTGTAGTTACCGTAGCGTTTGGCTGTGCGGTACCAGGAGCACTGCGCACCGAATTAATTCTTGCAATAGCACCCGCTTTATCACCTGTACGGTTTAATGCTTCTGCCCATAATAGTTGAGCATCTGCAAAGCGGTAAATATGAAACCGCGCATCACTCTGGTAAGGTTTTCTTACACTTGGTACTACGCTTGCTGTACCCGGAGCAACTGTACCTAATCCTAAAAATTTCCAGATAACAGGAGCACTGTTTACTCGATTATAATATGGAGCACTTCCTGCGTATGATTTTCCAAAACCTCTATTAATATCATCAATGGTATTATTAGTACCTATTGTGTTAGGCCAATTGGGATTATACGTTTTAATTGCAGTATCCGAAGGTGCCACAAGGTATTGGCCACCTGATACAGGATCGTTTGAAGTAAATGTCATTAATGGTTGAACCTGACGGCCCAGATAATCGAAAGGAACAAAAAACATTTCGCCATTAAAGAGGTTGGCATTTGATATTCCCCAGAATTGGTTAAACCATGTACCACCCGGAGCACCTCCACCTGAATTAGAATAGTTGTTGCAAGCTGTAACTGCTTCATTATATTTATTTCTCCATAAATATACTTCTGCCTGCAGTGTTGCTACTGTTCTTCTCGTTGCTCTTAAACGATAGGTTTCCTCACTCGGACGTTTACCAATATCAAATGTATTGGGTACATTAATAATACCATTGCTGGCTGCTGTATATGCTTTTGTAAGATCAGCTTCGATAGTATCCAGAATTATATTCTGTGCTGTTGCACCGAGATAAGGAACTTTCGAAACATCATCCACTGCTTTTAATACCAACGGCACTGCATCAAAATTCATGATCAATTGAAAGTATGCCCATGAGCGAAGAAATCTTCCTTCGGCTATAAACATATCCCTTTCATACGGTGAGAAGAAATTAGGATCCAATGGTACGCGTGGAATATTTTCAATTACATAGTTAGCACGATTGATCAGGTCATAATACACTTTCCAATTGGTATAACGATTGTTGTCCGTTACTTTATGATCGAAAAGTTCCTGCATATCAGGATCAATACCTGTACCCGGCTTTACCCAATCTGCTCTTAATTCTCCTTGTATAAATTTATACTCAACAATAGGCTGCAATGCCTGGTAAGCGCCACGCAACATAAAGTCTGCATCCCAATATGTTTTTAAAAAATCTTTATCCTCTATTACATCTTTGGGCTTAGGATCCAGCATTTTTTTGCAGGAGCCAATCGTTAGCGCAATCATTGCAAGACCTGCAATAATCAATTTTCGTTTTGTATTCAGCATTAAAGAAGTCATCATGATAACATTCTTGATTTAAATAAATAATTTTTACAGGCCTAATTTGATTCCGATTAAAAATGCTTTTAACTGCGGCATATTTCCATAATCTACTCCATACATCAATGGATTAGTTACATTACCTTGTTCAGGGCTGAATCCTTTATACTTTGAAAATGTATGCAGGTTTTGAGCTGTTGCTGAAATTCTTGCCGTTTTAAAGGCGCCTTTTAATATCCCTTTCAATGGGAAGTTATATCCCAACGTAAGAGCTTTAATACGGGCATACGATCCGTCTTCTATCCATCTGCTGGAGAAACGTGTATTACCTACTGCATCGCCATGTAACAAACGTGGCATATCAGTTATATCACCTTCTGCACGCCAGCGGTTATTAATTGATGTTGATTGATTATCGTAATTAGACATTGACTCCAATAATGAACGATGCGCATTATATACTTCATTGCCCACCATAAAATCCATGAAGAGTGAAAGGTCAAAACCTTTGCAAGAAAATACATTGTAAAAACTTCCAAAGAAATCAGGGTTTACATTTCCGATAACTTTCTGGTCGTTCTGATCAATGATTCCATTTTTATCCACATCTTCAAAAATGATATCACCACCCTGGAATGGGTTTGTATTAGCTGCTCCGTTTTTAACTTTTACATCACTTGTGCGTGCATATACACCTATAGCATTGTATCCATAAAATGCGCCGATAGATGTAGCAGAACTTTGCAAAGATTTAAAGTTGCCATAATCAACAGCTGGTACCGAACGCTCAGGTAAAAAGAAAATATCGTTTTTATTAAAGGATGCCATCAGGTTAGCATCCCAGCCAAATGCTCCTGTCAATACTTTACCTGCAAGGTTTATCTCTATACCCCTGTTTTCCAATGAACCTTCGCTTACAGCATATCTGTCGAAACCGCTGATAGCTGGCAATTTGATTGTATTAAATAAATAATCTGTCGTTCTGATATAGGCATCAAATGTTAAGCCCAGTCTTCCTTTAAAAAATTCAGCATCAATACCAAAGTTTGTCTGTTTTGTATTTTCCCATTGAAAATTACGGTTACCTAATATACCGATACGAATACCGGAAACCCTATTGTAAGGAGCAGAAATTAAAGCATTGAAAGAATTATAATAACCTACTTCCTGGTTACCTGAAATACCAAAGCTGGCCCTCAGCTTCAAATCGCTAATTACAGGACTGTTTTGTAAAAAGTCTTCATTACTTAGGCGCCATGCTGCTGCTACAGATGGGAAATAGCCCCAACGTTGTCCGCTTGCAAACCTGCTTGAACCATCAGCTCTGAAATTTACACCAAAGATGTATTTATTATCTATTGCATAATTAGCTGTCGCGAAAAAGGAAAGTAATTTCCAATTAGGCGAAGAGCTCATTACCGTATCAATGTTTGGATCTGTTTGCGGGTTACTACCACCAGAGTTTCCTACAGATGTAATACCTGAGAATAAATCAGAAGGTGCATTAATATATACAGCGCTTTTAGCATCCTGTTCTGTATTCTGATATGCAGTACCAATTGTTGCATTCAAACGATGCCTTCCGCCTTTGAAGCTATTTGTATAATTCAAAGTATTTTCATTCAGCAACATTAGCTCATAGCTTTTTGCTGCCGCAGCACTTCTTATAGCTTCATTCTCTGCAGCAAATCCTTGTGAAGGTTTGTAGCGTGTTTCATCCATACGGTAATAATCACCAGCTACTAATATGCGCAGGTTCAGCTTAGGGGAAAATGTATACTGGCCTGCAATCCTTCCCATAATTCTATTGGTATTGGTTTTATTGCTCAAGCCATTCACTACAGAATAAGGATTATTTCTACCTGCATAATCAGAGCTATCCAAATCTCTTAAATCTTCCCCGAAAGAATTTTGCTGGAATGCAGTAAGCGTTGGGCTTTTCAATGTATTTAATACAAGAGGGTTTGTATTAAAAGCGCTGCCTTCATCATTAATTGTTTTATCTGTACGTGTATACGAAAGTGTATTCAGGAAGCTAAGCTTTTTTCCTACTTTATAATCGAGATTGAAACGGGTACTGAAGCGTTGAAAGTCTGTATTAATAACAGCACCTTTTGAATTTGTATATCCTATATTCAAGGCATACTTTGCTACAGCGTCGCCACCTCTTAATGTCAGGTGATAATCACTGAATAAACCTCTTTGAAGGCCATCTTTCTGCCAATCAGTATTATTATTATAACGCTCAACCTGATTAGCGGGCGTAGATAGTAACAGGTATTTTCCTATACCATTATTAATCTGAGTTGGGGTAAAGCCTCTTGCTTGTTCCTTCTCAATTATATATGCGCGGTACTGGTCTGCATTAAAAACAGAATATTCATCCGGCGCTTCCATTACACCCATATTAGCAGACAGATCAAGGTAGGTTTTACCAGATGTACCGGCATACGTATTAATAATAATGACACCGTTCGCACCGCGCATACCGTATAATGCTGTAGCATGGCCATCTTTTAAAATAGTAATTGATGCAATATCCTGCGGCGCTATATCTGCCATCGGATCATTATCAATATCCGGGGCCAATGAAGAAAACCTTGATGATTTTACAGGAATACCATCAACGATATACAGGGGATCAGATCCTCCATTAAAAGTAGCAGCACCCCTGATAGTAATTAATGCTCCCGAACCCGGTGCGCCAGACGTGTTAACCACTTTTACTCCCGCAGCTTGTCCTTGCAATAATGAATTGATAGAATACCCTGCCAGTTCTTTTATGCGGGACTCATCTACAGTAGATACAGCACCTATGATATTTTTCTGAGTTGTATTTGAATAACCAATGTTTACTATCTCTGCCGGGTTAATAAAAACAGATGTATCAATTACCGGGAGCTGTTTTGCAGTTTTGGTTTGCGCAAAAGATATACCTGTTGTAAGCATTCCTGCTAAACAAAAGCAACCTCCGAGCAATAAAGATTTTGACTTGATCATATCAGTTTTATAGTCGTAAATTTTAATAAATGATGTTCACTTTCTTTTTAGTAGACCGGATTTAGAATAACACAATCAAGTGCAAAACCCGACACTCTTGTCGTTACAAAATTTAACCGGTGGTTAGCACTGGTCGGGAAATTATAAGTACCAACAGGAACCCTTTGGTCGTATGTGCCATTGCCATTGAATGAATTTTGAACAGATAATCCCATATTCACCGGAACACCGATCAGGTCATCCCCAACTTTTAATTGGTAATCTCCACGTCCACCTGCTTTATAGCTTACGGCTATGCTATACTTCCCCATGCGTACATTAGGAACTGTTACAATTAAAGAATCATCAATACCATCGGGATCAAAGAAAAGAAAGTCGCGGCCCGGGTTACCTTCAGGCCCAAACGTGCGCCACCTGCCTGAACCTCTGATAGCAGGGCCTTGCGTTGGTGTAATACTTGGTAAACCATATGCATAATTTGTATTCGGGCTACCTGCTAAATACCAGAATATAGGTGTTCTTTTTATGCCGCTATTAAATTCAAGATGTTTATCTACTACATGCAATACTCCATTACGCATGATCACATCTGATGCTGCAAAATTTGCAATACCATTTATCAGTTTATCTGCTGCAAGGTCGAAATACAAGTATTGTTGCTTATTGATAGAAAGGATAGTACTATCCCAACGTTCCGGCAATGCGGCGCGGGGAATAGCTTCTGTTTTTTTAGTATAATCGGCGCTGAAACCCGCTCCGGCAATCATATGGTAGCGAAGCAAAGTATCCAGTTTATCAAGAGGCATACTATTAAAATCATTAATACCCGCTGCTCTTAATGTCTCATTTGTTTCTGCTAAAAGTGTGATACGTATTCTTGTGCCTCCAGCATCTGTGAGGTTAGTAAGTGTATCCCACAGATTAGCGCGTTTCAATCCATCAATCATGATGCTGTACTTATCCTTGTTCAGATCAAGAAACTGACCGATTGTTTGCGTTGGCGGATTTAATACCGCATCAATTTTATGTACTAACCCATTTGAATAAGTAAGGTCTGTTTCATATACATTCGCCACACTATTGGCAATTGTATTAAACTTAAAGCCTTTTGAAATATCCAGGCTGATAAAGTCACCAGCGCCGGTAGCAATCGGCTGAGGCCCTTGTTTAAATTCCGAAGACTTTAATCGTGCAGGTAAAATATGATAGATCATTATCGTTCTGATCTCATCATCTGTAAAATCGGTAAGGCTGGTTTTACCACGGCTTGCAAAAAACTTTCTGAAAGCTTTATTGTCGGGCACAAAAAATGTAAATGGCCCATAAACATTTAGTGTTGCTGAAATTTTTGCTTTGTCAAGCGCTGCAATGGCAATGCTTATCGATGTATCTTTTTTTAACTCATCGTATGCCAATACCTGCCTCACCTGTTCCTGGTAAGAGAAGCCGTCCTTTTTGCAACCGATCATACTGCCAATGGCAAGCATTACTATTGCTGCTGCTGTCAATACACGTGAATGCATGTTCAGAAATTTGTTGAAGTTTTTATTCATAGCTTTTGCTTTGAAAAAAATTATTTATTGAGTATCTATTTATAATAAGGATTTTGAACAAGATTTGGATTCTTTGCCAGCTCATCCCTATGAATGGGCAAATACCATGAACGTGGATCTACCAATCTTGAACGTACCTGTGCACGGTCCGATACTGCACGGCTTGGTATTACCCTGCTTAACAATATTTCCGGATCATTTTCATTCGTCGCATTGCGCACTAGGTCAAACCATCTTTTTCCTTCCATGGCCAGCTCCATTGCCCTTTCTTTCAAAATCACAAATACAAATACATCATTAGGCGCATTCTCATTCAGAAAATCTAATGAATCAATCTGCGCTCTCTTACGCACTGCATTAATCAATTCACCCGCTTCTTTCTTTTGCGCATCACTTATATGTATTAATGCTTCTGCACGCATAAGCATTACATCAGGTAAGCGGTAAAAAATATAATTCGGGTCATCCGCTGCACGAGCTACGTTATCGGTTGTTAACCCTGTGTATTTCCAGAATGTTCTTGAACCTTGTTCCACATAGGTTCTGTTTAACCCACGGATAAGGTCCTGTTCCTGGATAAATAAATTATATAAAGTTGTATTTACTAATTGTCCGCCTGAAAGCCCACGCAAACCATTCGTCTCTGCTGTTTGCAAATCATATTGCAACTCGAAAATGCTTTCTGTTGAATTTTTTTCAGAGAAGATTTTAAACCAATCATCAGAAGGCATCAATGTATACAATGCTGTATTATCAATAACCTTTTTAGCAGCTGCAGCAGCCTGTACATATTTTGCTCTCCATAAATACACATCTGCAAGCAAAGCATTTACAGCGCCTTTCGTCGCACGGCCTCTTGTTTCAATATTACGGCCTCGGTCAGCTGGTAAATTTTGTTCTGCTTCTATTAAATCGGCTTCTATTCTGTTGAGAACAGAGTCAGCTTTTACTTTTGGTTTTAAAAAATCTACAGCATCAGTGCTTGGTGCTTCTAAAATCAAAGGCACTTCCTGAAAAGTTCTAACAAGGTAGAAATAGGTTAATGCTCTTAGAAAAAGTGCTTCTGCCACAATGGTTTTACTTTCCTGTTCTGTAAAACGGTTATCCAATGCAGGAATTTCAGGTACTCTTTCAATAACAATGTTAGCACGCCCAATCAATTTATAAGGATCGGTCCATACCAGCAGGCTATTTGTATTATCGAATGATTGAAGATATACAGGGTCTAAGGCTGTGTTTGATGTAATAAGGTCTGCACGGAATTCACCCCATTTAAGGAATTCATCATTGCAGCCTTGTAGTGCGTCATAAACTCCAATGATCGCAGCATTTGCATCCGCTTATGTTTTAAAAAACTCATCTCTTGTCAATGCATTTTCAGGCACCTGGTCGAGGAATTTTTTACATCCTGTAAGTGATGCAAACAAAAGGCAGCAAGTGATCGCTTTTATCAGCCAGTTATGTTTTAGTTTATTCATTGCTTTCTCTTCTTTGAATGTTTAAATTTTTATTCTGTTTAAAAGCGAACATTTACACCAAGCGTATATCCTCTGCTTCTCGGGTTACTCCCATAATCCACACCAATAAATCCCGGACTGCTACCGAAAGGAGAAAGTGATATCTCCGGATCAGCTCCTGTATATTTTGTAAATGTGAACAGGTCGTTTGCAGTAAAGGATAAATCAATACTGCTCAGTTTTAGCTTTTGTGCAAACGAACGGGAGAAGCGGTAGTTAAGGGTAATATATTTTAAGCGGGCATACGATCCATCTTCAATCCATCGTGTAGAGCCCTGGCTGTTACGGTTATTACCATTTAATGCTCTCGGCATATCTGTAATATCTCCTTGCTTTCTCCAGCGACGCAACGTTGTGATGGCCTGGTTATCGTTGTTATCCATTTTCTCCAGTGTATAACGCATACCGTTGATAACATCATTGCCATAATAGAATTGTACAAAAAGGTTTAAGCTGAAATTTTTATACGTAAACTGAGAGTTCAACCCACCGAAAAATTTAGGATTTGCATTGCCGATCAATACACGGTCCTGGTCATTGATAACACCATCATGGTTGAAATCTTCATAAATAGCATCACCACCTCTCAATGTATCACCTGTCTCACTTGTCAATCTCATTTTACGTGGCGTAACACCATCAAGATTGTATACTATGTTTCCTTTGACATCCCTTACTACTGCATCATTATCTGTTGCATACACTCCTTTAAAAATAAGGCCGTAATAAGTTCCCAATGGATCGCCTTCTTTAATCTGCGAACCAAAGTTTGCATAGTTATTAGGGTTCTTTAAAGTACCACCCGGTAAAGAAGTTACCTTGTTTTCATTGTGCCCGATATTGAAGTTTAATGTCCAATCAAACGCACCTGTTTTCTTTGCTTTAATTACATTATAAGTCACCTCAGCTTCTATACCACGGTTACGGATATTACCCAGGTTTGTTAAAATGCTACCACCAAGGCCGCTTGATGTCGGTATAGGAAGGTTAAATAATAAATCTCTTGTTAACCTGTTGTACACTTCAAATGTGGCAGTAAGCCTTCCTTTAAAGAGGTCAAGGTCCATACCGATATTTGTACTCTCAATCGTTTCCCAACGCAGGTCATTCAATTGAGGGCTCGTCTGCGTTACACCTGTTAAACCAAGATAGTTTGCACCCGGGCCAAACTGGCTGATATAGGCGTAGTTGGGAATACCACTGTTACCCAATTGTCCCCAGGTAGCCCTGAATTTTAAATCAGTAAGAAAATCAAGTTTAGATAAGAATGGTTCAGCAGAAGCTCTCCAGTATGCACCTACAGAAGGAAAGTTTCCATATTTATTATTACCACCGAATTTAGATGAACCATCACGGCGCACCGTTACGTTAAATCCATACTTATCATTATATACTAAATCGGCTTTTGTAAATACAGAAACAATTGTCTCTGTAGACTTTGAAGTACTCAAGCCATTAAAGCCTCCTGCAGAACCCAATGTGTTTAACAATAATGAACCCGTTGCAAAGCTGCTCACATTTAATGAACTGCTGTTAAACGTATTGAAAGTATTACCCAGGATAAAATTGGCTTTTATTTTACTTCCGAATTTTGTAGAATAGGTAAACAGGTTATCCAATACCATTTGCATACGTTCAAAATCCCTCGTTTGTACAGAGTTAAATAAAGCGTCATTCCAGATTACACCTGTTGCTTCCGGAGGAAAGAATGTAGAACCATTTTCACCCACAAAATTGATAGACGCATTACTGATAAATTTCAATCCTCTGATGATATCTACTTCTGCCCGTATGCTCGGTTGAAGGTTTGTACTATAAGCCCCATTTGTTACAGAACGGGCAAATGCTACCGGGTTATCCGAGCCTGCATTACCGGGCAATGAGAAGTAAGTAGGCAATTGATTGCCGTTTACATCAATATCATAAATCGGCATAGAAGGATTGCGAAGGTGGCCGATCTGGTAAATAGTTCCACCACCTGATCTTGCATGGTCATTCCTCCTGCTTCTGGAGAAGGAGATATTGGCAGAGAATTTCAACCGGTCATTTACTTTATAATCCAAATTAAAACGACTGGTAAAACGTTTAAAGTCTGTATTGATAAATGCACCTGTTGTTCCGGTATAAGAAGTACTGAAACTATAACGCATAGCTTCCCCACCACCGGATACTGTCATATTATACCACTGAGAAAAACCTGTCCTCTTCAATGCTTTCAACCAATCTGTATTGTATTGATAGTAAGGATATGAAATATAAGTAGGGTCATCTACAAAGGGGCGTGCCGCATCACTTGCAGGGTTAATATTTCCCTGGTTTTGCAACGCTTCCAAACGCATTACTTTGTATTGCGATCCGCTTAATACAGGAATCGATGGCGGTGCATTTTGTAAGGTAAATTTTGTGTTCAGTAAAATATCTGTCCTTCCTGCTTTTCCGCGTTTTGTTGTAATAATAATTACACCATTCGCAGCCCTTGCTCCATAGATAGCTGCTGCATTCGCATCTTTCAGGATATCGATAGATAAGATATCACTCGGGTTGATATCTGCGATCGGGTTAATCCTTGCTACGTTTTGTCCCGCAGCTGACTGGTCAAACGGAGTGGATATAATAGGAATACCATCAATAATATATAATGGATCGTTACCGCCTGCTACTGAGCCAGCACCACGTATGCGGATATCTACACCAGCACCCGGGTCGCCAGAGTTGGTTACAACCTGTACACCTGCTGCACGGCCTTGTATCATCTGGTCGATAGATGTAACCGGTTGGTCCATCAAAATTTCTGCTTTAATCGAACTCACAGCACCAATCATATCACGTTTGGAAGTAACGCCAAAACCATTACTTACCTGTTCAGTTCTTTTAGCGACCACCACCACATCTGTCATGTTTCCACTAATTGAATCATTATCCAGTCGCTGATTGATGACAGAACGGCCATTGATCGCCTCTGTTTTTGTTACATAACCGATATATGAAAAACGGATTTTATTATCGGCACTGTTTAACCGAAGTGTAAATTTTCCTTCTTCATCGGTATTTGTACCATTTATCTGCCGGTCATTCTGGTTTACTTCTACTACCGTTACACCAGAAAGTGGCGATCCTGATTTGCTGTCAGTAACAGAACCTCGTACAACGGGGCCCTGGGCGATTACTTTTACTCCTGCTATACAAAGAGTAAATACGAGAGTAAACAGCCATTTTTTCTTAAATAATGCATTCATATTGATAAGCGGCTAGTTTTAAATATTTGAAATAGTTTTAGTTTCTTATATAAAAGTTTATGGCTTTGGCAACAACAGTTTATTTATCTGGTATACATAACCCACATTACCAGGGCCAATAGCAACTGCAGGTGTAGTAACAGTGGTTACTACTCCATTTGCACTTGTAACTGTAGTACCTCCATTGGTAAATACTAATGGCTGTGCACTACCGAGGTCGCTATTCTTTGTTCCTGTTAATCCGGCAGGCGCAAGATTTTCATTGATAAGATGATGGCGTACGATATTGCTGAATTGTGTGCCCGTTAATGTAGCGCCATTTAATGTGCTGTTTTTTACATCAAGCCCTGCATCAATG
>Ga0164241_10004415_pt1 | contig 13645 bp, 9 predicted proteins | sample OricomyardsoilBY_FD_108780 | JGI IMG/M metagenome (GOLD analysis project Ga0164241, IMG submission 108780) | Backyard soil microbial communities from Emeryville, California, USA - Original compost - Back yard soil (BY) | ecosystem: Environmental > Terrestrial > Soil > Unclassified | place: USA...
CGTGTCCGATCGCGAGAGTCGCCACGCGATCGGGCCGCCGAGGTGAAAACCCAAGATATGATTTAGCCCGTGCCTTGTAGCTCGGGCTCTAACTCCGGGGCTAAATCATGGCCGGATTGGCTGGGCATGCGGCCGGACTCGTTGGTGGCGTTGCGTTCCGCGTCGTGGCCGTGGTCTTGGGCGAGCAACACGTACAGCGAGGGCACGATGAACAGCGTGAACAGCGTGCCGATGGTCATGCCGCCGACGAGAACGATACCGATCGAGTTGCGGGCGACCGCGCCGGCTCCGGTCACCAGGGTGAGCGGGAAATGGCCGGCCACGGTCGCGACCGTGGTCATCAAGATCGGGCGCAACCGGGTCAACGCCGCCGATTTCACGGCTTCGAGCTTGCTGTGGCCAGCCAGTTGTTGGGCGTTGGCAAACTCGACGATCAAGATGCCGTTCTTGGCGACCAAGCCAACGAGCGTGACCAGACCGACCTGCGAGTAAATGTTGAGCGTGGTCGTCCAACCCTCGGTCAGCTTGAAGCTCATGCCGGGTGGTCCCGCGAACTTCAAGAAGGTGAAGATCAGCGCGCCGAACATGGCCAGCGGCACCGACCCCGCCAGCACCACGAGCGGATCTCGGAACGAGTTGAACTGCGCGGCCAGCACCAGGAAAATCAACAAGATGGCCAGCCCCATCGCGGGCAAAAACTTGCCTGATTCTTGGCGCAATTGGCGGGATTCGCCGGTGTAGTCGGTGCGCGAACCGGGCGGCATCACCTTGGCGGCGGCCGTCTCGAGCACCTTCAGGCCCTCGTTCACCGAGCGCGGCGCCACTCCCGAGATCTTGATCGCGTTCAGCTGCTGGAAGCGGTTCAACGTGCGCGGCTCGACGCCGTCGCGCACGGTGGCGATGGCGTTCAGCGGAATCAACGTGCCGGCGGGCCCGGTGACGTGAATGTCTTTCAGTTGCGACGCGGTTAGCCGCGCGCTGCGCTCTACCTGGGCGATGACCTTGTAGCTGCGGCCGTCGATGCTGAAGCGATTGATGAAATTGCCGCCGAGCATCGACGACAAATCCGCGCCCACCTGCTGCATGCTCAGGCCCATCGACGCGACCTTGTCGCGGTCGATGACCAGCTCGCTCTTGGCTTGGTCGATGCGCACGTCGGTGATGGGCGGAAACGCGAACTGACCGCTCTTCTGGGCCTCGTCGACGATTTGCCGCGCGTAGCCCAACAACTTTTCGTGGCTGTCGGTGGACGAGATCACGAACTCGACGGGAAAGAAGCCGGCGCTGGGCAGCGCCGCGGGCAAGAAGACAGGCGCGCGAATGCCGGCGATGCCGCTGGTCTTGCCACTCAACTCGGCCTGAATGGGGAAGATGCTGCGCGTGCGCTCGTCCCACGGCTTCATCAGCGCGCCCCCGAAGCCGGCGGTGGGGAAGGTGATCTGAAAGCTGTTGTTGAACTCGGGAATCGACGAAAACTTCTCGTAAACCTGTTTGGTGTACGGCTCGAGCTGCTCCAAGGTGGCGTTGGGCGGCACGTCGATCGCTCCGAAAACGACGCCTTGGTCCTCGTACGGCGCCAGCTCGGCCGGGGAGAACATGTATAGCGGTACCAGCAAGACCGTGAGCGTGATCCACACCGTGTAGACCATCGGTCGCATGCGCAGCGTGCCGCTCAACAACCGCTCGTAGCCGCGTTTGAGCGCGTCGAACCCGCGATTGACCAGGCGGGGAAAGCGCCCCTGCGAGTGCTCGGACTTGAGCAAACGCGACGCCATCATCGGCGAAAGCGTGAGCGCTACGACGCCCGAGATGAGCACGGCGCCGGCAAGCGTGAACGCGAACTCGCGAAACAGCGCGCCGGTCAAGCCGCCTTGGAAGCCGATCGGAGCGTATACGGCCGCCAGCGTGATGGTCATGGCGATGATCGGCCCGACGAGCTCGCGCGCGCCCAGCAGCGCGGCTTCCATGGGCGTCTTGCCCTCTTGGATGTTGCGCTCGACGTTTTCGACCACCACGATCGCATCGTCGACCACCAGACCTACCGCCAGCACGATCGCCAACAGCGTGAGCAGGTTGATGGTGAAACCGAACACCTGCATCAAGAAGATGGCGCCGATCAAAGAGACGGGAATGGCCACGATCGGCACCAGCACGGTGCGGAGCGACCCCAAGAATAGGAAGATCACCAACACGACGATGCCGATGGTTTCGGTGAGCGTGCGCGTGACTTCGTGGACGGCGCTGTCGATGTATTTGGTCGAGTCGAACGCCACGGTCGCGGTCATGCCCGTCGGCAGCTCGTCGCGGATGGTGTCGATCTCTCGTCGAACCTTGGCGATGACGTCGAGCGAGTTGGCGTTCGGGAGCACCCAGACGCCCATGAAGACGGCCTTTTTGCCGCTCAGGCGCACGTCTTGATCGTAGTCGTCGGCCCCCAGCGCCACGTCGGCGACGTCTTCGAGCCGGACCAACGCGCCGTCGCGCTCGCGCACGACCAGCTTTTTGAAGCCTTCGACCGTTTGCAAATCGGTCGTCGCGGTCAGGTTGACTTGGATCAGCTGACCCTTGGTCTGGCCGACGGCCGCCAAGTAGTTGTTGGAGGCCAAAGCTTGTCGTACCTGAGCGGGGCTCACCCCGAGCGCGGCCATGCGCGCCGGCTTGAGCCATGCGCGCAGCGCAAACTGCCGGCCGCCCAAAATGTCGGCACGCTGAACGCCGGCCAGCGCCGAAAGGCGCGGCTGCACGACCCGGATCAGGTAATCGGTGACCTGATTCTCGGCCAAGATGTTCGAGCTGAAGCTCATGTACATGGCCGCGATTCGCGAATCGGACGGCTCGATGTTGATGGCCGGAACCTCGGCCTCGGGCGGCAACTCTTGCCGAACCTGATTCACGCGCGCGCTGATGTCGGCCAGCGCGGCCGATGACGGAAAATTCAGCTTGAGCCGCACGTTGATGGTCGATAGGCCTTGCGTGCTCTGCGACTCGATGAAGTCGATGCCGTCGGCGGCGGCGATCGAGCGCTCGAGCGGCGTCGTGATGAAACCGCGCACCAAGTCGGCGTTGGCGCCCACGTACGGCGTGCGCACGGTAACGGTGGCGCTTTCGAGCTTGGGATACTGGCGCACGTTGAGCGTGCGGATCGCCTGCACGCCGGCGATGATGATCACCAGATTGACGACGATGGCCAGCACGGGCCGGCGAATGAACAGATCGGTCAGCTTCATCGGCTAGGCTCCCGGCTCAACGATTCACGGGGTGCGGCTCGAGCGAGGGCGTGGGGGCGCCCTGGTTGTTGACCTTGAGCGGGATCCCGTTTCTGAGCTTGAAGGCTCCCGCGGTGACGACCTCTTGCTCGGCCTGCAGGCCGTCGACGACCGACACGAAGTCGCCGCGCGTCGTGCCGAGCTTGACGAACTGCTGCTGGGCGACTTTGCGTTGCTTGCCGTCGGGGCCCGGTTTTTCCGCACCGACGAACACCGAGTCGCCATACGAGGCGTGTACGATCGCGGTCTGCGGCACGGCCACGACCTCGTTCTTTTCGGGCAGCACGACCTGCACGTTCAAGAACATACCGGGGCGCAGCTGATCTTCGACGCCGGGGAGGCTGGCCCGCACCTTGATGGTGCGCGTCATCGGGTCGACGTTCGGATCGATGGCGCTGATGACTCCTTCGGCCAGCGGTTTGGGCGAGCCGGCCAAGAGCGCCCGGACGGTCATACCCAGCTGAAGCTTGGGCAAGTCTTGCTGGGCCAGAGCAAAATCGATGAAAATCGACTTCTCGGCCTCGAGCGTGGTGACGGTGGTGCCGGGCGCCAGGTACTGCCCGAGGTTCACGGTGCGCAAGCCGAGCTTGCCGCCGAAGGGGGCGCGGATGACCTTGCGGCTGATTTGCGCGGAGAGCGCGCCGACGTCGGCGCTGAGGCTCTTGAACGAGGACTCGTCGGCGTCGACCTGCGATTGCGCGACCGCGCCGGAGGCCGCGAGCGCCTTGGAGCGCTTTTGCGAGATATCGGCGAGATGGCGCTTGGCGTTGAGCGACGCCAGCTGCGCGCGCTCGACGCTGGTATCGAGCTCGACCAAAATCTCGCCCTGCTTGACCGTGTCGCCCGATTCGAAATGGATTCGCGACACGATGCCCGGGGCGTCATTGCTCAGCGCGACACCTTTGCCCGTAACGACGCTGGCTACGGCGTTGAGCGTGTTCTCCCAGGTTTGTTTCTGGGCCAGGGCGGTGCCGACGACCTCGGGCGGTGGCCCGGCCTTTTTCATGGTCTCGCCCATGCCGATGAGCATGCCAATCTGCGAGCCTTTGATGGCGGCCAGGGCGCCGACGACGACCACGAGGCCGAGAATGACGATTACGTAACGCATGGGGCTTGTTCTTCGAGCGGTCATGGGAGTCGCGTGACTTAACGTTTCTTCGGGTTTTCTGCGAGCATGCGCCCTTCGACCGGCTTGCGACACGCCTAGGACCTGTAGCCCAAGACCGCCACCCCTGAGGTTGAATGGCGTGGTTATTGGGACGTCAGAGCGTAGGACGGTGCAAAGGTTACACCCACGATACGTGCAGGGTGGTCAGCTCGCCCGGTACACGCGACTGTGCGGTCACGAGGCGGACGTGGGCCCGCTGGGCGAACATGCCGATGGCCACCTGGTAAATGCCCTGGCAGGCGGTCCGGAAATACGGCACGTCGAGCAGCGGCAAGCGCGCGATTTCGATCTGGGCGTCCTTGGGCCCGAGCTTCGTCACCTGCACCCCACCGCCGCGCGCGATGCGCGAGAACAACTGGTTGCCCCGGCCCAACACCGTCCACGGGGTCACACCCACGCCTTTGGCCATCTGCACGACCACGCCCAGAAACGTCTCGTGAATGCGGCGCGACACGTCCGAGCCGATGTCCTTCTGTTGCTCGAGGGTGAGGCCGAGCCTGTCGCACGCGTTGTAGTGCGCGAACGCGACCGCCAGCGGGAACCACTGCCCGGCGATGCAATGCAGAATCGTTTGGTGATACTCGATAGGCAGCAACGCCGTGTAGCGCTCGAGAAGGCCGCGCGTTTTCAGCGCTTGCAATGATGACGCGATGAGCGTGCTACGAACCTCACTGACCGTCTCGATACGCGCGAGCGGCGTCGGGAACGGCAAGAAGATTTCGTGCTCACTCACCCGGTAACGTTGCCATGAATGGCCGCCGCGGGCCTGGCGAAAGCCCGAAGGGCCGGCGCTACGGCTTTTTGCAGTCGGCGGCGATACCGAGCTCGAAGGGTTGGCGGTCGAACAGCGGCTTGCCGCCGCCTTCCACGAATTCGTTTTTGAGGTAGACGTGGTCGCGCGGGGGCTTGGTATTTTCGCCGCCTTCGTTCTGGTCGCCCCAGGGCGCGCCCACGATGTCCAAGTCGCCGTCGCAGTCGATGTCGCCGACGCGCGCCTCGTGCGAGCGCGTATCCGCCGCGATCAAGTGCTCGACGAAGGCGCCCTTGCCGTCGGTGTTGTCGTAGATGAACGACTTTCCGACGTTGTTGCCGACGAGCAGATCGAGGTCGCCATCGTTGTCTAAGTCGGCGGCCACGATGGTGTGCAAGAAGTCCTTGTCGGTCGCCAGCATGTGCAGTGAAAACTTGCCCTTGCCGTCGTCGTTGCTGGCCCAGGCGACGCGACCGCCGAAATGCGTCACGAGCGCGAAGTCGATGTCGCCGTCGTTGTCGAAATCACCCTGATAGGTGAGGGGGGAGTCGTCGAAGCCGCTGGCGAAGATGTCCACCGTTTCCCACTGCGAGCCGTCGCCCTTCACGTTGCGGTACCACCAGCGGTAGCCGGCCAAGATGTCGTTGTCGCCGTCACCGTCGAAGTCGGCGATGGCACCGCCCTGCTGCTGGTTGTGCTCCAGCAAGGGCCCGAGCGTCCACGGCTTGGTCGGGTCGGTGCCCGGGGACCAGAATTGGGGCTGGAAATTCTTGTGCAGGTACAGCGCGTCGACCTTGTCGTCACCGGTCACGTCCCCCAAAATGATCTCCTCGGGCTTGGGACCGCCGGTGGAAAAGCGGGCCCACGGGGCGGTGCGCGGGTTCTTGGGATTTTGGTACCAAGAATCGCCGATGATCACGTCGGCCCAACCGTCGCCGTCGAAGTCGGCGGCGTTACCGCCGGACCAGTATTTGTGGCCCGTGCCCATCACGTGCTTCACCCAGTGGTCGGGCCCGCAGTATTCCCACCACAAGGCGCCACCGCCCACGTCTTCGCGCTGCCCGTCGGCAAAGTCCAAGTCGCCGTCGTGATCGAAGTCGCCCAGCGTGGTCGCGCCGATGTAGCGCGGGTCGTCGCTGAAAACCCCCACCCAATGACCGCTGAACGGAAATTTGTCGTCTTGCGGTGCGTAGTCGAAGGCCTCTTTGCCGGCGGGGGCTTGCGCGCGAATGGGCATCTCCGAACAGTCGCTCGGCGGTTTGCCGGCGCTGCCGTTCGAGCCTGCGCTGCCGCCGGGCTCATCACCGCCGCTACCACCGGAGGGGCTCTGTCCGCCGCTGGCGACGGCAGGCGTGCCGGCCTCGCTGGGCTGTCCGCCTGCCGAGCTCCCGGCACCGGGACCGGGTGCACCTGCGCTGGAACCTCCGCGGGGGAGGGTATTGCCGGAGCTCGCGGACTCTCCGCAACCGGCCAGGGGCCAGCTGGCGAGCAGACCGAGCGCCGCCCAAAGCTGATTTCGCATTCCTGAGTGAGTGCAACCCATGCGTTGCTAGTGCGAAGAACACCAAATTTTGGTCCAATTTAGCCTTCGCGGCCGCGCCCGCATTCCAAAGCCAGCGGAATTGCCGCTGAAATCAATACCTACGCCTGCCAAGTGATCGCTTTTGCGGATGCCGGCCTACGATACAGGCAGTGAGTCGCCAGTCTGACCCTCGAACCGCCGTCGCCGCGCCCGTACCGGCGGCGGGGCTGCCCTCGAACGAGGAGGTGGCGCGCGAGCTCTCGCTGCGGGCGGCCAACGGCGACTTGGCCGCGACTCAGGAGCTGTTGGCCTATGTTTGGCCCACGTTGACGCGCGTCGCGGCGGGCGTGCTGGGCGCTCGCCACGCCGAGCTGGACGACGCCGTCCAGCAGTCGATGATCGCGTTGGTCCGCGCGCTGCCTGCCTTTCGTGGAGAGTGCCACCCCGCCGGCTACGCGTCGCGCATCACGCTGCGGGTGGCCTTGCGCGTGCGTCGCAACTTCAAGCGCGACGCCGTTCGGCGTGAGCAGCTCGAGCAGCTCGACCCGGCCGAAGACTGCGCGCCTTCGCCCAGCAACGATACGCTCGGTTCGCGCCGGCGCGAGCTGCTGCGGGAGCTGTTGGAAGATTTACCGGAAGAGCAGGCTGAAGCGCTCACGCTGCGCGTCGTGATGGGCTGGAGCCTGGAAGAGGTGGCGCGCGCCAGCGGCGCTCCGGTCAACACCGTGCGCAGCCGCGTGCGCTTGGCCAAAGAAGCGCTCCGCGCGCGCATCGAAGCGCAACCGGCACTGGCCGAGCTACGGGGGCTGCCATGACCATCGTCGGTATTCATCCCGAGGATTTGTTCGACAAAATGCTGGACGGCGAGCTGTTGCCGGTCGAGCGCGAGCGACTACGCGCGCACCTGAACAGCTGCGAAGTTTGCCGCTTCGATTACGAAGCGCGCCTGGATTTCCAGGAAGAAGCGCTGGCGTTGGGGGCGCTGATGAGCGCGCCGCCCGCGCTGCCTTTTCGACCGTTGTCCCACCCCGAAACGCCGCCAGTTTCGGCGCCCGCGCCGCGGCGGCGTCGCTCGCGCTCGCTGGTTTGGGGCCTTGCCGCGGCCGCCTTGATCACGGCTAGCGGCGCGGTCGCGTCCAGCATGACGGGTAAGGCGCCGTGGCACGCGGTCTCGCTGTTGTTTGCGCATCGCTCTGTGCCCGCCGAGCGCGTCGTTGCCGGCTCCACCGAGCGGACCGCGGTTCGCGCCCCGGTGGCGTCGGTGGCGGCCGCGGCGAGCGTTAGCGCCCAAGCGCCGGTCGCGGACGCGCCGCCGCAAGCGACGCCGGCTCGACACGACGTGCACGCTCACGGCGCCGACGCTCGGCATGTGGCCACGGTGGCGCCGGTGGCGCTGAAGCTCGCGTCGCCTGCCGCCGGCAACGCCGACGTAGCGAGCACGAAAGACGAGCCCGTCAAGGAGCCCGCGTCGGCCGCCAAGCTGTTCGGCGAAGCGAACCAGGCGCGTCGCTCGGGTGACGTCGGTCGCGCCTCGGGCCTCTATCACCTCCTGCAAGATCAATTTCCGAGCTCGCCCGAAGCCGAGCTGTCGCGCGTGACGCTGGCGTTGCTGCTGCTCGACAACGGTGACGCGCAGGGCGCGCTCAGCGGCTTCGAGCGTTACTTGGCTGGGTCTTCGCGGGGGCTCGAGGCCGAGGCCTTGGTCGGTCGCGCGCGCGCGCTCGGGCGGCTAGGGCGGAGAGATCTCGAGGCCGCGGCTTGGCGCGAAGTGCAGCGGAAATACGCGCGCAGCATCTACGGGCGGCAGGCTACCGAGCGATTGTTGGCGCTGGGTCAGCCGTGAAACGTATGCTGATGGGCTTGGGGGCGGCCTTGGCACTCTTGACACCGTCGGCGGGCGCCGCGGAAGAGTCGGAGGCGGCCAGCGTTGCGTCGCCGATTCGCGTCGGACGCGTGGTCGAGATCCGCGTCAGCGGCGACGCGGCGGCGCTGGCGCGCGTGCGCATGACGGCTCGCGAGCTCCTGCTTCGTCTCGACGTACAGCCCAACGTCAGGGCCATCGACGAGCCCGAGACGAGCAACAGTGAGCCGACGCCGCTCGTAATCGCCTACATCGACCTGCGCAATACCGCATCGCCGAGCATCGACATCGAAGACGGGCGCACGCGGCAAGGTTTGACGCAGCGCCGGCTGTCGGATGTCACGTCGCTCGAGACGGGCGTCGAAGCGGTGCTGCACGTGTTGTACCTGGCGGTAGAGTCCACGCTGCAGGTCGGCGTCCAACCATCCGCGCCGCCGCCGCCTGCCAAGAAGCCGACGCCGCCCGCGCCGCCTCCTGAGCGGTCTTCGACTTCGCATTTTGGCTTCGATGTCGGGCCGCTCTTGCGGCTCAGCTCGCTCGGTGGCTCCCGTATCGTGCCGGGGGGTGGCTTGGGGCTCGAGCCGCGCGCTGATTTCGGGCGCGCGCAAGCAGGCCTGTTCGTATCGGCGGTGCTGCACGGCACCAGCGAGTTGGAATTTGCCGACGGCGAGGCCGACGTACGACCGCTGCAAGTGCGCGTGGTGCCGACCGTCGATTGGCTATTTTCTTCCGACGTTTCGGGCTGTCTTGGCTTCGGCGCCGGGCTCGATTCGCTGCGGGTCAGCCCTACCCGGGCGCCCGAGATCGGCGGCGCGGCGCCCCCTCAATCCGCGCTCGATCCGGTCCTGAGCGGCTTGGTCGGGGCGCGCGTGCCCATTTCCGGGCGCGTATTTTTGGCGGCGATGGCCTCGCTCGATCTGGATTTGGCGCCGACGTCCTTCGTTGCTCGGCGCGGCGGGACGAGCAGCACACCGATTTTGCAGCTGCCGCGTCTGCGCGGGGCCTTCACGTTGGCGCTGTCGTTCACGGCCGCCGGCGAGCGGCGATTCTCCAAAGCAGGGCTCGAGCCATGAGCCGCCGACCATTCGCAGCGCTGGCGCTCACCGCTTCTGTGCTGGTGTTGGCTTGTGATGGGCCCGAGGTCGCGGTGTTCGACCTGCCCGGGCCCATGAGCATGGCGGGCACGGCCGAGATGGCGGGCGCCGCGACCGTCACGAGCGCGGGCTCCGGGGGCGCGGCGACGTCGAGCGCCGGCTCGAGCAGCGGTGGCAGCCTGGCGGGTAGCGGTAGCACTGCGGGCGAAGGCGGTGGCTCGGCCGGCATGCTGAATACGGCCGGCATACCCGGTGGCTTCGGCACGGGCCCAACCAAGTGCGGCGACGATGGCGACTGCATGCTGGGTTGGCAGTGTGAGAAGCAAGGTTGTGCCGAGGTCACCGGCGTGTGCGTGCCGTGGCCGGCACTTTGCCCGCCCAACCCCGCGCCGGTATGCGGTTGCGATGGCGTGACCTATTGGAACGACTGCATTCGCCTCAAGTCACACGCTCGCCTCGCCGCGTTCGATCAATGCCGGGCCACCGCGTGCACGTGTGAGGTAGGCCTGGACTGCGTCGTGCCACCGGGGACTTACGCCTCTTGCAGTCACCTGCTGCCTTCGGGCGCCATATGCGGGCACGGCAGCGGCGCCTGTTGGGTCCTGCCTCCCCAGTGCGATCCGACTGCGGATTCTCGAATGTGGCGCGAATGCAGACCGCCCGACCCAGGCGAAGTACCCGCTTGTGTCGACACGTGCACGGCCATCGCCTCCGAGCACAGCTACGTCGAGCTGCACCGCGGCGACACCTGCAACTAGCAGCCGGCCCGCCACCAAGCGGCGACTGACGATGCCGTGATGCGGCGAGCCAGCGGAGGGGCGCTCCAGGAGGCGGGCTCGACTGACACGTGCTTCCCTTGCCGCTTGCCCCCTGCGTAGGAAGAAACTCGAAACGGAGAGCCCCTCCCACAATCAAAAGTGACTTCGGTTCCGAAGTCACTCCGACTGGTCAGACCAAAAGTGACTTCGGTTCCGAAGTCGAGGTGAGGAAGCGTTGAAAGTAGGGCGAATTAGTCGCCGCGGCCGGGGTAGGGGCGGGCTTGTTTGATGAACAGGTGGGGCTTGCCGTCGGTTTGGTCCATGTCGTCGAATTTGAATTCGACGTCCATGGCGTACCAACCGGTGTTGCCGGATTTGGGGCCGTAGGCGGCCGAAAAGCGCTCGTGGATGGCTTTGAGGGCCACCCCCAGCTCGTGGGTTTGCGAGCCGCTGAGCACGCTTTCGCCCTCGGGGATGAGGTTGGAATGAGCGATGAACGTGATCGGCTGGTTCGGATTGTCGAAGAAGTAGAGGAACGAGTCGCTGCTCACGCCTGCCGGCGGATGCACGACCTCGGCGTCGCCGCCCCACTGCACGTTGATGTAGAACGCCGGCTCGATACCAGCGGTGTCGAACACGTTGTTGGTGACGGCTACGCCGTTGGCTTCTTCGGCTGGGAAATTGTGGTGGACCAAGAGCGCCATGCCGACGCTGTGGTGATCGATGCCGTAGTAGTTGCGCTCTTCGAAGGTGCGGAACAACCAAATGCTGGACCAGGCGCCACGCACCGCGTCCAACACGCTGTCCCAGTTCTTGGGATCACCGGATTGTGACTCGTAGCAGCCTGCGCACGGGAAGCCGTCTAGGTCTTCGCTGTTCGTGCTGGTCCGAAAACGCATCGTAATGCCGGGGTAGTCTTTGGTCAGCTTGGCCTTGAGCGCGGCCTGAAAGTCGGCGTTGACGGGAGCCGTCATCATGTCGGCGCGCAGCGTTGCCAGCTCGGCTTCACGCAGCGCGGGATCCGTCATGAACTCGTCGTCGTTCAACAGCGCGTCGATGCGCTCGAACAACCCGTTCTCGGTCATGAATTGGTTGTAGTAGAAGACCGGAATACCAAAGGCCTTGGGCGTTGGAACATCGGTCGTCTTGGCCAAAATCGAATACTGGGCCGCCTTGCCGCCCCAGGCGCGCACCGATTCTTTAATCGCGTCGCGCAGCAACACGCCGGCCGGTTCGGGCGTCACGTCCTCGATGTCCAAGAGGTCGGTGACGTCGAAGTTGAGCGCGGGCAACACCACCGGCTCGGGCCGGTGCGTCTTCCAGTAGGCGGCGGCTTCTTCGGCCGTCGCTTCTTCGACGGTCCATTCGGTCGGACCGACCGTGAAGCTTGCCCACTTGCCGTCGAGGGCGCGCAGCTTTTCGTTGGTGAAGGCGTCGCGCAAGCCCATGTTGGGCGTGTGACGGTTCTGCGACAGCACGTTCACGTGCGAGAGCGGCGTCTGGAATTCTTCGGTGATGAGACCAGCGACGACCGTGATGTCGTTGGGAGCTTGGTCCAGCACCGCGATGTCTTCGTAGCCCAGGTACACGTTCTCGAGATCCACGGCCTTGGTGAAATGAATGCGACCAATCGTGGTGCCGAGCGTGAGCGGCTGATAGTCGGTTTCCTTGTAAAGCTTGTCGGTCGTGATGACGCGCACGCTGCGCGGCAGAGTCGCGGCGACCTTTTCGAGGGCTTCCGAGGTCGGGTGAAACTGGAGCGCGGGCCCGAAATAGGCCGATGCGGCGACGGCCTTGTACAACGCTTCGATCATTGCCGCCGAGGCGGTGTCGTACGGTGACAGCTCCAACGCCCAAACGTCGGGACCGTCGTAGTAGCTGACCGCGCCGAGCACGAAGCGTCGATCCGGACGGTAGTACTCGGTGGCTTCGAAGCTGGACAGCTCTGCCACGATCGGCAGGTCTCCGCCGGACAGGTGCGTGCTGACGAAGTTGAAGTGAATCGGAAAGCGCGTGCTGTTCTGGAAATACAGCGCGTTGTCGTCTTGTTGATCGAGCACGACCTTTGCCGAACGCCCGCCAGGTAGGCTGGAGTTGAGCGGCACGGAGGCCAGAGCCTCGAAGTCGGCTTTGCAGGGTAGCTCGGTGGCGGCGTCGGGCGCGTCCGCCTCGGCGTCGATCAGGCATTCGCCTTCGACGATCGGCGGCAGCTCGTCCGCCGCGCCGCCAGCGCCGCTTGGGCTCGGATCGAGCGGTGAAGCGGGGTCGTTACTGCACGCGATGCAGCACAGCAAAGTGACTAGAGCGCCTACGAATCTCGAGGTGTTGAGCACGTTGTCTTTCAGGGGGTCAGAGCAAAACAGTAAATGCCACCATAGCCGCCGCCGTCGCCCACGCTCTTGGTGCCGTTGGCACCGGGCGGGCCCGCTTCGATGATGAATGCGCCCGGGGCACAGCCAGCTTCATTCAGCGCCGACATCCAGTTGTTCATGCCGCCACCGCCGCCGCCGAAGCCACCACCGATGCCGCCACCGCCACCGCCGAAGCCGCCCATGCGCGGCCAAGAATGGCCGACGCGAGGTGAGCCGCTGCTCTCCTTGCTCGTCCAGTCGTTGCACGTGGAAGCACCATCGGCGCTGAACACCTTACCCTTGTCGTTCGTTCCCGTCAGCACATCGTGATTGTCGACGTCGCCCGAGTTGTCGGGATCATGGTTGGGAACACCGTCTTCATTCGGTAGGTCGTTGACGATGGCGGCGTCGGCACCGGTCGGGCGCTCGCTCGCGACGTCGGTCAGGTTCATGGCCACCAAGCGACCGGTTCGATCGTACCAAGGTCCGCTGCCAATGCGGTCGATGGCGTTGACCACCGCGCCGGTTTCGCCCTTGTTGACGCTCAAGAACGCCCGCCAAGTCTTGGCGTTGCCGGGCATGCTCTTCTCGGCGATCGTCCTGCAGATCTTGTCGGCGCCTTTGAGGCCGGCGCCATCGCCCGTCTCGCCGAAGCGCAAATCGCCGCCAAAGCCGTCGTTGTTGCCCGACAGCTCGCGCATTGCCTTCAGGCTCGTTACGAAGAAGCTGAACTTCTCCGTGCTCGGCGTGACGTTGCCGCCGCCGCCCGTACCCGCGCTGGCGCCGCCGCTCGTGCTGGTGCCGGCGCTGGCGCCGCCCGTAGCGTTGGTACCCGCGCTGGCGCCGCCGCTCGTGCTGGTGCCGGCGCTGGCGC
>Ga0164241_10004416_pt1 | contig 13644 bp, 9 predicted proteins | sample OricomyardsoilBY_FD_108780 | JGI IMG/M metagenome (GOLD analysis project Ga0164241, IMG submission 108780) | Backyard soil microbial communities from Emeryville, California, USA - Original compost - Back yard soil (BY) | ecosystem: Environmental > Terrestrial > Soil > Unclassified | place: USA...
AAAAGATTTCCAAAAGGCCGGCTGCTCGGCCACGTGCCGGGCATAAAACGCCGGGAACTCACTGCCGAGCAGCGGCTGCCACAAAAGGTGGGTCGAGGTGGGTGCGAGGTCGACGTCGAGCGCGTCGTCGATCAGTCGAATGCAGTAATACCCGCAGACGGTCGAATAGGTGAGGTCACGCTCGAAGACGGGAGCGCGCGCGGGGGCAACCGACGACGCGACCGCGAGCGGTAGCTCCAGGATCGGGTAGCCCGCCCGCGTGAGGAAGTAGCGGTGCGCGGGCCGGGCGCCGGCGAGCTCACGCGTCCAGGCGGTGAGCTCGGGAGCGAGGCTCGGCGCTCGCTCGCGAAAGGTCGCCTGGAGCCGGCCGGTGGCCAGACGCGCCAAGCGTGCGGCAAGCTCGTGAGTATCAGCGCGGACGAGGGTGCGCCGCGGCATCCGGGTCAGCTCTCGCTCGGCATGCCCAAGGCGGTCGCGGCTTTGACGGCGTAGTACCGCTCGCCCCTGAGCTCGAGCAGCTCGCGCGCCGCCACCAGGCGTTCGATGCGCGTCGGCTCCTTGCGCTCGAGCCGCGCGCCCGAGTGGTAGAGCGCCATCGCCTGGAAGTAAACGAGCCCGCCCGACTGCGAGAGGCGGATCGCCGTCGAGAAATGTTCGTGCGCGCGCGAGCGCTTGCCCGAGAGCCACGCTTCGAGACCGTTCCACAGCTCCGCGGCGGGCCGCGCGCAGGGAAAGGTGCGCGCGAATTTCGTGAGCCGCCGGCACGCGACCCGACTGGCGGCGGGCCCCATTTCGCCGGCTTCGCGCAACGTGAGGCACACTTCGGCGAGCGTCGAATGCTCGAGCACGACATCGTAGAACATGAAAGAGCTCGCCCCGAGGATGCGACCGCCGGCTGCGGCCTCGGTCTGCGCCGCGACCAGCTCGCCCCGTCGTGCGTGGATGAGCGCGCGCAAGAGGTAGGCGTCGGAGTTCAGCTCGCGTCCCTTACTGCGCGCTTCCTTGCGGCGGATTTCCGTGAGGCGTTGGACCACGTCGAAGGCTTCGCTGGTCCGATTCCAGGCGAGCAGGCAATACGCCTGCCGCCGGAGCGAGTCGGCCTGCATGAAGAGGTCGTTACGCCGGTGCGCGGACGCCCAGAGCCGCCGCGCCGTCTCCATGGCCTGGTTCAGGTTGCCCTGGAGGAACTGGATCGCCGCGAGGTTTTCGCTGCTGTCGTCGCAGCGTCGTCCGTCGCCGAGCTGCTTGCCGATCTCGTAGGTTTTCTCGAATTCGGCCGCGGCGGCGTCCCATTGCATGAGGCCGGCCTCGAGCACGCCGGTCGCCACGGCGACCCATGCCTCGGCCGGGCGATCCTCGAGCGCCTGGGTGATGCTGCGCGCGCGCGCGCAGTAGTCGCGAGCGCGCTCGACCCAGGGGATGAAGCCCGCGATGGCCCCCACGGAGGCGTAGCCGCGCGCGAGCTCCGCCGACGGCCCCGCGAGCTCCGCGAGATTGAGCGAGCGCAGGGCCGCGTAAAGGCAGCGCGTGTTCTCGCCGAGGTTGAAGTACGTCTCGGTGAGACCTTCGTAGGCGCGCGCCTCGCGCAGCAAGAGCTCGCGCTGGGCGCTTTCGCGCCCCGTGAAACGCCCAGGGAACAATCGGTAGAGGAACTGCCGCGCCATCTCGACGAGGATCGCGAGCGCCGCCGCGAGCGCCGTCCTCGGCACCGACAGCCCGAGACCCCGCAGCCCCTGTTCGAGGTGCTCGCGGCTCTCGGCGTATTTCGACCACGCCACGTGCCCGGCCCCGAGGCTCAGCCGACGTTCCGCGCGCCGCCGGCGGACCTCGGGCGTCACTTCCGCGATCGGCCGGCCCTCGTCGATGGCGAGCGAGGCGTTGATGAGTGAGATGGCTTCCTCGTTCGCGTACTCGCGCAAGGCCTCGAGCCCCGCCTGGTCGAAATAGCGAGCCGCGCGCTCGAGCTCCCCTGCCCGCTGCCAGTGATAACCGAGCAATCCGCGCCGCCGGTCCAAGGTCTCGCCGCGCTCGTACCATTCGGCCGCGTAGCGGTGCATGCGCTCGCGCTGCTTGAACGAGATGGTCCCGTAGATGGCATCCTTGATGACGGCGTGCCGGAAGGTGCACGTGACGTCGCCCGCTGCCTCCGCTATCTCCAAAATGTCGTGCTTGTCGAGCGAGCGCAGCTCGGCGCGCGCGTCGAGGGCCGGCTCGAGCAAGCGACAGACGTCGAGCAAGAGCGCCTCGGGAACGCTGCGACCGAGCGTGCTCGCCACCTTCAGCACGAGCTGTTGCTCGACGCTCATCCGATCGAGACGGCTCGTGATGATGCCCTGGAGCGTGGGCGGCACGCCTCGCGTCTCGAGCGCGTGGTCGAGCGCTTCCTTCAGATCGAGCACCCCTTCGGCCACGGTGCAGCGATCGCCCGACACGGCGAGCAGCCCGAGGTCGCGCATCGCGCCGGTGAGCTCCCAGGAGAAAAGCGCGTTACCGGCGCTCCGCGCCGTGATGATCTCGGCCACTCGCTCGGGCAGCGCCGTCACCTCCAGGCGCGCGGCGACGAGCGCGCCCGTCTCTTCGACGCTGAGCGGACCGAGCACGAGGCGCGTGAAGGCGGGCGTCTCGAACAGCGCTTCGATGGCCTTGCTCGGCTGGTCGAGCGGCCGCAGCGTCGCGACCACGAGCAGCGACGCCCGCGTGCGCAACGCCTCCACGAGAAAGCCGAGCGACGCCGAGTCGAGCCAGTGCGCGTCCTCCACGAGCAGCACCATGGGCCCCGGCTCGAACCCGAGGATGCCGAGCAAGAGCTCACGGGTCTGCTCGGCGCGCGCTTGCTCGGGCATGCGGGCCGTGAGCTCGTTGTCGTGCGGCTCGAGGCCGAGCGCCGTGTCGAGCAGCGGCGCCCAGCGTGCGAGCTCCGGATGGGGTCCGAGCGCCTGTTGCAGGCGCTCGCGCCGGAGCGCTGGAACGGGCAAGAGCGCGTCGAGCCCGAGCAACTGCTCGAACACGGAGCGCAGGCCGCGGTAGGGGGCCGTCGTGTCGATGCCGTCGGTCGTGGCGACGAGCACCCGCGCTCCTCGCTGCTCGGCGAGCGCGCCGAAATGGAGCGCCACGCGTGACTTGCCGATGCCCGCCTCGCCCTCGAGCACGACGATGCGGCGAACTTGCGCCGTCATCACCGCGTCGAGCGCCACCGTGAGCTCGGCGAGCTCCGCCTTGCGGCCGACGGGCTTTCGCTGCGTTTCCAGCGAGAGGTGGAGGCCGGAAGACGAGAGGTCGATCTTCGGATGAAACGCCGGGACCGCGTCGGTCCTCCCCTTCAGCGTGAGCGCCTTGGGCCGCTCGAAGCTGAGCCCGCCCTCGGCACCGACGCCCTTGGCAGTCTCGGTGTCGCAGAGCACGCTGCTCGCGGCGGACTGCATGAGCCGCGCGGCGAGGTTCATGGCGGGCCCTGCGATGGTCAAGTTGTAGCGAGCCGCGGTGCCCGATAGGTCGCAGAACACGCGCCCGGAGGCGATGCCAATCGAGCAGCTCGTCCCTCGCGCGGCGAGCTCGGCTTCGATCGCAAGAGCCGTTCGCACCGCGCGCGCCGGATCATCCTCGTGCGAAAACGGCGTGGCCCCGAAGAGACCGATCGCGGTGAGCCCCTTTTCGTCCATCTGGATGGCGTGTAAGTCGCCGTCGAAGCGACTCAAGCAGGCCTGCAGCACCTCGATCGCGGCCTCGAGCTCGGGCAAGCATTGTTGGTCGACGGCCCACGCGCTCGGCAGCCCGATGAACAGCGCCGACACCGTGCGAAACTCGGCGAGCCAGGGCGCCGCTCCCGCCCCCAGGCGATGGACGACCCCGCGCGGGAGCGCGCGCACGAGGAGCTCGTGGAGCGCGGGCTCCACGGGCCCCCGCTCGCTCACGGGGGGCAGCGACGTGCGGTCCGACACGGACGCGAGCAGCCGCACGCCGCTCGCGAGCGGCACGGTGTCGCACGCGCGTTCGGCGAGCTCGGCGGCGCGCGGCGACAGGACCACCTGCCCGACGGGCGCGCCTTGAAAGAGGTCGCCCGCGTCGACGATCGCGTCCCCGAGCGCGAGCGCGACCGGCTTCGAGCGCGTCGAGGTGACGAGCAAGAGCTCTCCCGCGCCCACGACGGAACGGAGCTTGAGCTCGACGCCGAACGGCATCGGCCGCACCGCGGCGGCCTGGCAGCGGCTCGCCGCCAGGCAGGCGGCCGCGACGGCCTGCTCCATACTGGGCACCCCCGCTATCCCGCCCTCCGTCGTGAGGGGCCACGCCGCCCACACGGCGTCGCCGGCGAAGCTCAGGATGTCGCCGCCCGCACCGACGATGCCGTCGATCACCCGGCCGAACGCCTCGTTCAGTACGGTCGAAAGGCGCTCGGCGCCGGCGGCGCCAGCCTGGCTGAACTCTTCCGTGAGCGGCGTGAACCCGGCGATGTCCACGCAGAGCACCGCGGCCTGGCAGCTGCGGGCTTTAGTCGCTCGATCCGACCCCGAGAGTGCGGCGAGCGTCAACGTCGCGAAGAACGAGCCGACGGCGGCGCTCGTGACCGGTTTGGCGTGCGAGGTCGGGCTCGTGCCGTCGTCGAGAGGAGCTTCGATGATTGAGCGTATTCGCCCTTCGCTGGCACAAGCAAGCCCTGGCGCCTGAAACCTCGGCGCAGGCTGGCACAGGGAGTCGGACCGCAGTGACAGGGGCACCGCCACGCGGCGCTGGCCTAGCGCCAAGCATTTGCCGCCAAAACGGGTGGTGGCACGCGCGTTGCTCTTCGTTTCGGCAAACCGGGAGGATGATCGATGCAGGGCAAACGCGGGGTCACGACGACTTGGATCCTCATGTTCGCGTTCGGCGCGCTCGTGGTGGAAGGCTGCTCGGGCCGAAGCGACGAGCACCCCGCTCGGGGGACCGGGGGCGGCGCAGGGGCCGGAGCCGGTGCCGGTGGAACGTCCGGGAAGGGCGCGGCAGGGCGACCGAGCACGGCCGGCAAAGGGGGCGGCGCCGGACGGGCGGCAGTCGGCGGGAGCGGGGGGAACGGCCTACCGCGCGGGGGGACCGGAGGCGAGAGCGGCGCGGGCGCCGGCGGCGCGGGCGATGGCGGCACTGGTGGGCAGCCCGCGTGCGACTGCACGGTCTTGGAGTCCGAGTTCCGCTGCCGCCTCTCGCTCGAAACGGTGACGTTGTCCGTGCCGGCGGACTGCGAGCACGACCTGAACTACCTGCGCCGCGAGAGCTGCAGCGGCGGCTACACGCGCTACGTCTGGCAGGAAGGCGGAGAAAATGACTACGAAATCTTCAAGGATTCCGCGGGCGCCGTCGTCTACGTCTCGGCGGTGGGCTACGTGACCCCCGCCTGCGACTTGCCCGCCGGCGCCAATGACTACGGCTCGTACCAGGCGGGCCAGCGCCCGAACACGATCTGCGCATCGGGCTGCAGCATGTGCGAAGCCGCTGGTACCGGCGCAGGCGGCGCTGGGGGTGAGGGTGGAGGGGGCGCGGGAGGCGCCGGAGGCGCGGGAGAAGGCGGGACGGGCAACCCTGCGCCGGGCCTTCCGGCGTGCGCGGCCCCGTAGCGAAACACGGCCCGTGAGCCGGCTCCTTCTGCCCGCGGACCTGATTCGAGGGGCCTGGAAAAAAGATCGTCGCCTTGTCGATCCCGACCTGGCCCGTTCGTCGCCTGGGAGAGAAGGAGCTGCCGGTCACTGCCGACCGGGGCATCCTCTCGGAACCCCGAAAGGAACACGACGATGCGAGTCATGGTGATGGTCAAGGCGACGAAAAATTCAGAGGCTGGCGTGATGCCGAGCGCGGAGATGCTCACCAGCATGAGCAAATTCAACGAAGAGCTCGTGAAGGCGGGCGTCATGCTGGCGGGCGACGGACTGAGTCCGAGCAGCCGCGGCAAGCGCGTGCGATTTTCGGGCGGCAAACGCGTCGTCGTCGACGGCCCTTTCGCGGAAGCGAAGGAGCTCGTGGCAGGGTTTTGGATCTGGCAGGTGCGGTCGATGGACGAGGCGCTCGAATGGGCACGCCGCTGCCCCGATCCGATGCCAGGCGAGGAAGCCGAGCTCGAACTGCGCCCCCTGTTCGAGCTCGAGGACTTCGGACCCGCGGTCACGCCGGAGGTGCGCGCGCTGAACGACCACCTGCGCACCGAGCTCGACCGCCAGCAGAGCTCGTGAGCACCACGGCGAAAGCACGCCGCACGTGGAGAGGGTAACCCCCAAGAAGGCCATCGAGGCGGTCTGGCGGATCGAATCCGCGCGGCTGCTCGGTGGCCTCGTGCGGCTCGTGCGCGACGTGGGCCTCGCCGAAGACCTCGCCCAAGAAGCGCTCGTGCTTGCGCTCGAGCGCTGGCCGGAGACGGGGATCCCCGACAACCCGGGCGCCTGGCTGATGACGGCCGCCAAGCACCGCGGGCTCGACGAGCTCCGCCGCCGGCGGCTCATCGAACGCAAACACGACGCGCTCGGCCCGGAAGCGTTCGAGCCAGCGCCGCCCGGCCCGGTCGACGTGGAGCGCGCGCTCGACGAAGACGTGGGCGACGACCTCTTGCGACTCGTGCTCGTCACCTGTCACGAGGTGCTCTCGACCGAGGCCCGCGTCGCGCTCACCTTGCGCCTACTCGGCGGGCTCACGACCGACGAGATCGCGCGAGCGTTCCTGCTCCCGGAAGCGACCATCGCGCAGCGCATCGTGCGCGCGAAGCGCACGCTCGCCGAGGCCAAGGTGCCGTTCGAGGTGCCCCGCGGGGCCGCCCTCTCGGCGCGCCTGCCGTCGGTGCTCGAGGTGATCTACCTCGTGTTCAACGAGGGTTACGCCGCAACGCGCGGGGAAGAATGGATGCGCGTGGAGCTCTGCAACGATGCGCTCCGCCTGGGCCGCATCCTCGCGGGGCTCGTCCCGAGCGACGCGGAGGTCCACGGCCTCGTGGCGCTCATGGAAATTCAAGCCTCGCGCGCGGCGGCGCGCGTGAACGCCCGGGGCGAACCGGTGTTGCTCCTCGAGCAGGATCGCTCGCGCTGGGACCGGCTGCTGATTGGCCGCGGCCTCGCCACGCTCAGACGCGCCGAAGCGCTCGCCCAGCCGCTCGGGCCGTACACGCTGCAAGCGGCGATCGCCGCCTGTCACGCGCGCGCGCTCGTCGCGGACGCGACGGACTGGCCGCGCATCGTCGCCCTTTACGACGCGCTCGCCGCGCTCACCGAGTCGCCGGTGGTCGAGCTGAACCGCGCCGTCGCCGTAGCCATGGCTTTCGGCCCAGCCGCCGGCCTCGAGCTCGTCGACGCACTGTGCGACGAGCCGGCGCTCCGCGACTATCACCTCTTGCCCGGCGTGCGAGGCGACCTCCTCACGCGTCTCGGCCGGGGTGACGAAGCGCGGAGGGAGTTCGAACGTGCCGCATCGCTCACGCAAAATGCACGCGAGCGAGCCCTGCTCCTCGCACGCGCCGCGCGTTAGCGCCTACCCGGGTGAGCGCCTACCAATCGGCGACAGTGATCAGGCCGAGTCGACCCCCGGCGTGCGGCGGACGCCGAAACGACCGCAATAGGGCCTGTTTCCGTTTGCCTGTGAAATTTCGGCACATCCGCGCGCGAACAAGCGTTGGTGGCGGCGTTGCACTCCATCGGTGGGTCGAGCTAAAATGGTTTAACCACAAGCCTGGAGCCGTCCGAAAATGATGTCCCGTTTGAATACCCTGCTTAGCGTTTTCCCCTTGGCTCTGGCGGCGGCGGCATGCAGCGACCCGCCCCCCACCCCGTCCGCGATGGGGTTCACACTGAATCTCACGCAGCCGTCGAAGACGGAAGTGCCCGATCTCGGCTCGCGCTCCTGCAGCGCCGGCGACACGGGCAATCACACGTACAGCGTCGGCCAGCCCGCGGCGAACAAGACCATCGAAGACGGCAAGGGCGGCGTCACCGTAGACTGTACCGTGCGCGGCGACGGCTCGTTCTTCGCAACGGCGAGCGGCTACGACAACCTCGACAGGCAACGGCTGAGCCTCAGCGTGAGTGGCCGTATCACGGACGCCAAGAGCACGACGGCGAACACGGGCTCGATGAGCTTTTACACGCCGAACACGCTCGCGCTCGAGACACACGCCCCCTTCCCGAATTGCACGTTCGGCCCCGTCCCGACGCTGAAGAAGGGCGCTATTTTGATGGACGTGAAGTGCCCGGTGATCGTCGGCACGAACGAGGCATCGAGCGGCTGTCGCGTGGACGGCACGATCGCCTTCGAGTTCTGCAAGACGGGCGAAGAAGAAGACTGACGCCGCGCGCCCGAACGGCGCGGTGATGGCTACGGACGGCGCCTCGCGGCAACGCGCGGCGCCGTTTTCGTTTTGCTCGGGCGCCGTCGCCGCGACGCGCGGCGCCGCTCAGCCTTTGCGCACGGAGCCGGCGGGCGGCGTGTCGGCCTGTCCGTCGGGCATCGACGCCTCGCGCTCGCGCACGGCAACCGCCGTGGGCAGCGTGTCGGAGAGGCTGACCTCCCCTTCTTGCACCGGCTCGACGCGCACGATGAGCGCCGTGATGTTGTCTTCCCCGCCGTGCTCGTTCGCGAGCGCGACCAAGCGGCGGCAGGCGGCGTCGAGATCGGGCGTCGTGCTCACGACGTCGAGGATCTCGCGATCGTCCACCATGCCGCTCAGGCCGTCCGAGCAGAGCACGTAGCAGTCGCCTGGCTGCGCGTCGTCCGCTTGAATGTCGACCGCGACCTGCTCCTGCATGCCGAGCGCGCGCGTGATGACGTTCTTCGGTAGCTCGCTGCGCTGCTCTTCCGTGAGCTCCGGCATCGCGAGCAGGTAGTCGTTGACGAGCGAGTGATCGCGCGTCATCTGCTGAATCTGGCCGTGTCGCACGCGGTAAGCGCGGCTGTCGCCCACGTGCCCGATGTACATCTTGTTCTTCGAAGCGCTGAACAAGGCGCCGACGACCGTCGTGCCCATGCCCTGACACTCACGCGAGCGCGTGCTCCGCTCGATGATCTGGCGGTTCGCGATGCGGATACCGCACAGCAGGCGATTTTCTTCGTCCGACAATCGAGTGTCGAACGGGAATGGCCAGGTGTAGCCTTCGACGGCCGCCGCACGGAAAAAGTCGACGATCGACTCCGTAGCGAGGCGGCTCGCCACGTCTCCCGCGCGGTGTCCGCCCATCCCGTCCGCGACGATGAACAGACGCTGATCCTTGAGGATCGCGAAACTGTCCTCGTTGTGGTCGCGCTGAAGCCCCACGTCGCTGATCCCGGCCGCTATCGAGCGCATGATTTCTTTCGAGGCTTCCGGTTTTTTCCGGTCAGCTCCGCGACTTCACACGGTTTCATGGCGGGTTTCCCCTGTCAAGCGCGGCTCTTTTTCGAGACCATCATCGGAACCTCCGCGAACCCCGCCGCCCCCGTCAGGCGTCAGATGGCGAGGATTTCCTTTTCCTTGCCCGCTACGATCTGGTCCACGGCAGCGCCGGCCTCGGAAACGATTTCCTCGGCCTTTTTGCGGCCCCGCTCGACGTCGTCCGCGCTCGCCCCGCCGTCCTTCTCGATGTCGTTCAAAAGATCGAGCGCCTCGTGGCGAACCTTACGCACGGCGACCTTGCACTCCTCACCCTCCTTCTTGGCGATCTTGACGAGCTCCTTGCGGCGCTCCTCGCTCAAGGCCGGGATGGGAATGCGGATGATCTCGCTGTCGACCTGGGGGTTCAGGCCGAGGTTGCTCTCGCGGATGGCCTTCTCCACGGCCTGCACCTGCGATTTGTCCCAGGGCTTCACCGTCAACATGCGCGGCTCCGGCACGTTCACCGTCGCCAGCTGCGCGATGGGCGTGCTCTGCCCGTAGTACTCCACGCGGATATTTTCGAGCATGCCGGGGTGCGCGCGCCCGGTGCGAAGCTTGGTGAGCTCACGACGGAGCGCTTCCTTCGCCTTCTCGATGCCCTGCTTCAGCTCGGACAAAACCTCGTCGATCATCGCTCCATTGCCTCGCCGCTCGGGGGCGGACCATATATCACAGCGAGGAGGGCACGGGACGGGGCTCGGCGGTTCGGTCCGCCGCGGTGCCTGGATTGGGCGGCTCCGGGGGCGGAGCCGCGAGACGTCGCCGGCGCTTGCCGCGGGCACCGTCCGGCGAGCCGGCATCCGTCGCACCGGCGTCCGGGCCGAGCTTCACGTCCGTCGCCTGCGCGCGCTTTCGCCCTTCCGCCTCGAGGACCTTCCGTTCGCCTTCGGCCTGGATCATCGCGGCCTCACGCGCGGCGGCCGCGCGGGCCGTCTCGTCCGCGGCCCGCGTGCGCGAGAGGACGTAGTAACCGAGCACGCCGATGGTCATGGCAACCCCGGCCAGCATTCCGCCCAGCACGAGGCCCCGGCTCGAGGTCCGCGGCTCGTCGCCCGACAACGCCTCCTCGATATCGACCATCGAGCCGATCGAGCGGATCTCGTAGAGCGCCTGCTCACGCTGGGCGCGGGCCCACTCGTCGAGGCGGCGCAGGGCGTCCGCCATTTCGCCCACGCGTCGGAAACGCAAGCGCATGTCGCGCGCGCAGGCTTTCGCGAACCACTCGTCGAAGGCGCGCGGCAGCTCCGGCACGAGTTGGCTCGGGACCGGCATCGGCGCGGCACAAACCTTGAGCACGACGTCCCCGATGGCCTCGCCGTCGAAGGGCACCTTACCGACCGAGGCCGCAAACGCGCACGCGCCCAGCGACCAGATGTCCGAAGCGGGGCTCACGGGGGCCGCGGCCGTGAGCGCTTCGGGGCTCATGAAGAGCGGCGTGCCGAGGACCATGCCCGTTTTGGTCGTGCTCACGGCGGCAGCGCCCACGGTGTCGTCGGCGACGACCTTCGCGATGCCGAAATCGAGCACCTTCACGATCCAGCCGAATTTTCCCATCTCCACGTCTTTCGCGAGGAAGATGTTGTCGGGTTTCAGATCGCGGTGGACGATCCCGGCCGCATGGGCCTGCTCGAGAGCGCGCGCGACCTGGACGACGATCTCGACGACCTCGGGGAAGGGCAGCCGGCCCCGCTCGCGCATCGCCTGTTCGAGCGACACGCCCTCCAGGTATTCCATCACGATGAACGGCTGGCCAGTTTCGGCCACGCCGTGGTCGATGACCGAAACGGCGTGGCGGCTCTGGATGCGTGCGGCCGCCTTCGCCTCCGTGTCGAAACGCCGCAGTACCTCCTCGCTCGTCAGGAGCTGCGGATGGATGAACTTGATGGCAACGTTCTGGCCTAGGGTCACGTGACGGCACAGGTACACAGCACCCATGCCGCCTTGGCCCAGGCGCCTGATGACCTCGTAGCGGCCGGCCACCAGAGTGCCCTCGAGCGCGTTTGCCTCTGTCATCCGACGACCGAAGACTAGGATACTAGCAGCCCCCCAACCACCATGCGGCTACACGTCGTTACCTGGAACATCCATAAGGGCATTGGCGGCATGGACCGGCGCTACCGGATCGACCGGGTCGTGGCCGTGCTCGCCGAGTGCGCACCCGACGTGGCCCTCCTCCAGGAGGTGACCGACGGCCTGCCGCGCGCCGCCTTCCACGACCAGGCCGAGCTCCTCGGGGAGGCCCTCGGGATGGAGCACGTCTGCTTCGGCCCGCAGCACCGCTTCGCGATCGGCGGGTACGGCAACGCCATCCTCAGCCGCTTCCCCATCACGGGCATCGACGAGATCGATTTGACGATCGGACAACGCAAGCGCCGGGGCGCCATCGGGGCACACCTCAGGGTGAAGGTCGGCAGCCATACGAAGACGGTCGTCCTCTGGAACCTCCATTTGGGCCTCGCGGGCTCCGAACGCGGGCTCCAGCTTCAGCGCTTTCTGGCCGCACCGGCCATCGGGCGTATCCACCAGCCGACCCCCGTCGTCGTCGGTGGGGATCTGAACGATCTCTGGGGCTCGCTCGGCCCGCGCTTCCTCGCGCCCGCCGGCTTCGCGCGCGTCGGCCACATCGAGAACACGTTCCCCGCGACCTTCCCACTGCGCCCCCTCGACGGCATCTTCGTGCGCGGCAACGTGAAGGCGCACACCTGCAACGCACTGAAGAGCCCCCTCGCCCGCCAGGCGTCCGATCACCTCCCGCTCTGCGCGAAGCTCGAGCTCCCTTCCGACCCTTGACGCGCGCGCGACACGGGGCCGAAAGTCCCCGCTCGCCGAGGAGTTACACGATGGCCGATACGAAGCCCCTCACGGAGCTGCCCGAGTGGCAGTCCGTTGCCCGACACGCCACCCGCCTGCAAAGCATCAGCCTGCGCCAGCTCTTCGCAGGCGATCCCGAGCGCGCCGCGCGCTTCTCCTGTGACGCAGCCGGCATTCACCTCGACTATTCCAAGCACCGCATCGACGCGCCCGCCCTCGGCGAGCTCTTCGCGCTCGTTCGCGCTCGCGGTCTCGCCGCGCGCATTCAGGCGCTCTTCAGCGGGGAAAAGCTCAACGTCACCGAGAATCGCGCCGTCCTCCACGTCGCGCTGCGCGCGGCCGCGGGCAGCGACATCCGCGTCGACGGCAAGAACGTCGTGCCGGAGGTGCACGCCGTGCTCGAGCGCATGGCCGCGTTCGCCGAGCGCGTTCGCAGCGGTGCCTGGACGGGCCACACGGGCAAGCGCATTCGCCGCATCGTCAACATCGGCATCGGCGGCTCCGACTTGGGCCCGGCCATGGCGTACCTGGCGCTGCGCAGCGTGAGCGAGCGAGCGCTCGAGCTCCGCTTCGTCTCGAACATCGACGCGACCGATTTCGCGGAAGCCGTGCGCGACGCCGACCCGGCCGAGACGCTCTTCGTCGTCTGCTCGAAGACGTTCACGACGCTCGAAACGCTCGAAAACGCCCAAACGGCGCGCGCCTGGTGCCTGGCGAAGCTCGGCGACCCGAGCGCCGTCGCCAAGCACTTCGTCGCCGTCTCCACGAACGGCGCCGAGGTCGCGAAGTTCGGCATCGACACCGCGAACATGTTCGGATTTTGGGACTGGGTCGGCGGGCGCTACTCCGTCGATTCGGCGATCGGCCTTTCGCTCATGCTCGCCATCGGCGGCGCGGGGTTCCAGGATTTCCTCGCGGGCTTCCGCGCCATCGACGAGCACTTCAAGACGACGCCGTTCGAGCAGAATTTGCCCGTGATCATGGGCATCCTCGGCGTCCTCTACAATAACTTCTTCGGCGCCGAGAGCCACGCCGTCCTCCCCTACGACCAGTACCTCGCGCGCTTCCCCGCGTACCTGCAGCAGCTCGACATGGAGAGCAACGGCAAGCGCGTCGACCTCTCCGGACGGGTGGTCAACTACCAGACGGGCCCGATCATCTGGGGCGAGCCGGGAACGAACGGCCAGCACGCGTTTTACCAGCTCATCCACCAGGGCACGAAGCTCATTCCCTGCGATTTCATCGGCTTTTTGCGGAGCGAAAACCCGCTCGGCAAACACCACGACCTCCTGATGGCAAACCTGTTCGCTCAGTCCGAAGCGCTCGCGTTCGGCAAGACACCGGAGGAGGTGCGCGCCGAAGGCGTTCCCGAAGCGCTCGTCATGCACAAGACCTTCCCGGGAGATCGCCCCTCGAGCACGTTGCTCCTCGAACGCATGACGCCGGCCGCGCTCGGCAAGCTCATCGCTCTTTACGAGCACAAG
>Ga0164241_10004417_pt1 | contig 13641 bp, 12 predicted proteins | sample OricomyardsoilBY_FD_108780 | JGI IMG/M metagenome (GOLD analysis project Ga0164241, IMG submission 108780) | Backyard soil microbial communities from Emeryville, California, USA - Original compost - Back yard soil (BY) | ecosystem: Environmental > Terrestrial > Soil > Unclassified | place: USA...
AATGTTGCTTCAAATCACGGTGGGTATTCTGTATTTGCCGGAGTTGGCGAACGCGTACGAGAGGGAAATGACCTTTACCATGAAATGAAGGAATCGGGAGTGCTTTCAAAGACGGCGCTCGTGTTCGGCCAAATGAATGAGGTGCCAGGGGCTCGCGCACGCGTAGGCCTCACTGGCCTGACCATGGCTGAAGCTCTTCGTGATGGCGAAGGAGGCAAGGACGTGCTGTTCTTTATGGACAATGTGTTCCGCTTCACACAAGCTGGACAAGAAGTCTCATCGCTTCTTGGGCGAGTTTCTTCAGCGGTGGGATACCAGCCAACGCTAGCAGAGGAAATGGGTAAGATGCAGGAACGCATCACATCAACAAAGAAGGGTTCAATTACCTCTATCCAAGCAGTGTATGTGCCAGCTGACGACTTTACTGACCCGGCGCCTGCAACCACATTCTCACACCTAGACTCTACAGTGGCCCTCTCTCGACAGCTTGCCTCATTGGGAATTTATCCTGCGATCGATCCTCTCGAAAGCAACTCAACAGCACTTGATCCACAGATAGTCGGCGAAGAACATTATCGCGTTGCACAGGGAGTTAAACTGGTGCTTCAGCGCTACAAGGATCTGCAAGATATCAGTGCGATCTTGGGTATTGAAGAGCTTTCAGAGGACGACAAGACGCTGGTGTATCGCGCTCGCAAGATCCAGCGATTCCTATCGCAGCCATTCAGCGTAGCAGAGGTATTTACCGGTGCTCCTGGAAAATATGTAACCCTTGCAGAGACTGTACGCGGCTTCGGGGAGATCCTGGACGGAAAGCATGATGATAAAGGCGAGCAAGACTTTTACATGAAGGGCGGCATCGATGAAGTAGTAAGCGCTTAGGTCCAGTATATGGCAGAGAAAAGAAACTTAATTTTAACGATCACAAGAGTAGACCAGCCTGTTTTTTCTGGGCAGGTCGAGTATGTGACCGTACCTGGCATTGATGGGGAAATGACCCTTCTTGCTGAACATGCCGCACTCATTTCACCGCTCAAAGAAGGGGTTATTCGCTATAAGGAAATCGGCAAAGAAGCGGCGGAACTTGCAGTGAAAATGGGGACACTTGAGATAAGCAACAATCACGCAACCGTGCTCATATAGAAATTAACAGCGCTGACCCGCTGTTTTCAAAGTTTAGAGCTATACTTGAGCTATATGGAAATGTTGTATATAGCAGTTATGCTGCTGCAGTCTATGGTCATATCGCTTGGCGTCGGTTCATCAACGATCGCTATTATCAATTTCTTTGTTGCGATCGCCGATGGAAAGATCGATCCGCAGGAGCGTGCCATGATGGGTATTGTTTACAAAGTATTGCGTATCTCAATGATCTTTATCCTTGTGTGCGCACTGCTGATCGCGGTGATGACTGGAATGGCCGGAGTGGAGTATTGGTCTGACTTTACCGCAGGCATGTGGACTTTAATCATTGTTCTATACGTTAATGCAGTTCTGATGACAAAGCACATAATGCCTTCCAATATTGGCCCTGCACTGCAAGCATCTACTTGGTATACGCTTGGCATTATCATGTCTCTAATACCGCTTGGACTAGCCGGATTCTCATACTTTGAGTTCATTGTAGGCTACCTTGCTGCCGTTGCGCTTGCGATCGGCATAGTCAACGGCATCATGCACTATTTGAAGAAGCAGCGTGAAGCTTAGTAGTGATCCTTCTATTGATACAAAAATAACCGGCCAGTGTGGCCGGTTATTTTTGTATCAAGCTTTTGGACTAGTCAACAGTGTTGCGCGCCTTGCTCAATTTCTTTGCCTCATTACGATAGAAAAGGGTAGGGACAAGGATCAATGTTAGGACCATAGCAAATGTGAGCCCGAACATGATAGAGAATGCCAAAGGACTCCAAAAATCTGAAATGGTTGAAAGCGGTATCATACCAATGACCGTTGTGATCGTCGTAAGCACTATAGGGCGGAAGCGAGAGACTGCCGCATCAGCTACGATATCGACTAGATCTCCCGTTTGAGATCTTCGCATGTGTATCATAGAGTCCATGAGGATGATCGCGTGGTTAATGATCACTCCAGCAAGCGCGATCACTCCTAAGATGGACGTGAACGAGAGCGACTGTCCGGTAAGCACAAGCCCTGATATCACGCCGATCAGTGAGAGCGGCACAGCTGAGAGCAAATACAGCGAGTAGCGAACTGAATTGAAGGCAAGTACAAGGATCATCAGCATCAGCATCAGCCCAGCAATAAATGCTATACCCATTTCAGTAAACGACTGATTTATATCTTCAGCCTCTCCACCGTAGGCAATGCGGACATTCTCAGGAAGATCCAACTCAGACTCACGCGCCTGGAAAGCCATTACTACTTCGCCAGATGTCACATCCGACATTGTATATGCACTCACGGTCTCAACGCGTTCTTGGTCTTCATGCGCAATAGCGACTTGTGCTGGTCTGAGCTCTTCTTTTATAAGCGATCCCAGAAGCACGCTTTCGCCTTGGCGCGTTGGAACAGAAAGGTTGCGAAGCACATCAAGTGAAACTAGCGGCGAAGCAGAAGGGTCCTTGGCGTTCGGGTCAACGGACAAGCGAACCACAACATCTATATCGGTAGATCCTTCACTGATCGTTGTTGCTACAGTGCCGAACACTGCGCTTCGGAGTATCTCCCCAAGCGCGTAGGGCGATACACCAGCTGCGATAGCTTTATCTCTGTCAATATTCAGCACGATCTCTGTTGCGCTTGAGCTGACAGTAGATTCAACGTTTCGGGTACCGGCGATCGATCTTAGGAGGTCTTCTGCTTTTGCAGTGGCACTGCCCAGGCTTTCCAAGTCATCTCCTATGAACCGGATGACCACTGGAGCTCCGGAGGTAGGTCCTGTAGCAAGCTCATTGATAGTAATCTTTACATCCTTAAGCTCTGCATATGTAGTGCGGAGATCATCTGCGATCTCAGCGCTCGACTGCGGCCTGCCTTCTTTCAGAGTGATCGTGATATTGCCAAATCTGCTGCCAGCATTACCAGAACCAGTAAATGCTGATCCTGAGCCGACAGTTGAGGTGAATGATTCAACGTAAGGCTTATCGTACAGCATCTCTTCTGCAGCGCGTACATAAAGATCTGTCTGTGCAAGCGGAGTTCCGTGCTTGGCTTCCATCTCGACAAACACATAGTCAACATCCTCAGGCGGGAAGAAAATGACTTTGAGAATGCCCGTAAACGGAAGTATCAGCGAAATGATCAGTGCAGCCACCAATCCCCATATGAAGATCCTTTGAGCTTTTGCATTCTGCAAGAAGCCAACAAGCTTAGATCGGTACCATGCCTGCGCCTTGTGAGTGTATTTCTCCTGCAATTCTTCAAATCTATTTGAGCTTGAATGCTTAGTGAGATAGATCGCGATCAGCGGCACCATTCCCAAAGCCACAACAATAGATGCCAAGAGCACGAAGATGAGCGTGAACGGGATAGATGCAATGAATTTGCCGACTATTCCTGATAGGAAGAACAGTGGGAAGAACACAGCTACGGTAACCATAGTTCCGCCGATAAGAGGCCATGCATACTCCCTCAATGAGGCCTCCGCAGCTTTGTCTGGGTCATTATACTTTCGCATTCTCGTATGGATAGCTTCTGTTACTACAATTCCTGAGTCCACAAGAATGCCAATTGCTAGAATGAGAGCAAAGAGGGACACGAAGTTTATGGTGTTTCCAGAAGCAGCGAGCCCGATGAATGCTATGACAAAGGATAGCGGGATCGACAGGGCAGCCACTAACGACTCACGCCAGCCGATGGTTAGCAATAGACATGCTATAACCAAAAATACGGTCTCGAATCCAACACCGATAAGTTCAGAAAGCTCCTCTTTAACGTCTTCTCCGGAATCAAGGACAATAAGCACCTGCGAGTTGGACAGCATTCCTCCTTCTTGGCGCATCTCTGAAAGCTTTTCATGAACCGCCTCTGACATAGCAGTCACGTCCTCTCCTGATCGTTTGTACAGGGATAGGGTCAGGGCTTTTTCCGACGGCACGCCAGAAACTGAAACACGGGATATAGTGGTTTCCTTTTCAACTGCATTTGTGACTTCGGCTACATCTCGAACATACACGGGAACTCCTGTTGCAGAAGAAATTGGGATCGCAGCTATTTCATCAACGCTCATGATCTTTCCTTCAAGACGCACTGCATACTCAATATCGTCGGTGACAATTGTTCCAACAGGCATCGTGATATTTGCACTTTGAAGCGCAGCACTGATATCTCCCAGAGAAAGGCCGTACGCCTCAAGCGCTTCTCCCTTAACAAGCAGTCGGACCTCACGAGGGCGCACACCCGTTACTTCAACCTTCGAGACACCTCGCACATCTAAAAATTCATCAACAAGATCACTTCCCAGTTGAGTAAATGCAGTAGAGTCCAAGTCCGAAGAAATAGAGAGGACCAGTATGGGCTGGTCTGCAAAGTTAACCTCAGTCACAACAGGAGTAGTTGCGTCGCTCGGCAACTTGTTTTGCGCTTCATCTACAGCGTCCTTAAGGTTTTGGATCGATTTATCAATATCTGCATGCGCCTCAAACTCAGCAGTGACCATAGACAGCCCTTCGCGAGATGATGAGGTCAATCGGTGCAGACCGTCCACATTCTTGATCGAGTCCTCAAGCACGTTAGTGACAAGATCCTCAACATCAGATGGTGAAGCCCCGGGCAATGCGGAGGTTACTATTCCGATTGGAATAATGACCTCAGGAGCTGATTCCTTAGGTATCACGAGTACTGCATACGCTCCTGCGCAGCACAACGCAGCGATCAACAGCCAGCTGAACTGGCGCTTATGCAAAAAGAAATTCCAAAGCCAAAGCATAGCTATTCTGTGATTATCTCAACCTTCTGACCCGCACGGAGACCTCGAGCATCGAGAACGATTACCATGTCAGCGGAAAGACCCTGAGTGATCTCGACGAGGTCTCCCATAATACTTCCCATAGAGACAGCATGCGCCTCAAGCTCTCCACTACCAGAGACAGTGAATACCTGTTGGCTATCAACGCCAATTTTTACTGCAGAGAGAGGGATATGAATAGTATCTGAGCTCTTTGCTTCGCTTCTTTTGAATTCGATGGTAACTGTCTCTCCATTGGTCAACTGTGAATCTTCGACCACGCCGATCTTGATCTCCTTTTTCCCGCTTGCAGGATCGATAGCTGGCGCAACTGCTGTTATAAGACCTTCAGTCGCTCCGTTCACGAAGACCTTATCTCCAATACTTACCAGCTCCGCATCTGCAGAACTGAGTGCTGTGGTGATCTCCAGCGCATTGTTATTCGCGATGATGGCAGATGGCTGCCCTTGTGAGGCATATTCTCCTTCCTTAAGATACAGTGCATTGACCACCCCTGAGATAGGTGTACGCACCAGGGTCTTTTCGTAGCTTGAACGCGCAGCCTGTAGAGAACCGAGGGCACTCTTCACTTGAGCATCAGCAAGAGAAACTTCGTTGCTGCTTCCCGCGATCTTTGCGCGGTCAAGTGCTTCCTCAGAACTCTTTATCGCTGTCTGTGCACTTTCAAGCGCTTGTAATGTTTGATTTAAGTTAGATCGGATACCAAGAAACTCAGCTTCAAGCGAATCTTTTTGTGTTTGTGTAAAGATAGAAGATGGATCCTGACGAGAAACTATAGCTGAAAGCGTCTCAGTGTACTGCAGAATGCGCTGTGTGTTTGTGATCGCTTCGCCGAGCCGTGAACGGATATTGCCAATGTCTGCTGTTGCAGTCTTTGCCGACCATTCATCGAGTATAGGCTCAAGATCCTTTCGTTCTTGGTTTAGCGCTACTGCTGAACCGTAGGAATCCAGACGGAATCCCGGGGTCGCACCCGCAGGGTCAGTGAATAGGTCATCGATCGTGTTCCTAACAGAACTATCTGCGCTTATGAACGCACTTCTATAGGTTGAGACTCCACTAGTTAAGGCCGCAGAGAGGGAAGTCTCAGCACTCTCGGTTCCGCTTTTGCTTGAGGCAGCACCCGCAAGAGCGGCCTCATACGATCCTTCGGCTTGCAGAAGTGCAGCCCGCTGCGCGCTGTTCTCAAGAGTGGCAAGCACAAAGCCAGCCTGCACAGTATCGCCGAGGTTCGCATTAACACTGGTTATACGTCCAGACGATTCAGCTTGTAGTCTAGCTTCGGAAACTGCCTTTACTTCTCCTATGACTCGAAACAGGCTCTGACTTTGAAGCTGGCTTATAGAACCTAGTTTGACCCGCGACAGCGAATCAGACTGTGGTGCAGCTTCACTCTGATCGCCATTAGAGGAGAAAGCGAATATAACTCCGATCACCAGCAATGCGACAATAGCAGCCAAGAAAAGAAATACCGTTTTCTTTCCATACCAGCTATACAATTTATTAAGGATATTCATGATTTCAGCAAAAAGCGTTCTTTATAATTTGAGCTGCAATAGTAACACATTTTCTCAATTTGTCCATCTAACCGGTTTCAATTAGCCCTTGGGGACAAATCGGGTTTGTTTGATACAATATTGGACTATGTTTGGAAAAATAAAGAATTTTGCAGTAAAGAAGCTGCTTGAGACCCAGCTGAAGAATGTGCCTGAGGACCAGAAAGAGATGATCATGCACATGGTGGAGAAAGACCCGGCTTTATTTGAGAAGATAGCCAAAGAGCTGCAGGCTGAAATGAAGACGAACGGCAATAATCAGATGGCTGCTGCTATGAAAGTGCTTCCAAAGTATCAGAACGAGATCATGTCCTCGATGTCTCCTGAGATGAAGCAAAAGCTTGTTGAACAGCACCTTGGAGCGCAAGGCAAGTTCAATCCTAACGGCACGATCCGCCGATAGCGCTCGGTCAAGGAGTTCTCATATCAACAGAATAAGCGCACTTTAAGTGCGCTTATTCTGTATAATGCAGCCATGTCTAAGAAAATCGTATTGCTCCTTGGGAACCCTGACAGTGAAACATTCACCGGCGTCATAGCTGACACTTATCAGAAAGCTGCTGAAGAAGCAGGACATGAAGTTGCCCGTTTCAATATCGGTGATATGAAATTCGATCCGATACTTCATAAAGGGTATAAGGTTATACAAGAGCTTGAACCAGACCTCCTTCATTTACAGGACGCCATTAAAGCCGCTGATCATTTTGTGATCGTCTATCCAAACTGGTGGTGCACAATGCCGGCTATTCTCAAAGGCTTATTTGATCGAGTCTGGATACCAGGATTTGCATTCAATTTTGATAAGAAGACAAAAAAGTGCATTCAGCACCTTAAAGGCAAAACTGGCAGGACTATCGTGATCGCGGGAACATACAGCCCATTCATGACCTGGTGGCTCTACGGTGACTACACCAATGAGATCCAGCACGGGATTCTCGGGTTTGCAGGCATCAACACAAGCGTATCGACATTCGGCCCTTCAGAAAAGGTAGCTGAGGAAAGAAAAGCTGCATGGCTTAAACAAATATCAGTAATGGGGAAGCGAGGCATATAGGAGATTATGAAAGTGATTGGCATCTCAGGGAGTTTGCGCAAGGCCTCGTATAACACAGCTCTTTTGCATGTATTTCTCAAGAATGCTCCTACAGCGATAGAAGTCGAGTTTGCATCTATTGATGCGCTACCTTTTTACAATGAAGATATCGAAGCACCGTACCCGAGTGCCGCGCAAGAGTTGAAATCGCAGCTTTTAGATGCCGATGGATTCATTATTGCAACCCCTGAGTATAATCGAGGAGTGCCCGGAATTCTCAAGAATATGATCGACTGGATGTCTCGCCCTGCGGGCACTTCGCCGTTCAAACAGAAGCCTGTGCTTGTGATCGGAGCTTCCGACGGCAATATAGGTACTGCTGTAGCTCAAGCAAGCTTAAAGCACACGCTTTTGCATCTGGACGCAATAATTCCCGGCAGACCTGAATTCTATGTGAGCAGAGCTCAAGACAAGTTCAATGAAGCAGGAGAGCTTACAGATGAAAAAACGCTCGAGCATGTACAGAGTGCATGGCAAGTATTGGCACACAACCTTGAATCTGCAGCCAGATAGCCTGCACTTTATTTTCATAAAAATTCTGCTACCCTAGTTAGCGGAGCGTCAAAACAAAGGTCTTTACAATAAGGAGACAGCCCCATGCCTCGTAGGATCGGATCCAGGAAAGCTGTAGTCGGCTTTCTGCATGCGGACCCCAGCACTCTTAGCTGGGCAAACAACATGGAGATCCTCACTAAGCTCAGCGACCTCAAGGAAGCTGAGTTCGGCCATCTGTTCGAGGAGTGCACAGCGCTTTTCGAAGACAATGGTGAAGCCCCCAACAAAGGGCGAGAACCGAGGGAACACGATTTCCGTGTACCCATAAGCGCGCGACGCGTGAGAAAGGAGCTCAGCGATACCTACAAGCACAAGCTCGACTCAGAGAAGGGCCTGGATCGAAAGATCCCCGGCACTCCGAGCACTCGAGCGGCGATCTACCTGACGCCGAACACGTACGTGTTCGTCGCAGGAAGCATCAACTTCTGCCAGCGCTTTGCTTCACTGTGCTTCAGTGAGCTTGGCGCCAACAAACTAGCAGAGATCTTTCTTGGCATCTCGGGTCTGAAAGAGTGGCGGAGTTCGCGCAAGCTGGACACTGACACGCTCTTTCAGTACGACACTGAGGACGATCTTTTCGACGCGTGCAACTTCGACGCACTCGCCGAAACGCTAAAGCTTGCGCGAAAGCATGTACAGCCGGCTGGATTCGATATCCTCACACCGGAAGAAGTGCAGCGCAAACTCCACGGGAAGGGCCGCGGCATGACCGCAACCGACTGAACAGGAGCGTAGAATGGGGAGTTTAGGGGGAGAAGAAAAGGGCCCGGCACAGATTGCATTTGTGCCGGGCCCTAACTATACTGAAAGAGTATCTTTGCTTGCCCGTCTATATACATAGACTTTATCCTATAAATTTCGTCTATGCCGCTACAGTTGAAGGAAGACATGATCGCAAAACTGATTGAGGAAAGCCTGTTCAAATACCAGGCGCTTTTTGACTCAAACATGATCGGAATAGCGAGCACTGACTTTCAAGACAGGATACTTAAGGCGAATGATGCGTTCTTGGCAATGATCGGCTACACGCGCGAAGATCTTGAGAACGGCAAGCTCCGCTGGTCTACGATAACCCCCAAGCAATACGATGACGCAGACGCACAGAAGATCACCGAGCTTTCACAGCACAAGCGCATTGTTCCCTTTGAGAAAGAATACATTCACAAGGATGGGCATACAGTCCCCGTTCTTGTGGGAGCTGAGCTTTTGGATGAGGCACTCTCAGTTGGGGTATGCTTCGCTCTTGATATCAGTGAACTGAAAGAGTTGGAACAAAAAAAGGATGATTTTATTGGAACGGTATCCCATGAGCTCAAGACACCACTGTCAGTGATGAAGCTCTATAGTGATTTTTTAAGAAACTCAATCGAACAGGGTGCAAGCAAGGAAGAAATGATCGAATCGGCGCGAGAGATCAGTGCACAAGTTGATAAGCTCTCAATCCTTATCACTGACCTTTTGAATATGGCGCGCTACCAGACAAGCGAGCCTCAGTTTGCATTAAGCGCTATCAATTTGCTTGAGTGCGCCAAAGAGGTAGTCAATGAACTCTCTCTGGTAAGCGAACGCAGCATTGTCTTTCAAGGCGAGCGGGCAGTGTACGTCACCGGCAATCAGGCAAGGCTTTCGCAAGTGATCACAAACCTCGTGAACAACGCGTGCAAATACTCGGCTCCAGGAACTGACATAATTGTTCGCGTACACAAGGACGACAAGAACGGCTATGTACAAGTGCAAGACTTCGGAAAGGGCATCAGTCCAGAGAACCAAGAAAAGATCTTTGAACGATACTATCGCATTGATCACGCCAACGATTACGATGACGAGGGGGCTGGCATCGGGCTGTATATCAGTTATGAGATCGTTAAACGCCACGGAGGCAGACTTTCTGTGGAAAGCGACTTAGGAAAAGGTTCCACCTTTACCGTATCCATTCCGCTTGCCTAACGCTTTGTTTGTGCGGGCAATTCTGTTAAGCTTGCACGCGTGCAAATGCTTGCGCTTCAATTCATAATTTACTCAACTACACATTATGTCACTGTCTGTCGGAATCGTGGGTCTGCCTAACGTCGGTAAATCGACGCTCTTTACAGCACTTACCAAGAACGAGGTGCTCATCGCTAACTATCCTTTTGCAACGATCGATCCCTCGGTTGGGATCGTACCCGTGCCTGACAGCAGGCTTCAGGCACTCTCTGAACTCTCTAACTCGCAAGAAACGATTCCCGCGGTGGTTGAGTTTGTTGACATCGCTGGCCTTGTGAAAGGCGCTTCCGCTGGGGAAGGTCTGGGGAACAAGTTCCTTTCGAATATCCGTGAGACCGATATGATCTTAGAAGTTGTTCGCATCTTCGAAGATTCAGATATACACCATGTGCAAGGAGCGATCGACCCCTTGTCCGATATTGAGGTCATCAATCTTGAGCTTATCCTCGCTGACGCGGAAACAGCTGCGAAGCGTTTATCTAATGTAGAAAGAGACGCTAAGCGCGGAGACAAGGCGGCCGTCGCTGAGAAAGAGATGCTCGAGGGACTTTTGCCTCACCTTGAAGCTGGCAAGCTTGCAAACGCATATGCATTTACTGAAGCGCAGTTGGCGATAGTTAAGCATTTGCATCTGTTGACCATGAAGCCATTCTTGTATGTATGCAACAAAAAGCAGGGGGCTTACAACCTTGATGATCAGAACGATGACCGCTGGAAAGAGCTTGCAGCATTCTTTGAAGAGACCGGAAGCGAATATGTGGTTGTGGACGCTGGAACCGAACACGAGCTTCGCGATCTTGATGAAGATGAAAAGAATGAGTTCAGACGTGAATACGGAACTCAGGACTCAGGCATCAACGCACTGATCCGCGCTTGTTACAATCGGCTTGGGCTTATGTCTTATTTCACTACAGGAGAAAAGGAGACCCGCGCGTGGACCGTGAAGATCGGATCGACAGGCCCACAAGCTGGGGCAGCCATACATACTGACTTTGAGCAGAGATACATCCGGGCTCAAGTGGTCTCATTCAACGATCTGATGGCAGCAGGTTCAATAGCAAAGGCGCGCGAGGCGGGAAAACTGCGAACGGAAGGGAAGACATATATTGTGCAAGACGGCGACGTCATTGAGTTCATGATCTAAGAAAGACAATACAGGGCGGCATTTTTTGCGTTCTGTTCGCATAAACATGTTTACTTTTTAAGCCGAAGCGTCATACTTACATCATATGGAAACCAATACTGCACGCAATTTTGCGTTACAACTGGGTTCGCTTATAGCACTCTATGTGTCTATTTCGGCCCTTATTGCTGTTATTTTTGGAGTTATCAATGTCACATACCCAGACCAAGCTGAGGGATACTGGGCATACGAGGGCGCACAACAGGGAATACGATTCGGTGTTGCAATGCTGATCGTTTTCTTTCCCACATACTTGATCCTTACTCGGTTCGTAAACCAGATACGGAGAAAGGAAACAGGGACATATTTGACGCTTACTAAATGGCTCGTATACCTTTCACTGCTTGCAGGGGGAGCTATCCTTTTGGGAGATCTTGTTGCAGTGATTCTCGCATACCTCAACGGCGAGATCACGCTGCGCTTTATCCTTAAAGCCCTTACACTGCTAGTTGTCATCGGCACAGCGTTCTACTATTACATTCTTGATGCTCGAAACTTCTGGAATGCTCACGAAAAGGAGTCAAAGTTATATGCAGGACTTGCAAGCTGCGTTGTGATCGCTTCACTAGTGTTAGGGTTCCTTAACAGCGAAACGCCGAAGGAGGTGCGCAACATGAAGCTCGATGATCAGCAGTTGCAAGATCTGCAGGACATGGAGTGGCGCATCAATGAATTTTACTCTAACAAGGATGTGCTGCCAGGATCGATCGAGGAACTGTATGTAGGCATTCCCGTGCCAACTGCACCAGAGGATAGAGACGCATACGAATACAAGGTTGTCGACGAGGACACCTATGAACTGTGTGCGACATTCACGCATTCATCTCAGCAAGGAGTGAGTGCGGCCCGTCCAATGCCCGCAATGATGGGAGATACGGCAATGAAAGTTCCGTACAACACTTGGGACCACGGGGAAGGAAAGACTTGTTTTGAGAGAACAGCTGTTGACTACACACCGAATACTGCTGAATAGAAAAGACGATCGAAAGGCCCTGCGCAAAGCAGGGCTTTTTTGTTGTCTCATTTACAGAGTTAAAAAATACTGCATAATAAAGCCTCTTATGCATCATCTGATCTTCGATTTTGACGGAGTGCTCGGCGACACATGCGAAGTCTCTGCTTCAGCAACAGCTGAGGTGGATGGTACCGACGTGGAGACTGCGCGGCAAGCCAATGCAAGGTATGCACGTCAAAAACCCAACCATGCACGCGGGCACTCCCTTTCAGATGCAGAACTAGCAGCCATCTATGCATGGACCTCAGCATTCGGAGACCGCATGCATCAAAAAGGCTTCCCGTTGTTTGATGACTTTGTGAAGGAGATCGAGTCGATCAATACCCCGCATAAGGCAGTGGTATCAAGCGGTTCGCAGAAGTACGTGATCCCCGCACTCTCAGGAACGAGCATTGATCCTACGCATATCCTTGCGTACGAGAACCATCACTCGAAAGAAGAAAAGATCGAGATCATTTGCAAAGATTGGGGCGTAACGCCATCTGAGATCTACTACTTCACTGATACGCTCGCAGATGTATTCGAGCTTAGGGACATGCTTGCGAAGGAAAAGCTCATAGCAGTATCTTGGGGATACTGCACATACGAGGAACTTGCCCAAGAACTGTCCGAAGAGTATATTCTCAAAACGCCGAAAGATATTCATAAAGTACTGTAACTATTAGATATGCATAAAAAGTTCGACAACGTATCAATCGAGAAAAAATGGCAGCAGCGATGGCTAGAAAGCGGCATCTACAATGCCGGAGCGAGAGATGCTTCTAAAGAGAAAAAATACGTACTTGTTGAACTCCCATATCCGTCAGGCAATCTGCATATCGGCCACTGGCACGCATTCTCAGTGCCGGACATATACGTGCGCTTTTTGCGCATGCAGGGGAAGCAGGTTATCTACCCAATGGGCTTTGATGCATTCGGTCTGCCTGCTGAGAACGCTGCGATCAAGAGGAACATCGACCCTAAAGAGTGGACACAGGGGAATATCGCTTTTATGAAAGAACAGCTTCAGAGCATGGGGGCGGCATTTTCATGGGACAAGACATCAAGCACCATAGACCCAAGCTACTACAAATGGACTCAATGGATGTTCACTCAATTTTTCCAGAAAGGCATCGCATATCGCGGAAAAGGCATCGTCAACTGGTGTCCAGGCTGTAATACGGTGATTGCAAACGAGCAGGTACAAAGCGACGGCACATGCGAACGCTCTGGAGATGTGATCGTAAAGAAAGAGATGCCGCAGTGGATGCTCCGCATCACAGACTATGCTGATCGTCTGCTGGAAGATCTTGAAGAACTGGACTGGCCTGAGCCGATCAAAGAAGC
>Ga0164241_10004418_pt1 | contig 13641 bp, 6 predicted proteins | sample OricomyardsoilBY_FD_108780 | JGI IMG/M metagenome (GOLD analysis project Ga0164241, IMG submission 108780) | Backyard soil microbial communities from Emeryville, California, USA - Original compost - Back yard soil (BY) | ecosystem: Environmental > Terrestrial > Soil > Unclassified | place: USA...
CCCCTGCCCCCTGTCCCCTGCTTCCCTGTTTCCTTCACGCGCTTTTCACTTCAAACAGCCTGATCCGCCGCAGCCAGATATCCGCCAGCCAGACAACGACAGCAAGGACGATGAGCCAGGGCCAGAGCGCGCGAGAGGTCGTGCGCTTCGTCGCGTCGCTCCGTTGGAGTTCGTCGAGCGCGGGTTCGTACCGCCCGCCGGTCGCGCGGGCGATTCCCCGCAGGGCGGTTTCATCGGGCGGGCGCAGCCGGTATTCCTCGTCCGGATCAGGGATCAGGTAGCGTGTTGCCGTCGGCGAGGCGTGCTCGCCCTCGAGGGACATGGTCAGCATCTGACGAGCCCCGGCGGTGACGGACGCCTCGTACCGGCCCGGCGCGACCTGTCGTGCGCTGACCGTCGCCGCGGCGCCATCGGGCGCCTGCACGATGATCGCCGGTTTGAGCAGGTTGCGATAGCGTCCCTGCGCATCCCGCGCCTCGACCACCACGTCGAGCGATCGCGTATCATCGTGCACGACCTGGTTTTCCAGCATGAGCGACACGTCTTCCGGGTGCTGGCGTGCGACCGAGCGGATGACGGTGGAAAAGAACGGGGCGTAACCGGACCACTTCACCCATTCGGCGCCCCATCGGTCCTTGACGTCGGATGCAAACGCGGCGGACCTTCCGAGACCGATGGGCCAGAACGCCAGCAGCGGGTCACCTTTCGGCGTCGCGACCAGGTCGGTGGCGCCGTCCTTCAGTACCATCGCGGTGCGCCCGCGCAGGTCGGGCACGTGATCGAGATCGACGTGCGGCAGGAATCCGGCAGCCTTGACGACCGGCGGAATGCCCTCGCCCTCGTCGAATGACGGCATCGCGGACTTCGCTTCCTTGACAAAGATCTGCGGCACGTCGCGCGCGTCGCGAACGACGTAGCCGCGTCCCTTGCCCCACTTCGCGATGTTCAGGAGCAGCTCGGCGTCGGCGGCGGGTCCGACCGCCAGAGCGGACACGGTCATGCCTTCGCTGGTCATCTTCTTCACGAGCGTTTCGTAGTCGTCGGGATACGACCGCCCGTCCGACAGCAGCACCACGTGCTTGGCGCCCGCGCGCACGTCGCGGAGCATCAGGTAGGCCTGCTGCAGCGCCGGGTAAATCAGCGTGTCGCCGCCGGGCTGGACCGCGGCGATCTTGCGCCGAATCTCGTCGCGATTGGCGCCGACGTTGCGCGGCGTGATGTCCAGCGTGAAGCGGTCATCGAACGTGATGAGGCCCACGGTCTGTTCATCCGACAGGACATCGACGGCCGCCTGCGCGGCGGCCTTGCAGAGTTCCATCACCGGCCCGTTCATGCTCCACGACTTGTCGAGCACCATCACGAGCGCGACGTCCGGCTCGTCCTTCCGTTCCAGCGTCACGGGCAGGAGCCGCTCGATCTCGCTGTGGCGATACCCGGGCGCCGCGCCGTCCTTGCCTTCGCCGAACACCGCTTCCCCACCGGCGAAGAACAGGCCGCCGCCGTCCCGCTCCACCCATTCAGCGAGCGCGCGCGCGGCGGCATTCGAAACCGACGCCCGCGCCACGTCGCTGAGAATGACGACGTCCCACGCGTCGAACCCGGTCAACTCGGCCGGAAGCTGATCGGGGGTGCGGATGGCGACATCGAACCCCGACTGGGTCAGCGCGCGCTGGAGGTACGTCGCGCTCGCCGGCGCGCCTTCGACGTAGAGCGCGCGCGTGCGGCGCCCGGCGACGATTTCGCGGCCGAGGGAGTTATTGACCGCGAGCACGTCGCCCGCCGCGGTGACCGAGACCTGGACGACGTGCGCGCCGGCAGTCGCGAACGTCACGTCGAGCGCGACAGCATTCAGGCCCGCGGCCAGATCGACGGTTCGAGACTCGAGCAGCCGGCCCGACTCGCGTACGTCCACGGTCGCGTTGCGGACGTCGCGTTGCGCGCCGATGAGCGCGGTCAGCGACACGACGGTGTCGGCCGGAACTGCGTCAGGAACCTGGAGGCCGTCCACCCACACGTCGCCGAGATCGCGGACCGCGAGCGGCTCGACGAATACGGGAATGCCCTCCGCCGCGAGGCGCAGCGTGGCGGCCCGCACGTCGCCGCGGGTTTCGCGCCCGTCCGAGAAGAGCACGAGGCGCGGCAGATCGCCTGGACCGAGCTCCGCCCTCGCCGCGGCCAGCGCGCGTTCGAGATCCGACGCGTCGCGGCCCAGGCGATCCTCCCCCGCACCGGGCTGCGACGCCGCCAGCGCGCGCAGCGCCTGCGTGTCCGCGATACGCTCGGCCCGCGCTCCGAACGCCAGAATGCGGACCACGTCGGGCCGCAGGCGCGACGTGATCTCGTCGATGCGATCGGCGGCTCGCGTGATGGCCGCCGGTGCGATGCTGTGCGACACGTCGACGAGGTACACGACTCCGCTGCGAGACGAGGGGCGCGACCAGAGCGGCTGGGCAAGGGCCGCCGCGAGCAGCGCCAGGGCGAGCGAGCGAACGCCGGCCTGCAGCATCCGCTGCCTGAGGGCGAAGTCGCGCCGGCCGGCCATCGTCATCACCCACACAAACGGGATGACGGCGAGCCACCAGAGCGCCGCAGGATCGGCGAACGTCAGCGGCATCTCACACCGTAATCCTGCGCTGCCAGGTGATCCATTCGATGGCAAGCAGCGCCAGGGCCGCCAGTGCCGCATACGCCCACCAGGGACGCGCGGAGAGACGGACGCTCAGCGGCGTTCCCGCGGCGGGAAGCGACGTCCGCATGACGTTGGCGATCTCAGGCTGGCCGACGTTCACGCCAACGACGCGGCGGGATCCCGCCGCGTCGATCGAATACAGACCCGGCGCGATCAGGTTGGCGAGCACGCGGTCCCCCGCATGCACGAGCGGCAGCGACGCTCCATCCGGACCCGTGATCCGCGTCACGCTGGGCGACAGCGCAATCGGTCCCGGCGTTCGCGGCTCGCCGCTCGCCGGATGCGCCAGCCACTCGAGCGCGTTGCCCATGAGCACCGGAAACGCCGGCGTCGCGGCGATATTGGAATCCGCGATGCCGAAGCCGAGTACGACCGCCCGTGACTCCGCCGAGTCGAGCACGGACACAATCGGCGTCCCTCGCGCGGACAGCGCGACGGCCGACAACGCCGGCGACTGATACGATCGCACGCGCGCGATCTCCAGCGAAAATGGATCCACGCCGTCCAGCACGGGATGATCGGTGGACGCCACCCATTTCGGCGCGGACTCCTCCGCGCCAGCGCGGCCGAGCCACGCGACGGGCGGCGGTGCGATGCAGAGCATGGGGCGTGCGGGCCGCTCCACCGGCACCCAGCGATCGAACACGAGGACATCTGCCTCGCCAGGGCGATACGCGGCGGGCCGCACAAAGGTCGAGTGGACGTTCGCGTCCTGCCGCAGCAGACGTTCCAGTGGCTCCGGCGCATCGCTGACCACGGTCACGGCAATCGGCTCGGCCGCGGCCAGCCACGCCACGGCGTCGTCGTCGACATCCACCGCGTTGCGGGGCGCGCTGACGTGAACGCCGAGCCGCGGGCCGCCTGTCTGGTCGAGCGTCAGCACCTGCCGCCAGGCGTCGCCCGCGCCAATCTGGACGTCGCGTTCGGTCACAATCGCCGTTCCGCGGACGACGCGGATCCGCACCTGCTGCGCGGCTGGTGCGAAGTTGGCGACCTCGAGGAACGCTTCCGAGGCGGCGGTCGTCGACGTCGATGGACGCGCGACGAAGCCCGTGACGGCGACGTTCGGCGCCGGCTCGAATACGGAGTGCACGATGACGCCGGGGTCCAGTGAACGCGGGACGGCGCCGTCCGTGAAGAAGTGCGTCGCGCGCACGTCATCGACGCGGGGCCATGCGAGCGCCTCGGTTCCACCGGGTGCGAGGCGGCTGAGTGTCGTGTCGATGAGCGCCGCGTCGGTCGTCGGCCCTTCGACGAGGCCGTCAGCAGTGGTGGCCAGCAGCAGCTCCTGCCCTGCCGCGGCGGCGGCTACCGCCCGTGCCTCGGCCACCGCCTTCTGCCACCGGGTGGCTCCGCCGGAGGTCCTCGCGGACATGGACCATGACGTGTCGAGCACGAGCAGGATGCGGCCGTCGTCCGCGCCGGCGGCTCCCGGCGTCGGCCGCACGGCCGCCAACGCAAGGACGAGCGCGATGAGCGCCGTCAGCGCGAGCGAAACCGCCCGCCGGATGCGATCCCACCACGAGCGCGCGCGCGGCTCGTCGAGAACCTTTCGCCAGATCGCCATCGAGGGCACGTCGAACCGCGCCGGCCGCACCTTGATCCGGAAGACCGCAATGGCCGCGACCACGGCCGTGGCGATGAACAACCATCCCTGCCAGGCGGCCAGTGCGCCAAACCTCATGCGACGAGTCCGCCTTCGCGAAACGTGCGCAACATCACGTCCTCGAACGGCTCCTCGGCCGTCGCCCGCACGTACGCAATGCGGTACCGGCGACAGAACGCCTCGACATCGGCCGCATGCTCTTGCCAGGCCCTGGCGTACGCGGCGGCCAGACCTGGCGTGATCTCCACGCTCCGGGATTCGTTGGTCTCGACGTCCACCACGCGTACGTTCCCCGCGGCGTCGACCTGTCCGTCGCGCTCGGAAACGACATGAACGGCACACACATCGTGCCTCGTCGAGGCGAGCATCCTGAGTCCTGCCTCGAAGCCGGCCGGGTCGAGGAAGTCCGAGATCACGACGGCAAGACCGCGCTGACGCGCCCGCGCCGCAAACTGGCGGAAGGACTGCACGAGGTCGGTGCCGCCGTGCGGCTTCAACCGATCCAGCGCCGTGAACACCGGCACAATGCGCGCGCGTCCGCGTCCCGGGACGGTCTCCGGCAGCAGGCGCGACCCGAACGGGAGGATCGTGATCCGGTCGAGGTGCACCAGCCCGATGTAGCACAGCGCCGCCGCAATGCGCCGCGCCTGGTCGAACTTGCCGTGGTCGGCCATCGACGCGCTCGCGTCGACGAACAGGTAGATCGCCAGGTCCTGTTCCTCATCGAACAGACGCAGCAGCAGCCGGTTCAGCCGCTTGTACGCCTTCCAGTCGATGTGGCGAATGTCGTCGCCGTGCGCGTAGGCACGGTAATCGGCGAACTCCAGGCCGCGTCCACGCTTGCGGCTGAGGCGATCGGCCCTGTCGCGGCCGGCGAACGCGCGCCGCGACACGACGCGGAGGTACTCCAGCTTGGTCAGGAACCGATCGTCGAAACGCCACATGGAGCGGCGCCGCTCAGGACGCGAGCGTGGAGATCAGCTCGTTCACGAGTGTGTCCGGGTTGACCTGTTCGGCTTCGCCTTCGAAGTTCAGGAGTACGCGATGGCGCAGCGCCGGCAGCGCCACCGCCCGCACGTCGTCGATCGAGACGAATGCATGTCCCTGACGCAGCGCGTGGATCTTGCTGGCAAGCACGATCGTCTGCGCGGCTCTCGGGCTGGCGCCGTAGCGGGAATATTTCTTCACGAGCGGCGGCGCGTACGGCGAGTCGGCGTGCGTGCCGAGCGTGAGCCGGATCGCGTAGGTCTGCACGGGCTTCGCAATCGGCACGGCCCGCGCGATCTGCCGCATCTCGAGAATCTGGGACGAATCGACAATCCGCCGCACGGAGATGTCCGCCGGCTGCGTCGTCCGGTCCAGGATCTCGTGCATGGAGGCTTCGGCCGGATACTCCACGCGGAGCTTGAAGAAGAAGCGATCGAGCTGCGCTTCGGGCAGCGGATAGGTGCCTTCCATCTCGATCGGATTCTGCGTTGCGAGCACGAGGAACGGCTGTTCCAGCCGGTACGTCGTCTTGCCGACGGTGACGCTGATGTCCTGCATCGCTTCGAGCAGCGCCGACTGGGTCTTGGGCGTCGCGCGGTTGATCTCGTCCGCGAGCACGACGTTGGCGAAGATCGGCCCGGGCTGGAACTCGAAAAACGTCCCGCCGTGCGGGCGCTCCTGCACGATCTGGGTGCCGACGATGTCGGCGGGCATCAGGTCCGGCGTGAACTGGATCCGCGAGAACTTGAGATCCAGCACTTCCGCCAGCGTGTGCACCAGCGTCGTCTTGCCGACGCCGGGGATGCCCTCGAGCAGCACGTGACCGCCCGCGAGGAGACTCGTGACCGTGTTGGCCACGATCTCATCGTGCCCGACGATGCGGCAGGCCACTTCACGGGTGATGTCCGCGAAACGCTCGCGGAAGAGGTCGATGTGTTCGGCGACGGCAGTCGGGGTCAACGATCGTCTCGCTCTCTCACGAAGTAGCGTTCCACGAGCGGCCGGCGCGCCTCGGGAACAGACCGGGGCGCGTCAACCCGCGCGCGATCGAAGGACACCTGCCCGGCCACGCGCGTGTACGTCAGCGCCGATCGGCTCTGTTCGGTCCGCCGGCGCGCGTCGGATTCCCTGCTCGACCCGTTCGTGTTCATGTCCGCTTCGACGATCTCCTGGCGGAACGCCGCGGCCAGTTCGGAAGCCTTCGTCGTGCCGTAGCGCACGTCGCCGTGCTTGCCGCCGAAGCTGCTCCCCGCCTCGCCGGACGCGTCGGGTGCACCGGTCATCGGCATGGGCTGACTGGACTCAGGATTCCCCTGCGGCTTCATCCGGACACGGGTTGAAGACTGGAAATCGCTCGCTTCGCCTTCGCCGCCGGAGGCCCCGTCTTCGGTGTACTCATTACGCTTGTCGGACTGTTCCTGCTTCTCCGACGTGAACGGCTTGTCGCCCGGGTCTGCGGGATCGTCCTTGCCGGTGTAGAGCATGTCCAGGTTTTCCTTCGCCCATCTGGCGGCCTCGGCCGAAACCGCCTCGCCCGTGGCACCCGCGAAGACTTTCGAACTGCCGTCGAGCCGCGCCTTCTGGAGCAGTTCGGCAACCTGGCGCTGTGCGTCGGGCGGCAGTGCATTGAACGCGTCGGACTGCAGCAAGGTGGCGACCGCATCCTCGGCCGAAATCTCACCTTTGGTCACGGCGACGACGGCGTCGACGACCTGCTGGCGCAGTTCCTCGGGGAGGCTCTCGAGACTGAGTACGGGCGCGCTCGTCGCGGACAGCGCGCCTGGCCAGAACGGCGCGCGGCCGGGCAGTGTGAACGGGATCAACACGCTCAGCAGGGTGAGGGCGGCCGTCGCAATCCAGGCACGCGTTGCGCGCACCGGCGGGTAGACGGTTGCCCAGTTCGTGTCCTGGACGCGGCGGGCCGCATGGCCGAGATGAAATGACGTCCACGGGTCCGCAGCCTGGCGCGTCGCGAACCAATGCGCGCTGCGCAGCTCGCCTCCGAACCCGGCGTCATGGTCGATGGCAGCAGCCATGACGTCGGTTGACGCCTGGTGCCTGCGCGCGCGGGCAAGATAGCCGCCGGCGGCGAGCGCCGCGGCGACGAGCAGCGCGATAACGAGCAGGCCAGGCCAGGCGGCGACGCGCGCCACCAGCGCGATGCCTGCGAGACCGGCAGCAACGATCGGCGCCCATCGCGCGACCTGGCGCAGCGCCGCCAGCGATTGCCGCCGGCGAGCGGCATCAGCGACGACAGTACGGACGAGCTGGGCCGGGGACAACGACTCGTTCACGGGCACAAGCGGTGATGGATCAACGATATCCCATCAGACCGCTCAGCCGCCCGCCGTCGGGGCGCCCTCTCAGCCGCCCACCAGGCTTCGGGCAGACCAAAAGAGCATCAACAACGCCACCCCCTGCACGACATGGCAGAGGGCGTTGTGGGTGAAGTACGTGCGGTGGATCGCAATCTTCAGACGTTGCACCAGCCCGGAGACGATGGTGAAGGCGAGGCCGGCAAGACCGAACGTGGTTGCGGTCTCCGGCGTCTGGCCGGAACTCAAGATGTACGCGGCGATGAGAAACATCGTCGCCGGCACGTGGTTGAGGACCGCTACGAGGAACGCGTCGCTGACCCGGACCACGACGGTTGCGAACACGATGAACTCTGCCGCCACGAGCATCACCGGCAGGAGCGCGTGGGTGTCCGGCCACAACAGGTGCGCACCGATCATCCAGGTCGCGGACGTCGTCACACCAAGTGCCAGCATCGTGCCGCGCCAGAGAAACCGGCCCGTGCGGGAGGGACGGGCGATGAAAAACCCATGAACGGTCCCGCCGAGCAGGGCCGCCACACCGGTCGCGGCGAACAATACGATGAACCACCATCCCAGATCCGGCCGGGCGGCGGACGGGCCGGCCAGTAGTGCCGTCAGGACGAACGACTCCGCTGCAAGGAGGTAGTCCGTGATCGCGACGTCCGGCTCGGTCATGTGGACTGTCGAATCCGTCGATCGCGGTGGCGCATGGCGCCGATTCGAACTCGCGCGGTGCCATTCGCGCCCGCGCGTGCCCCCCGGCCAGTCATCTCGTGACGGAATGCGCGCCAATCACGACGCCGATCTCATGCGTTCCGCCGTCGTCGACGAACGGGATGCGTCCGGCGTCAACGGTCCGCCCATCCAGAGTCGCCTCCGTAATTCCTCCGTGCTGGTGCGCGGGATTGACGACGTGGATGCGGTATCGCGTGCGTCCGTGCCGCAGTTCGATGGAATAGTCGGGCCACATGGCCGGCACGCACGGAGCGATCCTGATGGAATCACCGGTGCGGCGCAAGCCGAGCAGTTCGAGAACCGCGGTCTGATACATCCAGCCGGCTGACCCCGTATACCAGGTCCATCCGCCGCGCCCGACGTGCATCGGATGCGCGTACACGTCAGCGGCGACGACGTACGGCTCGGCGCGATACCGATCCACGCCTTCCGGCGATCGCGCGTGACTGACCGGATTGATCATATGGAAGAGTTCCATCGCCTCGTCGCCGCGGCCGAGCCGGGCAAGAGCAATCACCGTCCACAACGCCGCATGCGTGTACTGGCCGCCGTTTTCCCGGATGCCCGGCAGATATCCCTTGATGTAACCGGGGTCGTGCGCCGTGCGATCGAACGGCGGCGTAAGGAGCAGGACGAGCTGCGCGTCGCGTCTCACGAGTTGTGAGCTGACGACATCCATCGCGCCTTCCGCCCGGCGGTGATCGGCGTGACCCGACAGCACCGCCCATGATTGGGTCAACGAGTCGAGCCGGCACTCGTCGTTCTGCACCGACCCCAGCGGCGTCCCGTCGTCGAAATACGCGCGGCGGTACCAGCCGCCGTCCCAGGCAAGCTCGAGCGTGCCGGTCAGCCACCGTGCCTGGGTGCGATATCGATCTCCGCGGCCCGGGTCATCGTGGCGGTCGCACAGGTCCGCGGTCTCGTTGAGAACGCAGACGAGGAACCAGCCGAGCCACACGCTTTCGCCCTGCCCCCCGGCGCCGACGCGGTTCATGCCGTCGTTCCAATCGCCCGTGCCCATCAACGGCAGTCCGTGCGCGCCGTACTTCAGCGACCGATCGATTGCCGCGCACAGGTGCTCGTACAGCGGCCCGGACCGCTTCGAGACGGAAGGGTGCATGTAGATCTCGTGTTCTTCAGGCTGAAGCAACGGACCTTCCAGGAACGGCACGACTTCGTCGAGGATGCCCGTGTCCCCGGTGTGGCGCACATACGCGGCCGTCGCGTACGGCAGCCACAGCAGATCGTCCGAACAGCGCGTGCGCGTGCCGCGGCCCGACGGCGGATGCCACCAGTGCTGCACGTCGCCTTCCACGAACTGCCGGGCCGCGGCGCGCAACAGGTGCTCGCGCGCAAGGTCGGGGCGCGAAAACAACAGCGCCAGCACATCCTGGAGCTGATCGCGGAACCCATACGCGCCGCCCGGCTGCGACGGACCACTGCGCGCCCAGATTCGTGCGCTGAGCGCCTGATATGTCAGCCAGCGATTCACCATCAGATCGAACGAGTCATCTGGCGTGTGCACCTGCACCGCACCCAGCGTAACGTCCCAGAACCGGCGGGCTCGCTCCTCGGAGGCTCGGACCTCGTCGATGGTGCCGTAGCGCGAGGCCAGCGCCGCGGCGGCCGCGCGATCGGCGCCCTGCCCGAGCACGAACGCGACCTCGCGGGACTCGCCTGGCGGGATCTCCATGTCGATCTGCAGCGCGGCGCAGGCGTCGAGACCGGCGCCGGTGCGCCGCATCAGGCCCGGTCGCGACAGAGCGGCGGGCCGGGCCATCGACCCGTGCCGGCCGAGAAACTCGGTGCGGTCGCACGTGAAGGACGACGGTGCGTCGGTGGCGGTGAGAAACGCGACGCTGTCCCGGTAGTCCTGGTTGTAGGCATTCCGTGCCAGCAGCGTACGCGCCGCCTCGTCCACGTCGGTCACGACGAACCGGCGGCCGGGGCCGACGGGCGGTCCGAGGCACCACTCGACGTACGCGAAGACGCTGATGTGCCGCACGTCGGACGACGTGTTGGTGACCGTGATCCGCGACGATTTCACCGGATCGACCGGGTCGATGGACGTGACCAGCGCGTGCGTCAGGTCCTTCGTCGCATACTGGAAACGGGTCGAGCCGGCGCGATGGGCCACCACCCACCGGCCGCCGTCGCGCGAACGCGCGACAGGTCCGGGTGTCGCGCTCCACGCGCTGCCGGCATCGTTGTCGCGCAGGTAAAACGCCTCGCCTGACGGATCGGAAATCGGGTCGTTGGCGAACGGCGTCAGCCGGTTCTCGCGGCTGTTGCCGGCCCAGCTGAACGCCGCTCCCGAACTGGTCACGATGGTTCCGAACTCGGGGTTCGCAATCACGTTGGACCAGGGAAGCGGCGTCTCGCGGTCGCCCTCGAGCACAACGACGTATTCCTGGCCGTCGCGGGTGAAGCCGCCGAGGCCGTTGCCCAGCAACAGGTTCGGGACGTCCGGGGAAACGTCCGCACGAACGGGAGCCGGCAGCGTGGCGGGAGGCGTCACCACGTGATCTTCGAACAGCCACGGTGCGGGACGTGCGATCTGTCGATCGAGCAGGCCGTACTCGTCCAGCAGCACGACACTCGCAACGGCCGCAAGGAGATCGCGGTCGGCCTGAGCCATGCTCTCGGTTCGCCGCAGGTAGACGCCGCCGGGCTTGTCCTTCCACCCCGCCCACCGCCCCTCGGCCAGCAAGGCGGTGAGCTGGGCCTGCAACTCATCCAGGTAGTCCGCGCCGTGCTCGTTGAGGATGACGACATCGGCGCGCAGTCCCTCGAGGCGCCAGTATTCCTGCGCGTGCAGGACCTGACGGACCAGCGGAATCGCGTCGATGCCGGCGACGCGCACCAGGACGATCGGGAGATCCCCGGAAATGCCGGCGCCCCAGAGGTTCGGCTGCGCCAGGGTGTTGCGGGCAAGCGCGTCCGGGCTGGTGCACGACGGGTCCGTGCCGAACACCCGCGAGGCCAGGCGTGTGGCCAGCATGGCGAAGTCATCCGTGATCCCCAGGTGCTGCAGCGTGACCCGGGCATGCGTGAAGGCCATCGAGAGCGCGCGTGATGTCGCGCTGCCGTCGCGGTACTTGCCAATCAGCGCGCGCGCGGCATCGCGGCTGCGGGCGACGCCCGTGGCAAACGTGATGCGCACGAAGGCGCCCGGCGCGAGGCGGACGCGGTCGCGCAGCGCGGCGACCGGATCGAGCACTGCCCCGGTCGTGCCCGACAGCGCGCGGCCGTCCATGGCGGCGGGGTTCGCGCTCGTCCGGCCGCGTCCGATGAACTGCGCCCGGTCGGTTTCCCACTCCACCGCGCCGCCCAGCCGCCCGTCGACGCCGAGCACGTGAAACGCCCAGAGCCGTTCTTCCTCGGCGGCGCGTGGACGCCGGCTGAACAGGAGCCCCGCGTTCTGCGAATCGTGCTCCGTCTCAATGAACAGCTTGCCGAACGCCGGATGTGCCAGGTCGTCGTCCTGTCCGCCGAGGACGATTTCCGCGTAGCTCGTGACTTCGAGCTCACGGGGCCGGGATCCGTGGTTGGTGACGGACAGCCGCCGGACCTCGAGATCGTCTTCCGGCGAGACCGCAATCTGGAGCTGGGTCTCGAAGTCGCCGTCGCGCCGCGTGAAGATGCACTTGTCGAGCTCGAAGGTGACCTCGTAGGCATCCGGCTCGCGGCCCGGAAGCGGGAGATACGTCGGCGACCACACCTCGCCTGACCATGGATCGCGCAGGTAGATGAAGTGTGCTCCCGCATCGGTCGTGCGGTCATCGCGCCGGCGGGTCACCGCCAGCCCGTGCCAGGTACTGTATCCGCCGCCGCTCTGCGTGACGGCCGCCGTGTAGCGGCCGTTCGACAGGAAATGCGTGTGCACGGTCGCCGTATGCGGGGAGACGAACCGGCGCGCGCTGATCACCGGCGCGGCGACTCGGACGCTGGCCCCTTCGGCAGGCCGCGTCTCCGAGACGATGGCTTCGCGCGGCACCCGTTCCTGCAGAATCAGTTCGGTCGCCTGCACGCGCGGATCGGCGTGAAACCGCGCCACGAACGGATCACCGCGAATGACGTTCGTCAACGCGAGCAACGACATGCCCTGGTGATGGCTGAAAAAAGCCCTCACGATCTCGGGACCGGCGGGCTGGTCCGAATCGGGATCCCCTGAGACACGCCGGCGGGCGCGTGATCCGTAATCGAGCGCTTCATAGAAGCCGTATCGTCCCAGTGCGCCGGCCCGCATCAGCCGGCGCAGATTGGACGCCGCCTCCCCCGGATCGACGAGGCTTGCAAGGGCGGTGGCGTACGGCGCGACGACGAGGTCGTCCTCGAGGCCGCGCTTGAGCCCGAGTCCCGGCACGCCGAACGCTTTGTACTGATAAGTGCCCGCGCGATCGATGACCGGGTAGGCCGACTCGGAGATCCCCCAGGGGATCCGGCGCTCGCGTCCGTAGTCGCGCTGCCGCCTGACGCTCGCGCGGCAGCTCTGATCGAGGAGCGTGCCGGCGAACGACCGCATGAGCGTGAGCGGCATCAGGTACTCGAACATCGTGCCGCCCCAGGACATCAGCGTCGCGCGGCCGTGGACGCTGGTCACCAGCCGGCCGAGCTGAAACCAGTGATGCTGCGGCACATCGCCTTTGGCGATCGCGATGAAGCTCGCGAGCCGCGCCTCGGACGCGAGCATGTCGTAGAAGGCCTGATCTGCGCGGCCGGGGCCATCCGAATCCGCCATGCGATAGCCGATGGTGAACATGCGGCGCCGGCGGTCGTACAGGAAGGAGAAGTCCATCTGGTCGGCCAGCCGTGACGCGCGCGCCGCGAGCGCTTGGAGGACGGCGGTCGGAATGACGGGGGGCTCGGCTGCCGCGTTGGCGCGGGCGCGTTCGACGGCCGCTGTCCAGAATGCGTGTTCGTGTCCGCCATCATCCGGAAGCGACGCAAGCACCGCGACACCGTCGGCGAGACCGTTGCGCCGCTGTTCGTCGGTCTGCGGTGAGGACTCGAGCTCGAGGAGCGCCTGGGCCAGCGTCATCAGCGCGCCCGCGAGGTTGCCGCTGTCCACCGTGGACACGTAGTGCGGGCGGAGCGCCTGCCGCGTATCCGTGTCGTACCAGTTCAGGAAATGGCCGTGGTGACGGTCGAGGCCCTCGAGCGCGGTGAGCGTCCGATCGACACGCGTCAGCAAGTCGCCCGTCGTGATGTAGCCGAGGTCGTGCGCGGCCACGGACGAGAGCAGGTACATCGCGATATTCGTCGGCGAGGTGCGCCGCGCAAGCGGCTGTTCCGTTCCGGCTTCC
>Ga0164241_10004419_pt1 | contig 13637 bp, 15 predicted proteins | sample OricomyardsoilBY_FD_108780 | JGI IMG/M metagenome (GOLD analysis project Ga0164241, IMG submission 108780) | Backyard soil microbial communities from Emeryville, California, USA - Original compost - Back yard soil (BY) | ecosystem: Environmental > Terrestrial > Soil > Unclassified | place: USA...
ACAGCTACTCGACTGCCGAGGATATCCAGAGCGACATCGATCGCGCGAACATCGGCCTCGGCGTCTCGATTCCACTTCTCATCGCGGGCACCGCGAGCGTTGGTATCGCCGTCGCGGGCCTCGCCCTGGCTCCGAGTGCGAAGTCCTCTGCGACGGCGGTTCGCGTGCTTCCGATCATGTCCACGGATCTCGGCGCCGTCGTCGTCGAAGGGAGGTTCTGATGCGACACGTTGCTCGTTCGTCCCGCGCTGGGCGTCTCGGCGCCCTCGTCATGCTGATCGGTTCCGTCGTCGCCAGCGGCTGCGTCGGCCTCGACCCCGTCCTCAACGATGATTGCGACGCGGCCGCCGACAGATGCTCGGACCAGCTCGCCTACGAGGAGTGCGTCGACGACTCGTTCACGACCCTCGACAGCAACCCCGAGTACGCCGACAAGCTCGACGACTGCCTCGAGAACAGCGCGTGTGCCGCGATCGAGGCGTGCATCACGCCGGGCGAGTAGGAGCGTCGGCTCATTCGGTCACGTCCGCGCGCTCCTCTTACAGTAGGCGAGCCGGGCCGACCACGGGGCCTCGAAGCGCGGTCAACGGCGGACGCGCGCTTCCTGTTGCGCTACTACCACCCGTAGAAGGACGGTACCTCGCGTGTCCACACTCGACTTCGACGTGATCATCGTGGGCGCTGGGCTGTCCGGCATCGGGGCGGCGTATCGGTTGATGACCGAGTGCCCGACGAAGAGCTTCACCGTGCTCGAGGCGCGCGACGCGATCGGTGGCACCTGGGATCTCTTCCGCTACCCGGGCGTCCGCTCCGACTCCGACATGTTCACGCTGGGCTATCCGTTCCACCCGTGGAGAGCGGCGAAGGCGATCGCGGACGGGCCGTCGATCCTTGCCTACATCCGAGAAACGTCGACGAAGTTCGGGATCGATCCGCACATTCGCTTCAAACACAAGATCATCAAGGCCTCTTGGTCGAGCGACGCGAAGCGATGGACAGTAGCCGCAGAGGTCGACGGAGAGCCCAAGATGTACCGGTGCAAGTTTCTCTATTTGTGCGCTGGCTATTACAGCTACGACGAGACCTATCGGCCGGTGTTCCAAGGAGCAGAAAGCTTCAAGGGTCAGATCGTTCACCCGCAGTGGTGGCCGGAAGACTTGGACTATGCAGACAAGAACGTCGTCGTCATCGGGAGTGGCGCGACGGCGGTCACGCTCGTTCCTGCGATGGCAGCCAAGGCGAAGCACGTCACGATGCTCCAGCGGTCGCCGTCTTACGTCGCGAGCCTTCCGGCAGAGGACCCGGTCGCACGCGTGCTACGAAAGGTTCTGCCGGCGCAAGCCGCCCACACGATGGTGCGAACGAAGAACGTCGTTCTCGGTCTGGGTCTTTATCAGTTCTGCAGAAGAGCGCCGAAGCGCGCGAGCGCGCTGCTTCGCAAAGAGGTGCACAAGCTGCTCCCCGACGGATATTCCAAGGAGCATTTTACTCCTCGCTACGATCCGTGGGATCAAAGGCTCTGCCTCGTTCCGGACGGAGATCTGTTTGCGCCCATCCGAGAGGGCAAGGCGAGCGTCGTCACCGACACGATCGACACGTTCACCGAGACGGGGATCCGTACGTCGTCAGGCGTCGAGCTTCCTGCGGACATCATCGTCACCGCGACAGGCTTGCGCATCCAAGCGGTCGGCGGAATCAAGTTCGAAGTCGACGGTCGCACCCTGCAGACAGGCGAGTTGCTCGTCTACAAGGGGCTCATGCTGAGCGGCGTCCCGAACCTCGCGTGGTGCGTCGGGTATACGAATGCTTCGTGGACGCTGCGAGCCGATCTCACCTCTCGGTACGTATGCCGTCTGCTGAACGAGATGGACAAGAAGGGCCACGCGGTCGCGACGCCGCACGCGGACGCGAGCGAAACCGAACGTCGTCCGCTCCTCGGGCTCACCTCTGGGTACATATCGCGCGCAGAGAGCGATCTGCCGAAGCAGGGCGCCAAAGCGCCCTGGTATCTGCGTCAGAACTACCTGCTCGATTTCGCGACGATGACGTTCGGCCGCGTCGACGACGGTATGACGTTCTCGGGTTGAAGGGCGGAGCGCGCGTCACGAGTCATAGAGCGTCAACGATCGGCAGCTCGACTCCCGAGGCGTGAGCCACTCCACTTCGTGCAGCTCGAAGTCGACGGCACCGACGACGATCGGACGCCGCGTTGCGACCTCGTGGATGCGGTCGAGCACGCGGACGAGCATCGGTCCGTTGCACGGCGCGTAGAGGAAAAACCGCGAGCCATCGATGGCACGCTCCGTCGCGTCCGCGCAGACGAACGTGATCCCTTCGAGCCCGAGCTCGTCGCAACGCGCACGGGCGGCCGCGACGAGCGGCGCTTGAATCTCTACGCCTCGCCCTTGGGCTCCCGAGATCAGATGCGCGAGGATCAACACCCGGCCGAGGCCGGAGCCGACATCGACGAGCACGTCGGTCGCGACGAGCGGCGCCTCGTGAACCATCGCGAGGATCTCTGCGACCCCGCAGGGCAAGTAGGGCACCGCACCTCGGGGAAGGTCAGGCACATCCGCCGGCAGCTCTCCGAAGCCGAGCACCTCATCGAGCCACGCGTCGCGCTCGATGAACGGCACCGCGAGTAGGCGCTCGACGAACGCTGCGCCGCGTAGCGCTCCGGAAGCGATCTCCGAGCGGGTGGAGCGCGGGTCGTGGCGTGAAGAGGACACGACCCAAAGGTACGCGAACGCGGTCGGGCTGACCCCCGGCGCCTGCGCGATGCGCGCGGGCTCCCGCGAGTCAGTGCCCCGCAGGAGTTGATTGGGGGATCGAGTTGAGCTTCTCGATCGCGGCGGAAGGGAGCCTCAGCGACGCGGCCTTCAGATTCTCCCGCAGGTGACCGACCGAAGAGGTGCCCGGGATGAGCAAGATGTTCGGCGCGCGCTGCAGGAGCCACGCGAGCGCGACCTGCATCGGCGTCGCCTCGAGCGACTTGGCGACCTCTGACAACGACTTGGACTGCAGCGGACTGAAGCCGCCGAGCGGAAAGAACGGGACGTAAGCGACGCCGTCCTTTGCGAGCTGGTCGACGAAGGCGTCGTCCCCGCGGTGCGCCAGGTTGTACTGGTTCTGCACGCAGACGACCTCGGTGAGCTTTCGCGCTTCAGCATATTGCTTCGCCGTGACGTTGCTGAGCCCCAGGTGCTTGATGAGGCCCTGCTTCTTGAGCTCGATCAGCACAGTCAGCTTCTCTTCGATCGGCTCGTCGCCGAGACCCATCAGGCCGCTCCGATAGTTGACGACGTCGAGCGCTTCGACACCCAGGTTGCCAAGATTGTCTCGCAACGCCGACCGAAGCTCGTCTGGCGAGCGAGCCGGCAGCCATGACGCATCGTCACCACGACGCGCGCCGACCTTCGTCACGATCACGAGGTTCTTCGGGTACGGGTGGAGAGCCTTCTTGATGGTCTGGTTCGTGACGTGCGGGCCGTAAAAGTCGCTCGTGTCGATGTGGTCGACGCCTGCCGCCAACGCCTCTTTCAAGACCGCGATCGCACCCTCGGGATCCTTCGGCGGGCCGAACACCTGCGGTCCCGCCAGCTGCATCGCGCCGTAGCCCACGCGGTTCACCGAGAGGTCCGTTCCGGAAAACGTGAAGCGTCCGCCGAGTTCTTGGTTCGTCATGCGAACGAACCTAGCCCTCGCGTCGCCGCAAACCAGCAAATAGGACGCATGCGACTCATCAATGCTGGTGATGGAAGCGCCGTTCAAATCTCCTCGCGGTCACCCTTGACATGCAGCCAATTGGCTGCATAAATGGTGGCGGATGGACGAGGTGTTCAAGGCGCTGGCCGATGCGTCCCGTCGAGAGCTGCTCGACGCGCTCTACGCCGACAACGGTCAGACGCTCGGGCAGCTCTGCGCTCGCCTGGACATTGCTCGCCAGTCGACCAGCAAGCACCTGCGCATCCTCGAAGATGGGGGGCTCGTGGTCACGATTTGGCGTGGCCGCGAGAAGCTCCACTACCTCAACCCGGTTCCGCTGCATGACATCCACGAGCGGTGGTTGGCAAAGTTCGACAAGCGACGTCTTTCTGCGCTCGCAGCGCTGAAAAAGGGATTGGAAAGCGATGACGACAAAGCCTGAGTTCGTGTACGTAACTTGGATTCAAGCGCCCATCGAGCGGGTGTGGGACGCGCTCAAAGACGCCGAGCTGACGAAGCAGTACTGGGGCGTTCACAGGAACGTCTCCGACTGGCAGGTGGGCTCGGAGTGGAAGCACGTCGACTACGACGACGAGACCAAAGTTGCCGTGCAGGGCAAGGTCCTCGTGCACGAGCCACCCCATACGCTGTCGTTCACGTGGCAGAGCCGCTCGCACGGCGAAGCGTCATCCGCGACGCGGGTGACGTTCACTCTGGTGGAAGCGTTCGGCGCCACGAAGCTCACGCTGATCCACGAGGGCCTCGCAGATACGCGCAAGGGACCTGTCGTAGAGGGTTGGTCGGCGATCCTCTCGAGCCTGAAGACGCTACTCGAGACCGGTAAACCCATGCCGGCGACGACGCGCCGCTGGGGGTGAGCGCCTTGCGGGCGCCGGCGAGCATGGCCTCACTCGGTCGATCGGGCCGCGTTTCCGAAGCCAGCACGCTCGCTTCTCATGGCCATGAGGTCGCTGACCTTGGTGGTCTTGGAGGATTTCGCCACGTGTTCGAGTTGACGACGCGCGCCATCGGCTAGCGTTGCGACAATATGCGCACGGCGTGCGGACGATACTCTTCTGGCGCACTCCGCGCTGTTCGGAGGTGGCTGAGCTGGCTTTGGGCCCGCGAGGCAACCGTGCCCGCGATCTCGAGCAGTCTTGCGGATGAAGAGGAAGCGAATCCAAGCGACGGGGTCGTGGTGGTGGAGATCGAAGAGTCGATCGACCTTCACTTCTTTGCGCCGCGCGACGTTCCGTCTGTCGTCGACGAGTACCTGCGCGCGGCGGCGCGACGCGGTTATCGCGAGGTTCGCGTCATCCACGGCAAGGGCAAGGGCATCCAGCGCGCCCGAGTGCAGAAGATCCTCGGACGCCACGAGGTCGTGGAGTCGTTTCGCTCCGACGGCACTGGTTCGACGCTGGCGCGGCTCCGGATGAAGCGACGGCGCCGTCGCTGATAGCTGGACGAACCGCACTCGGACTTCGCCAGCCGAACCACGTAGCCTCGGAGCGATGAGGCTCTTCGCCGTGGCCACGTTCATCGGTCTTTCCGCGTGCTCTCAGGGTGTCACCACGGGCACATCGACATCGACCGCGATCGTCGCGCCGCCCACGACGTCGAGCGCGACGATCCCGAGCGGCGATGCGGCGATCTTCGACGTCCACGAGTGGGGACTCGTCGACGTGGCCGGTGCGCAGGCCCGCGTCCTCGCTGGACCACCCGCCGGCGCGACGAACTGGAATGCTCCGCGCCGCAAGCCAGTCCTGTATTTCCATCTCGCAGACGGGACGAGCGACGTCGACGTGTCCGTCACGATCCAGGTCGCGCCGCCAGGCATCGTCGAGCACTTTCCCGTGGGCGTCCTCGGCACGGATCCAACGGAGCTCACTTGGTCCGGCTTGCGTCTCCGCACGGGCCATTGCCCCGTGGGAGAAGTCCCCGCGCGAGAGGCGCCAGGATGCAAGACAGCCGACGGCATCTGCGAAGCAGCGGAGCTCAAGACCTACGAGACGAGCGACGCGACCTGCATCCACACGAGCGCCGGGGACTTCAATCACTTGTTCTATCGAGCCACGGGCCCCGCACCGACGCTGCCTTTCGACGTCACCCCCAAGGACGGAGCGCTCGTCGTCGCCCACGCACGCGCCGCGGACGTCGTCGGATCGATCCTCTGGGTACACAACGAGGCCGGAGCCGTGACCGTCTCGATCATCGCGCCGCCAGCAGTAGGCGGGCACATCGAGGTGTCGCCGCCGAAAGACACCGACGTCACCAGCGCGCAGGCCGCTCTAGACGCGAGCATGCGTGATACCGGACTGACGGACGCCGAGATTCAGGCCTTCGATCGCGCGTGGGCCAATGACCTGTTCGGACGCAACGCTGCGCGCGACGCCCCCGCTCGGCGTGGCCTCCCCGGCCCGCAGGACTACCTCTTGTTCGCGCTTCCTCAGTCGATGATGGGCGGTGCGTCAGAGGTCACGATCACTCCTGCGCCACGGACGTTGAAGCGATTCATGCTCGTACGATTGGCCGTCTGACGACGCGCCCGAGACCCACTCACGTCGACCCAGCCATGCGATGCTTCCGCGCATGATCCAGGGTGCGTGCCTGTGCGGGGTGCTTCGCTACGAGGCGACCGAGCCGATTCAGGCTCTCTTGCATTGTCATTGCACGAAGTGTCGGAAGCATCACGGCGCGCCGTTCGCGACGCATGCGATCGTGTCTCGAGGTGGGCTTCGGTGGCTCGAAGGTGAAGCCTCCGTGGTCGACTACGCTTCGTCCGACACGCGCACTCGGCGCTTCTGCGGGACGTGCGGTGCCGTCGCGCCGACGGTGGTCGCCGGCCGCATTCTCGTGCCCGCCGGCAATCTAGTCGGCGACATGACTGCGCCGAGGCGCTTCACATGTTCGTCGCGTCGAAGCCGAGCTGGCATGTCATCGCAGACGATCTCCCGCAACACGCGCACGCGCCGCCCGGGTGGCAGACTTCGAAAGAGGAGGAGCGTCCGGCGCCGTCGGCCGAGGACGGCGGAACCCACGGATCCTGCGCGTGTGGAGCCGTCACGTTCTCGGTTTCGGGCGCGCCCGCGCGCTGGCTTCAATGCCATTGTTCGCGATGTCGCCGCGGGCGCAGCGCCGTCCACGGGAGCAACACGTTCTATCCGGCGGACCAATTCACGTGGGGCGCAGGCCGTGAGCACGTGCAGAGCTACGGCCCTCCCGATGCCGCGCGGTTCCGAGTGTCGTTTTGCGAGCTCTGCGGCGGCGGCGCACCTCTCGAGCGAGAGGGCGTGCCCTTCGTGCTCGTGCCTGCTGGGCTGTTCGATCGGGACCCAGGCGCGCGCCCGCAGGCGCATATTCACGTCGCCAGCAAGGCGTCTTGGTACGAGGTGAACGACGGCCTTCCGCAGTTCGCAGAGCTGCCGCCGCCCTGAACGATCGCGCGTCAGGTCGTCCCAGTTTTCCCGAGAGCTGCGCGCTCGCGTGGTTCGGTTTGCCGCGCGCGCTTCACGGCGTGTAGCTCGGTCAGGGTTTTCGCGGCGGGTTCGACTGCGGAAGCATCGAGCCGTCCGGCAAGAGCGTCTTCGGAGGGATCACGCCGGCCGTAACCGATTTGTAGCGGGCGCATCGGCTGAAATCGCCCTCGCAATAGAGCGACTGCATCACCCGGAGCGCCTGCCGTGATCGAAACTCCGGGAACACCGGGCACATCTCCATCTTGGGGCAGGTGTTCATCCGTCGACGGTACCAGGTCCGGACGCTGAGGGGCCTCCACGGCGGATGCAGGCACCAAGTCGCGCGCGCCCGATGAGCGTCCGAAAACGTAGGAGCAGATATGACGCTTGTGGCGTCGACGACCCGAAAGCACACGTCTGGTCAGCCACCTTCATTTCGTCGGTCCGCCCTTGCGGGCGGGCTGGAGCGAGCGCGCTCGCTCGCTCCGTGTAGGGCCACCGCTCAGGCTGATTGACTCGATTGCCAGAGGCCGACCGTCGCGCCAGTGGGGTCACGAACGACGGAGAACGTGCCCGGCGGAATGCTCACGCAGTCGCGGAGAATTTCGCCACCGAGCTTCTTCGCGCGGGCGGTCGCCTCCTTCACGTCGTCGACGCCGAAGTACGGGACCCAGCCGACGCTGAAGCCGGGGATGCGACTCTCGGTGAGGCCGGCCAGCAGCGTCCCGAACGTGGTGTAGTCGCCCGCGGGCGTGTGCTCCTCTTCGGCCTTCCAGCCGAATAGCTCCGTGTAGAAGGCCCGCGCACGCGCGGGATCAGAGGTGTGCAGCTCGGTGTACGCGGTCGGGTTTGTCGGCGTGCTCATGGGATGTCTCCTTTGGAAGCCACAACCTAGGCGTGCGTGGTGACAGCCTTGTGTCAGTTTTCCGCGCGGCCCGAGGACCTGCGCCGACCGCCGAGCGGATCCTGTGGGCGATCATTCAACCTTTTGGCGCTACCGTCCGTACCTTGCGCGCATGCACCACGCACGCACGCTCCTCGCTTCGATCGTTCTCGCGCTCGTCGCTGCTCCGGCCTGTTCAAACGGCAGCGCGCCCGCGCGCGAGGTCGACCCGACCGTCTCCGTCCCAGAGCCGGCCCCCACGACCTCCGCGGCGCCCGAGTCGACTCCGACCGGCGAGCCCACGGCCAGCCCCGAGCCCACGGCCTCTGCGCCGCCGCCGGCAAGCACGACGATCGATCCGAAGCTCCTCGTCGGGACTTGGGTGCAGTCCTACGAGGAGGGTAGTGGGGTCTACCGACACGAGGACTTCAAGTCGCCGTGGCCCCCCTCTCATTTCCGGGGCACGTTCACGATCGCCGCGAACGGGGTCGGGAGCTTCAATGTCCTCGCGCCCAACGACGCGCACTTCACGGTGAAGGGTCGCTGGGTCCTCCGTGATGACGGCACGCTGACGTTCACGGCGACCGAGACGGTGCGAGCGATCCAGGCCGGCTCGGTGCGCACCATCCAGATCGCCACGTTGTCGAAGGACAAGCTCGAGCTGACGAAGGACAGCTCGGAGCTTCACAGTCCGCATTGAGGATCAGCACGCCGGACCTCCGTGCGGGCGCCGAGGACCGGCGTGCCGCGCCGTGCAACGCACGCCGTTCGAAGGCGCGTGCGAAGCTCAGCCGCCGTCGGGCGGTTGCCACAGCTCGACCTTGTTTCCTTCTGGGTCGATGACGTGGCAAAACTTGCCGTGCTCCGACTCGTCGATCTCGTCCACGACGTTGCAGCCCTCTGCTCTGAGCGCCGCGACCAACCCGCGAAGATCTTCGACGCGGTAGTTGATCATGAACGCGGCTTGGCTCGGAGCGAACTGATCGCTCTCCGATGACGCAATGGACCACGCGGTCGTGCCGCTCGTCGGTTTGCCATCGGAGTCGACCCAATCGAACGCGGCGCCGCCCCAGACTTGGACGTCGATGCCGAGGTGACGCTGATACCAAGAGCGCAACGCAGGTGCGTCCTTGGCCTTGAAGAAGATGCCGCCGATGCCAGTGACTCGCTTCATGTGAACGTCTCCACAGACGTGATCAATTCAGCCCCAGCTCCCCATTCCAAAACGAAACCAGCGCGTCCGTTTCGTTGACCACCCGCTGGCTGATCGATGGTCTCTCGTCGAAATAACCAAACATGCGGAGCTCGTCGGTGCGCGAGCCGGTGGCGCCTGGGACGGGCTTTCCGTCGGAGCCTCGGTATTCGAAGTCGAGCGCGGACGCGTCGAAATCGAGCTCGGCCTCGGCCCAGCGACGGGTGGCCGGAGCGATGTGGCAGGTGGCGCAGTCGATCGTGTCGGGGTTGTAGATCGCAGGGTTCTCGATGCGAACCGACGCCTCGTACGCCGCGGCGAGCGCCGCGGGATCGGCGGTGGCCGCCGTCGCGGAGTCGAGCAGAAGATCGATGTTTTCTACCGTCCCGGGCGGGACGAGCTTGGTATTCGAGAACGTGGCGCCGGTCGCGTCGACGTTCGTGAACTTCTGACTCACGGCCGGCAGAGTCGAGACGTCGATCGGTTGAAGCGCGCCGTCCTTCACGTCGAAGCCGGCGAACGTCCAGACGTTGCTGAAGTCGCCGAGCGCCATGACGGTCACTCGAGTGAGGTTGTCTGCGCCGAGGGTCTCGAGCACCTGGCGTCGCAGGGTCATCATGAAGGGACTTCCCAGGCCGCCTTGGGCGAGCGCCGGATGCACGCCGAGGGTCGCGCCGGCACCGGCTCCGACCGCTTGAATGCGCGCATCGACGAGCCGCGCGAGCAGCGCCTCGAGCTTGTCCTCGTCGACCGAATAGAAGAGATGCACGGCCGCATCGACCGCCTCGAGCGCGAGCTCGTCATCGACGGCGACGAGGCGCACCGGCTGCATGACGAGGCGGACCACGCTCTTGCAGCCGGGGGCGTCCGCGCGATCGAGAGTGGGGAAACACGGGTCGAGTCGCAGCGCCACGACGCGGAGCAGCTCGTAGGTCTCGGCATTGTCCGTGAAGAGCTCGAGCTGCGGCAGATCCGCGTAGAGGCCCGCTGGGAGCAGGGGTCCGTGACTGCCCTCCTCGTTCGGCCCGAGCAGACTGAGTCGCTCGGGGGCGGGCGGCATGGGCATCAGGATGGAGACGTCGCACGCCTCTACCGGGGCGGTGATGGGCGGGGGGCCCGCCACGTGATTCGTTTCGCCATCGCAGGCCGCGACGACGAGCACGAGACCGAGCGCCCAGCGCGCCCGCATCCTCAGCCCTTTTGCCCCGGTGGACCCATCGCGGGCACCTTGATCTCGGCGTCCGCCTCGAGTCCGTCCTTGATCTCGATGTGGATGCCGTCGCTGATGCCGACCGTGATGTCGCGTCGTTCGAACGTCGTCGGCCCAGTCTTCACCTCGACATAAGGCTTGTCGCCCTCGAACTGGACGAGCTTCTCGTCGATCGAGAGGACCTGCGTCTTTTTCTCGAGGACGATGCCCGCGTTCGCGCTGTAGCCGGCGCGGATCGTGACGTCGGTGACGGGCTTCATGGCGGCCTTCACCTCGAACTGAATGGCGCCGTCGACCAGCTTTCCCTTCGAGGCGATGAACTCGAGCGTGCCGTCGAACGTGCGGTTCTCGATTGCGCCGATCTGAATGCTGACGTCCATCCCGGTCGAGATCTTACCGACGTCTGCTTCATCGACCTTCCCGAGAAAGATCATGTCCGTCATGTCGGCGACGATCGCGACCGTCGTGCCCTCGTTGAAGTTGTTGCTCTCGATGACGCTGGAGCCTTCGAGGACGGGGACGTCGATCACGCTCCCGGCCACCGTCGCGCGGATGCTCGTGTTCTTCGTCTTGTCGTTCTTGCCGAGCGCGCCCTCTTTTGCCACCGTGAGCGCCTCTGCGGCGGCTTGGACGTCGGCGGTCTTGATGTCGAGATCGAGCTTTCGTTGGTCGAAGTCTCTTGCCGAGAGCACGCCCGCGTCCTTCAGGTTCTTCGCGCGCTCGAGCTCGAGCTCGGCGTGCTTCTTCGCGACCGACGCGCTCCGGAGCTCACCCTCTGCGCGGGTGAGCGCGCCGATGTCGGGGATGATCGTGACCTCTGCCAAGAGGTCGCCTTCTTTCACGGTCTGGCCGGCGACCACGTAGAGCTTCTTCACGATGCCGGACACGCGTGGCTTGATGAGCACCTCGCGACGCGGGACGATCGAGCCCGTGGCGACGGCCTTCTTGATGATGTCGGCGATGGCGGGCTTCTCGGTCTTCACGACGGGCGGATCGCCCTTGGACCTTTGATAGAGAAACCACAGCGTCCCCGCGAAGCCGGCGACGACGCCGAGCAAGAGGCCCGCGATGAGTACGCTTCGCAGCGCGCGCCATACGCGGTTCGGCGCACGACGAGAGGGGAGGCTCTCTGCCGGCGCGTTCGTCGCGGCTCGTCCGCTTCCCACCGAAGGCTCCTCGCTCACTCGTCCCTCAATGCCACGACGGGCCGCACGCGGATTGCATAAAGCGCAGGGAACAGCCCCGCGAGCGCGCCCCCCACGATGACGACGAGCGTCGCCACGATTGCCACGCGAAAGTCTGCGCGAGGTGCGTCGAAGAGCGAAGGCCCGCTGCCGCCAGAGCTCGCGAGCTTTCCGATGGCCTCGAGCGCGCCGACGCCAGCACCGAGCCCGACGCACCCCGCCAAGGCGGTCAGCACCGTCGACTCTTTCAAGATTTGCCCGATGATCGAATAGGGCGTCGCGCCGATCGCGCGGCGAACACCGATCTCGCGCGTTCGTTCGCGGACGCTGATCATCATGATGTTGCTGACGCCGATGATGCCCGCCAAGAGCGTCACCGTGCCGACGAACCAAATCAGCAGCGAGATGCCTTTGAAGAGTCCGATGGTCTTCCGGAACTCTTCCTCTGCGTTCCAGCTTCCGACGGCCTCTTTGTCATCCGGTGAAAAGTGGTGCAGCTGCGCGAGCTCTCGGTGGATGCGCTTGTCGACGGCGTCGGTGTCCGCGCCGTCGCGCACCAGAACGGCGAAGTTGTTCACCCACGGGTCGGGGCGAAGCGCCTGCTGGAAGGTCGTCAACGGCGTGTGAATGGTGTTCGACATTCGGTCGGCGCGATCGCCGGAAGCGATGGGCTTGAAGACACCGACCACCAAAAACTCCATCCCTTTGATCTGAATGGTCGAGCCGACCGGATCCGGGACGCCCGGGAAGAGCACCTCTGTGACGTGATTGCCGATGACCGCGACCTTGCGGTTTCGCTCGAGATCGATCGGATTCAGGAACCGCCCAGAGAGGATGATCTCGGGCTGGATGCGGTTCATCGCCGGTACGTCGCCGACGATGTCGAACGTTCCTGACTTGTCGTTGTGGGTGACGAGGTTCTTTCCGCCGCGGCCACCGAGATACGAGCGCGGCGCGACGGCCTCGATCTCCGGGATCGCCTGCTCGAGGGCGCGCGCGTCGGCCCGCGTCAGCTCGACCCATTTTCCGGGCGCCATGCCTTTGTAGGGAAGCGACGTCTTGTCGCCCCAGACGAAGATGCTGTTCGTCGCGAGTCCGCTCATGTCGTGCATGACGCCGTCCTCGAGACCGTGGCCCATTCCATTCATCACGATGAGCATGAACACGCCCCAGAAGACACCGACGGCGGTCAACGTCGTGCGCAGGGCGTTGCGCCGCAGCGTGCTCAGGATCTCTTGCCAGCCGTCCAGGTCGAGGATGCTCATTCGGCCCTCAACGCGACGATCGGGCTGACCTTCGCGGCCATGCGCGCAGGGAAATAGCCTGCCAAGAGGCCCGAGAACACCAGGACGACAGTCGCGCCGACGGCGACGCCGAGATCGACCTGGGGACTTCGGAAGTAGTCGTTCGGCGGGACGTAGCGACGCACGATCTCGATGAGCGCCAGCCCCGCGACGAGGCCCAAGTATCCGCTCGTGCCGGTGACGACGAGCGCCTCGAGCAGGATCTGCGAGACGATCTTCCACGGCGTCGCGCCGAGCGCTTTGCGGATGCCGATCTCCTTCGTTCGTTCGCGGACGCTGATGAGCATGATGTTGCTCACGCCGACGATGCCCGCGACGATCGTGCCGAAGCCGACGATCCAGATGAAGAAGCGAATGCGGGCGAAGAGGCCGATGATGCGCTGAAAGTCCTCGATCGTGTTGCGGACTCGGACTGCGGATTTGTCATTTGGCGAATAGTGATGTCGCCTGGCCAAGAGTTGTTTCGTCTCTTCGACGACCGCTTCGCTGTGCGCGACGTCCGTGTCCTCTGGGATCGTGAACATCAGCTGGTGGATCTGCTTCGGGCCGCCATAGACCATCTGTGCGGTCGAGATCGGGATGTAGATCTTCGCCTGCTCTTCTTCTCCGCCGTCGTCGTCGAAGATCCCGACGACGCGATACATCGTCCCGTTGATGTCGATCCACTCGCCGAGCGGCTTCTTGTGGTGAAAGAGCCGGTCTAT
>Ga0164241_10004420_pt1 | contig 13633 bp, 8 predicted proteins | sample OricomyardsoilBY_FD_108780 | JGI IMG/M metagenome (GOLD analysis project Ga0164241, IMG submission 108780) | Backyard soil microbial communities from Emeryville, California, USA - Original compost - Back yard soil (BY) | ecosystem: Environmental > Terrestrial > Soil > Unclassified | place: USA...
AGCGAGGTGGGTCTGAACAACACTGCCCTGACGGCCGCCCCCAAACCCAATTTCCCGTCAGCCACGCGCGCAAGCTAACACGCCGCCGCCGTCGCGAGTAACAACAGCCAACCTAGAAGCGCGCCGCGCTGGCTGGGCGCATTTTTAGGCAGTTTGGCGACGTGCGCTTCAATGGAGCCGCCGTGTGAGCTTTGGGCAGCGACTTCGAGCGTGCTATGTTCTCGACATGGTGATGCCCGCGCGGCGACCGGCAACGTACGACGACATCGCCGCGTTGCCCGAGCACGAGCTGGGTGAGATTGTGGACGGGGAGCTCTTCGTGAGTCCGCGACCGGCAGGTCCGCACGCTCTCGGCGCCATGGCTCTCGGGGCAAGTCTCGTCCCGAAGATGCAATTCGGCGACGGCGGCCCTGGAGGCTGGTGGATCCTTAGCGAGCCGGAGCTGCACATTGTCGAGCAGGTGGTCGTCCCTGACCTTGCCGGCTGGCGGCACGAGCGCATGCCCGCCAGCCCACGGGAAACCTTCTTCACGTTGGCTCCCGATTGGGTCTGCGAAATACTCTCGCCCTCGACCAGCCGCTTCGATCGCACTCGCAAACTTCCCGTCTACGCGCGCGCCGGCATCTCCCACCTCTGGCTGCTCGACCCCCTCGCAGAGACCCTCGAAGTTTACCGCCTGCAATCCGAACATTGGGTACTGCTGGCAACTCATGGCGGCGATGACGTCGTCAATGCAGAACCATTCGAGGCGGCGGCGGTGGACCTGAAGCGGATTTGGGGGCGGTAGCCGATTGGCGGCGACGCCCTTCAGTCTTGCCCGGTCGACGGCCGCGTGGCGCGGGTTTGCACGTCTTTGCGGTAGTTGCCGGGCGTCGATTTGCTGACCTTCTTGAAGCTGCGAATCAGGTGGTGTTGCGACTGAAAGCCGCACGCTTGCGCGATCTGCTCGGCCGACAACGTCGTCGTGCGCAGCAGCATCTTGGCGTGCTCAACGCGAATGTTGCGCAAATAAACGAGAAACGACGTTCCGGTCGCCTGCTTGAAGATGCGGCTGAAGGCCGGCACCGAGAAGCCGGCTTTGCGCGCCACGCTCGTCAGCCGCAGCGGCTCGGCGAAGTTGTCCTTCAGGTACTGCAGCGTCGTGTCCAGGCGCATGCTCTTGGGCCCTTCGAGCGCGCGCGACGCGAACACGCTCAAGCGTGCCAACGCGTCTTTGAACGTCTCGATCACCCGGTAGACGCTGGGCGCCTCTTCGATCTTTTGGCTCAGGTCGTCGGCGAGGTGCTCGGCGACCTCGTTGCGTAGCAGGTGGCGCTTCTGAATGTTCTTGATCAGCGTGAACAGCATCGACAAAAACTGGCTGCGCACGACCTCGATCCGCTCGGTCGACCACACCAGCACCAGCCGCACGTATTGATCGCTGGCCAGCTTGATCTCGTCCATGGCCACGCGATCGAAGGCGTCCGACAGGTCGGCCGCCGCGCGGTTCAAGAGCGAGTAGCGCATGCCGTCTTTGGTGGTGCCCTTCTCGTCGTAAAAGAGGATGTCCTTCTCGAGCTGCACGCACAAATGCAGCGCCAAAACCGCGTCGTGATGCGACGGATACAAGGGCTCCCCCGGCGGCAGCGTGCGGCCGATGCCGACCACGGTGTTGACGTCGAAGGTCTCTTTCACGAACGCCTGCAGCTTCTGCGCGCGTTCACGCAGCTCGAGCTTGGCGCGCGCCGCGCTCTTGCCCGGTGCGGCCGAGGTCAAGATCGAAACCCCGTAGTCGCCGAGGCGGTTGGCGCCCGTCTCCGGCATGGCGCTGGCGAAGCGGATGCACGCGCGCTGAATCTGCGCGTTCTTCACCATCGTCTGCACCGGATCGAGCGTCTGGTTCTTCGGGTAAACCGGCATCAACGTCATGGCGGTGGTGGGCAAGCGGCAGATGCCCATCTCTTCGCTGCGCCAGTCTTCGAGCTTGCCCTCGTGGTACCAGGGCGTGAGCAAGAACTTTTCGGAGCTGGTGGCGCGATCGACCCAGTCGTTGTTCGGCCAGGCGCGATCGAACACTTCGCGCTTCAGCTTCTTCACGCGCTCGTGCAAACGCACGTCGGCGTGATCGGTCGTGACGAGCTCGGAAAACAAGCCCAAAAACTCCTCAATCGCTTTCAACACCGGCGCTTCGATGACGGGAATGCGCAACGCCATGCGCACGAAGCGCATGAAATCCGGGTTCGCGCTGGCGGGTAGCTGTCCGGTCAGCTCGCGCCAACGCCAGGCAATGCCATCCCAGTCCAACTCTTCGGTAAGAAACTGGCCGCCGTAGAAGAACGTGCGCCCTTTCGGATCCGCGGGCAGCGCGAAGAAGAAGTCGTTGAAGCCCATCAGCTCGCCGACGACGAAGTCGCGGTCACGGCCGGCGCGCTTCAACGACTCCCAGTAATAGTCGTCGCGCTTGGCTTCCTTGCCGAAGTGAATTTCGAAGTGGAAGGGCTGAATGCGACCGACGACCTCGTTGAGATCCATCCAGGTCAGGCCCTTCTTACCGTCCCAATGCAGGATCCAAAACGGCAGCTCTTGATGGAGCCGCAGCAGGTTGTTGACCCAGTAGTAGTTGTTGATGCGCTCGAGCCAGTCGCCTTTGACGCGCGGCTTACCGAGGAGCCCGCGCGCTGCGTCTGCGCTTGCCAAGGACGTATCCTGATCGAGGGCTTCGTTTTTCATTGGTTAATGACGCTTCCCAACCGCGGTCGCAGAAAGGCCTTCGAGGCCGGCACAATTGGCCAAAGAACGGAGAAGATTGGCCGCCAAGGAGCGTTCGTTTTGCTCAGAGGCGTACATGGTTTCAATCGTACCAGCGGCCGGAGCGTTGAAATGGACGGTTCTCTTCAATGCCGTGGACACTTCCGAACGGCTCAGCGTCTTGGGGCTTTAGACAAGCGACGTCGGAACTCGTTAATTTCGCTATTGTTTCTCGTTACGGGCAGCCCTCGACTAGGGCGTGTCCCTGAATTGGGCTCGCGCGCGCGTGCCCGTAAATGGGCCCGTGCCCGATGGTCGTAATGAGTCGTTGGGCCCGTTTGTTTGGTAGGCCGAGGTTTGTGGCGCGGGCCTGGCCCGCGCGCGCCGCGCCCAGCTGGGCGCGCAGGGCGAGCCGACCTTGCGACCTTGATCGGACAGTCAGACGAGCGGGCCTTCCATTGAGCCGCCCGTGTGCTCCTTGGGATGTTAGGGACCCGCCCTAGCCGAAGGGTCACGGCGGCATTAGGGGATGGAAATGCCGTGCTTGATGGGCTGTTTCGCCCTCTCGTTTCCGCGCTTCGCCCTGTTCTTGGTGTGGCTGCTGGGCGGCAACTACATCCACCGCGCCTACGACAGCCTGCTGCTGCCGCTGCTCGGCTTCTTTTTCTTGCCGCTAACCACGTTGGCATTCGCGTACAGCCACAACTCGCTCACCAGCGCCGGCCAAGTCACGCCGCTCGGCTGGCTGGTAGTCATCTTGGCGTTGTTCATCGATATCGGCCTGCTCGGTGGCGGCAGTAAGAGCGCGCAACGTTGGCGCAGCGCCCGCCGCTGACGCGACGGCGCGCGCGCACCGTTTCAATCCTGCAGCTCGGCCGCGACCAACACGAGGTTGGCGTTGTAATAGATGTCGGGCTCGGTCACCGCCCACCAACCAGGGTCGGTGCCTCGCTCCGCAACGAAGCCGCCGTCCCACAAGTCGCTCTGTTCGGCGTGCCACAAGCTGTGCGCCGGCAAACCCGAGCGCAGCGGTTTTGGATTGTCCCACAGCAGCGCTTTGGCGGGCGCGCCCGGCGCGAGAAAGCTCATTTGCGAAGCGTTCGGACCGCCGAGCAAGTAGCCGGGCACGGGGCCTTTCACCCCGCTCCACTCCGTATGATAGAGCCGCTCGGGGCCCTTACCGACGCGCGTGACCATCGAGTAACCGTTGGGGTTGCGGCCCAAGATCCAATGCCATTGGTCGCGCAGTGCTTCCCGCAACCAGGCCCGCGAGGGCTCGAGCTTTAGCGCGATCGCGAGCTGGTGCGCTTTCTCCAGCAGGTTCGAGTTGTGACCCCAGTAGTAGTCGCCGGGCGTCGAGGCGCAGCGGTACCCGTCGTTGGTCTCGATTTGCGCGCGCGCTTGCTCGACGGCGGCGAGCAGCCTTTTTTTCGCTTCGCTTCGCACCGCTTCGGGCGTTTTGTCGTCGAACGCCAGCGTCGTCAGGCCCCACCGGCTGAGGTCGGCCCAGGCGCCGTCGAAAAATTTCTTCGGCTGCGTTTCGGGATCCGCCAGCAGCTTGCGAGCGCTTTCGAGCGCGGCGGGCAGGCGGAAGCTGCGCCAGACCTCGACCGCGGCGATGAAGCGCGCGCCGCCCTCTTGGTATTCGGTGCTGTCGTCCCACAGCGTCTGCCCGCTGCCCTTGCCGTCGACCAAAATGCGTTCCGGGTGCTGCTGCAAAAACGCCCACGCCGCTCGGCTTGCTTTCTCACAGCGCGCGGCGAACGCGGCGTCCCACGGCTTGTACACGCGCGCGGCGACGGCCAGCGCGCTGGCGGCTTTGGCGGTGCTGGCGGTACCGACGCCCGCGACCCAGTGCGGCTTGCGATCGGCGTCGGGCTTGCCCTCGTCGTAGTCGTAGACGCTCTCGCGTGCTCGAAAGGCACCCGTCGCTGGCTCCTGCATCGACAAGACCCAGCTCAAGCCCCAATGCGCTTCGTCCAAAATGTCGGGCAAGCGGTTGCCCGACTCGGGCAAGTCTCCGTCACCGTCCTTGAACAGCGCGGGGTGCCGCTCGAAGGTGCTGAGCAGCGCCTGGGCGGTGGGGGCCGTGGACGCGACGTATTGGGAGTAGTTGCCGGCGTCGTGCCAACCGGCGACGACCGGCCATTTTCGCTTTTTTTCCGGATAATCTGCGTAATCCCAAGCGACGTCGGCGTGCACGTGGCACGGCGCTTTGCGAATGAATTCGTCGCCTTTCCAGGTCGCGTGGGGCAAAGCGAGCGCGGTTCGGCAACGCTGAAAGTAAAAGTGCTTGAGCGCGGCGCGCAGCGCTTCGCGGTACAAGCCCGCGCCGATCGCGAACGGGTCGGACCTCGCGCCCTGCCCCTCGATGACGTAGCGCCCGGGCGCCTTCAAGGCCGTGAAGTCCGCTTGCCAGGCCGCGTCCTGCGACGACGCATCTTTGCCTTTGTCGACCACGTCACCCGGGGCGAACGTGTAGACTACCTTGCCGGCTTCGTCTTTGACGACGGCGCCGTCGGGCGGCACGTTGAAGATGGCAAGCTTTCGCCATTCGCTCGGGTACCCGACCGTGTTCACTTTGATGGCGGGCACGTTCTTGCCGGGCCGGGCTGGCGCCGCCTGCGTCGAGATCGCATTCGCGCTGGCAACACCCAGTACCGACGCGAGGGGCGCAGGGGCGCTCGACGCGAGGGCGCCCGCCGCGACCGGTGGCGGCGCCGGCTCAGCGCGGTGGCACCCAACCGCCGCCGCCAGCGCCAGCACGCCGCACGACGCAAAGCCCATCCAGCCACGGCAGAGGAGCATGAAGACGGGGCGTGCCTCTTGCTCCGGCGAGCGTCAAGTTGCTAAGGGCCCGCGAAATGGCTAAGTCGAGCGATCTCGCGGCCGATGCCTCCCGCCTGGCTTCGTTGCTCCTCAGTTACATACGGCAGTATGCGCCTCGCCATCCGGGCGCCTCGACCGCGATCTTCGACCGATTTAGCCATTCGCGGGCCCTAACCGCGTAATTGCGCCAAGACACGCTGCATTTGGCCGGCGGATTCGCGGAGGCCACCCGGACGGTTGCGGACCAGCCAAAGCCGACGGTGACGCTCGATCAGGGCCGCGAGCTCGCGGGCGAGGCCTTCGCGCACGCCGGTGTCCAGCTTGGCGACGGGTTCGTCGAAGCCGAGCGCTTGGCGCGCTTTACCGATCCGACACGCGGCTTTGAGCAGATCGCTGGCCCACGCTAGCTCGGCTTGCGAATGGCGCGATTCGTCGTCCCCTGGTTCCGCCAGCGCCAGCTCTGCGTCGACGCCTTGCAGGTAGGCGAGCGCAGCGTCGAAATGGTGCGGTTCGATGCCCGGCAGCAGCAGCGGCTGGCCGGGGCGCCCCGCGATGAAGAAGAACAGCGCCGACGAGTTGTGCGGGCGGCACCCGAGCTCACGGTAAGCATTGCCGAGGTCACGCGTCGCTTTGCCGAGTTGCGCCGCGGCGTCGTCGAACACGTGAGTGTCCAGCCATTCGGCGACCGGCAATTCGAGCGGCGCTCGTGCGTCTTCGGCTTTCCACGACATGGCCGCGCCGGCCATGAAACCAATGTAGCTCGCGCACAGCGGCTGCAAGTGCCCGTTGTCGCCCCAGTCGGTGTTCAGCACTCCCAACGCGCCGTGCTGGGCCCCGTGCGTCACCGCCGACGCGATGTTCAGCAGCGCATTTTCGGTGCGACCGGCGACGGTGTTCCAGCTACTGGTGCCGGGGCACACGTAGAAGCGCAGGCCCGCCGCCGCAAATTTGGCGACGTTTTCCGCGAACGGGTGATCGTGCTCGTAGCCCCACTCCATCGCGATGGCGTCTTTCGGCAGCTCGGGAATCAGCTCCGGGCGCTTGATGATGATGTCGCCCCAGAACTGCATCGTTGAGCCACGACGACGCACGGTTTCATGGATTTGCTGCAAAAACTCCAAATAGACGCGCTCCGTGCCGCGCTCGGCGCACGCCTGTCTGCTGCGGCCCAAGCCCAGGTCGAAGGTTTCGTCCAGGCCGACGTTGAAGATGCGGCTCGTGAAATGCGGCAACAATTCGTCGTACAAACCGTTCAAAAATCCCAAGCTGCGTGGATCGGTCGGACACAAGCCGTACGGTTCGCGCGTCGGGTTCCAGGCGTGCTCGAACCCGTTGGGCGCTTCCGCCAGCTCGGAGCGATACGGCTCGAGCGACAGCCAGCGCTGCATGTGCCCGAAGCTATTTTGGTTGGGCACCAAGTCGATGTGTCGAGCGCGGCAAAAGCGGTCCAGCTCCTCGATTTCCGCACCGGTGAAGGGGCTGGCGTCGGCCCACACCGACTCGTGCCCGGCGTAGGCAAAGGTGTGCTCCATGTACAGTTGCAGCTCGTTGATCTTCAACGACGCCAGCAAATCCACCAACGCCAGCGTGGTCGCCAGCGTTGGCACTTTGTCGCGGCTGATGTCGAGCATCACGCCGCGCCGCGCAAAGCTGGGTTGATCCTGAATCGTCAGTAGCGGCAGGCTCACGCCCCCCGCGCGCGCCCCCAGCTTCAGCAGCTGCGCGAGCGTGCACACGCCGTAAAATAGGCCTGCCGGCGAGCTCGCACGGATGGAAACGCCCTGGATACCGATGTCGAGCGCGTAGCCTTCGCTCTGCTCGTCACCGGGTCGCAGGCTCAGCGCGATTGGCACGCTTTCGGGGTTGGCGGAGGGCAAACCGCTGTCTTTCAGCAGCGACTGCAGGCGTAGCGCGGCCGGCGTCGCTTCGAGCCCCGCGAGCTCGAGCCGTGGCTGAACGTCGAGAGTGAGCTCGCCTGCTCCCGGTTCGAGCTTCCAGGGACGCGGGCAAAGCAGGCTGTATTGAAAGCGCACGTTGCCCAAAGCCTATCAACCCGAGGCGTGACCCCATTTTCAAATCTTCTCATTCGAGCGGCGCATTTCCGAGCCGCGCCACCCGTCGCGATTGCCGCCTGCTATATACCGAAATGCGCGCTGAAGGTCTCTTTCCGCTCGGCGCGCGTCCTTTCCATCCGAAGCAAAAATGAGCGCTAAGAGTCAGTTCCTCACCGAGATCTTGGAGCAACCGGCAGCGCTACGGCGCCTGCTTTCCGAAGGGCGCGAGCCCACCGAGCGCGCCGCCGCAAAGCTCAGAGAGTTCAGCCCCGAATGGGCGCTGATCGCGGCGCGCGGCAGCTCGGACAACGCGGCTCGCTACGCGCAATATTTGCTTGGTGCCCACAACGGCCTCGGCGTCGGGCTCGCGGTGCCATCGCTCATCTCTCTGTACGGCGCGGCTCCGCGCATGGGTCGCGCGGCCGTCATCGGCATCAGTCAGTCTGGTCAATCGCCGGACATCGTGGGCGTGCTGGCCACGGCCGCCAAGCAGGGCGCGGTGACGGTGGCCGTGACCAATGATCCGGCGTCGCCGCTAGCCCGCGCGTCGTCGGCCACGCTGCCCCTGTTCGCCGGTGAAGAAAAAGCCGTCGCCGCGACCAAGACGTACACGACCGAGCTGTTCGCGCTCGCCATGCTCAGCGCCGCGCTCGAGGGCAATGCCGAGCGTCGAGCCACGCTCGAAAAGGTCCCCGGCTACGTCGAGCAGGTCATCGCCTCGGTCGAGGGCAACGTCGAAAAGGCGGCGCAAGGCTTTGCCAAGGCCGGCAAGCTGGTCGTGCTGGGCCGCGGCTTCAACTACTCCACCGCTTTCGAGGTCGCGCTCAAGATCAAAGAGACTTGCTACTTCATCGCCGAGCCGTACTCGGTTGCCGATCTCTTGCACGGCCCCGTCGCCATGATCGATCAAGAGTTTCCCGTCATCGTCGTCGCGCCGAGCGGACCGACCCAAGCCGACGTGCCCGCGCTATTCGACCTTATGCAAAAGCGCGGCGCCCGCACGTTGGCCATCTCCGACCGCGCCGACGTGCTGGAACGCGCGCAGTTCGGCCTCCGATTGCCGAGCGACGTGCCCGAATGGGTCTCGCCGATCGTGGCCGTCGTGGCCGGCCAACTCTTCGCTCACGCGCTGTGCGTGGCCAGCGGGCAAGATCCGGACAAGCCGCGCGGCCTCTCCAAAGTCACCCTGACGCGCTGAGCGCACGGCGCCGCGGTCCATGATCCAGAAGCTCGAGCACTGGCTGGTCCAATCTTCGAGCGTAGTGGGTGACGACGGCCCACGATTGTCGAGCCGTGAGGTCGACGCCGCGGGTTGGTACGCGGCCCGACTGCCCGCGACCGTGCTCAGCGTGCTGGTCGCACATGGCGTGTATCCCGACCCGTTCGTGGGTATGAATTTTCTGGCGCTGCCTGGTAAGGGGCCGGCCCACCAGAACTTTTCCAATCACCCCATGCCCGAGGACAGTCCGTTTCGGGTGCCCTGGTGGTTCCGCACGGAGCTCACGCGCGTGGCCCTGGCCCACGACGCACCTCATACGTGGCTCGAGCTGGACGGCCTCAACTACCGCGCAAACCTGTTCGTGAACGGCACCCAAGTCCGCGACGTCACGGAGCTCGTGGGCGCCTACCGCGCGTTCGACATCTTGCTCGACGACTACCTGCGGCCGGGGCCGAACGTGTTGGCGCTCCAGGTTTTTCCGCCCAACGCCGATGATCTGGCCATTACCTGGGTGGATTGGAACCCGTCGCCGCCCGACAAAAACCTAGGATTGTGGCGTAGCGCGCGGCTTCGTCACACCGGCGCGGTGCGCCTGGACCATCCGCAAATCGTCACGCGCTTGCCCGACGCTCATTTCTCGGTAGCCGAGCTGAGTGTGTTTGCGACGCTCGAAAACGCGACCCACGCTGCCGTCACGGCAACGCTCGTCGTCGCGTTCGAGGACGACTCGGTCGAGCTCGAGGTGCCGCTCGGCCCGCGCGAACGCCGCGAGGTCGCGGTCGATTCCGGAAAGCTCGCCGCGCTGCGCGTCGGCCGCCCCCAGCTGTGGTGGCCGCGGGGCCGCGGAGCCCAGCCGTCGTACCGCGTCGAGCTCGCGGTCAAGGTGCAGGGCGAGCGCTCCGACACGCGAATCGTCGAGCATGGCATCCGCGAGGTCACGAGCGAGCTCACCCACGAAGAGCACGCCCTCTTCCGCGTCAATCGCCAGCCGATCTTGATCCGTGGCGGCGGCTGGGCAAGGGACATGCTGCTGCGCTCCAACGCCGAGCGCGAGCTGTACGAGTACGAGCACGTCAAGCAGCTCGGTCTCAATACCATCCGCTTCGAAGGCATGGTCGAGTCGAGCGAGTTTTTGGACCGCTGCGACCGCGACGGCATGTTGGTGATCGCGGGCTTTTGCTGCTGCGACCATTGGGAGAAGTGGGACCATTGGAAAGCGGAAGATTTGGGCGTCGCGGCCGAGTCGCTGCGCAGTGAAGTGCGCCGGCTGCGCAATCATCCGTCGCTCATTTCTTGGTGGTACGGCAGCGATTTCCCGCCGCCGCGACACGTCGAGCAGCGCTACCTCGACGTCTTGACCGAAGAGCGCTGGCCGAACGCCGCGCACTCGTCCGCGGCCGCCAAACCGACGGAGCTGACCGGGCCGAGCGGCATGAAGATGGCCGGCCCGTACGACTACGTACCGCCCTGCTATTGGCTCGAAGACACGGAGCGCGGCGGCGCATTCGGCTTTGCCAGCGAGATTGGCCCCGGGCCGGCGATTCCGCCGGTGGAAACCCTGCGCAGCATGCTGGGCGAGCAGCACCTGTGGCCGCCCGACGCGTGTTGGACCCTGCACTCGGGGGGCGGCCCCTTCAAAGCTCGCGACCTGTTCGACACCGCCCTCAGCGCCCGCTACGGCGCGCCCCGCGATCTCGAAGACTACGTCTGGAAGTCGCAGATGGCGTGTTACGAGGCCGAGCGCGCGATGTTCGAGGCGTATACCCGGCGCAAATACCGGGCCACCGGTGTCATTCAATGGATGCTCAACAATGCGTGGCCATCTTTGATTTGGCACCTTTGGGACCACTCACTGCGCGCGGCAGGAGGTTACTTCGGCACCAAAAAGGCGTGCGAGCCGTTGCACATTCAGTATGACGACGGCGAGAACACCGTCAGCGTCGTCAGCGACCTCCCGGAAGCGACGTCGACTTTGCAGGCGCGCGTTCGGCTGCTCGACCTCGGGCTGGCCGAGCACTTTCGCCATGAGGCCGAGCTGTGCGTTCCCGCCGATGGCGTCGTTACCGTTTGTCACCTGCCCGCTCGTCATCACCTGTCGCGCACGCATTTCCTACTACTCGAGCTGATGACCGCGGATGGTGCCTTGCAGAGCCGTAACTTCTACTGGCTCTCCCGCGAACGCGACGTCATCGATCAAACGAACGCCAACTGGTACATGGCGCCGCTCAGCGCCTTCGCCGACTTTCACGCGCTCGCCGAGCTGCCGCAAGCTTCGGTCAGCTTGGAGCGCCAGCACCCGCCGGGGCGAGGCCGCGACACCATCATCATCAGCTTGCGCAACACCGGCACAGAGCTCGCGTTCTTCACGCGCTTGCGCCTGCTGACGGCGGCGGGCAGCGAGGTGCTACCGGCTCATTTCAGCGACAACTACGTGAGTCTGCTCCCCGGTGAGTGCATCAGCGTGGTGGTACGCGACGCCCGGTTGGACCCAGACCGCCTGGCCCCGGCCGCGGAGGTCGAGGCGACCGGAGCGCGGGTCGCGCGCGTAACGCTAGCGCTCTAGCGGTTTTAGCTAGCAGTTTTAAGCAGTTACGAATTCGCGCGACCCGCGCGCCGGGCCCACGCCGCCGCGCGCAAACCACGCTTCCCGCCGGGCTGAAACCCACCTATAGGGGTGCCCGCGCGGGGCTCGCCCCGGCCGCCCCGCATCTCGCGGGCCCTTCCCTTGACGGTCCCAAATTGGGCGGGTTACCCTGAAGTGTTCGGGAATTTTATGATTTTTCCGCCCTGGGCTCAGCTGACCCCCGCTTGTATCGCGGGCGGTGTGGCCTGCCAGCGGCGACGGGTCACGGCCGAACATGAGCGGGGGACTTCGTGACGGCTGATTACGACGAGAAGACCCGGGTTACCCAGGTTGTCCAGCAACCACCGGCCGATGATTCGCCGAGCAACGATTGCTTGGTGGTCATTTATACGGCCGAGCCCGGTTTGCTCGGCAAGCGCTTCGTGCTCGATAAAAGCCCGACGCGCGTTGGCCGCGGCGCTGATAGCGCGATCGTACTGGAGGGCGACTCGGTGTCGCGCCGGCACGCGCATCTGGAGCGACGCGCGGGCGCCTGGTACGTCGTCGACGACGGCTCGACCAACGGCACCTACGTGAATGAAGAGCAGATTTCGCGCGAACAGCTGCTCGTCAACGGCGACCGCATCAAGGTCGGCCCCAGCATCCTGAAGTTTTTGTCCGGCGCCGACGCCGAAGCCAAGTACCACGAAGAGATTTACCGCATGACCATCGTGGATGGTCTGACGCAGATTCACAACAAGCGTGCGCTGTTCGAAGCGCTCGAAAAAGAGCTGATGCGCGCGCGCCGCTACGAGCGTGATCTCGCGCTTTTGATGTTCGACATCGACTTTTTCAAGCGCATCAACGACCAATACGGTCACTTGGCGGGCGATCACGTGCTGCGCGAGCTCGCCCGCATCGTGCAAGAGCGTATTCGCCGTGAAGAGGTGTTCGCCCGCTACGGCGGTGAAGAGTTCGTGATCTTGCTGCCCGAGACGCCCCTGCCCGGCGCGGCCGCGTTGGCGGAAAGCTTGCGCGCGCGCGTCGCGAATCACGCCTTCGTTTTCCAGGGCGAGCGCATCCCGGTCACGGTCAGCATCGGCACCGCCTTGCTGGGCGAAAACGACAAGGTCGCCTCCGACTTGATCCAGCGCGCCGACGAAAAGCTTTACGAAGCCAAGCGGGGTGGGCGAAACCGCGTGTGCTCGTGACCGACGAAAAGCCCGCCGCGCACCAAGACCTGCCGCCGCTGCTGCGCGTGCCGCCACCGGGACCCAGCTCCCGCACCTGGCTCATCCGCCACGCCCACGTGGCCGCGCCAATGGGCCCGATTTTGCCGCCGGGTCCGCCGGGCGGCATCGTCTACGCGACGGGCCGCGGCGCCAACGTCACCGACGTCGATGGCAACCGCTACGTGGATTTGGCAGGCGGCTTCGGCGCGCTCTTGGTCGGTCACCTGCACCCCACCGTGCAGCGAGTGCTCGCGTTGCAATCGGAGCGGCTGCTGCAGGCGCTCGGTGACCTGTACCCCAGCGACGCGAAGATCGCCCTCTTGGAGCGGCTGACCAAGCTGTATCCAGAGCCCGGCGCCAAAGGCATTCTCGCGCAATCGGGCTCGGACGCGGTGAGCGCGGCGCTGAAGACGGCCAAGCTTTTCACCGGTAGGTCCGGCGTGTTGGCGTTCAGCGGCGCGTATCACGGGCTCGGTTACGGGCCACTTTCGGCGTGTGGGTTACGCGAAAGCTATCGCGCGCCGTTCGCGGCCGAGCTCAACCAGCACGTTTCGTTCGTGGCCTATCCGGCCAACGCGGAAAGCGCGGCACGCAGCCTGGAAGCGTGCCACGCGCGGCTTCGGCAAGGCGACGTGGGCGCGCTGCTGATCGAGCCGGTGCTGGGTCGCGGCGGCGTGATCGCACCACCGCCCGGCTTTTTGGGCGAGCTGCGGCGTTTGACGAGCGAGCACGGGGCGCTGCTGATCGCGGACGAGGTTTGGACCGGGCTGGGACGCGCGGGCAGCTGGCTTTCGACGAGCGAACAGGGCGTCGTGCCGGATCTGCTTTGTCTCGGCAAAGGCCTGGGCGGAGGCTTGCCGCTGAGCGCGGTCTTGGGCAGCGCTCAGGTCATGCAGAGCTGGCGGCGTGAGCCGGAGGTAGTACACACCGCGACGTTCGCGGGCGCGCCGCTCGCCGCCAGCGCCGCCATCGCCACCCTCGAAGTGCTGGGCAAAGAAGCTCTGCCCGA
>Ga0164241_10004421_pt1 | contig 13627 bp, 13 predicted proteins | sample OricomyardsoilBY_FD_108780 | JGI IMG/M metagenome (GOLD analysis project Ga0164241, IMG submission 108780) | Backyard soil microbial communities from Emeryville, California, USA - Original compost - Back yard soil (BY) | ecosystem: Environmental > Terrestrial > Soil > Unclassified | place: USA...
CACTGGTGCGCCAAGGCCGGCCCCAAGATCCTCGCCGACGAGAAGGTGCGGATGAGCCAGGCCTTCACGCTCTCCAAGAGCGGCCACTTCTCCTACGAGCCGATCGGCGTGGTCGGCATCATCGCCCCCTGGAACTACCCCTGGTCGATCCCCTTCGGCGAGGTCGCGATCGCGCTGATGGCCGGCAACGGAGTCGTCCTCAAGCCGGCCAGCCTGACGCCGCTGCTGGGCGAGCGGATCCGCAAGGTCTTCGACAAGGCCGGCTTCCCGGAGGGCCTGGTCCGGGTCGTCCACGGCGGCGGCGCCGTCGGCGACGCGCTCGCCAAGTCGAGCGTCGGCAAGGTCTTCTTCACCGGCTCGGTCGAGGTCGGCCGCACGGTCGGCGAGGTCTGCGCTTCCAGGCTCAAGGGCTCGGTGCTGGAGCTCGGCGGCAAGGACCCGATGATCGTCTGCACCGACGCCGACCTCGACAACGCCGTCTCCGGCGCCGTCTGGGGCGGCTTTGCCAACGCCGGCCAGACCTGCTCGGGGATCGAGCGCGTCTACGTCGTCCGCGAGATCGCCGACCGCTTCGTCGCGGGCGTCGCCCGCGAGGCCGAGAAGCTGCGGCTCGGGGACCCGCTCGAGTGGGAGACCGAGATCGGGCCGATGACCTCCGACGGCCAGTACGAGATCGTCGTCGACCTGATCGAGGACGCGGTCGCGACCGGCGCCACCAAGCTCTGCGGCGGCCCGGTCGACGTCCCCGGCCTACCCGGCAAGTTCGTCGCCCCCACGGTGCTCACCGGCGTCACCCACCAGACCCGGATCATGCGCGAGGAGATCTTCGGCCCGGTCCTGCCGATCGTCGTCGTCGACTCCGAGCAGGAGGCGATCGAGCTCGCCAACGACTCCGAGTTCGGCCTCGGCGCCTCGGTCTGGACCAAGGACCGCCAGCGCGGCGAGCGGATCGCCCGCCGGCTCGAGTCGGGCATGGTCTGGATCAACGACCACTCCTTCAGCCACGGTGCCTGCCAGTGCGCCTGGGGCGGGGTCAAGGACTCCGGCCTCGGCCGCTCGCACTCCAAATTCGGCTTCTACGAGTGCGTCAACATCAAGATGAACGCCTGGGAGCCGGGCCTCACCCGCGACTTCTGGTGGCATCCTTACGACCGCACCCTCGGCGCAGCGGTCCAGGCCTCGGCCAGGATCCTCTACGGCAAAGGCGAGACCCGCACCCGGGCGCTGCGCGAGGGCATCGGCCCGCTGCTGCAGATCGGCCGGCGCACGTTGAAGAAGCGGCGCTGAGCGGCCGCCTGTCGCCTTTGTTTCGCATAGCGATACAAAGGCGACAGGGGCGGAAGGATCAGCCGCCGGCGATTTCGACCGTCTTCGAGACCGCGCTCAGGCACGTCGCGGTCGGCCCCGGGGGGCTCGCGGCCTTGACCTCGGCGTAGACCTTGGCCGGGATCTTGATGTTGGCGTTCAGTTCGTCGAGGTCGGCCTTCCAGTTGCCGTTCGCCTTCGACTTGACCCGGCTGAGGACGCCGTTGCCCTTCTGCTTGAGGACGACGGTCCGTTCGCCGACGCAGCTCGGGTCAGCCGCGCTGACCTTGCCCTGATAGCCGACGGAGCCGATCGTCACCGTCGTCTTCACGTCACCCGATCCAGCCGACATCGCCGCCGGGACCCCCAGTGCCAGCGTCGCGCCGGCGGCGGCCACCAGTGCGGCCCAGTTCCTCTTCCTCATCCAGTCCTCCTTATCGGGAGACGACTCGTGCGTCCCTCGGCCGAAATGTGCCGCGGCAGCCTAGACGGTTCGCAAGCGCTTGCTGAGGAAGACTCGCGCGAAGCCCTGCTCCTGACGCCGCTCGTCGACCGTGTAGCCGAGGCGGGCGTAAAGCGCCAGGTTCTCGCTCATCTTCTCGTGCGTGTAGAGGACGAGCCGAGCAAGGCCCGCCCGGACCGCCTCGGCTTCGGCGAAGGCGAGCAGGGCGCGGCCGATTCCCTCGCCCTGCCGGGAGGGATCGACGGCGACGTTCTCGATCAGCAGGGCCCCGGGTTCCTCGATCAGAACGATCAGGCCGACCACACCCTCATCGTCGGCGACCGAGACGAGCCCGTCCTTGACCCGCTGCCCGTAGTCGTCTCCCATCGGCCCGGGACGCATGCCGATCCGCCCCACGTAGACGCCATAGGCCTGCTCGACGATCCTCTCGACCGTCGCGACGTCCCCGCTGTCGGCCGGCCGAATCTGCACCCGGCGAGTCTCGCAGCTCGGCCGTGAGCGTCAGAATCCCCGAACGTGCCCGGCTCGGCCACAGACCAACCGGCGATCGTGCTCGCCGGGCTGCGCCGCGACTATGGCGAACGCACCGCCCTGGACGGCGTCGGCCTGACCCTGGCCGCGGGCCAGTCGCTGGTCGTGCTCGGCCCCAACGGCGCCGGCAAGACGACGCTGCTGCGGATCCTGGCGACGCTGCTGCGGCCCAGCGGCGGCGAGGCGGTGGTGCTCGGCTGCTCGCTGCCCGGTGAGGCCTGGAAGCTGCGCGGGAGGATCGGCTACCTCGGCCACGAGCCGCTGCTCTACCGCGACCTCAGCGGCCGCGAGAACCTGCGCTTCCACGCCAGGCTGCACGGGATCTCCGGGGCGGCGGCAGAGGCCCGGATCGCAACGCTGCTCGCCGCCGCCGGGATCGAGCGCCGCGCCGACGAGCGCATCGCCGAGCTCTCCGCCGGGATGCGCCAGCGGCTGGCGATCTGCCGCTGCGTCCTGCACGAGCCGGAGCTGCTGCTGCTGGACGAGCCCGACTCCAACCTCGACGCCGAGGGCCGCGAGCTGGCCCGCGAGCTGATCGGCCCCGCCGTCGGCCACGCCCGCGTCGTCGTCACCCACGACCCGGAGCGGTTCCTGCCCGAGGCCGACCAGGTGCTGCGACTGGGAATCGGCGAGGCGGCGGCGGTCTCGTGACCCCCTCGCGCGCCGCCTTTGGGGCGATCCTCGGCAAGGACCTGCGCTCGGAGCTGCGCACCCTGCAGTCGCTGCCGGCGATGGCGCTTTTTGCGATCACCAGCTTCGTCATCTTCCGCTTCGGCCTCGACCGCACCCAGCTCTCCGGCAGCCTCGCCTCCGGCGTCCTCTGGGCGACGCTGCTGTTCGCCGCCGTGCTCGGCATCAACCGCCTTTTCGTCGCCGAGCGCGAGGAGGGCGGCTTCGACGCGATCCGCCTCGCCCCGATCGATCGCAGCGTCCTCTTCGCCGCCAAGGCGGCGGCGCTGCTGATCTACCTGCTGACTCTGGAGCTGGTCGCGGTGCCGATCTTCGCCCTCTTCTTCCTCGACTCAGCCGCCGGGCTGCTGCCGCTGGTTCTGATCCTGCTCCTCGCCGACCTCGGGCTGGCCGCCACCGGCACCCTGATCTCCTCGATGGCGGTCAACTCGCGCGCCCGCGACCTGCTGGTGCCGCTGGTCCTGCTGCCGCTGGTGGTGCCGCTGATGATCGCCGCCACCGGCGCCACCGAGCCGCTGCTGGCCGTGGGCGGTCCCGGTTACGACCGCTTCGGGACCTGGCTGACGGTGCTCGGGCTATACGATCTGATCTTCGGCCTGGTCGGCTACGCGGTGTTCGACTTCCTCCTCGAGGACTGAGCCGCCGGACCGAGGCCCTCACCCCGCGAAGCATGTACGGCAAAGGACTGAGACCACTCTCGATCGCCACCGTGGCGATGCTTGCCCTGTCGCTTTCGCTGGTCTTCTTCTACGCCCCGCTCGACGCCGACCAGGGCTTCGTCCAGAAGATCTTCTACCTGCACGTGCCGCTGGCGATCGTCGCCCTTATGGGCTTCGTCGTCGGCGGTGCCTTCGCGATCGCCCACCTGCGCAGCGGCAACCGCAAGTGGGACGCCTACTCGTATGTCTCGATCCACATGTCGGTGATCTTCGGCGTCGCCGTCCTCGTCACCGGGGGGATCTGGGCCAAGGCCTCCTGGGGGCACTGGTGGGTCTGGGACGAGCCGACCCTGGTCAGCTTCCTGATCGTCTTCCTCATGTACGCGACCTACTACCCCTTCCGCTACGCGATCGAGGACCCCGAGCGCCAGGCCCGCTACGCCTCGGTCTTCGCGATCACCGCCGGCGCCTTCGTGCCGCTCAACTTCATGGCCGTGCGGATGGCCGAGAGCCTGGTCCACCCGCGCACCTTCGCCACCGCCAACGGCGGCCTGCCCGGCGAGATGATGTTCGTCTTCCTCTGCAGCCTGGCGACGATGGCGCTGTTGTGGGTGACCCTGGTCAAGTTCGAGCTGACCGCCAAGAGCGCCTCCGGCCAGGTCAAGCGCCTGCGCCGCGCCCTCGACGCTCCGGCCCCCGGCGCCGGCTCGCGAATCGCCCCGGAGGTGAGCTAGATGATCGACCTGCTGGCAGCAACGCCCGCCCTGCCGCTCGACGAGGCCGGCAAGTACGTCGCTGGGGCCTACGTCGTCTTCCTCGTCCTAATCGTCGTCTACGTCGCGATCATGGCCGCCAAACTGCAGCGGATCGAGCGGGAGCTGCGGGAGCTGGCCGGCTTCGCCGAGCAGCGCAAGCAGGAGGAGGAGCGCGAGGAGGTGAGCGCCTGATGTCCGAGCTGCTGACCCTCGGCGTCTCCCACAAGACCGCCCCGCTCGACCTGCGCGAGCGCCTCTCGCTGACCGAGGGCCGCGCCGTCGGCGCCCTGCACGAGCTCACTGCCGCCGCCGGGATCCACGAGGCGGCGGCGATCTCGACCTGCAACCGGACCGAGCTCTACCTGATCGTCTCCGACCCGGTCGAGGCCGAGTCGACGGCGCTCGGCGTGCTCACCCGCCAGGCCGAGATCCGCCCGACCGAGCTGCTCGGACACCTCTACTCGCTGCGCTCGACCGAGGCGGCGCACCACCTGCTGCGGGTGACGGCCGGGCTCGACTCGATGATCGTCGGCGAGGCCGAGATCCAGGGCCAGGTCAAACGCGCCTACGAGCTGTCGATGGTCGAGGGCGCCACCGGGCCGATCCTCAACCGCCTCTTCCGCGGCGCCCTCAGCGCCGCCGGCCGCGCCCGCGAGGAGACCGGGATCGGCGAGAAGGGCGTTTCGATCCCCTCGGTCGCGGTCGAGCTGGCGCGGCGCTCGCTCGGCGATCTCTCCGACCGCCGGGTGCTGATCGTCGGTGCCGGCGAGACCGCCGAGCTGGTCGCCCGCGCCCTGGTCGCCCGCGGGGTCCACACCGCGTTCGTCGCCAACCGTCACTACGACCGCGCGATCGGCCTCGCGCAACGCTTCGGCGGCAGCGCCGTCCGTTTCGAGGAGCTGCCCGAGCAGCTGGCCGAAGCCGACATCGTCGTCTCCGCGACCAACTCGCCCCACCACATCGTCGAGCGCGACGGGCTCGAACACGTGATGGAGCAGCGCCCCGAGCGGCCGCTGCTGGCAATCGACATCGCCGTGCCACGCGACGTCGAGCCGGCCTGTCGCGAGATCGCCGGCGTCAGCGTCCACGACATCGACGACGTGCAGATGATCGCCGAACGCAACACCAGCGGCCGCGAGGCGGAGGCCGCCCGGGCGGAGCGGATCCTCGAGGCCGAGCTCGACCGCTTCGAGCGCTGGCTCGGCCTGCAGGAGGTGGTGCCGACGATCAGCGCCCTGCGCGAGCACGGCGACGAGGTCGTGCGGCGGGTGCTGGCCGAGAACGAGGGTCGCTGGGAGGGCCTCTCCGACGCCGACCGCGAGCGGGTGGAGAAGCTGGCCGGGGCGATTGCCTCCCGTCTCCTGCACGACCCGACCCTGCGGATCCGCCGCTCGGCCTGCTCCGGAGAGTCCTACTACTTCATCAGTGCCCTGCGCGAGCTGTTCGGGCTGGACGTCGAGACTGAGCCGGAGGCGGAGGAAGGCGAAGGGTCGGTGACCGAGCTGCGTAGGAGCAATCCCGGTGGGGGTTCCGCTTAACTTTTTCGCGGATCGCCTGCCACCGTCCGAGGTTCGCAGCGCCGAAAAAGTACAAGACGCTCCACCCCCACCGGGATTGCTCCTCATACTCGAACTCCGATGATTCGCATTGCCACTCGCGGTAGCAAGCTGGCCCTGGCCCAGGCCGGAATGGTGGCTGAGATGTTGGGCGGCGCCGAGTTGGTCGAGGTCTCCTCCGACGGTGAGCCAGGGGACAAGGCGCGGTTCGTGCGGGGGGTCGAGCGGGCGCTGCTGGACGGCCGGGCAGATATCGGGGTGCACTCGGCCAAGGACCTTCCCGGCGAGATGGACGCGGGGCTGGAGATCGCGGCGGTGCCGGCGCGGGAGGATGCGGCCGACGTCTGGATCGGCGCCGGCTCCTCGCTCGAGGACGTGCCCGAGGGAGCGCGGGTCGGGACCGCCAGCCTGCGGCGGCGGGCGCAGCTGCTCGCCGCCCGTCCCGACCTGAGGGTGGAGGAGCTGCACGGCAACGTCGACACCCGCCTGCGCAAGCTCGCCGAGGGCGAGGTCGACGCGATCGTCCTCGCCGCCGCCGGTCTGCGCCGGCTCGGCCGCGAGGCGGAGATCGGCTTCCGGATCCCCGTCGACGCGATGGTCCCCGCAGCGGGCCAGGGGGCGCTGGCGCTGCAGGTCCGCGCCGGCGACGCGGCTTCGACCGAGGCAGCGGCGGTCGCGCTCGAGTTCGACGCCGCCCGCGAGCTGACCGCCGAGCGCGCCGCGGTGGCGCTGCTGGAGGCGACCTGCGCGACGCCGATCGGCGTCCATGCCCGCGTCCGGGGCAACGAGCTGGAGATCGAGTCCTTCGTCGGCCTCCCCAACGGCAGCGAGTGGCTGCGCGACCGGGTCGAGGGCAGCGCCGCCGACCCCGTCGCCGCCGGCACCCTGCTCGCCGAACGCCTGCTCGGCGTCGGCGCCGGCGACCTCCTGGCTCGCGCCGAGGACGCCAGATGAAGGCTGACGGGCCGCAAACACCCCTATATGGAGGGAAATCGGCCCGTCAACCTGGGGGTGAGTGGGAATGAAGGCGCGCACTGGGGTCGTCTACCTGGTCGGAGCCGGGCCCGGTGACCCGGGGCTGATGACGGCGCGCTCGCTGGCGCTGATCGCGAGTGCCGACGCCGTCTTCTACGACCGGCTGATCCCGCCGGGAGCGCTCGCCAGCGCCCGTGAGGAGGCCGAGCTGATCTACGTCGGCAAGCAGCCCGGCGTGCCCTCGGTGCCGCAGGAGGAGATCGGCGCCCGCCTGATCGCGGCGGCCCAGGAGGGCAAGAGCGTCGTCCGCCTCAAGGGCGGCGACCCGTTCGTCTTCGGCCGCGGCGGCGAGGAGGGCGAAGCGCTGCGCGCGGCGGGGGTCGAGTTCGAGGTCGTGCCCGGCGTCACCGCCGGGGTCGCCGCCAGCGCCTACGCCGGCATCCCCGTCACCCACCGCGACGACGCCTCCGCGGTCGCCTTCGTCACCGGCCACGAGGACCCGGAGAAGGACGAGTCGGCGCTCGACTGGGACGCCCTCGCCCGCTTCCCCGGCACCCTCGTCTTCTACATGGGCGTCAAGCGCCTGGCCGAGAACGCGGCGGCGCTGATCGCGGGCGGCCGCGATCCCGAGCAGCCGGCGGCGGCGATCGAACGCGGGACCTGGCCCGGCCAGCGCACCGTCAACGCCAGCCTGGGGACGATCGCCGCCGCGGTCGAGCGCGAGAGCATCGGCGCCCCGGCGCTGATCGTCGTCGGCCCGGTCGCCGCCCGCCGCGCAGACCTCGCCTGGCTCGAGCGCCGACCCCTGCACGGCCGCCGCGTCGTCGTCACCCGCGCCCGCGCCCAGGCCAGCGGCCTCGCCGCAACCCTGCGCGATCTCGGCGCCGAGACGGTCGAGCTACCGGCGATCCGGATCGAGCCGCGGATCGACAGCGACGAGGTCCGCGCGGCGGCCGCGGCGATCGGCGTCTATGAGCTCGTCTGCCTGACCAGCCCCAACGGAGTCCGCCTGCTCTTCGAGGCGATCGCCGCGGCCGGCCTCGACGCCCGCGCGCTGGCCGGAGCGACCGTGGCCGCGATCGGCCCGGGGACCGCGCGGGCGCTGGCCGAGCGCGGGGTCCTCGCCGACGTCGTTCCCGAGCGCTTCGTCGCCGAGGCGCTGGTCGAGGCCCTGGCCGACGTCGACGTCGAGGGCGCGCGCGTCCTCGTCGCCCGCGCCGCCGAGGCCCGCGACATCCTCCCCGACGCCCTGCGCGAGCGCGGTGCCGAGGTCGACGTCCTCCCCCTCTACGAGACCGTGCGCGAGCAGCCCGGCGCGGAGGAGATCGAGGCCGCCCAGGGCGCCGATTACATCACCTTCACCTCCTCCTCGACCGTGACCAACCTGACCGCGGCCCTCGGCGACCGCTTCCCCCGCGACGCCCGGATCGTCTCGATCGGCCCCGTCACCAGCGACGCCGTCCGCGCCGCCGGCCTCGAGGTCGACGTCGAAGCGGAGCGTCACGACGTCGACGGCCTGCTCGCGGCGCTCCTAGAGGACGCCGCGGGATGAGCCCAAGGTTGCGGCAGTCCTTTGTGACGCATAGGGGTACAAAGGACTGCCGCACCCGTCGGCGATGACCTTCGGCGAGCCGCACCACCACTTCGACTCGGCCGACTCGACCAACACGCGCGCCCGCGAGCTGGCCGCGGCGGGAGCAGAGCACGGGACCGTCGTCACCGCCGCCGAGCAGACCGCCGGGCGCGGGCGCCAGGGCCGGGTCTGGACCGCCCCCGCCGGTAAGGCGCTGCTCTACTCGGCGATCGTGCGGCCGCTGGAGGAGCGCCACCTGATGCTGCCGCTGGCGGTCCCGCTCGCCGTCTGCGAAGCGGCCGAGGAGCTGCGGCCGGGGATCGAGTGCGGCGTCAAGTGGCCCAACGACGTCCTCGTCGAGGGACGCAAGCTGGCCGGCATCCTGATCGAGGCCCGCCCCCAGGACGGCTGGGCCGTCGTCGGAGTCGGCTTGAACCTGACCATCTCCCCCGAGGAGTTTCCGCCTGACCTCCGTGACAAGGCAGTCTCGATCTTCGACCCGAACAAGGAGGGTCGGGGGGAGTCCCGCCGTCACGAACAGCGGGAGGTTCCGTCGGGACTCCCCCCGACCCTCTTCGCCGCAGCCGAAGCCTTGAACCGCCATTTAGCCCGCTGGGTCGAGGCGGAAGCAGCCGAGGTGCTCGCCGCCTGGCGCGAGCGCGACGCGCTCAAGGGTCGCGAGGTCGCCTGGGAGGGCGGCTCAGGCGTCGCCGACGGCGTCGACGACCGGGGTTACCTGCTCGTCGTCACCGCCGCTGGAGACCGCATCGCCGTCGGTGCCGGCGAGGTCCACCTCACCCGCTCCTGATTCGGCTTTCGCCCGCGCCGGGGATTTGCGCCGTTTCCTCGGCCTCGACTTCTTGCGCGGCTTGTCCTCCCCCTCGCCACCCCGCTTGGCGCCACCGGCCTCGGGGGCGCCGCCGTTGCTGTCGCCCTGCTGGCGCTTGCCGCGTTTACGACGGCGCTTGCCGCCTTTGGGGAAGTTCCGCAGCAGCTCACGGGCGACCGCGGACGGTTTCCGCGCCATCCGCATCCGCGCCCCGCGCAGCACCTCCTCGCCCTCGGGCGTGTGCGAGACGGCGGCGGCCAGCAGCGCCACCGCCAGGCGCCGGTCCTGTTTGCGCGAGGCGTGGACGAGCCGCCGCGCGTTGCGCCCGTGCGCCCGCCCGGAGGAGTTGACCAGCAGCCCCAGCAGCCGCTTCGTCTCCGGCCAGCGCTGCACCGCGTACTCCTCGTGCAGCTCGCGGGTGTAGGAGGCGAGCCGCCAGACCCAGGCCTGCGCCTGGTCGCGGCGGCCGATCCGCTTGTCGACCAGGGTCTGCAGCAGGGTCTTGGTCCCGGCCCGCTTGTCCTCGCGGCTCCAGGTGCCGACGATGTCGATCGCGTCGTCGAAAGCGTCGGGGTCGCCGAGGTCGGCGATCTCGCCCAGCGCTTTCAGCCGCAGCTGCGAGTTGCGGTTGCGCTGGACGCAGGTCAGCAGGAAGCGGCGGCGCAGCTCCTTGGTCCTGTCGTTCTGCAGCATCGCCCGCGCCCGGCGCCAGCCCTGGGTGTTGACCCGTGCCCCGGCCAGCGCCGCCCAGGCGTGCTGCTCGGGATAGTCGAGGTTCTCGACCGCGATCCGCCAGATCTCCCGTTCCAGCACCTCCATCCGCTTCTCCTCGACGTCGGAGACCGGGACGATCCGGCGCTCGACCCGGACCTTGCGCCCGCGCCCGCGCCGCACCGGCCCGACCACGATCGCGCCGCCGCGGTAGACGTCGCGGTCGAGCAGGCTGTGCAGGGTGACGATCGACTCGTCGTGGGTGGTGGCGGGGTGGACGAAGTCGATGACGAGGCCCGCCTCCTTGCCGGGCGCCCGCCGGGTGACGCGGCCGACCCGCTGCTGGTAGATCCGCCGCGAGGCAGTCGGCGCCAGGTGCATGCAGATCGTCGCCCGCGGCGAGTTCCAGCCCTCGGCCAGCAGCATCGCGTTGCAGAGCACGTCGACGTCGCCGCGTTCGAAGCCGGCAAGGATCTCGGCCAGCTCGCGCTTCGGCGTCTCGCCGGAGACGGCCTGGGCGTTGATCCCAGCGTTGCGGAAGGCTTTGGCGACGTTCTTGGCGTGCTGGACGCCGGCCGTGTAGAGGACGCCGGGGACTTTGCGAAAGCGCGAGCGGTAGAGGTCGGCGATGGCGACGTTGAAGGGCTCCTGGTCGAGCAGCGCCGCCAGCTCCTCCTGGTCGAAGTCCTGGTCGACCTCGCCTTTGCGCAGCGGCACCTTGGCGATCGTCCGCACCCCCGGCCCGGGCGGGATGCGCATGCAGCGCAGCGGCGAGATGACGCCGCGGCGGGCCGCCTGGGCGAGGTCGAAGCGCGAGGTCTGGGTCGGGAAGAGGTCGGCGACGTGACGGGCGATCAGGGCCCCGGTCGCGGTCATGCCGATGAAGACGGGTCCGTCCCAGGCACGGATGCAGGCGCTGGTCTTCTCGCCCAGCGCGGTGTGCGCCTCGTCGCAAATGACGATCGCGTAGGCGTCGGAGACTTTCTTGTGGTTGCGGACGAACCACTGGTAGGTCTCGACCGTGATCGCCCCGTCGGGATCGTCGCGGCCGTCGAGCAGCGGCGGCCGCAGGCGCTCTTTGTAGCCGCGGTCGGAGATCTCGCCGATGAACTGGTCGACCAGGTTGCGGCGGTGGGTGAGGATGAGGACTCCGCCGGTCTTGGTCGCCTCGATGAAGCCGACCGCGGCGACGGTCTTGCCGGCGCCGGTGGCGTGCTCGAACCAGAAGCGGCGGGCGGCGCCGGGGTCCTCGGGCGCCTCCTCGACCACCTCCTCGTCCTCGTCGGCCGGCGCTTCCTCCCAGTCCTGGGGCTCCTCGTCCTCCTCTTCCTCGTCCTCCTCCTCGAGCTCCCCCTCCTCGTCGAAGTCCTCGTCGTCGTCTGCCTCGTCGCCTTCGGCGCTCGGCCCCGGCTCGTCCTCGGGATCGGCGGCGGCCTCTTCGGCCGCGGCCAGGTCGAGGGCGCGGCGCTCGTCGTCGCTCAGCACCTGCTGCTGGGCCATCAGCTCGGCCAGGGTCCCCGAGAGGGCGTCGACCTGATGCGGGTTGAGCTCGGCCCCGTCGCGCAGCTTCGGCGGTTCGTCGGCGAGGAAGCGCTCCAGCCCGAGCAGCAGCGAGAAGTCCCGGCGCCACTGGATCGAGGGGTACTCGGCCCCGGCGTCGAGCTCGCTCAGCGCCGCGTCGAGGGCGCGGCGGCGCGCCGTCCCGGGCGCCAGCGCCTCCGGCCCCTCGCCGTCGAGCAGGAACGGCTCGCGGGCGAACGCCGCCGCACGCTCGATGTCGGCGCTTGAAGGAACTGCCGCTGGCGCGGCAACGTCGCTGGTCTTGGCCATAGAAGGCTTCTGTAATTCCGCCGCCGCCGAGCGAGACAGCCGGCTGGAGGCAAGTGAACGAGGACTGCCGGGAGTGGATATTTCCCTTCTCCCGGTGATCTCAGCGGCTCGCATACCGGCGAACCGAACGTACGTATTGTAAACACGGAACGGATGACTAAGGGACGAACCCTGTCCATATCGCTTCTGAGCCTGTGCCTGGCCGCGCTCCTCGTTGCCGGCTGCGGCTCCTCGGCGGATGGCGGCGACGGCGCTCACCCCGACTACGACCGCGCCCTGGCCGGCTCGCCAGCGCCGCTGGCGGCTCTGCACGCCCAGGCCAACGAGCTCCTGCCCGGCGGCGTCGACGCCTACGAGAAGCGGGTAGCCGCCCTCGCGGGGTACCCGGTCGTCGCCAACGTCTGGGCCTCCTGGTGCGGGCCCTGCCGCTTCGAGTTCCCGGTCCTGCAGAAGCTCGCGGCCCGCTACGGCAAGCGGGTCGCATTCGTCGGCATCGACTCGCAGGACTCCGCCGACGCCGCGCAGACGTTCCTGCGCGAGGAACCGGTCCCCTACCCCAGCTACAGCGACCCCGACGAGGAGATCGCCGATTCCATCGGCGCCTCGCTCGGCCTCCCCGACACCGCCTTCTACGACCGCAGCGGCGAGCTCGTCTATCTCAAGCAAGGACCCTACGCCGAGGACTCCGAACTCGAAGCGGACGTCCGGCGCTACGCCCTGGAAGGCGGATAATCGCCCCGTGGACACCTTCGTCGTCATCGCCCTCGTCGCCTTCGCCCTGCTCCTGGTCGAGCTGATGCTGCCGACCGGCGGGGTGCTGGCGGCGATCGGCGCGCTCGGCCTGATCGCCAGCGGCATCGTCGCCCTCGACTCCGACAGCAGCGCCGCCGACTACGCCGGCCCTGCCTTGATCACGCTCGGCATCCTCTCCGCCGTCACCTTCTACCTCGTCGCCGGCAAAGTCATCGTCGCCCAGCGCCAGGGCCCGCCCAAAACCGGCGCCGGGGAGCTGGTCGGTGCCGTCGCCGAGGCGCGCTCCACGATCGGCCCCGAGGGGCAGGCCTGGATCGAGGGGGCGCTCTGGCGCGCCCGCCTCGCCGCCGGGGCAGCGCCGGCACAGCCGGGGGATAGAGTCAGGGTCGAGGCGGTCGAGGGGCTGACGCTGGTCGTCCGTCCCGAGTCCCCATCCGCAGAGCCGTCTACCGAAGGAGCCAGCTGATGGAAGTCGTCGCCGGAATCGTCGTCGTCCTTCTCTTCTTCGCGCTGCTCGCGGTCGGCCTCTCGGTCCGGGTCCTGCGCGAGTACGAGCGCGGCGTGATCTTCCGCCTCGGCCGCCTGATCGCCACCAAGGGCCCCGGCCTGATCCTGCTGATCCCGCTGATCGACCGCATGGTCAAGGTCGACCTGCGGACGGTGACGCTGAACATCCCGCCGCAGGAGGTGATCACCCGCGACAACGTCCCCTCCCGGGTCAACGCCGTCGCCTACTTCCGCGTCGTCGACGCCAACCGCTCGATCGTCGAGGTCGAGAACTTCCTCCTCGCGACCTCGCAGATCGCGCAAACGGCGCTGCGCTCCGTCCTCGGCAAGGCAGAGCTCGACCAGCTGCTGGCCGAGCGCGAGCGCCTCAACGAAGAGCTGCAGAAAATCATCGACGAGTCGACCGAGCCGTGGGGCGTGAAGGTGACCGCGGTGGAGATCAAGGACGTCGAGATCCCCGACCAGATGCAGCGGGCGATGGCGCGCCAGG
>Ga0164241_10004422_pt1 | contig 13626 bp, 9 predicted proteins | sample OricomyardsoilBY_FD_108780 | JGI IMG/M metagenome (GOLD analysis project Ga0164241, IMG submission 108780) | Backyard soil microbial communities from Emeryville, California, USA - Original compost - Back yard soil (BY) | ecosystem: Environmental > Terrestrial > Soil > Unclassified | place: USA...
GCTGGTCATCAGAATGGGGCGTAAACGCTGAGCTGCTGCATAAATAACAGCTTCTTTTTTTGCCATTCCTTCTTTCAGCCTGTTTTGATTAGCAAACTCTACTATTAAGATACCATTTTTGGTAACGAGCCCTATCAGCATGATGATACCTATCTCCGAGAATATATTTAAAGTATGCCCAAAAATCATTAATGATAATACAGCTCCTGCTATCGCAAGTGGTACTGTAAACATAATGATCAGCGGGTCTATAAAGCTTTCAAACTGAGCAGCCAATACAAGATATATAAGCACCAGTGCCAATAAAAATGCAAACAAGGTATTGCTGGAGCTTTCTGCATAATCTCTTGATGAACCGGAAAGTGATGTAGTAAATGTGTCATCAAGGACTTCCTTTTTAATTAATTCCATTGCTTCAATTCCATCGCCGATTGTATTACCCGGTGCAAGGTTAGCTGATATAGTAGCAGATTTGTAACGATTAAAGTGAAGGATAGAAGGAGTGGAAGTGGTATCACTGATCGTAATCAGATTGTCCATCGATATCATATCACCCCGGCTGTTGCGAACAAAAATGTTACGTAAATCAGAAGGATCGTCACGATCGTTTCGTGCTACCTGCCCCAATACCTGGTATTGCTTTCCATCTTTTATGAATACGCCCAGGCGTTGGTTACTGAATGCTAATTGCAATGTTTGTGAAATGTCTTGCACACTTACTCCCAGTTCACTTGCTTTGAGGCGGTCAATGTCTACCTGTAATTCGGGCTTATTAAATTTAAGGTCAACGTCTACATTTTGAAAAACAGGGTTTCTGTTTGCAGCTTCAAGAAATGTAGGAAGGATTGCTTTTATTTTTTCAAAATCATTATTCTGAATTACAAACTGTACAGCCTGTCCACCACTTCTTCTTCCTACTTGTATGGTTTGTTCCTGCGTAGCAAAAGCACGGCCTTCATTAAACCTTGCAAGGTCACGGTTTACTTTATCTACAATTTCCTGCTGCGAACGTTTTCTGTCTTTGGGGTCCACAAGGGCTACGCGTACAAATCCGCTGTTTGCGCCGCCGGAGCCACCAAAACCTGGTGAAGTAACTGATAGAACCTGCCGTGCTTCGGGCACAGAATCCAGCATATAATTCGTAAGCTTATTTACATAACGGTCCATGTAATCAAACGCTGTCCCTTCGGGCGCACTTACCTGCAACCGGAACTGGCTTCTGTCTTCCATAGGCGCAAGCTCTGATTGTAAATTTCCTCCAACAAAAAAGATGATACCCGCGCAAGCTGCCACAATTATCCATGCCACCCATCGAATGCGCATAAAGCTTTTCAACAAACTGGCATAGCCATTTTCCATCGCACGGAAGAAAGGTTCTGTTTTTGTATAAAACCAGGAATGTTTATGTACATCTTTCCTTCCCAATTTTACATTTAATACAGGCGTTAATGTTAACGATACAAATGCTGAGATTAATACTGCCCCTGCCAGTACAATACCAAATTCACGGAAAAGGCTTCCTACAAACCCTTCTAAAAATATTAATGGAAGGAATACTACAGCCAGCGTGATAGAAGTGGCAATAACAGCGAAATAAATTTCTTTGGAACCTAATAGCGCTGCCTGCCATTTACTCATTCCCTTTTCCATCTTCTTGTATATGTTCTCCGTCACGACAATACCATCATCTACCACAAGGCCTGTAGCCAGTACAATAGCAAGTAGGGTAAGGATATTAATCGTATACCCCATAATATACATAATGAAAAAAGCGCCGATCAATGATACAGGAATATCAATCAATGGGCGAACAGCAATAATCCAATCGCGGAAGAATAAATAGATGATTAATACCACCAATCCAATGGCGATGACTAATGTTTCTTCTACTTCAGAGATAGAGCGCCTGATATATTCTGAAGAGTCAAAAAGTATATCCACCTTTATATCTTCCGGCATATCTTTTTTTATCTGATCAACCCTTTTGTAAAATTCATCCGCAATTGATACATAATTGGCGCCTGGCAGCGGCACAATTTGTAAACCAATCATCGGTACGCCACTTTCCCGTAAAACTGTTTCTTCGTTTTCAGGGCCCAGTACAGCTTCACCAATATCGCGCAGCCGGATATCGCTTCCATCCCTGTTGGCAATGATGAGGTCGTTGAATTGTTCTTCTGTATTTATTCTTCCAAATGTTCTAACTGTCAATTCAGTCGCATCGCCCGATAACTTACCACTAGGTAGTTCTACATTCTGGCGTTGCATGGCTTGCTGTACATCGTTGGCAGTAAGGTTGTATGCGTTAAGTTTAACAGGGTCAAACCAGATACGCATTGAATATTTCTTTTCACCCATCAGGCTCACACCACTTACACCGGGAATCGTTTGTAATCGTTCTACTAATACATTATTTGCAAAATCAGTTAATTCTAACGGGTTTCTGGTATTGCTCTGCACAGTCATCGCCATAATAGGGGAAGAACTTGCATCAGCTTTAGAAACAGTAGGTGGGCTTGGTAAATCCGGCGGAAGCTGGCGGCTTACCTGAGATACCTTATCACGAACGTCGTTGGCAGCCGTTTCCATATTAACATTTACTTCAAATTCAACGCTCACGTTTGCCGATCCCTGGCTGCTGGTTGAAGTGATATTACGAATGCCGGGAATGCTATTTAGCGCTTGCTCTAATGGCTCCGTAATCTGTGATTCTACAATATCAGCATTCGCTCCGGGATAGCTGGCACGCACACTGATATTGGGAGGGTCAATAGCAGGATAATCGCGTACACCTAAAAACTTAAACCCTATAAGCCCGAAAAGGATAATAACGAGGTTGAGTACCACGGCCAATATGGGCCTTCGCAAACTAAGCTCAGATATGTTCATAAGGCGTGTTTCTTAATTTTTAAGTTTGCTGGGTTTAGATAATTGCAGTTTTGCCCCCGGGCGTAGACTTAATAAGCCTGTAGTTACAACAGTATCTCCTTTGCTGATTCCTTCTGTTATTTGTACATAAGCAGAATCCCGGAAGCCGGTTTCCACATCTACAAATTTCGCTTCCCCTCCATTATATAAAATCACTTTTTTGCCTCTTGCCTGCGGCAACACAGATTGAGAAGGTACCATCAAAGCATTTGGATTGGGTGCAAATTTCAGTTGCACATTTGCAAAAGTTCCCGGTAAAAGTTCAGCGTTTTTATTAGGTACCACTGAGCGTACCAATAAACTACGGGTTGCTTGCGCAATGCCAACTTCTGTTGCTATTACTTTCGCAGTATATTGGGCATTTCTACCCTGGATTGTAAAGTTTACAGACTGGCCAGTTTTGATGCGGTCAGAATATTTTTCCGGCACACTAAAATCAAGTTTCAACTGTTCTGTCTGCGTAATAGTTGTAATAATATTTGTAGGAGTAATATAGGCCCCAACACTTATATTTTTCAAACCAAGCTTTCCATTAAATGGAGCATAAATAGCTGTTCTTGCGATACTTGTTTTGATTATCTCAATATCAGCTTTAATATTATTTACACTTAAAAGGCTAAGGTCATAATCTTGCTGGCTAATACCCTGAATTTTTAAAAGCTGTGCCTGGCGGCTTTCTGTTTGTTCGGCAATTTTCAACTGGACTTCCAGTTTTTTCAATTGCGCCTGCAAGTCGCCGTCAAACAATTTCGCAAGCATCGTGCCCTTGCTTACATATCTGCCCTCGGCAACATTTACCGAAACCACACGGCCAGATACTTCGGGGCGGATTTCCGTTACTTCATTTGCCAGTAATGTACCGGGTGCTTCTATCCCTTCACTTATCATGCGGGGTTCTACAACATAAGTTTCTACACGGGTTGGCATTTGCCCGCGACCTCCGCCTCCAGGTCCGCCAGCGCCACGTTGCCCACCCGGGGCACCTGCGCCACCGGGACCGGCATTTTCTTTTTTGTCCTTACATGCAGTAGTTAGCAAGATCGTTACTGAAGCAAAAGTCAAAGCCCAGCTGAAGTAATTTTTGTTCGTCACTTTTATCAATTGATTTATTGTGAAATGAAATCTTCGATTGGTAATGAAATTAGAGGTCTTCCTGAAGAAAAACCTGCGAATCAGCCTGTTATAGCAGAACCTGATTTAATATAATTTTTTATTTTAAAAATAATTGGCTATCAGTTATTTGCCAGTTTTTACTTTGATTTTACTATCAATGTTCTTTTGATTTTATTTGCTTTATGCAGCAAGTCTTGTTTTTCTTTACTGATGACAGTAACATGCCCCATCTTACGGCCCGGCTTCGTTTGTTTTTTACCATAGAGGTGCACAAATGCGTTGTCTATTTTCAAAACTTCTTCCAGCCCTTCATAGTCTGCTTCACCGCTATATCCCTCTGCCCCGATGATGTTCACCATAATTGAAGGGAGGATGGCTGCCGTATTTCCCAACGGATACCCCAGCATCACCCGCCACAGCATATCGAACTGAGAACTATAGTGGGCTTCAATACTATGGTGCCCGCTGTTATGCACCCGTGGCGCTGTTTCATTCACAAGTACATCGCCGTTTCTATCAACAAATAATTCTACAGCAAAAAGGCCCGGGCTTTTAAAGTTGCGGACGACTGATAATGCGATCGCTTCTATTTTCCAGAGTGTCTTTTGATCGAGGTTGGCGGGGCATAACTGATAGTCAAGTAAATTGAGCATCGGATCAAATATCATTTCTACCGGTGGGTATAATGCGGTTTCTCCTTTTTCATTGATAGCGACCATTTGCGCAATCTCTTTATCAATATTCACCATTTTTTCCATGACCGATGGCGCATCAAAACCAGCTTGCAAATCTTCCTTTGATCTTAATAATTGAACACCACGTCCATCATATCCTCCTTCGCCTACTTTATGTACAGCAGGAAGGCGGTCTTCATGTTTTTGTAAATCAGCTAAGCTCTGCGTAATGACAAAATCAGAAGTAGGTATCTCAAATTTTTTATAATATTCCTTTTGTAATATTTTGTTTTTGATAGTTTTAAGAACGGCAGGCTTGGGGTAAATTTTCTTTCCTTCACTCTCTAATTTTTCTAACGCATCGATATTTACATTTTCAATTTCGATAGTTAATGCATCCAGGTTTTTACCAAATGCATAAACAGCATCGAAGTTTTTAATATCGCCGTTTACAAAATGATGGCACAAATGTGCCGCCGGGCAATCATCATCGTTTTCTAAAACAAAAGTTTCAACGGGATAATTTGCTGCCGCCTGTAATAACATACGGCCTAACTGGCCGCCTCCTAAAATGCCGATTTTCAACATGGGCGCAAAGATAGGCGAGAAGGGCTATGTAAACAGTCGCAATACAGGATGGGGATAAAGCATATGTTAATAAAGCAATACCGGCATTTTTAGTGCAGCCCTGATAGAGATACTCTGATTTTCAATACTTATATTTGGTAATCTTTTAAGACAAAGACGAAATATATTGACTGGCAAAACGTTATTACCAGGGCATTTCTAATGAAAAACTTTTTAATACCTGTACTATTCTTTTTAATCTGTAGCTCCGCTACCGCCCAGCCATCTTCTTATTCAGATGCCGGCGTTTCTTTTATTGATCTGCAGAAAAAATTTCCCCGTCCCGATCAATCATTTAAAAAGAAAGAAGATACACTCCGCAAACAGTTCGCAGCAAAAAAATTAGACTGGCCGGCAAAGTTTGTCTACATCCGTTCTTTCAAATATGATAGTGAAATGGAAGTATGGGTAAAGAATGATGCGAAAGATCCGTTCAAATTATTTAAGACCTATAAAGTATGTGCATTAGCAGGTACGCTTGGCCCTAAACGAATGGAAGGTGATTACCAGGTGCCGGAAGGTTTTTACAACATCAATGAATTTAATCCCAACAGTACTTATTATTTATCTCTCGGTATTAATTATCCCAATGTATCCGATAGAATATTAAGCGACCAGTTCCGTCCCGGTGGTGATATCTATATACACGGTAGTTGTGTAACTGTAGGTTGTATTCCTATGACGGATGAAAAAATTGATGAACTCTATATCATCGCTGCCCATGCAAAAAACCAGGGGCAGGATTATATACCTGTTCATATTTTTCCGATACGGTATAATGTAGCACGTAGTGTTAGCTACCTGAACGGATTGACAAAAGATGATGCCGGATTAAAAAAATTTGAAGACCGGCTGGAAGATGCTTTTGATTATTTTGAAAAATACCATCAGCTTCCTGTCATATTAATAAATGATAAAGGTGATTATATTATCAATGGAGCTGCTTCTGCAAAAAAGCAACCCGTTGTAGCTGTACAAAAAGTACCGAAGCCTCCGGTGCAGCATCGTACACGCACTGTTGGCGTTATACCCGAGTCTGTTCACCAATGGCCTGAATTTGCCGGAGGTGCTGATGCGTTTATGAAATACCTCGATAAAGTAGGTGCAGATATGGTTGAGTATTTGCCCAAGGGTATTCAAAAAGCATATGTACAGGTAGAGTTTGTTGTTGATACAGATGGTGTTCCTGTAAACTTTAAAGTATTACGCGGTACAGATGATGCAGAGTTTATAGATGAACTGATTAGCAAACTTGAAAAGATGCCGACATGGAAGCCTGCTCTATTGCATGATAAGCCCGTTCCTAAAAAGATGATTCAAACGGTAGAAGTAGAAGCGCCTAAAGAACAGTTATAACAAAGCCTGGATTGTATCCTGTGTTTGCTGCCGCAATAAAATAGTTTTTCCTTCAGTTAATTTTGAAAAGTATTCACCCGTATAATGCCGGATAGTAAGCAATGATAAATTTCTTGTCATCGTTACATCAAAAAGCGTTGATACTTCCAATGCGAGTTTCTCTAACTTTTCTCCACTATCATCTACGACACATAGTACAGTAATCGCTGCATTCTGTGTAAGGTTAGGTTTCATTTTTAATTTATCAAAAACCTGGTACAGGCTTTCAAGATAATGATCGCCTACAAAAGAAAAATCTTTTGTCTTCATCTGCAGTAAAACCTGGTTTTCTTTCAGCACAATGATTGGCGGCAGCTTTCCGACTTTCTGATTATGAATAACCGTACCCGGCAATGACGGATCGAGAAAACATTTTACATATAACGGAATGCTTTTATTCTGCAACGGTTTTATAGTTTTCGGATGAATGACCTGCGCGCCATAATAAGCCATTTCAATCACCTCGGTATAGTTCAATTCATATAAAGGTTGTGCATCATTAAACTTTTTGGGGTCTGCATTCATCACGCTTACTACATCTTTCCAGATGGTAAGGCTTTCTGCATCCAGCATATTGGAGAAAACAGCCGCTGTATAATCACTCCCTTCTCTGCCAAGTGTAGTACTTTCATTCTCATCTGTAGAGCCGATAAAACCCTGCGTAAGCACAATAGTATGATTATTAAAAATGGGTAGAATATATTGTTTCATCTTACCCAATGTAAATTCCCAATCAATATTCCCATCACGAAAATTATCATCCGTACGGATAATATCTCTTGCATCAGTCCAGTTGTTTGCAATGCCCACTTCATTCAGGTAATGGCTTACAATTGTTGTCGACAACATTTCGCCGATACAAACAATCTGGTCGTAGTAATAATCAAAATCACGAACAGGTTTATCGTGCAGCAGCCATTCCACTTCTGTAAAAAAATCAAGTAATTGCGCTTCGCAGGCAAGTGCTTTTGTTACCAGCAAATATTTCGATGTAGTAAGATGTTGTTGTTTTACCTGTTCAAACAATTGCAATGCTTCCTCTTTTTTCCCCGCATAAAAAGCTTCCGTTACTTTCTCCAGTGCATTGGTGGTTTTGCCCATCGCAGATATTACAATCAATAATTTATCCTGCGGATAAGCTTTTAATATCTCTGGTAGATATTGAATACGCTCAACACTATTCACAGATGCACCACCGAATTTGAAAACTTTCATAAACAATAATTAACGCATGCGAAGATAGTGAGCGTTGCTTGTTTTTGGTTTTTAGTTTATGGTTTATAGCAAGGAGCAGGTTTACAATAAGAAGTTTGTTTTTAATTATAGTAGTGTTCGTTTAACCAAAAACCAAAAACCAAAAACAAAAAATTGTTGGGGTTCTCATCGTTCACCCATTGATCATCTGCAGCTCCCCATGTGGAATAGATTATAAGTAGATTAAAGATTTCGATAAGCTGGCTTTGTGCCCAGATGGCCTTCCCTTCGGGAAGGTCGGGATGGGCTTTTTTGCCCTGTGCTCAAAACCTATGAAGCAAAAAGGATATCGGCTAAGCGGGGCAGCCCATCAGCTGTTGAATTTCTATTGAGCAATAAGGTGATAAGTTTATTAATAATATTTTTCCTGTTATCAATAGTATAAGGAAACTCCTCCGGAGTTAAGGTAAATCTTGCGGGCGAATTCTATAAACAGTATGCTCCTCCGGAGCTAAGGCTCCTATTGTAATTTGTCTTTCGTGTAAAAGAATCTTTACATACAAATCTGTGAAGTTGTCTACACAAGAGACTGGATTGCCACAGGATTGTTTATCACATTAATATCGAATAGAAGCATAGCTCCGGAGCTAAAGTCTATATGATAATCTGTCTTTCTTCTTAGAATAAATTTTGCAAAAAGATATGTGATATTGTCCCTGCAACCTGGTGAATTGCCCCAGAGGGGCAATCTGTTTATAGCAATAATATTCAGTTGAAGAATAGCTCCGGAGGAGCTTCCTATTTTAAAAGAAGGTCAAACTCTTTTTGAGGGTTATTATTTAATTCGCTTGGACGCGGTGCATTGTTGTTTGCGATTTTGCCATCCTTATCAATCAAAATATAATGAGGAATTCCTGTAATGTTATAGGCCTGGCAAATAGGATTATTTTCCCAACCTTCGGCAATCAGGTTCACACCTCCGGGTTTATATTTCTTCAATCCTTTTTTCCATTCGGCTTCATCACTATCTACGCATATATTTAAAAAAACAAGGTCTTTGTCTTTATAATTCTTATGCAATTGAGGAGTTTGTTCCTGTATTTCATAAATGCAAGGCCCGCATGAAGTTCCCCAGAAATCAATGTAAACGGCTTTACCTTTAAAATCTGCTAATGAAACGGTTTCACCTTTTTCATTTTTTAAAGTAAAAGCCGGAGCTGTTTTACCGGGCCTGAGGTGAGTGATTGCGTTATAGTGTTGTTCTAAATAATTTTTAAGATAAGGTGAAGAACATTCTTCAAGGAACTTATTGTAAATTTTCTCGACATCTGAAAATGAATTATGCGAAAAGCCATCAATGATTATTTTGGCAACAGCCCATTCCCGAATACTGGGGATTGGAATAGCAGCATTAGCCATATGATAATTACTCGCTGTAAAATCCATTTTTATTGTAGGTGAGCTTGGCGCAGTAATCCACCCACCAAAAGTTTTGAAAAATCTTGTTTGGTTATAAATCATATCTCTATAAGCCGGTGAAATCAAAAACCAATTTTCATTTAAAACTTCATCTGTTAAAATAGTAGAAGTGTATGCTAACCATTCATTAGAAGCGAGTGGCCGGATTGGGTTTAGTTTAAACAAAGTTTTCAATCTTTCCTGAGACAAAATCTGGTCAAACCTCGCATAGGTCTGTACAATCAATTGGCCTATCTCCGGGCTGTTAAAGCCTGCTGAGTCAAGTATATAATTTAGTGCTTTATTATAATTCGCATTTATTAAAACAAATTTTTGAGCAGGCACCCAATCTTTCATATGCAGTTCTAATGTATCATAAAGCTTACGAAAATCAGTCTGGGTAAACAGTTTCATTTTTCGTTCAAAACGCAGATGTTTTGTGCGTGTATCATTTATCCCTGTGACGAGAAAGCTTTCTTGTGTTTTATCTGCATCCCAATCTATAGTTAATGTATCTCCATCTTTTACAATAAGGCTTGCCAGGTCTTCATCGCTTAATGGTAAAAATAAATCTTGTGTATTCTGAATAGGAAAAGTTTGGTTAAAGCTTCCGTCATTATTCAATGCGAGCGAATATGTTTTCGATCCCATATAAGCAGACAGGCCAAACTCAATAAATTCGGTTTTCGCATTTTTTACTTTACCCCTGATAACAAAAGAACCCTGGTTGTAATACTCTTGTGAATAGCTATGAGTTAAGAAAAAGAAACAGCAAGCTAACAAGCAAATGAATTTCATGGTGGTTTATTAATAATTGCTCCAAATATAGAGTTGTTTTTGGGATTAAGAATTAACAATGAACAAGGAACAAATGCCCTTAACCTTAATCTTAGCCTCATTCCTAACCTCAAACTTCAAACTTTGAACATGAAACGTGATTGATTATATTTGTTTACACTCAACAATCCGTTATGATCGATCGTAAGATTCTCACCTTAGACGAGTTTACTATTCAGCAATTAAGAAATTTTCCGCAGGCGACAGGCGAATTGAGCAACCTGTTGCGCGATATTGGCCTCGCTGCCAAACGTGTAAATGTAGAAGTGAATAAGGCTGGCCTTGTGGATATACTCGGCGATGCAGGCAGTGTGAATGTGCAGGGAGAAGATGTAAAAAAACTCGATCTGTTTGCGAATGATCACTTTACAAAAGTGTTGAAGCATGGTATCAGTTGCGCGGGCATTGCCAGTGAAGAGTTGGATGAGTATGTAGCTTTTGATGATGCAGAAAGCCGTAATTCCAAGTATGTATGTTTGTTTGACCCATTGGATGGCAGTGGTAATATTGATGTGAATGTTTCTATCGGAACGATCTTCGGTGTGTACCGCCGCGTATCTGAACGCGGGACAATTGCAGATGAAAAAGATTTTTTACAAAAAGGGATACAACAGGTTGCTGCGGGATATATTGTATATGGATCCTCGACCATGCTGGTGTATGCTACCCGCAGGGGAGTGAATGGATTTACACTTGATCCTTCTATTGGAGAATTCACATTGAGCTATCCCGATATAAAATGCCCGGAAGATGGGCGCATCTATTCTGTGAACCACGGGCTGCTTTATCATTACGAACAGGGAGTGCAGAACTATATTAATAAATGCCAGCGAAAAGATAATACAAGTGGCGGCCCTTATACGGAACGTTATATTGGTAGTATGGCAGCTGATGTGCATCGCAACCTGATAAAAGGCGGCATATTTATGTACCCGGGTACGCTGGAAAAACCAGAAGGGAAATTGCGATTGCAATATGAATGCAATCCTTTTGCATTTATTATGGAAGTGGCTGGAGGTAAAGCGACAGATGGAAAGCAACGGATACTGGATATAGAACCTGCTACATTGCATCAGCGTTCGCCCATGTTTATCGGGAGTAAGAATATGGTGGAAGAGTTGGAGAGAGAGTTAGCAAATGTGAAAATGTGAGAATGTGGAGATGTGAAAATGTAAAACACGAATGAGGGGGATTTGAAATTTAATATTCGGACTTAACTCAAACCTCAAACCTCAAACCTCAAACCTCGAACCTTAACCTCAATCTTAATCTTAATCTCTTTCTTCCTATTTTTGACAAATGAAGAAGCCTATTATTTCGGTTAAAAACCTGGTGAAGAATTACGGCAATTTTGAAGCTGTAAAAGGTATTTCCTTTGATGTATATGAAGGAGAGATTTTTGGGTTGCTTGGGCCGAATGGCGCTGGCAAATCGACTACGCTTGAGATCATTGAAACACTCCGGGAAAAAACAAGTGGTGAAGTAATTGTAGATGGGCATGATCTTGATAAGCAGGCATCTGAAATTAAAAAAATAATCGGTGTACAATTGCAGACAAGCGGGTATTATCCCGGATTGAACCTTGTTCAGTTGATTGACCTCTTTGCAGGTTTGTATAACAAAGATGTAGTGCCGCTGGAACTATTAGAAACTGTTAACCTGAAAGAAAAAGCGAAAGCAAAATTTAAAGAGTTGAGTGGGGGCCAGAAGCAACGGTTTTCTGTAGCCACTACATTAATCAACGAGCCACGTATTATTTTTCTCGATGAACCAACGACCGGCCTCGATCCGCAAGCCAGAAGAAGCCTGTGGGAACTGGTAAGGGAAATAAAAAAGCGGGGAACAACTGTTATCATCACCACACACTATATGGATGAAGCTGAGTATCTCTGCGACCGTATTGCTATTATCGATTCAGGAAAAATTATCGCATTAGATACACCAGATAAAATGATCGATGATTTAGTAGCTTCCGGATTTGAACGTCCGAAGGAAGTGAAAAAAGCAAATCTTGAAGATGTATTCATTACCCTCACGGGGCATTCATTAAGAGAAGATTAAAAATTTACTATGAGTTTACAAGATAAATTAAAAGGGTTTCTTTCCGGCAAAGTAGAAGCTGAGAAAGAAGCAGGCGCCAAATTTATGGCGGAGAACAAAACTAAAGAAGGTGTTATTGAATTACCAGAAGGTATTCAGTATATGGTATTGAAAGATGGAACGGGCAATAAGCCTTCGCCTTCTTCTACTATTAAAGCGCATTACAAAGGAGCATTGCTGAATGGAAAAGAGTTTGATAGTTCTTTCCGGCGCAATGATCCATTTACCGCACCGCTACGTGCGTTGATTAAAGGATGGCAGATTGCTATTCCCTTAATGAATGAAGGAAGCCATTGGCGTTTATGGATACCATCTGATTTAGCGTATGGCGACAGAGGAGCTGGTGCAGATATTCCCGGTGGTGCCACGCTGATGTTTGAAGTAGAGTTGATCAGCATTATTCAATAATATTCAAGCAATATGCCTGCAATAGAAAATGATCCCCGCTATCCGATAGGGAAGTATGAACCGCAACCTTTTTCTATAGAAACGAAAGTATCGTGGCTGGCTGATATTAAATTTTTGCCACAGGCGGTTGAACATGCTATACAAAATCTGGATGAAGCACAATTGCAAACACCTTATCGGGAAGGAGGGTGGACGGTTCACCAATTGGTGCATCATATTGCAGATAGCCATATCAATGCTATCTGTCGCTTTAAGCTTGCGCTTACAGAAGACAACCCTACCATTAAAACATATGATGAGAGTGCGTGGGTAGAATTGAATGATGTAAAGAAATTGCCAATCAATATTTCAATGACTCTCTTACATGCTTTGCATGCCCGCTGGTATGAAGCATTGAAATATGTAACGGATGATGAATGGAACAATCGGACAATTTATCATCCTGCGCATAAGAAAACAATGCGCCTTTGGTACCTCTTGGGAATGTATGCCTGGCATTGCCGCCATCATGTGGCACATATTACGGCATTGCGCGAAAGAAAAGGATGGTAGATTAATTTATAGTTTTTGATTTGTGGTTTTTTGTTATGCCTACAGGCTGGTGTTAACAAACAACTATAAACTAAAAACGAAAAACAACAAACATGGTTTGGAAAGTCCTTAATTCGGAATATCTCTTCAAAGATTTATGGTTTAAAGTAAGAAAAGAAAGATGCGAAACTCCTGATGGGCGTATCGTCGATCCTTATTATGTATATGACTTTCCGGATTGGGTTACAGCTGTAGCGATTACGGAAGATGGAAAGGTGATATTGGAAAAACAATACCGTCATGCACTAGGTACTGTTGACCTGGAAATACCGGGAGGATGCATAGATGATACTGATAAAAA
>Ga0164241_10004423_pt1 | contig 13625 bp, 9 predicted proteins | sample OricomyardsoilBY_FD_108780 | JGI IMG/M metagenome (GOLD analysis project Ga0164241, IMG submission 108780) | Backyard soil microbial communities from Emeryville, California, USA - Original compost - Back yard soil (BY) | ecosystem: Environmental > Terrestrial > Soil > Unclassified | place: USA...
AAAGTAGCGATGACGGGAATGGCGCGTGCGATTTTTCCTGTTTTTACTCGCAATGATGGTGATATTATTTTTTGTGTTTCGCTGGGTGAATTGTCTGGAGTTGAAATGATTGTCAGCACAATGGCGGCTGAAGCAGTTCGACAGGCCATTCTGAATGCTGTAAAAGATTCTATAATTCTGAATAAGCAATGAATTTAATAGGAAAAAATAGATGACTCGTGTGGCAGCTATTCAAATGACTTCTCATACAGATGTTAAAAAAAATCTTGATGAAGCAGCAAAATGGATCGCAGAAGCAGCGAATCAAGATGCTCAGTTAATTGTGTTACCTGAAATGTTCGCAATGATGGGAGTCGATCCATTAGAGAAAATAAAAATTCGCGAAGAATTGGGTAGTGGACCTATCCAAGATTTTTTGAGTACACAGGCTGCAAAATATGGCATTTGGTTGGTGGGTGGTACTATTCCTTTAGCTATCGAACAATCGCAAGAAAAAGTGCATGCTACTTGTTTGCTTTATGATGATAAAGGCCGAGTGGCTGCGTGTTACGATAAAATTCATCTATTTGATGTGAGTATTCAGGCAACGCGCGAAAATTATTATGAATCAAAAACCACTGAGCCTGGGAATCAAATCGTGGTTTTATCCACGCCGTTTGGAAAATTAGGTTTAGCTGTTTGTTACGACATTCGTTTTCCTGAATTATTTCGTACGATGCATGACGAAGGGGTGGAAGTGATCATTTTGCCCGCTGCATTTACTTATACCACTGGCAGTGCACATTGGGATGTTTTGATACGGGCGCGTGCTATTGAAAATCAAGTGTATGTCATCGCATCGGCACAAACAGGAATGCATGAAAATGGCCGCAAGACATTTGGTCATAGTATGATTGTTGATCCTTGGGGAACGATTAAAGCGAGTTTGCCGGAAGGACAGGGCATTGTCGCGGCGGATCTTGATTTTGCTTATTTGCAGCAAGTACGCAGTGAATTCCCGGTATTGTTACATAGACGAGTACGGAAATAAGGAGGTTTATTATGTTAGTTACTGCAGTGGTCTTTTTTTTAATTGCCGGATTTCTCGGTACGTTTTTGCTGAGAGCTATTTTAAAAAAACAATCTACGTCTAAACCAGTTGTTTTCATGCATGGCAGTATTGCTGGGCTGGCTTTATTAGCGTTGGTAACTTATGTCGCGCTGGGACACACTGCTCCATTATTAATAACCAGTTTGGTATTATTTATTTTGGCAGCAATAGGTGGTTTAACGATGTTTACTTTAGACATGAGCGGTAAACGAGTGCCTAAAATGCTAGTGATTGGACATCCCATATTAGCAGTGATTAGTATCATTATCTTGATTGTTTACATTACTCAGATGATTTAACCTCACTCAATGGCGCATAAAAAAATACCCCACCTGAGCTAGGCACGCCATGGGTTATTTAATCAGCGTAGAAATTTTTTCATAATTTGAATCGGGTGAGTTAAAGCGAAAATTGTTGCGGCCGTGTTCTTTGACATAATACATGGCTTTATCCGCATTTTTTAATAATGTTTCAACATTATCGCCATCTTCCGGATAGATACTGATACCAATACTTGCTGTTACCACAATGGCATGATTCTGGATTGTCACTGGTGTTGCGATAATGCCGCATAAGCGATTCGCGGTCAGAGGAATAATTTCAGCATTCGTGATATTTTCGAGAATAATCGTAAGTTCATCGCCACCGAGTCGGGACACAATATCAGATTGCCGCGTATTTTTGCGGATGCGTTCAATGAGTTGTAATAACAGTTGATCACCGATGTGATGTCCATATGCATCATTAATTTCTTTAAAATTATCCAGATCAATATAAAACAAGGCAAGGATAGTATTATTTTTTTGTGCGCGCTCGATAGCTCTTATCAGGCTAAATTCAAAGAGGCTGCGATTGGCCAAATTAGTCAGCGGATCATGCGTTGCTGCATGAGCTAATTTTTTGTTGATAATTTCCAATTGATTTTTTGTTTGAGAAATATTATTGAGCAAGACATCATTTTCAAATTTCAAACCAATTGAATTTTTAATAATGCTATGTAATCGCATACATAACGCCAGCAAATAACAATAATAAGCAATTGCTGCTAATCCAAATAATGGATAAGCGGAGTGCATGTCTGAAAAACATAAGAGTGTAATGAGCGGTAACAATGAAGTAGTAGTAAACACAATAGAGGAAATCCGGTCAGCAGATAGCAAAGGTGTTGCGCCTGCTGTTACACCGGCGATGACTAAAATGATTAACGTCTGTTGCACATTTGTGGCTTCAATAAAGAGAACAGTACCTGCTAATCCCCAGGATAATCCGCCTAAGAGCACACCCAAAATAAATAAATTTTTCCATAAAATAATATTTGGATTTTTTTGTTGAAAATAAATTTTCATGAGCATCATGCGGATGGTGAAAACCATTAAACAAAAAACATACCATGCAATGAGTGGAATGTTATTATTTCCCGATGGCGTAAATAAACCGATTAAAATAATGGTCGCGCAAAATAATGAAATGAACTGGCCAAGCTTTAGTAGTTGATAAACATGCGCAAGCAGCGCTGAACTGATTTTAGAAGTGACAGCGCTGGGAAGAAGACCTACAGCATTATGATGTTGTTCATTCATATACAAACTCGTTCTTGTGGCTCGTTGGATGAATAAAAATGCCTTAAGAAATTGCTTGTATCTTTGTACCCAATAAAATTTTGTTTCGTATCATCCTATCTTTTATTTAACAACGGTTCCAAGAAAAGTTCAATAACAGATTTTTTTAGTTATTATATTTGACTGAATTTACATGGAAATTTTGTCAAGCTAAATTTATGTGGCATTGTTGCATAAAAATTTTGACCACCCTCTTTGAAAAAGAGGGTCGACGCGCGAAGCGCGGCGGGGAGATTTTTTAATAAACGTTTCCGTTTTTTTCGCTTTTATGCAACAACGCCAATTTATGTTAGTCAATTAAAACAATGCACGATCCATTATTTTTTTAAGTTGCAAAACAATTTTTTGTGCCGGGAGCGGATGACTGAGAAAATATCCTTGGACCATATCGCAATCTTGTATTGTTAAATATCGAACTTGCTCTGCTGTTTCTACTCCTTCAGCAACCACTTCCAATCCTAAGTGATGTGCTAAACCGATAAAAGCATTCGTAATGGCAGAATCATCAGGATTATTCGGTATTCCCTTAATATAATTTTGATCGATTTTAATAGCGCTCACAGGAAATTGTTTGAGGTGACTAATGGAAGTATATCCCGCACCGAAATGATCCATGGAAAGTTGTACACCGATGGCTTTGATATTATCCAAACGATCTTTGGCGATTTGGATGTTGTCCATTACGGTTGCTTCATTAATTTCTAATTCCAAATATTTCGGATTTAATTCTGTTTCTTTTAAAATAGTTTCAATAATTTTGGCAATTTCTGGATGCCTAAATTGTTTAGGCGATAAGTTTAATGCAATTGTAAGATGTTCGTAGCCTTCATTTTGCCAGTATTTGTTTGTTTTGCATGCTTCACGTAATGCCCATTCGCCTATTTTCATAATGAGGCCGGTATCTTCTGCAATAGGAATAAATTGTGCGGGATTGAGAATGCCTAATTCGGGATGCGCCCAGCGTAACAGCGCTTCAATTCCGACAATCGTGCCTTTTTTGAGATGTAATTTAGGCTGATAGTAAAGAACGAGTTCATTATTATCAATAGCGTTTCTGAGCGCGCTTTCCAGTTTAATAAATTCGCGCGCTTCTATGTCCATTTCGTGAGTGTGAAATTGATATTTATTACCGCCCGCGTGTTTGGCCTTATAAAGCGCTGAATCAGCATTTTTTAACATATCTTCTAGTGATACGCCATCGCTGGGATAAACACTAATGCCGATACTCGCGGTGAGAAAAAAATCTTTGATCGGTTTAGAACAGACTTGCAGTAATTTTTCAGCCACTACACTGGCGAATTTAGGTTTGCTGATATCGTTTAACAAAACAATAAATTCATCACCATCCAGGCGTGCCACAAGATCTTCTGTACGTAAAGTTTTTGCGAGACGTTTGCCAATTTTATTGAGAACCTCATTACCAAAATCATGGCCTAATGTTTTATTAATATTTTTAAACGCATCAATATCAATAATAAGTACCGCGCATATTTTATTGTGGCGTTTGGCATGACTCATTGCTTTGTTCAATGCTTCATTAAAAAATGCACGATTCGGTAATTCAGTCAGAGTGTCTTGGTGATTATCTGTGACGGCTTTTTTTTGCGGATGAGTTGTTGCTTCTGATATGATTTGGATTTGCTCCATGGTTGCCGTGGCTTTTGTGAGTTCTGCCGATTTTTTTTCTAATTGTTGTTGCAAATGATGCGAGGCGAGTTGATGGTTATCCAGAATTTCATTGACTTGATTAAGTTGTTTGTTGAGTGTTGCAATTCGCTGCGTAAAATATCGATAAAGCAAACCAGATATTCCCAGGAAAAATAAAGCAGCGATGGTAAGAATGCTGGTTAAATTAGCATGACTTATCTGCAGATAAGTCATGCAGACGAGAAATAAAGCACATATTATCCCTATGGTGATGAGCATTTTAGTGTTTATTTTCATGAATATAACCTCCTGAAAATAGGGGTTACAAGCTCGCCAGGATAATTTCATTCTGGCAGAGCTATTGCACAAAAAGCAAGGAGTATATATGTGTTATTATAATAGTTGGCATACCGTTCTTTTATGGATTTAAGTATGTGGCGAAAATTTATTACTGTAGATCGGCGCCCTCAGTTTCATGATAATCAACTCGATGATTATCATGCGTTGTTACGTTATATCACCGATTTGGCTCATCATAAATTAGGATATCCTGTTTCACTGCTGACATTTTTAGGTGTTGTCGATAATAAAATGTTGGGGATTCAATCAGGTAGTCTAGCGAATGTTTTGTTGAATAATGTAGGTGATCCTTTTAAAGATTCTGAAACGTCACGCATGGAAGTGAAACGTCACGAGAGAAAACTCATTGCCATTTTAGAAAAATTTTATGGATTGACGGAACACTCCGTCAGAGGTTATGTGACGACAGGTGGCACCGAAGGAAATTTTGCGGGTCTTTGGTGGTCGAAGCGTTATATGATTAATACTGTACTGCCAGAATTAATTAAAAAAGATGACGAAATAAAACAGTTAATCAAAGAAGAACAGGAATTGCAGGCGGGTCTAGCAAAAATTCCAAATAATGATTATCAAAATCGTGTTATCCATTTACAAAAAATGCTGGATAATCGAGATGCTGCGGCAAAAAGTAATGGCATAGTACAACAGTTATTAATTCCGACAGTTTTTTTTACGAAAGACCATACACATTATTCCATTCCTAAAATTGCAGAAATTCTTCGCTTAAATATCAGACCCATTCTGGCAAATTCGGATGGTTCCATGGATTTGAATAATTTTAAAAAAGAACTTTTGCTGCATTTGGGAGCGCATCCGCATAGTTCTGTGATCGTGATTGCTAACATTGGTACCACGATTACAGGAGCAATCGATGATGTGCCAGGCATTAAAAAAATTCTGGATGAATCGCAACCCAAACCGTACTACACCATTCATTTGGATGGTGCATTGACTGGTTTTGTGATGCCAATTCTCAAACCATTTGGCGAAGTGCCAAATTATTTTGACGCATTGGGTGTGAATACATTGGCATTTTCAGCGCATAAATATCCGGGATTATCACAACCTTGCGGTGTTATTTTGGCGCGCCAAGCTTTTTTTGCAAAAGCATTCGAAAAAACAGAACGCAGCGTAGAATATGTCGGCAATATTTTAGACGTTACTATTACTGGTTCACGTTCTGGATTAAACGTATTGATGTTTTATAACGCGCTGCGTGCATTGGGGCTCAGTGAAAATAACGATAAATTAACTAGCATGGTTAATGAAAATTTAAATGTTGCTAAATATTTATATGAAGCGTTAGTAAAACTTTATGGAGCTGAAAAAGTTTTTTATCCATATCACTTCAATGTTATTTTTCCAAAGCCATCGATGGATCTTGCGAAAAAATATCAATTAATGATTACAGGAGAAAAAGCCACCATTTGTGTATTAACAAATGTGACTCGGGAGCTAGTTGATCAGTTCATTAACGAGCTACAATTAGAGAAGGAGAAAACCATGAGTGCAGTGCAAACTGAATATACTATTCGCACTTTAACTAAAGATTACATTGAATCTGCTTTAGATTTATTTATTAAATCATTTTGTGATAGTGAACCTGTCACGCAGCACTTAAATATTACTTATCAAGATTATGAACCTTTTGCTAAAGAAGTTTTAGAAAAAGCTGCGCTGGAAGGAATGAGTGTCATTGCGATTGATAAAAATAATAAAGTTATTGCCTGTGCTGTTGCGGAAGACATTGTTAATCCCTTTGTACCGCATTTATCGAAATACCCTAAAATGCGGCCAATATTTGCTTTGTTGAATGAGCTCGACAAACCATTCATGAGCGGCAAAAGTTTTCTAAAAGGAAAAATTGCTCACGTTTGGATTGCGGTGGTTGATTCAGCACACCGAGGTCAAGGGCTTTCTACTGCGATAGATATGGCATGCGGTGAATTGGCAGTACGGAAAGGTTTTGATTTTGCTTATGCAGAATTTACTAACGATGTCAGTGAAAAAATTACGCATCATTACGGGGTATATCAGCTTTGTCACAGTATTAAATACGAAGATTTTATGCTAGAAAACAACGAGCGCCCATTTAAAGGAGTGAAGGGGGGTGCCGTTGCCTATATCGTTGGGTTAAGACCTGGGATCAAGTTGGATGCATTGCAAAAATGCTATAAAACAGCAAGAAGTCATTAAAAAATAGGCATTGCCTGTTTTCTCCATCACCCTGCCGTTCAAAACGGCAGGGAGACTTATCAGCAGAGCTGTTCCATTAAAAATTCTGTTAGTGAGTTGGGTTAAGCGTTTTTTTGCAAAACCCAATCCAGCTGAGGAATTATTAATAACTTATTGATTATTATCTATTTTTTTCATTTCTTGCTTGTTATACCGTGAGAAAAAGGTATATCTGTGTTTCTATCATTACAGGTGTGGCAATGGGGGATATCAGCGCTCTTTCCAAACCCTTCCTAATCTAGTAAAACACCCCTCCCCATAAGATTCGACATGGAATGAGTGGGGGGCTATGCTTATAAAACTATTCGTTGGGTTGAGGACATACTTAATTAAAAGCAAAATGTTTAGCTTGTCTGGTCGAAAAGCATTATTAAAAAAAGTGATGTTGCATATGAACTGGTGTTAGTAGATGCAAGTGAACATCCTATTCAATGTCCCAAAAAACAAAAACATTTCTACTCCAGTAAAAAGAAAAGACACACTTTAAAAGTCAAATTGTGGTTAATAAAGCTAGCCAACAAGTCATTTGCACGAATTTCAGCAATGGCACGCGACATAACTTTCGATATAGACGAAAGAGATTTGGACTTCAGTTTAATTTAATCTCAGGAGTTTATAATGATGAATTGGTGAGCTAAGATTTGGAAAAAACTTTAATGAAAATAATGAAATACAAGATAATGATTTTGGTGGGTTTATTGGCTTTTCAAACCGCACGTGCAGCAATTCCTGGAGCATACGTTGGGATAGGTTCCGGAGTGGGATACGATAATAGCGGCGGCAGTGCGGGTTTTGCTGCTAGAGTATTTGGCGGATATAACTTCAATAAAAATTTTGGGTTGGAAGCAGCTTATTTTAATTACTCGGATTATAAAATATCTGGATTTGAACTTTTTGAAGCATCCGGAGCAACTACAGTCTCACGTTCACTCAATGCAGCTAGCCTGGTGGGCAAGGGATATTTACCTTTAGGAAGCGGTGCATTTAATCTTTATGCGTTTGGCGGCGCAGCTTATGTGACGAGCACAACCGAGTATAACATGCCGACTGTTACGAAAACAGCGCGTGGTATGCGTCCAATGTATGGTCTAGGTGCAGGATATTCGTTTAATAAGCATTTTACGATGAATATTGAATACAGCCAAATTCTGGCTTCTAGCAATAGTAGCTCAAGCAATCCTGATCCTAATATTCCAACGTTTAATACGATGATGTTGAATCTTTCTTATAATTTTTAGATTGTCAGTATTAGCTCAGATAACCGTTCACGGTATCTTATAAAACAGCAATGAGCTCAGATGCGAGCCCATCTCGAACGAAAAAATAACAAGAAAGTGGAGCATATACAAAAATATGTGAGCATTTCGAGGCAATTTTTTCGTTCAACCTCGGAGCATAGAAAGATCCCCCCCTTGAGCTATTACATCTTTTTATGAGCAATGATACACTGCTTAGAGCCTGTTTTAAGTTAGGGAAAAGTAAGGAGTGCAATCAATGGATAGTTGGATATGGATGTAATTGCTGATCAGCGACAAATTTCCACTGAAGAAAAAACTCAAATTAACCAGCAGGTCAAAGCTGAATTAGTTGAACATCTTTATCGAGGCTGTTTACCTGGAACAGTCAGCGGTATTCCTGTTGGGATTGCAGTCTTTATCGATTTTTATGGCCATACCCCCAACTCATTATTATTCCCCTGGTTTATTATTTATAACTTTGCATTACTTGCACTGACTATCCTTTATTTTATTTATAACAAATATAAGAGCAAATATCGTTTAAGTACCTGGTTGGCTGCTTACTCGGTGGTCATGTCTATTTGTGCGGTGATGTGGGCTATTTGTGTTTTTCTCATTCCGGATAATATTACGCGGCAATATTTTGCTTTTATCGCTTTATTTTTAATTGCAACAGGTTATGCCACTGGAACAATAGGGCAATTTCTTCTATGCATGACGACGCTCACGATTATTGTTGTGCCGCTGGTTGTGTGGTGTTTTCTGAAAGGAACGATTTTTTATAATCTCGTAGGGTTCTTTTCGTTAATTTATATTGGTTTTATGGTGAGTATTAATCATCGTAGTACCCAATGGTTCAAAGATTCTTTGAAATTAAAACTAGAGAATACATTAGTGAGCTATCAAGCAAATCATGATCTATTGACGGATTTGCCTAATCAGCGATTATTACCACAATATGTCGAGTCAGCTATCCAGGTTGTAAAAGATACTGAAAATACTTTTGCAATTGTCTGTTTTTCGCTGAATCGTATGGAAATGATCAATGATAGTCTGGGGCATCAAGCAGGTAATGCAATTATCCAAGCCGTGGCTGAACGTTTAAATTCATTCATCGCGCAGCTGCCATCGAAAGAAAATGATACGCGTTATATTGTGACGATTTCACGCAAAGATACATTTAACATTTTATTGGTTCCGTTGCGACCAGCAGAAGCAGAAGAAAAAATCCGCGCATTATTTTCAGTATTAGTTGATCCCATTTATTTGGAAAAACAAGGCGTTAAAGTAACAGCCAGTATCGGTGCAAGTTTATATGGCAAAGATGGTGAAGACACGCAGTCATTGTTGATTAATGCGGATGCCGCCATGTTTCGTGCAAAACAATTCGGCGGCAATCGTTTAGAATTTTATAGAGCAGAAATTAATGCTGAAATGCCAAAACAATTAGAATTAGAAACGGATTTGCATGTCGCGATTGAAAATAATCAATTGCAAGTTTATTACCAGCCGTTAGTCGATTTAAAAACTGGTCAAGTCAGCGGAATGGAAGCTTTGCTGCGTTGGCCGCATCCCACGCGTGGTTTTATTTCTCCCATAAATTTTATTCCACTAGCAGAAGAAACTGGACTCATTATTCCGATCGGTGAGTGGGTTATGCGAGAAGCTTGTTTACAAACAAAGAAATGGCATCAAATGGGTTTTTCTTCTTTAAAAGTTGCAGTAAACTTATCAGAAAAACAATTACGTCAAGAAAGTTTAATTGCAACGATTGAAGATATCTTAAATCAAACGGGTTTAGAGCCAAAATTCCTAGAATTGGAAATTACTGAAACTGCTATTTTAGATGAGACTGTTGTTCATTTAATAAAAGAATTTAAAAAAATGGGCTTGAGTTTGGCAGTCGATGATTTTGGAACAGGTTATTCAGGATTAAGTTATCTCAAACGTTTTGCGATTGATAAATTGAAAGTAGACCAATCCTTTATTCGAGACATTCCGGCAAATAATGATAGCATTACCATTGTGTCCGCTATTATCGCTATGGCAAAAGAATTAAATGTTAATACACTTGCGGAAGGAGTTGAAACGATAGAGCAGTTGCAATTTCTTAAAGCAAAAAAATGTGATTTTATTCAAGGTTATTATTTTAGTAAGCCGGTTGATACCAAGGCATTTACTGAATTATTGCAAGAACATCGTAGTTTAGCTAACTGAAGGAGAAAGTGATGAAACGGATATTCAAACAAGTGCTAACATTGAGTGAGCTGGGATTGATTGCAGCGCTTTCATCTCCTCTCTATGCGGCGGGGTACAAACTGGAATTTCAAAGCCCTTCTGTTTTGGCAGATGCGGGTGAAGCAGCTGTGGTCGAAGATGCCGGCACAAACTGGTATAACTCCGCAGGATTAGTGTATTTGCCACAACAATTTGTTGGTGCAGTGACAGATGTTTATCAACGTACTCGATTTTCTGGAACATCCACCGCGCCTTCACCTATTCTGGGTGCGCCAGGCTATAACAATCCAAATGCCAGTGCCAGTTCTTATCCGAATGCTATTCTTCCTGCATTTCATTATGTTTATCCATTCAAAGATCGTTACGCGGTGGGTATCAGTATGGTGCCAGCATGGGGTTTGATGGAAGATTATGGTGAGAATTCTGATGTTCGTTATAACTTAAATAAAATTTCAACGAAGACGATCGATATTTCGCCCAGTTTTGCAATGAAAATAAATAATCACTGGTCATTTGGTTTGGGCCCTGATTTTCATTATTTCTCATTACAAAGTCGCAGTCATGCATTTACTCAACCCATTACATTAGGCGATTCTATTTCACGTTATAATGCTAATAATTGGGGACGCGGTTGGCATGCAGGTGTGTTATTTCGCGTGAATGATGCAACGCGAGTCGGTTTAAATTATCGCTCAAAAATCGTGATGAATATGACAGGCGGCAGCGATTTTACGTTGAATGATATTGCTCAGTATCATACCGACCAATTTAAAGTAAGCATTCCACTCCCGCCCGTCACCACTCTCAGCGTGTATCGTGATATTACGCCGGTCTGGGCGCTAATGGGAACCCTGGCGTATGATCAATGGAGTGTCATTCAATATTATTACGGCCAAAACTTTATGCAGCCACCATCCGAAGCTGCGCCAACAGGTCGGGTGAATGTTGTTTTACCACAAAATTTTAAAGATACCGTTGATGTGAGTGTCGGTACTCATTACAAATGGAATGATCAATGGATGTTACGCGGTTCTATAAAATTTGAACCAACGCCTACTCGTGATTCTGATCGAGCAGTCAGTTTTCCGGATGGCCAAAAACTGGGGTTGAATTTTGGTGCTCGTTATCAAGTTAATAAAAAAGTAGCAGTTGATATGATTTATGCGCATGTCTTCACGAAAGATGCGCATATCAATGATGTGAATCCTGCTTCAGGTGCAACTTCTGTGGGACATGTTAATACCAGTATTGATTTGGTCGGTGCGCAATTGGTGTGGAATATTTAACAAAAGTTATCCTGAGGAATCTATAAGGAGAAATAAATGCCTACTGTTGTGAATGCTTATGCAGCAGCGCAAGCTAAAGCGCCATTAAAACCATTTCAAATTGAACGCCGAGCGATGAACCCAAACGATGTGACCATTAATATTTTATATTGCGGTGTATGTCATTCTGATGTGCACCAAGCACGTGATGAATGGGGTGGCGGTATATTTCCTATGGTGCCCGGGCATGAAATTGTGGGAAAAGTCAATCAAGTCGGTTCAGCAGTTAAACATTATAAAGTCGGTGATGTGGTTGGGGTAGGTTGTTTTGTGGATTCTTGTCGAGAGTGTTCGCCCTGTCAGCAAAGTTTGCAGCAATACTGTGAAAAAGGAATGAACCAGACTTATAACGGTCGGGAAAAAAATGGTGCGCCAACGTATGGCGGTTATTCAACACAAATTGTTGTCGACGAAAATTATGTTTTGCGTATCCCGGAAAATTTGCCGCTCGATGCAGCGGCACCTTTGTTATGTGCTGGTATTACGACTTATTCGCCATTAAGACAATGGAAAATTAAAACCGGTGATAAAGTAGCTGTTATTGGGTTAGGTGGTTTGGGGCATATGGCAGTTAAATTGGCTGCAGCGATGGGCGCTGAAGTCACTGTTTTCAGCACCTCTGCTAGCAAAAAAGAAGATGCACATCGATTAGGTGCTACGAATTTTGCTAATAGTAAAGAAGAAGAAATTTTTAAAAAATATGCCGGCTATTTTGATTTAATGATTAATACGGTAGCGGCAGATATCGACTTGAACCGCTATTTGGAATTACTCAAATTAGACAGTACGCTGGTCACAGTAGGCGTGCCAGATAAACCTGCAGCTGTTCATGCATTTCCACTGATTAGAAAACGTCGCAGATTAGCAGGTTCTTTAATTGGCGGGATTAAAGAAACACAAGAAATGCTAGATTTTTGCGGCAAACATAATATCGTTTCTGATATCGAACTGATTTCAATGGATAAAATTAATGAAGCGTATGACCGCATGGTGAAATCAGATGTACGCTATCGATTTGTGATTGATATCGCTTCGTTAAAATAATGCGGTGACAAATTTTATTCCCCGACTGTTGCGCTGTTCTCTGAGAAAACGTGAAAATATTCAATAAAATCAACAATATAAAAGAATTAAATTGCGATTTTTGTTTATTTGTTGTAGTTTCGCAAAAAAATAATGATCATTAAATGTTCGGGGGCTAAATGAATAAAATCGCTTTTATTGCTGGTTTTCTTTTAACTGCCAAAGTATTAGCTGGCGGAAGCGAGGTTACGAATAATCGTTATACTATTATTGTTGATGCGGGCAGCACTGGGTCCCGAGTGCATGTTTTTCAATATGACGATACGGCTGCTGCTCTGCCGGTGATAAATGATATTTTTACAGAAAGTGTCAAGCCAGGGCTATCTTCTTTTGCTGATCATCCAGAATTAGCAGGCGCATCGTTGAAAAAACTATTAGATGATGCGACACAATTTTTGCAAGAAAATGGTGCGGATGTTCACGTTGTTCCCATGAATGTATTGGCAACCGCAGGAATGCGTTTGCTGCCGGAAGATAAGCAGCAAGCTATTTACGCGGATATTACCACTTATCTCAAAACAAATTATCCATTTGCTGCAGGTAAAGTAAAAACTATTTCTGGTGAAATGGAAGGGTTGTATGATTGGTTAGATGTGAATTATCTGGCACACAATTTTCAAGATCAGCAACCGACTATCGGCAGTATTGATATGGGTGGCGCATCCACTCAAATTGCTTTTGCCACACAAAATCAAAGTAAATCAAATGATGAAATCAGTGTGAACATCAATCATCAAAAATATACGGTATTCAGCAAAAGTTTTTTAGGATTAGGTCAAGATCAGGCACG
>Ga0164241_10004424_pt1 | contig 13625 bp, 11 predicted proteins | sample OricomyardsoilBY_FD_108780 | JGI IMG/M metagenome (GOLD analysis project Ga0164241, IMG submission 108780) | Backyard soil microbial communities from Emeryville, California, USA - Original compost - Back yard soil (BY) | ecosystem: Environmental > Terrestrial > Soil > Unclassified | place: USA...
GCATCGGCTGGAGCCAGCACGAGGACGCGTTCGGGAGCTGCGGGGCGCCATGAGCGAGCCCGAGGTCACGCGGGCCGACGAAGGTCCGCCGCGCACGCGCCGCTGCCCGACGTGCGGCGACTGGTTCGCGGCGCCGCTCATGCTGTGTCCGAGCGACGCGAGCGTGCTCGAGCGCGAGGCGGAGCAGGACCTGCCCGACCCGCTCGTGGGGCGCATCTTCGGCGGTCGTTTCGCCATCAAGGAGCGGCTCGGCGCGGGCGGCATGGGCGCGGTGTATCGCGCCGAGCAGCTGTCGATCGGCCGCGAGGTCGCGCTCAAGGTGCTGCACCCGAGCTTCGCCGCGCGCGCCGACTCGGCCCAGCGCTTCGCGCGTGAGGCGCGGATGCTGAGCCGGCTGCACCACCCGACGGTGGTGACGCTGTTCGACTTCGGGCAGGCCGAGACGGGCGAGCTGTTCCTCGCGATGGAGCTCTTGCACGGCGAGACGCTCGGCGCGCGCCTCGACCGCGGCCCGGTGCCGGTGCCGCAGGCCATCAAGATCGCCGATGCCATCGCCGAGGCGCTCGCCATCGCGCACGCCGGCGGCATGGTGCATCGCGACCTCAAGCCCGACAACGTGTGGCTCACCAGCGACGCGCACGGCGTCGAGCGCGTGAAGGTGCTCGACTTCGGGCTGGCGCGCTCGGTGCTCGGGCAGACGACCACGCTCACCGGGCCGGGCACGCTCTTCGGCACGCCGAGCTACATGGCGCCCGAGGCCATCTCCGGTAAGGAGGTCGGACCGCCCGCCGATCTGTATGCGCTGGGCCTCATCCTGCACGAGATGATCTCGGGCTCGAAGGCGTTCGAGCGCGACACCATCGAGGCCACGTTCGCGGCGCACCTCTTCGACCAGGCGCCGCCCATGTCGCCCGACGTGCCGCGCCCGCTGGCCGACCTCATCCGGCGCCTGCTGATCAAAGACCCGAACGAGCGCCTCGGGCGCGCGGACGAGGTGCGCGCTGGGCTCGAGGCCGCCGTCGAGGTGCTCGATCCTCGGCGCGCGCGCACCGCGCTGCAGACGGCCACGCCCGCTCCCGAGGTGGTCGTGGTCGCCGCGCCGGCGCCGCGGCGGTCGCGCGTGTGGGTCGCGTTGGTCGCCGTCGCGGCCGTCGGTGGTGTCGCGTGGGTCGTGACGCGGCCGAGCGAGACGCCGATCGCGCCGATCGCGAGCGCGCCGGTCGCGCTGATGGCCGAGCCCGACGTGCAGCTCGCCGCGGTGGTCCCGGAGACGATCGAGGCGGCCGCGCCCGAGGTCGTCGAGGCGCCGGAGGTGATCGACGCGCCCGAGGACGTCGTGCCTGTCGTGCCCGAAGACGTCGCGCCCGAGGCACCCGAGGTCGTCGCGGTCGCCAAGGTCGCGCTCGCGCTCGAGGCGAACGTGGTCGCCGAGGTCACGCTCGACGGCGCGCCGCTCGGCAAGACGCCGCTTCGCGACAGCCACGACGCGCTCGACGGAGTGCACACGCTGCGCTTCGCGCGCCGCGGCTACACGACGGTCACCCGTAAGGTGAAGCTCGACCAGGACCTTTCGCTGAAGGTGTTCCTGCCAGCCCTCGACGGCGAGGGCTTCATCGTGCCAAATCACTAGGGATGAACGCCGTCTTGCTGGTCGCGCTGCTGCTCGGAGCGGAGCCCGCCGATCCCCTTCCGGGAGCGCCTCCCGACCCCAAGGCCGAGGCCGACCGCCTGGTCGCCGAGGGTGCCGCGCTCGGCCAGCGGGGCGACTGGGACGGCGCCATCTTGCGCTTCGAGCAGGCCGACGCGCTCTTCCCGCGGGCCATCCACGCCTGCAACATCGGGCTCGCGCACGCCCGCGCCAACCGCCCCGAGAAGGCGCTCGTGAACCTCGGCGCCTGCCAGGCGCGCGCCACCGAGCCGCTGCCGCCGTGGGTCGCGCGCCGGACGAGCGAGGCGCGTGACGCGCTCAGCAAGGGCGCGTTCGCGCCGCTCGAGCTGCTGAGTGCAACCCCTGGGTTGCATATCGTCGTGTCGCACTACGGCGACGCCTCGTTCACCCCGCCGGTCACGCTGTGGCTGCCGCTCGGCGAGCACCACCTGATCGCCAGCGCGCCCGGCAAGGTCACGCGCGACGAGGTCCTCACCGTGGCGTCGAAGGCCGCGCTGCGGAAGGACATCACGCTCGACGACGTGCCCGTGGTGGTGCCCGAACCGGTCGAGTCCGGCCCGGTCGAGTCCGGCCCGGTCGAGTCCGGCCCGGTCGTGCCGGATCCGATCGAGCCTCACCCTATCGCGCTGACGACCGTCATCGCGCCCGACCCGAAGCCGGCGCCCGACCTCACGCCGGCCTGGGTCACCATCGGCGTCGGCGGCGCCTGCGTCGTGACCGGCACGATCTTCTATGGCCTGGCGCTCGGCACGCAGAGCCACGCCGAGCGGACCGACCCGGGGCCGGACTTCGACGCGCTGAACGACACGTTCTAGACGCAGCGTGGGCTGGCCTATGGCTTCCTCATCGGCGGCGCGGCGGTGGCCGCGACGGGTGTCATCCTGGCGTTCGTGCTGGACGACGACGACACCGTCGCGCTCGCACCGATGGTCGGGCCTACGACCGGCGCGGTCGCGCGGCTGCGCTTCTAGGGTCGTCCGAGCGCGTGGAGGTGGACGCGGACGCGCGCGGGATTGGGGGAGGCGGGGGCCGCGGGGACGCGCGCGCACCCGCGACCCGCGACCCTCGCGCTTCCACCTCCACGTCCACGGCCCCGCGCGCGGAACGTTCACCGCGCACCGTGCACGATTCGGCGATTGACCCGGCCCGGGCGGCTGGCTATATCGCCGCCGCTTATGGAACCGAAGGCCCCGACCGCTTCGATCGTGATCCCCGTCTACAACGAGGAAGCGATCCTCACGACCGCGGTCCATGATCTCATCGTACGCCTGGCGGAGAAGCTGCCGGACATCACGTACGAGATCATCATCACCGAGAACGGCTCGACCGACCGCACGCTGGAGCACGCCTACGAGCTCGAGCGCAAGCACGCGCAGGTCAAGGTGCTGCACAGCCCCGAGCCGAACTACGGCAAGGCGCTGCGGCGCGGCATGCTCGAGGCGCGCGGCACCTACGTGCTGTGCGACGAGATCGACATCTGCGACGTCGACTTCCACCAGCGCGCGCTCGAGCTGCTGCTCGCCGACCAGTGCGACATGGTCATCGGCAGCAAGGCTCACAAGGACGCGCAGGATCAGCGCCCGCTGATGCGCAAGGCCGGCACCGCCGTCATCAACGGCATGCTCAAGCTGGCGCTCGGCTTCAAGGGCACCGACACGCACGGCCTGAAGGCGTTCCAGCGCGAGCGCCTGCTGCCGGTCGTGTCGCGCTGCGTGGTCGACCGCGACCTCTTCGCGAGCGAGTTCGTCATCCGCGCCGAGCGCGACGCGTTCCGCATCGTCGAGGTGCCGATCGTCATCGCCGAGAAGCGCCCGCCGAGCATCAACCTGGTGAAGCGCGTGCCGCGCGTGTTGCGCCAGATCGCCACGCTGACCTGGGTCATCCGGCTGCGCGGCCGCTGATGGCCGGCACGCAGGCTCTGGCGCTCAGCGGCGCGGCGGTCAACGTCGACGTCGACAGCCTGCACCACTACTACCGCATCCACGGGCTCGACGAGGCCAGCGCGACGAACGTCGTGTGGGAGCGCGGCGTGACCCGCTTCGCCGAGCTGTTCGCGCGCGTCGGCATCAAGGCCACCTTCTTCGTGGTCACCGAGGACCTCGAGCGCTGGCCCGTCGCGCGCGACATCGCCGCGCAGCTCGTCGCGGCCGGGCACGAGCTCGCGAGCCACTCGCACACGCACCCGTACGATCTGGTGCGGCTGCACGACAAGGCGCTCGACGGCGAGCTCACGCGCTCCTTCGACATCCTCTCGGAAGTCCGCGGCACGCCGTGCGCTGGCTTCCGCGCGCCCGGCTACACCATGACGCCACGCGCGCTCGCGCGCGTCCGCGCGGCCGGCTACGCCTACGACTCGTCGATCTTCCCGTGCCCGCCGTACTACCTCGCCAAGCTCGCCGTGATGGGCCTCATGCGGCTCCGCGGCAAGCGCTCGCAGAGCATCATCGGCCCGCCGTCGGTCATGTGGGACGAGCGCCTGCCGCATGTGCGTGACGTGGACTCCTCCCCGACCTCGCGGGGCGGCGAAACCGACCAGCGAACGGAGACGCGGGGGGCCATGATCGAGCTCCCGATCACCGTGCTGCCCGGCGTGCGCTTCCCGGTCATCGGCTCGACCGTCTTGATGATGCGCGAGCGCGGCTGGGACTTCATCCGCAAGCTCGTTTGTGAACAGCCGTTCGTAAACCTCGAGCTGCACGGCATCGAGATGTGCGACACCGCCGCCGACGGGCTCGACCCGCGGCTGGGCCAGCAGTCCGATCTCAAGCACCTCGGCCTCGGGCTCGACCACAAGGTCGCGCTGTTCGAGCATGTGCTCTCGGACTTGCGCGACGCGCTCGGAGTCGAGACGCTCGAGGACCATGTCGCGAGCCTCTCCTAAGACCCGCCTGCCACGCGGCGCGCAGAAGCGCCGACGCGACGTCGCGGCGTCCTCGCGCGACGCGCTCCTGGCGGACGAGCGCGGCACCATCTTCAAGGACGCGCCGTTCAAGATCGCGCTGGCGTACCCGCTGCCCTACCACGCCGCGATGAGCTCGCTCGGCTACCAGGTCGTCTACCGCATGTTCAACTCGCGCCCGGGCATCGCCTGCGAGCGCGTGGTGCTGCCCGACGACGTGGCGGCCGCGAAGCGCAAGGGCGAGAAGCTGGTGTCGATCGAGTCGGGGCGCCCGCTCGAGGAGTTCGATCTCATCGCGGTGTCGATGACCTGGGACCTCGACATTGTCGGATTTTTCGATCTGCTAGGACTCAGCGGCATCCCGTTCGCGCGCGCCGACCGCAACCGCTGGCACCCGTCGATCCTCGTCGGCGGGCCGCTCACCGCGAGCAACCCGCTGCCGCTCGCCGACTTCATCGACTTCGCCGTCATCGGCGACGGCGAGCTGGCGATCCCAAAGATCCTTGACGGTCTCGAGGAGGCCGGCGATCGCGACGACCTGCTCGACCGTATCGGTGAGGTCGCCGGCGTGTGGGTGCCCGAGCGCGACGGTGACCGCATCCCCGCGACGCAGAAGGTGACGGTGGGGCTGCCGGCCATCGGCCAGATCGTCACGCCGCACGCCGAGCTCTCGAACATGTTCCTGGTCGAGGCCAGCCGCGGCTGCCCGCGCTTCTGCAAGTTCTGCCTGGTGCGCTCGGCCGAGAGCCCGATGCGCGAGTCCGAGGTCGAGCGCGTGATGGCCGCCATCCCCGAGTGGGCGCCACGCGTCGGCTTCGTCGGCGCGGCCATCAGCGAGTGGACCGGCATCAAGGAGGCGATGCGGCGGGTGGTCGCGGCGGGCAAGGGCGTGGGCATCTCGTCGTTACGCGCCGACCGCCTCGACCAGGAGTTCGTCGAGCTGCTCGTCGCGGGCGGCGGCCGGACCATGACCGTCGCGTCGGACGCGCCGTCCCAGCGCCAGCGCAACAAGATGGCCAAGGGCATCCGCACCGAGCACCTCTTGAACGCGGCGCGGCTCGGGCGGGACGCGGGCATGCTCAAGCTCAAGCTCTACGTGATCGTCGGGCTGCCCGACGAGCGCGACGACGACCTCGACGAGCTCATTGCGTTCGGCAAGGAGCTCTCGCAGATCTTGCCGACCGCGCTCGGCATCTCGCCGCTGGTGCCGAAGCTGCACACCCCGCTCGGCGATGCGCCGTTCGCGGGCATGCCGTCGATCGACCGCACCCTCGATCGCCTGCGCGCCGGCCTCGACGGCACCGCCGAGGTGCGCAGCACCAGCGCGCGCTGGGCGTGGGTCGAGTACCGCATGAGCCAGGGCGACGCGCAGGCCGGCCACGCCGCGCTCGCCGCATGGAAGGAAGGCGGCGACTTCCGCGCCTGGGAGCGCGCCTTCAAGGACCTGCCCGAGCGCCCCGCGCTGGACGCCGCCATGCGCCACAACCTGTTCCGCGCGGCCGGCATGAAGTGACGAGGGCCCGCGACTGAACGCCCCTCGAAGCGCGGGCCGCTCGTCGCTGCTGGACCACTCGAACGCTTCGTCGCGACGCTCATCGCGAGCGCGAGCACCCCACGACCTGACCCTGGGCGCTCGGCCGTGGCGCGTCAGCGTAATGCTTTGGCGTGACGTCGGAGCCGTGCGGCCGTCGCGAGCGGGTAGGGTGCAGTCCGCACCAGCACCGGGTTGCCGAATGAACGACACCAAACGAGCACTGCACCGCCGTCCCGAGTCGCTGCCGAGCGAGGAGCGCGCCAACGGCGGTCGCCTGTTGCACCGCTCGCCCGCCCTCGCCCGGCGCCGCGAGCGCCACGGCGCTCTGCTGCAGGCGCGCTCGACGGTCTACGACTGGGCTGGCTTCGTGGCCGCGCCGGCCGTGCAGCTGCGTGCGTTCGATGGTGCCATCGGTGAGCTGCACGACGCCGTCGCGGTCGGCAACAACGCCGTCTGGGGTGACGCGCTGCCGCCGCACCTCGAGCGCGCCGAGTCACCGCACGACGTGGCGCGTGATGGTCTCGCTGGGAGTGGCGCGCCGCTGCCCCACCTCGAGCGGCTGCAGGCGGCGTTCGGCCCGCACGACGTGCGTGGCGTGCGCGCGCACCTCGATGGCGCGGCGAGCGCGGCGAGCCGAGCGCTGGGCGCCCACGGCTACGCCAGCGGCGAGGCAGTGGCGTTCGCGAGCGGGCAGCCCGACCTGTTCACGGTCGCGCACGAGGCGGCGCACGTCGTGCAGCAGCGGTCCGGGGTGGCGCTGTCGGACGGGCTCGGGCGCAGCGGTGATGTCTACGAGCGCCACGCGGACGAGGTCGCGCAGCGGGTCGTGTCCGGTCAGTCGGCCGCCGCGACGCTCGATCGCATGGTCGGCGCGGGCCGTGGCGCGGCGCCGAGCGCGGCGCTGCAGCTGCAAGAGGACGCGGCCGCGAGCGCCGAGCCGGAGATCGCCTACGATCCGGTCGTGCCTGACGGCGCGTACGCCGAGGGCAACCTGGTCCACTGGTACGACGCCAGCGAGCTCGCCAAGGTCGACACGCTGCCCGCCATCGTCGTGAAGGGCATCTACGCGGGCGCGAAGGACGCGGCTGCCAAGGACACGGCGCGCTGGCACTTCCTGTCCTGGGGCAAGGCGGTGCTCGGCAGTGACAGCGCGGCGCTCGAGCACTTCGCGGCCATCGAGCCCTCGCAGGCACCCGGCGAGCCCATCCTGCATCGCCGGGCCGCGACCGCGCTGACGGCCGCCGCGCGCACCTTCGAGGCCGAGAACCCGGGCTATCGTTTCCCCGCGACCGACGTGGCGTTCGCGCTGCGTGGTCGCCACCACGCCGAGCACAGCATGGGCAAGCTCGGGCATCCGCTGGGCCTCTCGATCGACTACCTCGCCAACGCCAACCCGTTCCTCTCCAGCGCGCGCAACCGCTTGATGATGGAGACCGTCGGCCAAGGGCCGGTGCGCCTCGAGCTCGCCGACGACAACGGCAAGCGCATCACCTCCAGCGGCCGCGAGCGGGCCGTGCGCGAGCTCGGCGAAGGCGCACCGAAGTCCAAGGACAGCGACGACTGGCTGTTGGTCCAGATCGAGCCGGCCTTCGCGCGTATGGCGCAGACCTCGGAGAACCTGAAGACCTCGCTCGACGCCGCCGCCAAGACCGAGCTGCGCGCCATCGCCAACGACTACCTGGCCAAGCGCTCGGCGCCGAAGCGCCTGGCCTCCACGCGCTCGGCGCTGAAGAAGGCCGAGGCCAACGAGCAGCGCGCGCAGGGCGCCAAGAAGCCGGACGCCAAGAAGATCGAGCGCGCCGAGAATGCCCTCACCGCAGCGCGTGAAGCGCTCGCCCAGGCCGAGCGTGACGAGGCCATCGACATGGCGTCGCTGCAGGCGCGGCTGGTGGTCGTGCTGCGCCCATGGAAGGAGCGCATCGAGGCGGCCATCGCCGAGCAGGAGAGCGCGCTCGCGCCCGCGCCGGACGCGCCGCAGCTCAGCGCGTCGAAGCAGCGCGAGATCCAGCAGACCATCGACGAGCTGCACGCGATCGCGGGTGAGCTGGACGACCTCGGGAAGGTCGTCGGTGACGGCAAGGCGCGCTGCTGGGAGCCGACGGTCCTGCAGCTCGTCGAGCAGGGCTTCATCCGCGACGACGCCATGCCGCAGATCGCTCCCGAGGACGCGGGCGGCAAGCAGCAGGGTGTCTTCAACGCCGCCTTCGTGCACTGCATGGTGCGCTTCGGCTTCGACCCCGCCGCGGCCTGGACCTCGGCCGACACCATGCACTTCGACTACCGGCCTGCCATGCCCACGAGCCGCTCGTCGGTCGCGTACGGCGCGCGCGGAGTGCACGACACCAAGGCCTCGCGGCGCGCGCCCGCCGGCACGAAGTAGGACAGCGTCGCGCGCTACTCGGCTTCGATGGTCGCCTGGCTGCGCATCATGGTGCGCCACTGGCCTGGCGGCAGCCCGGTCTCGGCGCGGAACGCCTCCACGAAGCGCACCGCGTTGGCGTAGCCGAGCACCAACGCGATGTGCTTGATGTCGTGCTCGCTCGTCAGCAGCAGCTCACGGGCGCGCGTCGTGAGCGTCGTCGCGCGCTCGCGCACGAAGGTCGTGTTGGCCTCGCGCAGCCGCCGCTGCAGCGTGCGCCGTGACAGCCCGAGCTCGCGGCTGACGGCGCCCAGATCGAGCCCCGCGCCCTGCGCTGCGATGACCTGACGCAGGTCGGCGAGCGCGCGGTCCTGGTGCGCGCGCTGGCGCTCGAGCGCGGTCAGCCGATCGAGCCACGGGCCGAGCAGCACGGGCGAGAAGCCGAGCCAGCGCACCGCGTCCTCGAGCGAGGTGGCGACGTGGCCGTCGTAGCGCCGCGGCACCATCCGATAGAAGCCCTCGGCGATGATGCCGACGAGCCCGTCGGGGCGCACGATGGCCTCGCGCTCGACGCCCGCGAGGTAGGCGCTCGCTCCGCGGAAGTAGCGCAGGTGATGGAGCACGCCCTCCATCGGGATGTGGCGCACCGAGCGCATGACGCAGAGCTGGCGGCGCGGCCCGTCGGTGAAGCGCGCGACCGCGTCGAAGAAGGCATAGACCTCGTCACCGTCGACCGCGTCGAGCTCGCCCCACGCGAAGAACGTGTAGAGCGTGTGGTGCTGGCCGTCGATGAGCGGCGGCAGCGACGCGAAGAAGCGGCGGCGCATCAGCACGTTGCCGTGCGGCGCGGCGAAGTACGCGTCGAAGTCGTTGATCAGTCTCACGTCTTGCCCCCGCGAAGGTGACTATCAAACGACCGTTTGATCTCCAACCGCTTTGACGACTCGGCGTGTAGCTGCTGGCCTGGACTGTCGGAGAGCGTTGAATCGATCGCGGGCGTCGTGCGTACGGGTCGCCCTCGCCAGGAGGATCCGATGCTCGCCCTCGTTGTCGCCGCGCTGCTCGTCTCGCACCCCACGCCCAACAACTGGCCCAAGGCCGACTGCCAGAGCGCGTTCGGCAAGACCGCCTGCGGCTACGACTGCACTGCCGCCTTCGGCGACGTGCGCTGCGCAGCGACGCCGTTCGGCAAGTGCCAAGCCGCGTTTGGTCTCATTGGCTGCGGTGACCCGAGCCGTCGCGCCATCCGCCAGGCCGGCGGCAGCCCGCCGCAGATGCAGTGCACGGCCGCGTTCGGCAAGGTCGCGTGCGGCTACGACTGCACCGCCGCCTTCGGTGATGTCAGGTGCTCGAGCGCGCCGAACGGTCGCTGCGAGGCCGCCTACGGCAAGGTCACTTGCTGGGAGCCGGACGAGGGCGAGCGCCGCGACGACGACCGCAGCGACGAGAAGGCCCAGTGCCTCTCGCAGTACGGCAAGACCACCTGCGGCTATGGCTGCGTCGCGGCCTACGGCGAGGTCAAGTGCGCCAAGCGTCCGAGCGGCACGTGCACCGTCGCGTACGGCCAGATCACCTGCAGCGACTGACGCGCTCCCTCGGTCGCGATCGCGCGCGAGCACGCGGTCATAATGGATACGCTGAAGCCGCGGGGTGGCTCGTACGCGTCGAAGGCGCGCCCACGCGCGACGGCGCGCAAGAGGCGCGCGACCGCTTTCTGGGCGGCTCTTCGGGGTGTCGCGCGCGCCGCTAGGGACGCTCATCGGAGGCGGGCTCGAGCGCACGATCGCAGAAAAGTGCCGCGCCCATCGCGCCCTCATGTCGAACATCGCGGCGCGTCGATCGCGGTGTGATAGACCAACCCACTCTCGACAGCTGGGACGATCACATCGGCGGTCGAGGACTGTACGCGCGCTCACCCTGAGTAGCGCGCGTACGCACGCGGCCGGCCGGCGGGTCGTTCGCGTGCCAGCGGAGGACATCGTCGATGTCGTCGGATGAACCAAGAGAGGTCGCTCTGGCGACGCAGCAGCTCATCGCCGCCGCCTTCGATGACGTGGCGGCGCGCGTGCCCGACCTGCTCGATGCCAGCAACGTCCTGTGCTCGCGCCTCGGCAACAGCATCGCGCTGTGGGTCGGCAGCGACGGCTGGCACGCGCTCTTGCGTCGGGCCGTCGCGGACGTCGCGGGCGCGCGTGGCATGGCGTCGATCGTGGTCGACGCGCACGGCCGGCTGGAGTGGAACCGACACCCGAGCACCAGCGACGCGCGCGGGTTGTTCATCGAGGTGCTGGTGACGGCGGTGCTCGTGCTCGACCGCTTCATCGGCAGCGAGCTCACCGAGGCCCTGGTCGCGCAAGCGCTCGTGCGTGATGGCTCAGACCACGAGGAAGGTGCCCAGTGACCAAGAACGGCAAAGCTCCCGTCCGTATCCGCGCGCTCCACAGTGGCGTCCCAGGCCTCGACGAGGTGCTCGGTGGCGGGCTCCCCGAGCTCTCCTTCTGCCTCGTCGCGGGCGGCCCGGGAGCCGGCAAGACCACGCTCGTCCAGCAGCTGCTCTTCGCCAACGCGAGCCCCGAGCGCCCCGCGCTGTTCATCACCGTGCTCGGCGAGCCGACCATCAAGCTGCTCCGCCACCAGCAGCAGTTCTCGTTCTTCGACACCGGCCGCGTGGGCCGCGACATCCACTTCGTGAACCTCGGCGACTCCGGCCTCACCGGTGATCTCGACCAGCTCCTGGCGGCCATCGTGGTCGAGGTCGAGCGCGTGCGGCCCGCCTTCGTCGCGGTCGACAGCTTCCGCTCCATCGCGCGGGTCGCGCGCGATCGCAGCTCGAGCGAGATCGAGCACTTCGTGCAGCGCCTCGCCATCCAGCTCACCACCTGGGAGATCACCTCGTTCCTCGTCGGCGAGCACGGCGAGGCCGACTGGGACAACCCGGTGTTCACCGTCGCCGACACGATCCTGTGGCTCACGCAGGCGGTCGACCACAACTCGGTCGTCCGGAAGATCCAGGTCCTGAAGATGCGCGGCCAGGGCTCGATGCCCGGGCTGCACACCTTCCGCATCGCGGACGCCGGCCTGCAGGTCTTCCCGCGCCTGCTCGAGCACCACCGCGCCGACGAGGAGCCGCGCCCCGACCGGCGCCTCTCGACCGGCATCGACGGCCTCGACGAGATGACCGGCGGCGGTATCCCGATGGGCGACGTGGTGCTCGTCGCCGGCCCGACCGGGTCGGGCAAGACGACGCTGGCGATGCAGTTCGTGAACGCCGGCCTGAGTGTCGGCGAGTCGGCCGTGGTGGCCGTCTTCGAGGAGCGCCCGCGCGAGTATCTCGTGCGCGCGGCGAAGCTCGGCGGCGCCGACTTCGCCAAGGCGATGGACGAGGGTCGCCTCGAGGTCATGTACCTGCGTCCGCTCGACCTGTCGGTCGACGAGGCCATGCACGAGCTGCGCGACGCGGTCACGCGGCTCGGCGCCACGCGCGTCGTCATCGACTCGCTGTCGGGCTTCGAGGTGGCGCTCGCGCCGACCTTCCGGAACGACTTCCGCGAGTCGCTCTACCGCCTGCTCGGCGTGCTCACCTCGACGGGCGCGACCGTGATGATGACCAACGAGGTCATCGGCGGCCCGAGCGAGCAGCGCTTCACGCTCTATCAGATGTCGTTCTTGTGCGATGACATCATCCTCAACCGCTTCATCGAGGTGGAGAGCGAGTACCGCCGCGTGACGGCCGTCGTGAAGATGCGGCGTGGGCGCCACAGCCACGCCATCCGCGCGTTCGAAGTCACCTCCAAGGGCATCGAGATCCAGGCCACGCTGCCGAGCTATCAAGGGCTCACCAGCGGCATCCCGAGCTACACGCCGCGCGCCTTCGCCGAGCGCGCGGGCCTCACCGCGCGCGAGTCGAGCGTGCTCGACGCGCTGCAGCGTGCGTCCGATCGATCGCTGGCGAGCCTCGCCGTCGACAACGGCCTCGACCCAGCTTCGCTGACACGCGCGCTGGAGCGCATCGTGGAGCTCGGCTACGCGGTGCGCGTCGTGAGCGGCCACACCACCACGTTCGAGCCTCGCCACCCGGAGCGCCCATGAGCGTGCCCTACCGCGAGATGGCGGAGCACCTGCCGCGGGCGATGCTGGTCCATCACGGGCGCGGCGAGATCGTGTTCGCGAACGCGGCGGCCATCCGCCTGGCCGGGCTGCCCGAGGGCGAGACGCTCATCGGCCGGCCCATCGCCGCGCTGTTCGCGCCGCCCTACCTCAAGGACGCGCGCGACGCGCTGCTTGGCTACGTCGCCCACAACACCAACGTGCTCCCGCGGCGTGAGCGCATGACGCGCGTCGATGGCTCGCACCTCGAGGTCGAGCTGGCCACGACCGCCTTCGTCAGCGCTGGTGCCGGGCACGTCCAGCTGGTGTTCGACGACGCCACCCCGCGGCTGCGCGCGGAGCGTCGTGAGGAGGCGCGGCGCCTGGCCGGCCTGTCGCGACTCGCCGGTGGCGTGGCCCACCAGATGAACAACGTGCTCGCGACGGTGCTGGCGCGCGCGGCGGTGCTGCGCGACGAGCCAGCCAACGTCGAGCTGCGTCCCGACCTGAGCGCCATCATCACGTCCGCGCTCCGGGGCGGCGAGATCGCGGCGCGGCTCTTGGGCTTCGCGCGCGGCGGGATGTATCGACGCGAGCGCGTGTCGCTGAGCGCGCTGGCCAAGAGCTCGGCCGAGCGGGCCCATCGCTACGCGCGCATCGGGGTCGTCGTGGAGAGCGAGCTCGGGACCGAGGACGACGCGCCGAGCGACGTCATCGGTGATCAGGCTCAGCTCGCCAGCGCCGTCGACGCGGTCATCGACAACGCGCTCGAGTCGCTGGGCGCGTATGGCTCCATCAAGATCGGCATCCGCCATGTCACCCTCGGACCGGGCGAGCTCGAAGCCGAAGAGAGCCAGCAGGGGCGCTTCGTGTGCGTCAGCTGCCAGGACGACGGCGCCGGCATGACCCACGAGGAGAGCAGGCGCGCGGTCGAGCCGTACGTGTCCTCGCGTGGCCTCGGGCGCGGGCTCGGGCTCGCGATGGTGTACGGCGTGCTCGGCCACCACGGCGGCTTCCTGCGCTTGCGCAGCGAGGTCGGGCGCGGCACCTGTGCCGAGCTCTGGCTGCCGCTCGCGCC
>Ga0164241_10004425_pt1 | contig 13623 bp, 10 predicted proteins | sample OricomyardsoilBY_FD_108780 | JGI IMG/M metagenome (GOLD analysis project Ga0164241, IMG submission 108780) | Backyard soil microbial communities from Emeryville, California, USA - Original compost - Back yard soil (BY) | ecosystem: Environmental > Terrestrial > Soil > Unclassified | place: USA...
CAGCTGCAAAAGCCGGTTTGCGACAAGGCGATGTCATTCCCCAATTGGCATTTAGTGAAATTAATAGTATCGAGACCTACCAAAAAGTGGTGAAAGGATTAAAAAAGAACGAAAGTTATGCTGTTCGTTTTTATCGGGATGGCAGAGCAGTATTTAGATCTTTGATAATCAATGACTAGTTGAGGTCTTTTACCTGACAGGCGAGGATTAAATCCGCTAGAATGCGCGCACTTTTTGCTCCAGCCGTTTATTTTGCGGCTGGAGCTTTTCCTCAAAACTTCAGGTAGTTAACCATCTGTGACTGATCTTAGCCATATCCGAAATTTTTCCATCATTGCCCATATTGACCACGGTAAGTCCACTATCGCTGACCGCTTTATCCAGATTTGTGGCGGCTTGGCTGATCGCGAGATGGAGGCTCAGGTACTGGATTCCATGGATCTTGAGCGTGAGCGTGGGATTACCATCAAAGCTCACAGTGTGACTCTTAATTACAATTCACGGGATGGTAAAACCTACCAGTTGAATTTCATTGATACTCCCGGACATGTCGATTTCACCTATGAAGTGTCACGCTCTTTGGCTGCCTGTGAAGGTGCTTTATTGGTAGTGGATGCAGGTCAGGGTGTTGAAGCACAATCAGTTGCCAACTGCTACACCGCCATCGAACAGGGTTTGGAAGTGATTCCGGTTCTGAACAAAATGGATTTGCCGCAAGCTGAACCTGACAGAGTCGCCAAGGAAATTGAAGATATTATTGGCCTGGACGCCACAGAAGCAGTGCGTTGCTCGGCTAAATCCGGTTTGGGAATGGTGGATGTACTGGAAGAATTGGTGCGTTTGGTTCCCCCGCCTGTAGGTGATGTAAATGCTCCCTTACAGGCGCTGATTATTGATTCCTGGTTTGATAATTATCTGGGCGTGGTATCGCTCGTGCGGGTGATGCAAGGAACGCTGAAGCTGAAAGATAAAATCATCGCCAAAACGATTGGTAAGCCGCAATTGGTAGATGGTGTAGGGGTATTTACCCCCAAGATACTTCAATTAAAAGAACTCAAAGCCGGTGAGGTGGGTTTTGTGGTGGCAGGTATTAAAGATATTCAGGGTGCGCCCGTTGGCGATACGCTCACTCATGCACAAACACCGGATGTTGACGCACTCGAAGGTTTTCAGAAAATAAAGCCGCAGGTCTATGCGGGCATGTTCCCCATTAGTTCAGACGATTTTGAAGATTTCCGCGAAGCTCTGGCTAAACTCACACTCAATGACGCTTCACTATTTTATGAGCCGGAAAGTTCGGACGCATTGGGTTTTGGTTTCCGTGTCGGTTTTCTCGGCATGTTGCATATGGAGATTATCCAGGAGCGTTTGGAGCGCGAATACGATCTTGACTTGATTACCACTGCGCCAACTGTAGTTTTTGAAGTAGTAAAACGGGGCGGCGAAGTTATCTTTGTTGATAACCCATCCAAATTACCCGACCCGGGTTCGATTGAAGAAATGCGCGAACCTATTGTGGAAGCCAATATTCTGGTACCACAGGAGCATTTGGGAAATGTCATCACCTTGTGTATTGAAAAACGTGGTGTGCAAAAAGATTTGCAATTCACTGGATCCCAGGTGCGTGTGCGCTATGAGTTACCGATGAACGAAGTGGTCACGGATTTCTTTGACCGGCTAAAGTCAGTGAGTCGAGGCTATGCGTCTTTGGATTACAGTTTTATTCGTTTTCAGGCTGCTAATTTGGTTCGTCTCGATGTGCTGATTAATAGTGAGAAAGTGGATGCATTAGCGATTATTGTGCATCGCGACAAGGCTCATAAAATGGGCCATTCGCTGACTGACAAAATGAAAGAATTAATTCCTCGCCAGATGTATGACGTAGCTATTCAGGCAGCAATTGGAGGCCAAATCGTTGCACGCTCAACGGTAAAGGCGTTACGCAAAGATGTCACCGCAAAATGTTATGGTGGCGATGCTTCCCGTAAAAAGAAATTGTTGGAAAAGCAAAAAGCCGGTAAAAAACGTATGAAGCAAGTGGGTAGTGTAGAAATTCCACAAGCCGCGTTTTTTGCGGTATTGAAAATCGATAGTTAATTTATAAGGCTCAATAATGACTGAAATACTGGCCAAAATTCTCACCTATGGACTTCCTTTTATAGTGTTGTTTACCGGTGTCGTTTGGATAATTGATGCAATATTTTTTGCCAAAGCCCGAAAAGCAAAAGTGGCTGATGTAGAGAAAAAATTTGCGTCAGACAAAAGATCGGACGCCGAAGAAAAGTCTTATCAGGCAGCATTGGGCGAGGCAGCGTCTGAGCCGGTAGTGGTGGAATATTCCAAGTCATTTTTCGGGGTCTTGTTTTTGGTATTTTTTATTCGTTCATTTTTATTCGAACCCTATCAGATTCCATCCGGCTCTATGATCCCCACATTAAAAATAGGCGATTTTATTCTGGTGAATAAATTTACTTACGGCATTCGTATGCCTATTCTTAATTCAGTCATTATTCCTGTGAATAAGCCCCAACGTGGCGAAGTGATGGTGTTTTATCCGCCGCATCAACCCAGAGTCAGTTTTATCAAGCGTGTGGTAGGTTTACCCGGGGATGAAATTCGTTATACCAATAATGTGCTTTATATTAATGGCGTTGAACAAGCTTACACTGACGTTGCACCGGAAGAGCTGAAACATTTTGTATCCAGTAAACTGGAATATTGTACTTCCGCTGGCCACCTGTACAGCACAGGATTTGAAACATTGGGTAATAAAGTTCATGCAACACAAAAGTGTGCCTGGCCATCTCCTTTGAGTGTTGATGGAGCCTGGATTGTTCCAGAAGGGCATTATTTTATGATGGGCGACAATCGTGATAATAGTGCGGATAGTCGTGAATGGAAGTTTGTCCCCGAAAAAAATATTGTAGGTAGAGCAGTTGTTGTATGGATGCACTGGGAAGAGTTTTTGAGCATTCCCAGCTTTAAAACAGTCGGCAAGATTCAATAATAATTTTTACATGAGGATAATAAAATGAGTCATTTCCAGAAAACGTTACTTAAAAATCAGAAAGGTTTTGGTATGTTGCAATGGATTTTAATATTGGCCATTGCTGCATTTTTTTTGTTATTAGGTTTTCGCGTTATTCCCCTATATGCGGAAAATAAATACGTAGTCGCTGGATTAAAAGATTTGGTAAAAGTTGACGAGAAGTTTGATGAGCTTTCTGATGGGGAAATCCGTAAGAGGATGGAAAACTTTTATATGATTAATGGTGTTCGTGGTGATGGTCCAAGAGAAATTGCCATTGAGCGTGAGGAAGACCATGTATTGATTACAATTGATTATGATGCGGCAGTTGCCATATTCACTGACCAACCATTTCTGGGCACTGTAGATATAGTCGTACATTTTAAAAATCATTTGGATAGTCGATATCCACATGAGTGTTGCGCTCCTATCAAGGACAAATAGTGCAGCCATACAGCGAATTAATTTCAAAACTGGGTTATAGCTTTCGCGATCAACTTTTGTTGCGGCTGGCATTAACCCACCGTAGTTTTAGTGCTGATAATAATGAACGTCTGGAATTTTTGGGTGATTCCATATTGAATTTAATTATTGGCGAAGCGCTTTTCGATAAGTTTCCCTCTGCAAGGGAGGGTCAGTTGAGTGGTTTGCGATCGGCTTTGGTTCGCGCTGATACGCTGGTGTTAATTGCCCGTGATTTTGAGTTAAACCATTTTCTGATTTTAGGTGAAGGTGAATTAAAATCTGGCGGCCTTGAGCGAGATTCAATTTTGGCGGACACAGTGGAAGCTTTGATTGGCGCTATTTATATTGAATCGGGATTTGAGACTTGTCGTGCGACTGTTTTGGCTTGGTACGCTCAAAAGTTGAATCAACTTTCGCTGGCGGCCAAACATAAAGATCCAAAAACCCAATTGCAGGAATATTTACAGTCTTGTAAAAAACCTTTACCGGAATATACCGTTGTTGAAACCAGCGGTGAATCCCATGCACAACAATTTGTGGTGGAATGCAGGATTGTCCTGTTACCAAAACCTACCTCTGCGCAAGCCAGTAATCGCCGTGAAGCAGAAAAACTGGCAGCGGCGCAAGCTCTTAAATTATTGAATATTTAAATTCTTATGACAGAAAATCTTGCGTCAACCCGTTGTGGATATGTTGCTATTGTGGGCCGACCTAATGTTGGTAAATCAACGTTGCTCAATCATATGTTGGGTCAAAAAATCAGTATTACCTCGCGTAAACCACAAACCACTCGCAATAATGTATTGGGAATAAAAACGGACGGCGGCAATCAAATTATTTTTGTGGATACACCGGGTTTGCATCTTGGGCAAGAAAAAGCGATTAATCGATATATGAATCGTGTCGCCAGCTCAGCGATGAAAGATGTGGATCTGGTCATTTTTGTGGTGGATAAATTTATCTGGACAGAAGAGGATGAAGCCGTTGCCAGACAGTTAAACCATGTAGGTTGCCCGATTATTCTGGCAGTGAATAAAGTGGATCAAATAGACGATAAGGAAAAGCTTTTGCCGCATATTCAAACCTTGTCTGAAAAGCTTTCAGTACTCGAAATTATTCCTTTATCCGCATTGCGCAATATTAATCTGGATCGATTGGAAAATATTATTCTGCATCATCTACCCGCCGCCTTGCATCTTTTTCCCGAAGACCAAATTACCGATCGCAGTTCACGATTTATGGCGGCAGAAATTGTTCGGGAAAAAATTACGCGTCAATTAGGTGATGAGCTGCCTTATGAAATGGCCGTTGAAATAGAAGAATTTAAACAGGAAGGTCAGCTTTTAACTATATCGGCGCTGATTTTAGTGGAAAAATCCGGACAGAAAAAAATTCTGATTGGCGATAAAGGCGAGCGAATTAAATTAATTGGTACTCAAGCCCGCATTGATATGGAAAAACTCTTTGAAAGTAAAATCATGTTAAGCCTCTGGGTGAAAATTAAATCCGGTTGGTCTGATGATGAAAGAGCATTGCGCAGCTTAGGTTATACCGACTTATAACATCATGCGTGTAGAAGATCAGCCAGCGTATGTTTTACACCTGAAACCTTATCGTGACACCAGTGCCATTGTCGATTTATTAACGCCGGATTACGGCAGAGTCTCAGTGGTAGTTCGTGGTGTCAGAAAAAGTAAAAGTCCCAAGCGTCAATTATTAAATCCTTTTCATGGTTTGCTTGTTAGCTTTCAAGGTGAAAGCGATCTTAAGTTGCTCACTCATTTTGAATCTCATCAAAATTACTTTACCTTGGCAGGCTTGCATTTATATTCCGGATTTTATTTAAATGAATTATTGGTGCGGTTATTACCTGAAATGGATGCGCATAACGATTTGTTTTCCTTGTATCAGACGAGTATCCAATCGTTACATCAACAGCATGAAATAGAACCGGTTTTGCGTCGTTTTGAATTTCGATTGTTATTGGAATTAGGCTACGCGATTAGCTTTACAGACGACGCCATCCATCACCAACCCATTAAATCCGATGCTTACTATCGTTGCGATCCTGAACATGGCTTTATCGAAGTTGATGAAAATTCGTTGCATGGTTTAATTCTTCGCGGTGAGGATTTGTTAGCTATAGAACAAGAAAACTACAGCTACCAAACCACTCGTCGTGCGGCAAAAAATTTAACACGGTATTTACTTAAACCTTTACTGGGAAAAAGACCCTTGAAAAGCCGGGAACTTTTTTTATCCTGATTTTTTTGGAAAATCAAGAAACAGCCGTTTCGGTAAGGCCAAACAATTGGTCGATGTTTTTCCCTTGGTGCCAGGTGATTATATCATCAAGTGCCAGGTACAAAGAGCCAATAGCGCTGGCAGCTTCATCGTATAATTGTTTTTGAAATAATTTATCTAAAAGTCCGCTGATGTATTTCAAGCGTGGTACACCACAATAACAACTGCTGCCATAGAGTTTATGAATAACTTCTCCAGCTTGTACAAAATTACCTTCTTGCATGGCATCCAAAATTAATTGTTTTTCTTCGGCAATGCCTGCAATTAGCATTTTTAACATATCCCTTGCTAATGCTGGTTTGTTGTTGCTGAGTCGTAGGCTGAGCGCAATATCAACAGAGCTGGTTTCTGAATTGGGCTCGGTAATGCGTTCGTTAATATAGGTTATAGGTGTACTTTCAAAAATAGAATCAATATTGCGAATAGATATTTCTTTTTTCCCCGAAAGACTGGCCCAGCGATTAATAACATGGACCAGTTGCGCTTCGTTGACTGGTTTGCTTAAGCAATCGTCCATTCCCGCAATTAATAATTCTGATTTCTGTTCTGTAATACTGTGAGCAGTCAAGGCAATAATCGGTGTGCGCTTTTTATCTTTTTCCAATAAACGAATACGGCGTGTCGCTTCTATACCATCCATCCCTGGCATTTGTATATCCATAAAAATCACATCAAAACTTTCTTCTTCGCAAGCTTCAATTGCTTGAAGGCCACTGTTGGCTTCTTTCACCTTTGTGTTCAATGCCGTGAGTAGTTCGGTTGTAAATTGTAAGTTAGCAGGATTGTCATCAACCAATAATACGGATGCACGTTTTGGTGAAGTGCTAACCACATGACCAGTACTGGATTGATTAACGATTTCCAATGAGTCGCAGAGCAATTGATAAAACTCATGATACGCAATCGGTTTATTCAAATAGATAACTGATGAGTTATCAGCATAGGTTTTGAATAATCGTTGATGTGCCGGAGTACAACAAGCAATCAATTGGCAATTGAATTCCGATTTTAATTGTGCAGCCAGATTACTTAATAACACGGGTGGAATTTTACGTTCGTTTGGTGAAATATCCAGAATCATTAAATCATAAGGGTTGTCATTAAGGCGCGCTGATTTCATGGCGGGGAAACAGTCATGAATAGCGGTGATTAAATCCGGCTTGTTATGCCATTCACTTAACAATAAGCGTAACTGTTCAAGAGAGTCTTGATTTTCACCGCACACCAATACTCTGTATTTTTGCAGATTGGATAACAGGCTGGTGTCCGGTTGTCGTCTTTCAATGCCAAATCGGGCGGTGAAAACGAAAGTCGACCCTTTATCTTTTTCGCTGATAACATTAATTGTACCGTGCATTCTTTCAACCAATTTTTTACACAGTGCGAGGCTGAGCCCCATACCTTCGTGTTCGCGATTGGTCGCACTGTCGAGTTGATTAAACGCATTGAATAACAATTTTTGCTCATCTGTTGATAAGCCTATACCTTGATCACTCACAGAAATTTGCAAGGTAATTTGTGTTTCCAGTTGTTCAATGGGGGTGATTTGTATTTTGATATTCCCGAAGTTGCTGTATTTAATAGCATTGGTCATCAGGGCTGACAACACTTGTTTGAATCGTAAGCCATCGCCTAGTAAATGTTTGGGAATGCTGGGATCAAGATGCGTAATAATTTGCAAATTCTTTTCGTGTGCTTCAGGTGCCAGTGTATGGGTGACTTCATCGACCACTTTACGCAGTGGCAAGAGCGCGTAATCCAGCGTTAATTTTCCCGATTCGATTTTGGAAAAATCCAAAATGCCATTCATTACTGTTTGCAAATGCATAGCTGAATCGCGAATCGTTTCCAGTTGTTGTTTTTGTTCGTCGTTAAGTGGACTTTTTAAAATTAAATTAACAAAACCTAAAATGGCATTCAGTGGTGTACGAATTTCGTGGCTGGTATTGGCGAGAAATTCAGATTTGATGCGGCTGGCTTCCAGTGCTTCTTTGCGAGCCATATCCAATTCAACGTTTTGTGATTCCAAAGTTTCCATGGTCTCATTCAAATCTTCAATCGCTTGATCGATATGCGTCTGCATATCTTCTTGTGCCGCTTTCATGGAATCCGCCATGTGATTGATCGACTTTGCCAATTGATTGAACTCAGGGGCTTTTTGTTGTGCTACTCGTGAATCGAAATTACCAGCTGTTAGTTTATCGACAATTTTTTGAATATCTGTGAGCGGTTTAGTAATACGTTCATAAAGGCGAACGGAGAAAAATACCACCATAATCAAACATAAAAGCGACAAACAAATGGTTAAAATAATGGCTTCATAATTCAGTACTAAATAAGGTGAAGACATCATTTCAATTTCAACCCAGCCAATTGGATTTTGATTATTTAAATCCACCAGTGGTTGGGCAAAACGAATACTGCGATAGGTTTTACGTTTTACAGCTGTTGTGGTATTGGGTTCACCCGCATCGGATGTTTCCATAAAACCGGGGCCTGCGTGATAACGAACATCGTGCACCGCGTCATAAGCTTCCACGGCGCGAATATAGGGTTCTTCCAGCGAGGCATTGACTATGTATTGCACCAATTCCGTGTTATTTGTCATTAAGGGTTTGTGCAGCAGATGCGCGGTTTTATTGACCAATGTGTGTGCACGTACATCAATAAATTTGCCCAGTTGTTCGATGCACAAATAGGCCAAAGTGATTGCAATCAGAACAATAAGGCTGACTGATGGAATAAAGATCAGGCGTCTGACATCAGCTTTGATACTGTTGGATTTGCTGAACATAATAAGTCCTTACTGAGTTTCATCGCTCTGGGTTCGCGGGTAGAATAGCCGCCCTCTGCACCTCACTGCAATCCGAGATTGATTTATGGATTTTCCTACTATCGACATGTTTGTTGGCAACACTCCCCTTGTTCGATTACAGCGACTTGCCGGCACCACATCCAATCAACTGTTGGTCAAGCTGGAGGGAAATAACCCGGCAGGTTCGGTCAAAGACAGGCCTGCACTTTCCATGTTTCAACAAGCAGAAGCGCGTGGCGATATCAAACCGGGCGATACCTTGATTGAGGCTACCAGCGGTAATACAGGTATTGCGCTGGCAATGGTGGCAGCGATTAAAGGTTACAAGATGATTTTAATCATGCCCGATAACAGCACTACCGAACGTAAAGCGGCTATGACGGCTTACGGTGCTGAACTTATATTGGTTACCAAAGCAGAGGGTATGGAAGGGGCACGTGATCTTGCATTGAAAATGCAAACGGAAGGTAAAGGCCGGGTGCTGGATCAATTTGGTAATGGTGATAATCCTTTGGCGCATTACCATTCCACTGGCCCGGAAATCTGGCAACAAACGCAAGGTCGCATCACTCATTTTATTAGCTCGATGGGAACCACTGGAACCATTATGGGCGTTTCGCGTTTTTTAAAAGAAAAAAATCCAGCCATCAAAATTATTGGTTTACAACCGGAAGAGGGCGCGCAAATTCCTGGTATCCGTCGATGGCCACAAGAATATTTGCCGCAAATTTATCATGCCGAACAAGTCGATGAGATTGTGAATATGGCGCAAACAGAAGCTGAACAAGCCATGCGTGATCTTGCACGTAAAGAAGGAATTTTTTGTGGGGTGTCATCGGGTGGTGCTGTTGCAGCCGCCTTGCGTTTAAGTCAGCAAGTTGAGAATGCCATTATTGTGGCAATTATTTGTGATCGCGGTGACAGGTATTTGTCATCGGGATTGTTTAATTAGACCCCACCCTAACCCTCCCCTTACCAGGGGAGGGGACTTTACTCCCTACTTTCTACGGCGCGAGGTCAGTCCCTCCCCCTGGCAAGGGGGAGGTTAGGAGGGGGTCATGATTTTTTAATTAAAGAAAGAACCTAATGAAAAAACCCAGTGGTAGTAAAACCGGTTTTGGTAAAAAACCGCGAAATGAAAAAACCGAAAAAAAATCAGTTTATGTGGATGATGGTCGTCCACGTTTGCAGCAACCGCGTAAAGAAAAAATCGAGCAGCCACTCGACAATATGCGTTTGGGTGAAATGACGATTGATCGCATGGGGCACGATGGTCGTGGTATTGCCAGTTGGAATGCCAAAACACTATTTGTGGAGGCGGCGTTAACCGGGGAAAAAATTACCGCGCGATTAGTTGCCAATCACCCACGTTATGCAGAGGCGCGTGTTGATCAAATTATTGAACCTTCACCTGATCGTATAGCGGCGGCTTGCCAATACTATGCGCAATGCGGTGGTTGCCAGTTACAACACGCAAAAGCCGAGACGCAATTGGCCATCAAACAAGCGGCTGTTTTTGAACAGGTTGAACGTTGGGCGAATGCCAAACCTAAAAAAATTCTCGAACCGATTTTGTCGCCTGATTATGGTTACAGACGCAGTGCGCGTTTGGCGATTGATGAACGCGGCGAATCTTTTTTATTGGGATTTCGACAAGCCAACAGCCATCAATTGGTCAATATTGAAAACTGCATAGTATTGGTTCCAGCGTTGAATCAATTGATTAAACCTTTGCAACATTTATTGGCAAATCTGCAAACAAAAAATGCAATTTCGCATGTGGATTTACTGGCGACCGATAAAACCTTAATAGTATTGCGCCAACTGCAAACACTCAGTGATCAGGATTACCAAGCGCTAACTGTCTTTGCGAAGAACCATGATTGTGAAATTTGTCTACAACCGAATAAATCACCTGAGCTAATCAATTTACAACAGCAGGCGGTAGATCCACGTTTGTTTTATTCGTTGCAACAATATCAATTGGCGATAGGTTTTCATCCGCTGGATTTTATTCAAGTGAATGCCGATGTGAATGCAAAAATGGTGACCCAGGCTTTAGCACTTTTGGATATCAAACCTGACGACATTATTTTGGATTTATTTTGCGGGATTGGTAATTTCACTTTACCTATCGCTCAACAAGCCAAACGTGTGATTGGCATTGAAGGGCAAGAAACCATGGTGTTGCGTGGCCGTGAAAATGCACAACGTTTGGGCATAACAAATGCGGAATTTGTGGCGGCCGATTTGGAAAAGTTAGGCTTGCCGCGATTGCGCCAGCTCTGCGGCAAGCTGGACGGCGTATTACTGGATCCGCCGCGGGATGGTGCCAAGCAAGCAGTAGCGTTGATCGCGCAACTTTCCCCCCGGCGGGTGGTCTACGTCAGTTGTAATCCTGCTACCTTGGCGCGGGATGCAAAAGAATTATTGGCGGCGGGTTATCAACTAAATGCCTTGGGCATTTTGGATATGTTTCCGCAAACCGCTCATGTTGAATCCATGGCTTTATTTGTTCGCAAATAAAATAAGAAATTAAACAACAGGAGCAACCATGGTTAAAGTGCGTCAGGATCATCCCATAGCCGCTGATGGCCAGGTAGATATAGATGCCTGGATTAATCGCATCAATCATTTACATAATCAATCCGAATCTACCCGCACTGAATTGCGTCGCGCGGCGGAATTAAGTCTGTCGCTGGTGGATATTCAATCGGAAGATGATCACAACTGGGGTGAAGATTTTTCCTGTTTTCGAATTGGTTTGGAAATGGCAGAAATTCTGGCCGATTTAAAACTGGATCAGGATGTATTGGTCTCGGCGATGTTATATCGCGCGGTTCGTGAAAACAAAATTACGCTGGCAGATATTCAAAAACAATTTGGTGATACTGTTTCCAAATTGATAAAAGGTGTGCTGCGCATGGCAGCCATCAGTTATCAGCGCAAAGACACCGATCAGCGTGTGTTGGGGAATGAAGCGGAAGTTCAAGCTGAAAAAATCCGCAAAATGTTAGTCGCCATGGTGGATGACGTGCGCATTGCACTGATCAAACTGGCTGAAAGAACCTGTGCCATTCGCGCCGTGAAAAATGCCACCGCACAACGCAAAAAACAAATTGCCCGTGAAGTGGCGGATATCTACGCACCATTAGCTCACCGCTTGGGAATCGGCCATATCAAATGGGAATTGGAAGACCTTTCATTTCGTTATTTGCAGCCGGATGAGTACAAACAAATTGCCCATCTGCTTGATGAACGACGACTTGATCGTCAGCAATATATTGAAAAATTATTGGAATTGATTCGCGAACATTTGCGACGTTCCAACATCAATGGCGAAGTTTCCGGTCGTGCCAAACATATTTACAGCATCTGGCGAAAAATGCAGCGCAAGGAGATTCCTTTTTCACAGGTTTACGATATTCGCGCTGTTAGAATTTTAGTGCCGCAGGTTCGCGATTGTTATGCTGTGCTGGGTATCGTGCATAGTTTGTGGCGAAATATTCCACACGAATTTGATGATTACATTGCATCGCCAAAAGAAAATGGTTATCGCTCCTTACACACGGCAGTGATAGGCCCGGAAAATAAAGTGCTGGAAGTGCAAATTCGCAGTTTCGAAATGCATGAAGAATCGGAGTTGGGTGTTTGTGCGCATTGGCGTTACAAAGGTACAGACACTGAAATTGATAAAAGCAGTTACGAACAAAAAATTGCCTGGTTGCGACAAGTGTTGGAATGGCATGAAGAATTGGGTAGCGACAATCAACAATTGCAGGATGATTTCCGCAGTCTCGATCAGGATCGTTTATATGTGTTTACACCGGAAGGGCACGTAGTTGATTTATTGCGTACAGCAACGCCGTTGGATTTTGCTTATCGCATTCACACCGATGTAGGTCATCGTTGTCGCGGTGCCAAAGTAAATAATCGAATTGTGCCACTCAATTATCAATTGAATAATGCAGATCAAGTTGAAATTTTAACAGGCAAACGCGACATGCCGAGCCGCGATTGGTTGAACCCTGCGTTGGGCTATATCAATACCCCACGTGCACGCGCAAAAGTGCAACAATGGTTCAAGCAGCAAGCGCGGGATCAAAATATTGCCGAAGGCCAGGCATTACTTGATCGGGAATTTCGTCGATTGGCATTGCTGGATCTGGACTTCGAAACACTCGCTAAAAAATTAAAATTTCATACACTGGATGATCTGTACGCTGCCGTGGGTGCCAGTGACATGGGTGTGGGGCAAGTATTAAATGCCGCACAAAAAATTGTTGAATCCAATCCGCAACAACCTTTATTGCCATTTAAAACCAAGGCACCAAGCAAGAAAAAAAGCTCGGATTTTTATATCGAAGGTGTGGGCAATTTATTAACGCAAATTGCCAATTGTTGTAATCCGGTTCCGGGTGATGCAATCGCCGGATACATTACTTTAGGTAAAGGCGTTTCAATTCATCGTCAGGATTGTAGCAACCTATTGCAATTGCAAACTGATGAGCCACAACGCATTTTAAAAGTGGAGTGGGGCGATCAACCACAAAGCACTTACGCGGTTGAAATTATTATTGAAGCTTATGATCGTTACGGTTTGTTGCGTGACATTACGACCTGTTTTGATAACGAACGCATCAATATCATTGCGTTAAATACAGTATCCGATAAACAAAAAAGCACAGTCGATATGCAAGTGACTGGCGAGATCCGTAACCTTGATGAATTGAGCCGGATTCTGACAAAATTAAATCAATTGCCGAATGTGGCGTCGGTCAGGCGTAGGCATTGAAACAAAAAACAATTCGAGAAAAACATGAATTACAGCATCACCGATCTGCTCTACTTAATGCAGCGTTTGCGCGATCCGCAAACCGGTTGCCCCTGGGATATCACACAAACTTACGAAACCATTGCGCCTTCAACTTTGGAAGAAGCTTATGAGGTTGTGGACGCGATTGAGAAAAAAGATTTCGTACATTTAAAAGAAGAATTGGGGGATCTTTTA
>Ga0164241_10004426_pt1 | contig 13622 bp, 9 predicted proteins | sample OricomyardsoilBY_FD_108780 | JGI IMG/M metagenome (GOLD analysis project Ga0164241, IMG submission 108780) | Backyard soil microbial communities from Emeryville, California, USA - Original compost - Back yard soil (BY) | ecosystem: Environmental > Terrestrial > Soil > Unclassified | place: USA...
AATTTGCTCAAGACGGGGAGCGCGAGGCGGGAGCGTCGGTTCGAATTCGTGCCGTAGACTCGCTCGCGCGCAGTCATTTCACCGAACGAGTCGCCACGCGCTGCGCGACTATGGCGGTAACATGGTGCTTTGCGAGGTGCGTTGCTGGTTCGCGATCGCCCAGTCTCCAAGACCCCCGCGTCGTGATTTTCAGCTCCAGGCGTCCGGTCTTGCGTCACGTTGGCTCGTCGTCGCGCCCTAGCGGCTCATGTCTTCTGGCGTGTCCCAGTCGCGGAGTGCATGGCCAAGGGTGTCGTCGAATGCGATGCGTTGGAGCTCTGGGCCGAGTAGATCGAGCACGTGCATCAGCGCGTGTTTGCCGAGTGCGAGGGAGCGATCGACGGCTCTGAGCGCGGGGGTCGGCGCGTACGCTGCGGCGAGCGGTTGCAGGCGGTTTTCAACGAGTGGGACGCGCGTCGTGCCCGAAAATGGCGCGATGAGTGCGGAGATGATCGGCTCGTCCAAGAACGGCAGATCGCAAGCCAAGGCGAGCGCGAGGTCGCTCTGGTCGGCTTGGGCGCGCAGGAGCAATGCGCGAAGGCCGCCGAGTGGTCCTATACCGTGAGGGTTATCGGCCAACTGGGGGAGAGCGAGCGCGGCGTACTGCGCTGCTTCACCGACCAGGAACGGCGTGATCCCGGGCAGCGACTGCGCGCATTGGCGGACCAGTCGCTCGATCAACGTTTCGGCGCCACCCGGCGCACGCAGCAGACCTTTGGCGACGCCGCCCATGCGCGTGCCTTTGCCCCCGACGAATAGGCCGATGGTGACGCGCGGGCTCACAGCTCTGCCAAGCGGATGTATTCCACGCTTTCGCCAGCGGCTAGGCCCGCGCTCTCCGCGGGCAGGACCAACAGTGCGTCCGCTTGGGCCAGGCTGACCGCGGAGCCCGACGCTTGGTTTGCGGCCGTGATCGCCAAATCACCCTGCAATCGTGCGCGATAGAAGCCGGTGCGTCCGGGGTTTTGGCGGAGCGCGCTGTGCAACCGCGCACGGCCGCGCGCTGGGATCGGATTTCGGTCGCCTTGCATCGCGCGCAAGAAGGGCATGCCGAAGAGCGCGAAGGTGAGCTGCGCCGAAACTGGATTGCCGGGCAAGCCGAGAATGAAAGTCTCACCGTGGCGACCGAAGGCGAGCGGTTTGCCGGGGCGGATTTGGACTTTCCAGAATTCGAGTTCGGCGCCGACGTTCGTCAACGCTGCGCGCACGAGGTCGTGTTCGCCGACACTGACGCCGCCGACCGTGAGCAGCAGATCGCATCCGCGCAAGGCGTCGCGCAGTGCGGCTTCGGTTGCTCCCAGCGTGTCGCCGACGCGCGGGGCCAGCGTCGGGATCGCACCGGTGGCCGCAACGAGTGCTGCCAAGCTCGGTCCGTTCGAATCCGGGATCGTGCCCGCTCGTGCAGGGGTGCCCGGGGTGCGCAGCTCTTCACCGGTGCACAAGATCGTGACGCGGGGTCGGCGAGCGACGAGGAGTTCGTTGCGATCGACCGCGGCGGCGAGTCCGACATGAAATGGAGTCAGGCGAGTGCCTTTGGTGAGCGCGGTTGCGCCTTCGGGCAGATCTTCACCGCGGCGACGAATGTGGGCGCCCAGTGTCGGTGTTGCCGCGAAGCGCGCTTGATCGCCGTCGCGCGTGACGTCTTCTTGCATGACAACCGTGTCAGCACACTCGGGGATGGGCGCGCCCGTAAAAATTCTACATGCGCTGTCTGGGATCAGCGGCGCTGCCAGTGCACCCGCTCGACTTTCGCCGCGTACCGGAAGCGACCACGGCCCTGCACCCGAGAACGAGCTGCGGGCGACCGCGTAGCCATCCATCGCGCTGTAGTCGAAGCCGGGGAGCGGCGCTTGCGCCGTTAAATCTTCGGCAAGAACGCGCCCCACACCGAGCCCGAGTTCGAGCCGTTCGCTGCCGAGAATCGTGGCGGAATCGACGATGCGCTGAAGCGCGTCTGCGAAAGGAAGCATGTGCGCACCATACTACCGCAGCCCTGAAATCTCGGGTCGAGACTGAAACGGCGCGAATTTCGTTGGAATGTATACCCCTCTACATCCGTCATACTCGAGCGGGGATCGCTGCGTCGTTAGCGCCCGCAAATGCAGGCGACGAGCCCGCAGGTTGCCCGAGCCCCGAGGAAGAACCATGATCTGTCGGATGAAAAAGCGAGTCGCGGTGGCTGCGTTACTCGGTCTGGCCTTTGCGGCCGGCACGGGAACCGCGCGCGCTCAAGACGGCGAGAGCTGGTTCGACGAGCCCCCCGCGCCCGCGCAGCCGCAAGACGAGCCGCAAGCGGCAACGCCGCCGCCAGCGCCCGTCGCCCCGCCAGCGCCCGCTGCTACTCCCGCTCCGCAAGCTCCGTATGGCGCGCCGCCCACTCCGGGTCAGGAAGCGCCCGCACAGGTCGACAATCTTCCGGAAACCGATCCGCGCGCGCTGACGGAGTTCCGCTCCACCTTGGATCCATACGGCGCTTGGGTGGACGACGAAAAGTACGGCACCGTCTGGGTGCCCAACCGCGATGTCGTGGGTCCCGACTTTGCGCCGTACGTCAGCGCTGGCCGCTGGGCGTTGACCTCCGACAATGATTGGATCTGGCAGAGTGACTATCCCTTCGGCGGAGTGGTGTTCCACTACGGACGTTGGGTTTGGGTCCCGAATGTCGGCTGGGCTTGGGTGGCCGGCCGCCGCTACGCCAACGCTTGGGTCACTTGGCGGGTTCCCACTGACGACTATGCCTACGTGGGCTGGGCGCCCATGGCTCCGGCGTGGGGGTGGTACGGCGGCGCCGCAATCTCGCTGTGGTGGTATCCGCCCAGCGCGTACGTCTTCTGTCCCACGCGTTACGCGTTCTCGTACCACGTGCATACGTACATCGTGCACGATCACTACATGGTGCGCGATGTGGCCGCGCACACGCGGAACTATGGCGGTTCCGGCGTACAGCACGCAACCGCAACGCCGCGCGTCCTCCCGGCAAACTCGCTGCCGCCGCGCGGGCCGTCGCTCGAGAACGCTCGCGTTCCCGCTTCAGCCGCACCCATGACGCGCGTTCCGGTGCGCACGGCCTTCTCGGGAGCACGCAACCTGACTACAGCTCGTCACGCCCCCGCTATCCCGTACGGCGCGGACGCTTCACGCCGGACCTTCAGCAACGGTTCGCGCCCCCTCAGTCCGTCGGCCTATGCGAGTGCGCGCCCGGCCGCGACGAGCAGCTTCCGCTCACCGTCGTTCGCGAACCCGAGTATGTACGCCCGGCGCCCGGGGGATAGCCTGACTCCGGCGCGCACGACGCGCAGCGCCACGAGCCTATCCGAGCGCTCGTACTCGATGCCTGCCACACAATACAGCGCGCCCGCGACGCGCTATTCTGCGCCATCGCACACGCCGTCGTTCTCCGCGCCGTCTCGCTCCTATTCGGCGCCCTCGTTCCACTCCGCGCCTTCGTTCCATTCCGCCCCGTCGGTTCACTCGGCGCCGTCATTTCATTCCGCCCCATCCCATTCCGCCCCGTCCCACACGTTCCACGCTCCTTCGAGGCGCTGATTCATGCGTAGAGCTCTGTTCTTGGCCGTCCCATTGTCCTTGTTTTCGGCCGCTTGCACGTACGACAACGGTGATGCTCGCCGCATCTTGAATGAAGAGCCGACCTGCCCAGCCAGCACGCCCGAAGCCGTTCAAACTTACATCGACGCGGACCGAAAGCTCGACGTTCAAGCGGGGCACGGCGCGGGCGTGTACATCGAGTACACCGCAGGTGGTCATTGGCTGCTGCGCACCACGTGCGACACGAACACGACCGACGACAAGACCACGAATGACGTTCCGTGTGCTTGGGACATCATCGTCACGCCGGAAGACGGCCGCTCGATCAGCAACGTCGTGGCCGAGGATCTAGAGTCGGGTGACTCCGTGGGCGCCTATCCGGAATATCCGAGTAGCTATCAGCTGCTCGCCCAAACCACGGATGACATCGACGGCATGAGCTTCGACACGGAACCCGGCACAGCCATCGCCGTCGACTCATTCCTCGAGGGCGCTTGCGCGTTGAACAGCTTCTTTTGGGTGGGTGATGGGGCGGTGCACACCGGCTCGCCCTCTAATCCACTGGTGCTGATTCCCTCCGCCGAATAGCGGCGCAACCGCGCTATTCTTCCTGGCGCACTTTGCGCTTGCGTTTCTTGCCCGCGCGGCGCCGCAGCTTATCGAGCGCACGCGGAGTCGCGAGCGTCGGCCCCTTGGATTGCAGACCCAAGATCGCTTCGCTCTCTCTCGCGCGCTCACGGGCGAGATCCATGAAGCGCGACTGGCTGCGCACGACTGTGTCCGAGCCCTCGATGCGCTGATAGACGCCGTCTGGACCGAGCAGCCAACCCTTGACGGTGTCTGCGCGCATCGTGCCCAGCACCTCTTCGATCACGCGCTTCTTCAAGCTCTCGTCGGAGATCGGAAACATCACTTCCACGCGGCGTCGGAAATTGCGCGGCATCCAATCCGCGCTCGAGCAAAAGACCTCGTCTTGTCCGCCATTTTTGAAATGGAAGATGCGCGCGTGCTCGAGAAAGCGATCGATCACCGCGTGCACCCGGATGTTCTCGCTCACGCCAGGCACCGAGGGGCGCAAGCAGCAGATGCCGCGAATCAAAAGATCGATTTGGACGCCCGCCTGTGACGCTGCATAGAGGCTGGCGATTACGTCCGCATCGACGAGCGAATTCATCTTGGCCACGATGTGCGCGCCCCGCCCATTGCGCGCGTGTTCCGCTTCACGCGCGATCAAGCCCAGCACTGATTCGTGCAAGCCGAGCGGCGACACGATCAGCCGGTTCCACTTGAGTGGCGCGCTGTAGCCGGTGAGCATGTTGAAGAACGCGGTCGCGTCCTCGCCGATGTCTTCGCGTGCGGTGAACAGTGAAAGATCTTCGTACAAACGCGCGGTTTGCTGGTTGTAATTCCCAGTCGCCAAGTGCACGTAGCGACGTAGCCCGGTGCGCTCCTTGCGGATCACCATCATCACCTTGGCGTGCGTCTTGAAGCCGAGCAGTCCATACATCACGTTGACGCCCGAGCGCTCGAGCGCGCGCGCCCACTGAATGTTGCTCTCTTCGTCGAAGCGCGCCTTCAGCTCCACCAGCGCCGTCACTTGCTTGCCTAGCTCGGCCGCGCGCTGCAGCGCCTTCACCAATGGCGACTCACCCCCCGTGCGATACAAGGTCTGCTTGATCGCGAGCACCTTGGGATCTTCCGCGGCTTGCCACAGAAAATCGATCACCGCCTCGAACGACTCGTACGGGTGGTGCAAGAGCACGTCGCGCTCTTGAATGGTGTGGAAAAAATCGTCCGAATCGCGCAACGGGGGCACATATTGCGGAGTGAACGGCTCGTCGCGCCGTTCACGGCGGTCGTCATTGGCCGTCAGCTCGGTCATGTCGGCCAAAAACAGCGCGCCGTTCAACTTGTATACGTCGCGCTGCGGGTCGATATCGAGCTCTCGGCACAGCCACTGCAGCGAATCGGCCGGAGCTTCGCCGCTGACTTCGAGGCGTACCGCGTGCCCGCGCTCGCGACGGCGCAGCTCGTTTTGCAATGTGAGCAAGAGATCATCGGCGTCTTCGTCGTCGATCTCGATGTCGAAGTTGCGCGTGACGCGGAAAGCGTACGCGCCGGTCACGCGCATTTGCGGGAAGATCAGCCGCGTATGGCGCGAAATGAGATCTTCGAGCGCGACGAAAGCGCGCCGCGTGCCTTCGACAGGAACGCGGATCATTCGAGGTAACATGGTCGGCACCTGCACCAAGCCGAACGCGGGCTCGGTGGTGTGCGCCCGCTTTTCGAAGATCACGCCTACATTGATGCTCTTGTTGCGAACATGCGGGAACGGATGCACCGGGTCGATCGCGATCGGCGTTAGGACCGGGAAAATCTCTTTTTGAAAGTGTAGGTCCAGCGCGGCTTGGTCCTTCTGCGAGAGCTCGTCGGGGCTGACCAACGCCACGCCCGCTGCGCGCAGTTCCTTCCGTAAGCCGTGGTTCCAAATGCGGTATTGCTCGGCGGCCAGTTCGTGCACGCGCGCGCTGATCGCCGCGAGCTGCTGATCCGGAGTCAGGCCGTCCGGCGGGACCTCCTCGATCTCGCCCGAGATTTGCGCCTGCAGCCCCGCGGCGCGCACCATGAAGAATTCGTCCAGGTTCGCGGCGAAAATGGCCAGGAACTTGAGCCGCTCGTAGAGCGGCACGCGCTCGTCGCGCGCTTCGTTCAGCACGCGCGCGTTGAACTCGAGCCACGAAAGCTCGCGGTTGATGAACAGCGATGGATCGTCCAAGCGGGGAGGTTGGACCGCAACCGGTGTAGACGCTGGCACGCTGAGCGATGGCCTGAGCAAGTCGGAGGCGGTAGTCACGGGTACCCAGCCTAGCATCCTCGTGTACGCGAGGTCCTATGGGCAGTTTGTAGGCAAATTTCGGCGGTCCGCCGCACGCCCGCGACCCATGACGCCGGGTACTTTGTGTGGTTTAATCGTGAGTTGGTAATCGATGGAAGAAAAACAAAGCGTGAGCAGTGGTTCCGTCGCCTCGAACATGGTCTCGCTGATTGCGGCGATGCAAGATTACGATCGCTACCGCGATCTCGCGTGGGAGGGGAGCTTCGAAGAATACCTAGCGCTCGTCCGTGAGCGCCCGCAGGTCACGCGGAACGCCTTCCAGCGCGTTTACGACATGGTGATCTCGTACGGTACCGAAGAGTACATCGACAACAAGAAGAAGCTGGTCCGCTACAACTTCTTCCGCGACGAGATCGACGAGGGCAAGGACGCGGTGTTCGGCCTGGACATCCCGCTGATGCGGTTGATGAACGTGCTCAAGGCCGCCTCCGAAGGTTATGGCCCCGAGCGCCGCGTGATCCTCTTGCACGGGCCAGTCGGCTCCAGCAAATCCACGATCGCCCGCTTGCTCAAGAAGGGCCTCGAGCGCTACTCGACGACCCATGAAGGCGCACTCTTCACCTTCAAGTGGGTGAACCTGGCTGAAACCGGCCTCGCCAGCGGTGAGGCAGATGTCTTCGACTCTCCGATGCACGAGGAGCCGCTGCGCCTGATTCCGCAAGAGTGGCGCGAGCAGTCGATCAAAAAGCTCGGCCTCTCGAACGAGAAGTTCCGAGTCAAAGTCGACGGCGATCTCGATCCCGCGAGCCGCTTCATCTACCAAGGCCTGATCAAGCGCTACGACGGTGATTGGGGCAAGGTGATGACCAATCACGTCCGCGTCAAACGCCTGGTTTTGAGCGAAAAGGATCGCGTCGGTATCGGCACCTTCCAGCCCAAGGACGAAAAGAATCAGGATTCGACCGAGCTCTCGGGCGACATCAACTATCGCAAGATCGCCGAGTACGGTTCGGACTCGGATCCGCGCGCGTTCAACTTCGACGGCGAGTTCAACATCGCCAATCGCGGCATCGTCGAGTTCGTCGAAGTGCTCAAGCTCGACGTTGCGTTCTTGTACGACTTGCTCGGCGCCTCGCAAGAGCACCGCATCAAGCCCAAGAAGTTCGCACAAACGGACATCGATGAAGTGATCATCGGCCACACCAACGAGGCCGAGTACAAGCGCCTACTGAACAACGAGTTCATGGAGGCCTTGCGCGATCGCACGATCAAGATCGACGTGCCGTACATCACGCGCCTCACGGACGAGATTCGCATCTACGAAAAAGACTTCAACCACGAGAAGGTGCGCGGTCGTCACATCGCCCCGCACACGCTCGAAGTCGCGTCGATGTGGGCCGTGCTCTCGCGCCTGGAGGAGCCGAAGAAGCACAACCTCGCCATCCTACAGAAGATGAAGCTGTACGACGGCAAAGTGCTCCCCGGCTACACGCAAGACACCGTGAAGGAGCTGCGCAAAGAATCCAAGCGCGAGGGTATGGAAGGCATCAGCCCGCGCTACGTACAGGACAAGATCTCCAACGCGCTCGTCAGTGACGTGGGCGAGGGCACGATCAACCCGTTCATGGTCTTGAACGAGCTCGAAAAGGGCCTCACCCACCACTCGCTGATCACCAACGAAGATGGCCGCAAACGTTACCGCGACCTGATCGGCGTGGTGAAGCGCGAGTACGAAGAGATCGTCAAGAACGAGGTTCAGCGTGCGATCAGCGCCGACGAAGACGCGATCAGCAAGCTCGCCGCGAACTACATCGACAACATCAAGGCCTACGCGCTCAAAGAAAAGGTCAAGAACCGTTACACCGGCCAGGATGAAGAGCCCGATGAACGCTTGATGCGCTCGATCGAAGAAAAGATCGACATCCCGGAAAATCGCAAAGACGACTTTCGGCGCGAGATCATGAACTTCATCGGCGCCAAAGCGGTCGAAGGCAAAAAGTTCGACTGGCAAACCAACGACCGCCTGCGCCGCGCGCTCGAGCTCAAGCTGTTCGAAGACCAAAAGGACAGCATCAAGCTCAAAACCTTGGTCAGCGCCGTCGTCGACAAAGAGACGCAAGAAAAGATCGACATCATCAAGAGCCGGCTGATGCGCTACTTCGGCTACAACGAGGTCAGCGCGACGGACGTGCTCAACTACGTCGCGAGCATCTTCGCCCGCGGCGACGCCAAGAGCTGAGACGCACAACACGAGTCGCGATGCGTTTTGGGGTGGGGGCCCTGAAACCTGAGGGCTCCCGCCCCGCTGGCTTCACTCCAGCGGGGGAGCTGGGCCCCGATGACCCAACGGCCGAGAACACTGGTTCACGCCCTGCGAACAGCCGTTCGTGGGGCGTTGTCGTACCAGCTTAAATTCCGCGCGTTTTGTGTCGTATAGGGCCTGGCACACCCACTGCAACGAAACCGAGCATGAACCGCGCACTCTGCTTGCTGGCCGCTCTTCCGCTGACCTTCGTTCTCACCGGCTGCCCAAAAGAGGGCGAGCTCACTTCCGCTGAAGCGCAAGAGTCGCTGCAGCAGGCCGCTGCTTCCTCGCAAGCCGAAAACCTGGCGGCCGCGAGCGTCGACATCTCGACCAACTTCACGATCGGCGACGCGCTCGAAAAAGCCGCCGGCGAATTGAAGACCTTCATCGACTCGCAGCTGCCGTGCGCGGATATTGCCCTCGAGGGTTCGACGCTGACCATCGAGTACGGCGTGAACGCCGGCAACTGCACGTATCGCGGCCACACCTTCAGCGGCACGAGCTCGATCACCGTCAGCAAAAACGCGATGAATGAGGTCGAAGTCGACCACGTGTGGACCAGCCTCTCCAACGGCGTGGTCAAACTCGACGGCACCGCCAAGGTCACCTGGAACTTCAGCGACCAAACGCGCCACGTCGTACACGACCTCACCTGGACGCAACTCGCGACCGGCCGCACCGGCAAAGGCACCGGCGATCGCACTCAAAAACCGCTCGCCGGCGGCATCACCGAAGGCATCCAAATCGACGGCACGCGCAGCTGGACCGGACAGCGTGGCACCTGGGACCTCGCCATCGACGGCGTTCAAGCGCGCTGGTCCGATCCGGTCCCGCAATCCGGTGGCTACTCACTGAGCACGCCCTTCGACAAGAGCGTCACGATGAGCTTCTCGCGCGTCGACAGCGACACCATCAAAGTGACGGTTGCGGGCGCCAAACGCGAGTTCAGCTTTACGGTGTCGAAAGCCGGCGCGATCGCTTCGAACTGAAATTGGGTTGGGTTAGCGGGCGCGGCACGCGCGCCGCGTCGCGTAGCCCAAATGGAAACGCGCCAGCTCTCTCCAACGGTGGGCGACGGTCGTCACCCACGCCGTCAAAGAATGTTCAACGAACCAGGCCGATGGCGCCGACGCACAGCATGTAGCTGGTTTCCAAGGGCTTCGCGGGCAGCTTGAATTGCAGCGCGGAGATGTTCGCTGGGTCGAAGACGTAGCTATCCGCGTCTGGACCCCACACGTCTTTGACCATGCTGGCAAAGCTGAATTGGCCGTTCGGGGACGCAGACGAGGTGCCGTCTGGTGGCGCATTGATGTTGCAGTTCATCGACGAACAGGTGCCCTTGAAGCTCGGGTCCATGTTTTGCACCCAGACCTGCATCGGCCCGCCCGTCACGTTCGCTTGCCAAGCGATGCCCGTGACGCCCGCCGTGCCGGCGTTCCAAGCGTGTTTGACGGACTCGACGTTGTTGAAATCGAAGCCGATCGCGACTCCCCAATTGGCGCCGGTCGAATCGGACGCGCACATCGTGCCGCTGACACAGCGGGACATCGGATCCCACTGCATCGAAGCCGTGGTGCAGGGATCGGCATATGCGTAGAACACGCCTTCGACGCCCAGCTTGCCATTGACGCCCACCGTCGAGGGCGCTGCGTCCTCCACGGCGGTGAGCCAATTGACTCCGCTGATCGGGTTGGTTTGCCCGCCGCCACCGCTGCCTGCAATGCCGCTGTTGCCGCCCGAAGTCGAGCTGCCGCCCGCTTTGCTCGTCCCGCCAGCGCTCGAGCTCGCGCCGCCTGAACCGTTGCCGAAGCCACCAATGCCGCTCAGCGCGGGGATGCAATCCTTACTGCAGTTGATCGCGGCGCAGGCTTGATACGTGCCCGATTTGGTCACGTTGTCGGTCGTGGCGCCTTTGGCGCACTCGGACAGACAGACCGCGTCTGTCGAGCAGCTGAGTAGACAGCTGGTGATCGCTTCACAGCCGCTCGATGCTTTGCACGCAGACGCTTCGCTCGAACACGCGCCTTCTGCGCAAGCCAAGCACGCCTTCGTATCGAAGGTCCCGCTCGAGGCGCCGCCTGCGCCGTTCAGGTTCACGCAGACGTCGCTACGGCAAGCGAGCCCCACGTCACAAGAGCCGTTGGGGTAGCACGCGCATTTCTCCGCGCCCTCGCAGGCCTTCTTGTCGCTACTGCTGCAGCTCGGGGTCGACAAGAACACCAGCCACGGCAAGCTACCCAACACCAAACTCCGCTTGAACATACTCAGACTCCCCGACGAACCGCCCCGCGTGCGCGGATAAGCTCACATTGAAATAAAACCGCTGGCTCGGATTTATCAGGTTCTGGAGTTTGGGCCTAGATGGTCGGCGATAGTCAGTGCGAGCGGTTGAGCAACGCTCTTACCAATCCTCGCTATCGGCTCGAAGCACCGAGCTTCGTTATTTCCGTCGATCGAGAATCGAGTCGAGGTCGTCTGCTTTGCTGGGCGCTGTCGTCGGCTTGTTCGCTGTGTCCGTTGCGACCACTTTGGTCGACGGCGATGCGATTTCACTCGTTTGGCGATGAACAGGCGCATCGCCTCCGTGGGCGCGTGTTTCGGATGCGCTGGCTGACGCGGCAACCGTTGCGCTCGTTGGCTCCGCAGCGGCTCTCGTCACTGTTTCAAGCGCGGGTGCGGTGCTCGCGAGAACCGCCGGTGATTGCAGAGGCGGAGCGACCGCTGCCGTTGCGCTGGGCGGAGTCGTTGAAACAGGCCGCGTGCTCACGACCCAATACAGGCCTCCAGCCAGCGTCAAAGCGAAACAAGCCGCCGCGAACGCGACGTGGTGGCGCGAAATCAGCGCCGTTTTGTGCGGCACGATCACCGCTTCTTCGGTCGCCGTGTCGGGGTTGGTGAGAGACGAATGGAGGGGGGCTTCGCGCGCGAGCTCGAGCGCGCGGATCATCGCTCGCGCGGTGGGCCAGCGATCGGACGTTCGGAGGCTCAGCGCGCGATCGATTACCTTGGCGAATTCGAGCGACAGAGTCGGTGCGAACGCGCGCACGGGCGGCGCGGCAAGGTTCACCTCGGATGATGCTTCGCTCTTCGGGTCTTGAATGGGGCGGCCAGTGAGCAATTGAAACAAGGTGGCGCCCACACCCCACACGTCGGTTGCGGCGCCGATTTCCTCGAGGCTTCCCGTTGCTTGTTCGGGCGCCATGAACGCAGGTGTGCCGAGCGCAACACCCTGTTGCGTCGCGAACTCGCCGCTGGAAGGGTCGTCCAAAATCCGCGCGATGCCGAAATCGAGCAGCTTTACTTGGCCGCGATGTGTCACGAAGATGTTGCTCGGTTTGACGTCGCGATGCACCACGTTGCGCTCGTGGGCAGAAGCCAGAATTTCGAGCACCGCGATGCCCCAGGACAACACTTGATCCGAGGGTAACGGCCCATTCTGAAGCAGGCGCGCAGCGAGGGTCTCACCCTCGAGCAATTCCATGACGAGGTATGCGTTGCCCTCGTCGGTTTCGCCGTCATCGAGTACCTTCACGGCGCCCTCGTGCCGCACCAGATTCGCCGCGTGTCCCTCGGCGTGAAAACGTCGGCGGATCCTGTCGTGCGAAACGAAATCTGCGTGCAACAGCTTTACTGCTACGCGGCTTCCGTTGCGGTGAACGGCCTCATAAACCGTGGCGGTGCCGCCACTGCCGATCACGCCGAGCAACGTCCATCGTTGCCCCACCGTTTTGCCGACTGCGCGCAGCGCAGTCTCGTGGCGAGACCGCGGAATCGTCGAAGGTTGTCCGCTCAATGGCAACGCTCCATCTTCCCAGCGTGTAGTATATTTCGGTTCGCGAGCCAGCCCAATGACTGATCCGGGTGACTTCCCAACCGCCACTGAACAAGACGAATCCGGGCTGAGCGCGCCCTCGAGGCGGCCGGTTCTCGGCTTCGTCGTTTTCTGGTGCGCCGAGCAGCCCAGTCATCTGGGGGCGTTTCTCCCGGTTTTCAGCAGCTCGGACCGCCGTCCGCAAATCCTGGGCCGGGGTGGAGTGCTGGCGACGGACCAGTACGGCCGGCTCGAACCGGAGCTCCAAAGGCCAACCACCAACCTGAGGCTGGCGCCGTTCGAGTGCGCGGCGTTGTCGCGCTCTCAGCTGCACGTGAGCGCGACGCAATCCAAGGCTCTGCGCGTCGTAAATGTTGGAAAGTGCCCGCTCTTTCTCAACGGCGCGAGCGTGACGAACGCCGAGGTTCGCGTCGGGGACGTGCTCGAGGTGGGGCGTCAGCTGACGCTGCTGTGCGTCGAGCGGCCACTGCAGCTCCCGGGTGACGCGGGGCTCATTCGGCACGAGTTCGGCGAACCGGATCGCCATGGGCTCGTCGGTGAGTCGCCTTCGATCTGGCAACTGCGCCAAGCCATCGAGTCGATCGGCGCACGCCCGGGGCACGTGTTGATCCTCGGTGCATCGGGCACCGGCAAAGAACTCATCGCGCGGGCGATTCACGCGACGGGCAATCCGCGCGGTGCGTTTGTCGCGCGCAACGCCGGAACGCTGCCGGAATCTCTGTTGGACGCCGAGCTGTTCGGTAACGCAAAGGGCTATCCGAACGCCGGCATGCCCGAGCGCGTCGGGCTGATCGGCGCAGCCCACGGCGGCTCGCTCTTTCTCGATGAAATTGCCGAGCTACCGATCGCCGCGCAAACGCACTTGCTCCGAGTGCTGGATGAAGGTGAATACCAGAGCCTCGGCGACCCGACGCTGCGCCGCTCTTCTTTTCGCCTGATCGCTGCGACGAATCAGCCCGAAACCGCGCTGCGAGGCGACGTGCAGGCCCGCTTCACGTTCCGCATTCACACGCCGGATTTGGCGCAGCGCCGCGAAGACGTCACGCTGATCACGCGCTTCATGC
>Ga0164241_10004427_pt1 | contig 13621 bp, 13 predicted proteins | sample OricomyardsoilBY_FD_108780 | JGI IMG/M metagenome (GOLD analysis project Ga0164241, IMG submission 108780) | Backyard soil microbial communities from Emeryville, California, USA - Original compost - Back yard soil (BY) | ecosystem: Environmental > Terrestrial > Soil > Unclassified | place: USA...
AGGGCGCCTCCATCTCCTCGGTGAAGGCGAGCTTGCCGCCGAACCACCACTCCACGCGCGGCGGCTTGTGGAACGCGGCGGCGCGGATCTGCGCGCTCGTCGCGGCGTCCGACGAGAGCGCGCTGGTGATGCACTGGCGCTGCGCCTCGAGGCCCAGATCGGTGTCGAGGATCAACATGAACAGCCCGCCGTAGCGCCACCCGAAGCAGTGCTCGTCGCCCGGCTGCGAAAAGTACTCGGCGAAGAGCGCGGCCTGCGGGTCCTGATAACGCTCGTGGTTGCCGGCCGCGACCAGGTAGGGGACCTCGTCGGCGAAGCCCGACATCGGGCCGAAGAGCTGCGAACGATACTCGCCGCGCGTGCCATTCTGGACGCAGTCGCCGACCGAGATCGCGAAGCGCGGGTTCGCGTCGGCCATGACCGGCACCAGGTCGTCGAACGTGCCCGGCCCGTTCTGGTTGTCGCCCCACACAACGAAGTCGAGCGGCTCGGTCGCGTCGTCCGCGGGCGCGGTCCAGAAGTGGCGAATGGGCAACGCGCCGCCGCCGTACACGATGCGATAGGCGCTCTGGTGATCGGCCACGAGGCCGGTCAGGCGCAGCTCGTGGGTGGTGCGCGCCTCCGGCTCGACCAGCGTCGTGCCGAGCGTGTCATCGGGTCCATAGTCGACGCGGCCGACGACCGCGCTCTTGGTCTCCCAGCGCACCGACACCTCGTGCTGCGTGACCCACATGAGGTACGGCGAGGCCGACAGCTGCGACTGATCGGCCGGCGGCAGGTCCTCGGGCACGACCACATCCGGCACGTCCGGCGCGACGCTCGTGTCCTCGACGACGCTCGTGTCCTCGACGACGCTCGTGTCTTCGAGAATGACGCTCGTGTCTTCGATGACGACGCTCGTGTCGTCGACGACGCTCGTGTCTTCGATGACGCTCGTGTCTTCGATGACGCTCGTGTCTTCGATGACCACATCGGGCGCGACGGCCGAGTCGTCGAGCACGACGTCGGTCCCGTAGCTGCTGTCCACCGCGCCGCTGTCGGCGGCGCTGTCGGCGACGGCGACCTCGGTGGCGGGCGCGAGGTCGAGCCCGCTCACGTCGACCGCATCGAGCGTGCCCTCGGTGTGGTCATCGAGGCACGCGCCGAGACCGACACCCACGAAGCACGAGAGGAGGAGCAGGGTGCGAGCCTGGCACATGGCCGGCACGATAGCTCAGCGCGGGCGCAAGCGATACACCGCGTCGTCGCCGCACATCATGAACACGTCGGCCTGCGGCGCGCGCTGCAGGCAGCGAGCGTGACCGTTGCCGTGCACACCACCATCGAACACATCGACGGTCGCGCCGTCGGCACGCGCGACGGTGGTGAGCTGCGCGTCGAGCCCCGCGACGATGAGCTGCTGCTCGTCGAACGACAGCGCGACACCACCCGTGCCGGTCACGGCGCTGAGGCGCTCGGGTGCACGCCCGGGGTCGGCCGCGTAGAGCCCGTCGTCGGTCTCTGCGAACACCCGCCCGCCAACGGTCAGCGCGACACCGCTCACGTTGCTCGGGAAGCCGTGCACGACCACCTCGGTCGCGCCACCCGCGAGCGGCACGCAGGCGACATCGCTGCCCGCGCCGAAGCAGAGCTCGTCGCGCGCCACCAAGCGCGGCGCGTAGATCCCCGACGTGCCGGGCAGGTTCGTGCGCCCGAGGCTGCCGTCGGGTCGCAGCGTGATGATGCCTTCGTCGTCGTCCGCGATGAAGATGGTGCGGCCGTCGTTCGAGATGGCGAGCGCGTGTGCCGCCGCGAAGTCCTCGAGCTTACGCGTGCCGCTGGCGCTCACCTCGAAGAGGCCGCCGTCCGCGCCGCGCGTGAGGTAGTAGACCGTCGCGCCGTCGGGCGAGAGCACCGCGTCGACGGGCTCGCTCAGGCCCTCGGCGATGGTCTCGACGGTGAATCGTCCTTGCTGAGCCGCGCCGTCATCGCCGCACGACAGCAGCACGAGGCACACCATCCATACCTTGGTCATGCGTCGTCCACCGTGTCGGGCGTGGTGTCGGGCGTCGTCTCGGGCGCCGCTTCGACGGGTGACGCCGTGGGCTTCGGTGGGGTCCCGAGCTGGAGGTTCTCGATGGTGATGCGCGCGTCCGGCACGAGCTTCTGCAGGAACGCGACGCGCTGCAGCGGGTTCCACGACGCGGCCTTCATCGCCTTGTCCAGGGCGGCCCAGACGCCCCTACCCTGGCCCTCGAAGAGCGCCACGCCGAGCGCGCGATCGAGCTCCCGTACGAGCTTCGAGTCGAGCCCGTGATCGCCAGCGAGCACGCCGCGGATGCGATCCACGGCGACCTTCCGTCGCCGTGGGATCATTGCTCCGACCTCTGCGACCAGCTGCGTACGCGCCGACTTCTCGGCCTCGATCATCGCAGCGGCGCCGATCATCGTCGCCATCTTGCCGATTGCCTTGCCGAAGTCGCCGAGCTTGCCCATGCGCGCGAGCCTACGGCTCGAACAGCGCCCGCGGCAAGTAGTCGCTGACGATATCGAGCCGCAGGCCGAGATCGTTCGCGAAGCACGCGAGCGCCAGCGGACCACGCGCGAGGAAGCCACGCGCATCGGCCCGCGCAGCGTCCGAGTGACCCCAGCGCTGGCGGTGCCGCGCGAGCGCGATGACCATCGCGTCGTCGAAGCCCGCGCTGTCGAGATCGACGAGGCAGTCGATGAGGTCGAGCATCGAGGCGGCAAGTGGGTCACGCGCGTCGCCCCCGAGGGTACGCAGCGCGCGCCGCACCTGACCGACGTGGTGCGCGACGTCGTGGCCGGGCCAGTGCAGCGACTGCAAGAGCCTCACCCACATCCGGTCGAAGCCGAGCACGTCGGCGACCGGCACCGACAGCGACTCGACGTCGTGGCTAGCGAGCACATCGAGCGCGTGGTGATCGCGCACGATCGCCGCCGCGTGGAACGCGTCCTCCCAGGCCGTCGCGCCGACCAGCTGAGGCTGGCCTCGCCCGCGCGCCACGAGCGACGAGCCACCCGACTCGAGGTGCACCTCGATCGGGCCGGTCGCCCCGGAGGCCACCTGGAAGACCGCCGCGCCGAGCCGCGCGGCCCAGCCGAGCGACCAGCGCACGGCGTCCCAGTCGCGCACCGGCGCGTCCCACGCGAGCGACGCCGCGTGGGTCCACGACGCGCGCGCGAGCTGGGCCCAGTGTGTCGGACCGGACCCGGGTGCGAGCTCCGACATCGCGTCACGCAAGAGCGCGTGATGGCGCGCGTCAGCTTCGAGGCGATCGAGGGTGAGTGAGGACGAGTGAGTCTGAGTCATCTGCATTTCGAGCTCCGAGTGAACGTGAATCATTGATGAATCGAAGAACAATCGAGGTGTTCGGCGCGGCGCGGGTTGGCCGCGGTTGTTCGGCGCCGACTCTCGTCGGGCCGCACGAGCCACACGCGGCCTGGAGGTTCACCATGCGCTGGGCATTGCTGTGCGTGCTCGCGGTCGCGGCGTGTCACGACGAGCGCGAGACCTGGGTCCTGTCGGCCAGCGCCATCGAGCCGCTGGAGGCGATCGCGATGGCGCCGCCCGAGACGATGGAGCGCCTGACGACCGCACCCACGACCACGACCTACGACCACGAGATGGTGCTGCGCCCACAGGCCGAGCGGGCCATCGCGCAGCCGGCCGCGGGGATCGAAGAGAGCGACGCCGAGCCGGTCGTCGTCGACGACGAGGAGACGCTCGTGTCCGTGCCCGAGCCCGAGCAATCCTTGGAGTCCCAACAATTGGGATCCCAACCATTGGCGTCCGAGCCGACGGTCGCGGTGGCGCGCGACGACATCACCTGGCTCGAGCCGTTCCGCGCCGCCTACATGGACCGCCAGGTAGCGCTCAACGACGTGGCCAGCGCCATCTCCGATCCGCGGCTGGGCGTGTACGTCGAGGACCACCGCATGAGCGCGGCCGACAGCGACACGCCGCACATGCGCTGGCTCGGCGGCGGCCAGATCGTCGCGGTGTCGTCGGCCGTCGACGCGCTCATCGTCGGGCGCAACGCGGAGCGCTTCGGCCAGCCCGCGATGTTCACCTGCGACGCGTCGCGCTACCGCTGCCAGTCGACCAGCGCCGCGCCCATCGGCGCCTACTACCGCTTCGCGCCGCTCGGATCCGCGCGCGCGGTGCGGCTCGTGGGCGTGATGTACTACGACCCGAGCGCGCGTGGCGCGAGCGTGGACCGCCGCATCGACGCGTTCGACGAAGAGATCGACCACGAGCTCGACCTGGTCGAGTGACAGGAGTGCCCGATGATCATCCAGCCGACCCCGACTCCCGTGCCACCGATGCCTCAGCCCGAGCCGACCTTGCCGGGTACCCCGGACTTGCCGCCGCTGACGCAGCCCGTGCCGCGTCCGCCCGGCCCCGAGCCCGATGACCCCGGCCAGCCCGGCTGGACTCCGATTCCGGTGGCGTGAGCTCACATCGCCCTCGCCGTGCGCTGTGACTTCTGGCGCGCGGCGTGGTGCGCCTCGTCCTTCTTCATGCGCTCGAAGGTCGTGGCGTCGACCATCTCGACGCTCGGGTCGAAGTCGAGCGGCGCGGGGCGGGCGGCGCCGTCGAGCTCTCGGTCGCCGCGTCGGTACGTGCCAGCCAGCGTCATCGCGTCGCCGGCGTTGCCCTCGAGCGTGTGGATGACCCAGTCCGGGCCACCCTCGACGCGGTCGACCATCACCAAGTGATCGGCTGGCCGATCTTTCATGACGATGAACAGCATCATGCCGGGCTTCAGCACGGCGGCCGGGTCGTCGGCCCAGGACGCGTACGGCAGCCACTGGCGCTCGCCGCCGTGCGCGGCGTGGTAGTCCCTGAGCGGCTGGTAGCGGTCCTCGAGCGGCGCGTCGGCGGCGGCCTGGCGATCGAGGATACGCGCGTTCTTCCAGCTGCCGCTGTACTGGAACATCGCCTTCGACTTCGTGTCGGACGCCAGCGACGCGTTGGTCGCGACCGCGCCGTTCTCGCGGATGATGCGCGCGGTGAGCTGGTAGTGGTCGGCCACGAACGAGCCGCACCATTGGAAGCCGCCCTTGATGGCGAGCGTGTCGTAGTCGCCGAGCGAGACCTCCTTGGCGTAGCGGCGCAGGCACTCGAGGCTGTAGGCGTCAGCCGCGAAGTAGATGCTGCGGCCGCTCGCGGCGAGCTTGTCGGCGAACTGCTGGCGCGTCTTCGCATCGCGGATGAGCTCCGGCACGTGCCGGTAGGGCTTCTCGCTGATGCGGCCCATCTCGGCGCGGGCGCTCTCGACGCGCGCCTTCAGGTCGTCATCGCTGCCGGGCGCCGGCGCGGCGGCGTCGGACTTCGCTGCCAGCGCCGCCGGCAGGACCGGCTCGGACTCACGCCGCTTCTCGGGCGTCGGCGCTTCGGCGGCCGCCAGCTCGATGACCGGCTCGGGAGCGACCTCCGGGGCTCGTGCCGGGGCTGCCTGCTCGGGGGCTCGGACATCGGGCGCGGGTGCCTGCGCGGGCTCGTGCACGGTCTCCGGCAGGGCCTTGGCGGGCGCGGGCTCGACGTGACGCTCGTCCGCCGCATCGGCCGCGGGCACGCGCTTCGGGTCGTCCTTCTCCGCGGCCTCGGCCTGCAGCTCGTCCAGCGACTTGCAACCGCACGGTTGCGCATCCGCGTTGATCTGATCGATGAGCTCACGCGCCCGCTCGGGGTCGTAGTGGCTCTCGAACAAGCGCCGACCCTCGGGCCGCGAGGCGAGCGCGGCCATGGCCTCGAGGCGCTCGTCGGCGCTCAGGCCGACGCCCTCGTCGAGGATGCGGTCGAGGTGGTTCTCGAGCTGCGCGACCGGCGCGTCGAGGTCCGCGGCGAACGCCATGAAGTCGTCGGACCAGGTGCGCTGGGGCGACGGGTCACGGTCGAGGTCTGCGAGCAGGCGAGCGCGAGCACGGATGAACATGGCGCGGGCATAGAGCAGCCGACGTGCCACGACGTCGGGTCCGCCCCGCGTCGTCAGCGCGGCCAACGACGCGGACCGCGGTCACGGTGCTGGGGTCGAGGTGTGCCGCCTCGACGCCCTGCCGATCGCCTCCGAGCCTTGTCTCATGCGGGTGCGCGCCGAGTCCCCAGCGATGGGGTGGCGCGACCCCTGCTGAGTCAGACCCAGTCGGTGTGGACGAAGCCCTCGCCCGGCGCGTCGGCGCGCTGGTACGTATGCGAGCCGAAGGCGTCGCGCTGGGCCTGCGTCAGGTTCTGCGGCAGCTCGGCGGTGCGGTAGCTGTCGTACCACGCGAGGCTCGCCGCCATCGCCGGGACCGGGATGCCGTGGCGCTGCGCCAGCCCGACGACCTCGCGCCAGCTCGCCTGCGCGCCCTCGACGATGGCGCGGATGTCGGCGTCGAACAGCAGGTTCGTGAGCTGCGGGTCGCGGCCGTACGCCTTCATCATCGTGTCGAGGAAGCGCGCGCGGATGATGCAGCCGCCCTTCCAGATGCGCGCGAGCTCGTGCGGGGTGATGCCCCAGCCGTACTTCTCGGAGGCCGCGCGCACGAGCGCCATGCCCTGCGCGTAGGCCAGCACCTTGGCCGCCAAGAGACCCTCGTGCACCAGCGCCACGAGCCCCTCGGGGGTCGCCGTGGCGGCCGGTCCGGCGAGCACCGCGGAGGCCGCGACGCGCTCCGGCTTGATGCTCGAGAGCACCCGCGCGTCGAGCGCCGCGGCGATCGACGGGATGGCCACCGCCAGATCGAGCGCGACCTGCACGGTCCACTTGCCGGTGCCCTTCGAGCCGGCTTGGTCAAGGACCTTGTCGACCAGCCAGCCGCCCGCGCGCGCATCGGCGACGCCGAAGATCTTGGCAGTCAGCTCGATGAGGAACGACTCGAGCGGCCCGCGGTTCCACGCGTCGAACACCTTCGCGAGCGCGGGCGCGTCGAGGCCACCGAGGCGCTTGAGCACGTCGTAGGCCTCGGCGATGAGCTGCATGTCGGCGTACTCGATGCCGTTGTGCACCATCTTGACGAAGTGGCCGGCGCCGTCGGGCCCGACGTGCGTCACGCACGGACCGGACTCGGTCTTGGCCGCGATCGACTCGAGGATCGGGCGCAGCCGCTCCCACGCATGCACGCTGCCGCCGGGCATCAGCGACGGCCCGAAGCGCGCGCCGTCCTCGCCGCCCGACACACCCATGCCGACGAACGACAGGCCGGCCTTGGCGCAGCGCTCTTCGCGTCGGCGCGTGTCCTCGAACCACGAGTTGCCGCCGTCGATGACGATGTCGCCGGACTCGAGCAGCGGCTCGAGCGCGTCGAGCACCATGTCGACCGGCTTGCCCGCGGTGATCATCAAGAGCACGCAGCGCGGGCGCTCGAGCTTCTGCACCAGCTCGGCCATGGTGGCACAAGGGTCGAGCCCCTTGCTGCTCTGTGCGAGCACGTCCTGCAGCATCTCCGGCTCACGATTCCAGACCGCCACCTTGTACCCGTGGTCGACCATGTTCCAGGCCAGGTTGCGGCCCATGACGCCCAATCCGATCACCCCGATGTCATTCATCTCAAGCTCTCCGGTAAGAATGCCGCCGCGTCCTCGTCGACGTGCCACTCGACGCGTCCGTCGCTGTGAGCCGCGACCCGCGCCGCGGGTAGTGTCGGCTTGCCGCTGACGATCTGCTGCCACACCTCGGCGAGCCGCTCGGCCTTGGCCGTGCCGCTCACGATGAGCACGATCATCTCGGCGTGCGCGAGCGCGCTGAACGTCATGCTCACGCGCTCGAAGGGCGCGATCGGGCTGATGGTCGGCATCGCGTACACGCCATGGTTGACGACCGTGCCGGGGAAGAGCGACGCGACGTGGCCGTCGTCGCCCATACCGAGCAGCGCGACGTCGGGCAGCCCATCGCGGCGCAGCAGCACGTCGTAGTGCTCGGCGGCCGCGTCGGGCCCGAGCTCACCGTGGATGCGGTCGACCGCCGCGGGCGCGGTCTCGATGGCGGCGAGCAGCGACTCGCACGCCATCAGGTAGTTGCTCGAGGGATCGTCGGGCTCGACCATACGCTCGTCGCCGAACTGGATCGCCACCCGCGACCAGTCGATGGCCGCTTCGTGCGCGAGCCGCGTGTACATGGCGCGCGGCGTCTTGCCCCCGGCCAGCGCGAGGTGGCAGAGGCCACGACGGCGCGCGATGTCGGCGATGACCGGCGCGAGGCGCGCGGCGAGCCCGGCGGCGAGCGCCTCGGGATCGCGCCAGCGACGCACGATCGGCCGAACGATCACTTGAGCTTCCCGGTGGTCGTGTAGGTGTCCTGCCAGAGCTCCGTCTCGGGGATCGCGAAGTCGTCCGCCTCGGCCGGGCCCCACGTGCCGGCCGCGTAGGGCAGCGGCTTCACCGGCTTCTCGATGAGCGGCGTGTAGAAGCGCCACGACAGGTCGACCTCGTCGCTGTGCACGAACAGCGTCTGATCGCCCTCGAGCACATCGAGCAAGAGTGTCTCGTAGGCCTCGGGCACGGCGTCGAAGACGTCGCCGTACTTGAAGCCGAGTGGGATGCGCACCATGCCCATCTGCGCGCCGGGCACCTTCACGTCGAAGTGGAGCGAGAAGCCGGCGTCGGGCTGCAACGTGATGAGCAGCACGTCGGCCGTCTCGCGATCTTCGCCCGCGCTGTCGAACAGGCTGGTCGGCGTCTTGCGCATACGCACCGCGATCTGGCTCAGCGTCTTGCCCATACGCTTGCCCGTCCGCAGGAAGAACGGCACGCCCGACCAGCGCCAGTTGTCGATGAACACCTTCATCGCGACGAAGGTCTCGGTCGCCGACTCATCGGGCACGCCCTCCTCGTCGCGATAGCCGGGCACCTTCTCGCCGCCGATCTCACCCGCGGTGTACTGGCCGTAGATCACGTTGGCGAGGTCGAGCTTGCGCAGCGAGCGCAGCACCTTGATCTTCTCGTAGCGGATCGCGTCCGCCTCGTAGGCCGACGGGATCTCCATCGCGATGAGCGTGAGCAGCTGCGTGATGTGGTTCTGGATCATGTCGCGCAGCGCGCCGGACTTGTCGTAGTAGCCCGCGCGAGTGCCCACACCGAGGTCCTCGGCGACGGTGATCTGCACGGCCTCGACGCGATCGCGGTTCCACACCGACTCGAAGATGGTGTTGGCGAAGCGCATCACCAGCAGGTTCTGGACGGTGTCCTTGCCGAGGTAGTGATCGATTCGATAGACCTGGCTCTCGTCGTACCACGCGTGCACGACCCGATTGAGCGCCGTGGCCGACCCGTGGTCCTGACCAAACGGCTTCTCGACCACGATGCGCGTCCAGCCCGGCGACTTGTTGAGCCCGGCGCCGCCGAGCCCGTCGATGGTCGAGACGAACGCCTGCGGCGGCAGCGCCAGGTAGAACGCGCGGTTGCCGGGCAGCTCACGATCGGCCTCGAGCTTCGTGATGCGCTCGGCGACGCGCTTGAAGTCCTGCGCCTCGGCCTTGCCGATGGTCTCGTAGTGCAGCTTCGGCAGCATGCGCTCGACCTCGCCCGGGTCGACCTTGGCGTCGGCCAGCGCCTTCGCCGCGACCGCGCGAAACGACTCGTCGGTCGAGAGTGGATCGGTCGCGACCGCGAGGATGTGCGTCTCGGGGTCGAGGCGCCCCTGCCCCACCAGGCGCGCGACCGCTGGCAGGAGCTTGCGGCGTGCGAGGTCTCCGGTCCCGCCGAAGATGATGAACAGGCTCGGATCTGGCAGTCGGGTCGAGGTCGCCATGCGCGGGACCATGCCACGGAACCCTGTCGCTGGCCACACGGCCCGGGCGCGCTCAAGGAGCCGGCGCGCACACCCCGGTCGTGTCGATCCACTCAGTGAGCAGCGCCGCGCCGCGCGTGTCGACGACCGTGCCGCCGCCCTTGGGCATACGCGTGCTCGGGTCCGCGTCATGCAAGATCGTCACGAGCCGCGAGGCCGCGCCGTTGCCGGGCACGATGCGGATGTCGTTGCACAGCTGCGTGCCGATGAGCGACGTCGTGAAGCGCAGGTCGGGATCGCGTCCGGCGCGATGGCAGTTGGCGCAGTTGGCGTGCAGGTAGGTGCGCGCGCGGGCCTCGAGCGGCGCGTCGCCGAACGGATCGACGAAGGCCGGCAGCGTGGCGGCGTCCGCGGGCGCGACGGTGAAGAGCCCGATGTGCGCGAACGTGTCGAGCTGGTTCGCGTCGCGATCGGTCTCGTCCCAGTGGCGCACGCGGTTGAGCTGGCGCGTCTCGAGGCCGAGCGTGCCACCGGCCTGCGCGGCGTGGCAGTTCATGCAGCCGCTGCGCGACGGATAGCTCCAGGTCTGCGCGTCGTAGGTCCGCAGCTCACCCCGCAGGTCGGCCTTGTCGGCGTCGCGCTGATCAGCACGCCACACGTACGAGTAGCCGGCCCAGCCGCCGTCGTCGTGGCGCACCATCAAGCGCGTCTCGACGAGCACGTCGCCGAGGCGGAACGCCTTCATCACCACGCTGCCGATCGGCAGGTCCCAGTCGGCCTCGGCGCTCGCGCCGATGGTGATGGTCGCGCCCTCGGGGAGCGCTATCCAGCGCGCCTTGAGCGCGCCGTCGGACCAGAACGGCGCGTTGACGTCGTAGCCGATCATGCCGGCCGCGGGCTGCGTCGGATCATCGGCATCGACGCAGCCGGTCGCGCTCAGCGTCGCCGGCACGCTGCTGTCGTCACCGTCCGTCGGGCGCGCGAACGCCACGCAGGTCGACGCGGCCGGCCGCTCGTCGAGCCCGCTCGGCGGCGCCGCGCTGGTCTCCGCGGGCGTCGTCTCGCTGGCCTCGTCGACCGTGTCGGCCTGCGCATCACGCGGCGCGCTCGCATCATCGGAGCACGCGACCAACAACAGCGAGAGGACGAACGAGCGCATGGCGCGCGAGACTACCAGAGCGCGGGCCTGGCGCGCAGCGCTCATCGCGCCGGCCTTCCCCGGCGTGCACGCGCGTGCTACGCGCCGGGGCATGAAACGCCTCGCGCTCCTGCCGTTCCTGTTCTTCGTGTCCTGCTCGGCGCTCGCGCCCATCGAGCAGTCGCTGTCGCAGTACACGCCGAAGCTCCACTTCCAGAAGCTCGAGCTGAAGCACATCGACTTCAGCACCATCGACGTCGACTTCCTGTTCACGCTCGAGAACCCGAACCCGCTCTCGGTCAAGCTCGACACCTTCGGCTACGCGCTCGGCCTCGAGGGCGTCGAGGTGGTGCGCGGCAACAACAACGACGGCCTGCAGCTGAAGAGCTACGGCGAGTCGCAGCTCGCCATCCCGGTTAGCCTCACGTTCGCGCGCATCTTCGAGCTCGTGAAGGCCGTCAAGGGCAAGGACGACCTCGGCTTCCTGGTCAACGGCGAACTCGGCTTCAACACGCCGCTCGGCGTCGCGCGCGTGCCCTTCAAAGAAGAGGGTCGCTTCCCGGTCGTGCACACGCCCGACATCTCGCTCGAGGGCATGCGCGTCGGCAAGGTCGACCTGCTGAAGCACAAGGCCTCGCTCGCCATCGACATCGGCCTCGCGAACCCCGACGGCGGCGCGGCGGTGTCGCTCGCGGGCTTCGACTACGGCGTCGATCTCGGCGGCACGCGCGTCGCCGCGGGCGTGCGCGACGACCTGCCGGCGGTGTCGGGCGGCGCCAAGCAGACGGTCGAGCTGCCCATCGACGTCGACCTGCTGAAGCTCGGCTCCTCGCTCGTGCAGTCCATCACCAAGAAGAAGGCGATCGACGTGAAGCTCGCCGGCGTCGTGCAGGTCGGCACGCCGTTCGGCAAGATCCCGCTCACCTTCGACGAGCTCTCGGCCCTAATCCCGAAATAGGCCCCGAAGTAGCCTTCGAAGTCGTAGACCCGTCTACCTTCGGCGCGCCCGCGAGCGCCGACTGCCACAGCGCGCGCCCGAGCTGGTCTCGCACCGCCTGGTCGCGCGCCGCGCTCGGCTCACGCCCGAGCGATCCCCACAACATCGGCGCCGCGATCGCATAACCCCACGACGCCGCCGCGCCGAGCACCAGCGTCGTCTCGATGACCGCGCGCGTCGGCGTGTCCCCGACGCGCGCCTCGACCGCGTCGGCCACGCGCTTGAAGCCCTGCTCTTGCCGGAAGAACGCGTCCGGTCCCTCGAGCCGCCCGCTCAAGAGCGCCCACAAGACGAGCCGCATCGGCGTGCGGTCGTTCAGCTCGTCGAGCACCGCGCCGACCATGCCGATCGGGTCGAGCTCGGGGGCGCTCGCGACGCGCTCGATCAGCTTCTCGCGGAAGCGCGCGATGCCGGTCCTGAGCACCTCCTGCACGAGCGCCTCGTAGGTCCCATAGTAATGAACGACCAGCGTGTGGCTGATGCCGGCGGCCTTGCCGATGTCGGTGATGCCGACCGCGTCTGGCCCGCGCTCGGCGATGAGCGCACGCGCGGTCTCGAGGATCAGCTCGCGCGCCGCCTCGGGCGATCGACGGATGCGCGGGGCTTTCACGGGCTCGGCTCGACGTGGGCTCACGGCGCCACGATCGCATCGCATCCGGCGCTTGACAACCGCCCTAGCCAGCCCTATTGACAGCTGTGTCAACAAGGAGCTGACGCCATGATCGCCGCCTACATCAATGAAGTGCCGCCCGCCTCCTCGACCCCCGAAGCGCACGACCCCGCCGAGGTCGCCGCCGTGCAGGCCGCCCTGTCGGGCCGCCTGTGGCCGCGCCTGAAGCTCGGCATCAACGCGCTCACCCGCGTCATGAAGGATCCCGACGACACCACCCAGGTGCTGGTGTTGTTCCTCTGCATCAACGCGCGCCACGTCCCGCAGTTCATGATGCGCTTCCTGTCCGAGCCCGACGGCCTGGCGCTCATGCGCGAGCAGCCCAGCATCGACACGCGCTCGGTCGACTTCGACGCGCTGCGCAAGCTGCCGCCCGACACGCTCGGCTACGCGTTCGCGCGCCACCTCGACGCCCGCAACCTCAGCCCCGACGTCTTCCACGCGCCGCCCGGCGTGCCGCCGGCGTTCGCGTACCTCGGCCAGCGCCTGCGCCAGTCGCACGACATCTGGCACGTGCTGACCGGCTACGACACGACCGTGCCCGACGAGCTCTCGCTGCTGGCGTTCAGCCACGGCCAGGCGCACATGCCCGGCCCGGCGGTGCTGGCGGTGCTCGGCGCGCTGCGCTGGTTCCCGAAGCACCGCGACATCTTCGCGCGCGTCGCGCGGGGCTTTCGTCGCGGCCGCGCGGCGCGCTCGATGATCACCGCGCGCTGGGAGGACCTGTGGGCGCTGCCGCTCGCCGAGGTGCGCGCGCGCTACGCCATCGCGGATTGATCATTTCCGAGTCGAGACGACAACTTCGCTGGCGGCCCCGAGCGCCAGGAGGTCCGTCCGATGAGATCGAGAGCACCGAACCGACGCCACCCCGTCGCGCTCTACGCGGGACTCTGGCTGGCGGCGCTCGCCGGCTGCGGTGACGGCGCCCCCTCCTCGCCGATCGCCGCCGAAGACTCCCGCACCTTACGCGAGGTCGCCCCCGACGCGCTCGACACGCGCGCGCCCGGCCCGCCCGGCGTCACCATCACCAGCCCCGAGGACGCGGCCGAGGTCGGCGCCGTGCTCACCATCGAGGGCACCGCGGCCGATGATCGCGGCGTCGC
>Ga0164241_10004428_pt1 | contig 13616 bp, 15 predicted proteins | sample OricomyardsoilBY_FD_108780 | JGI IMG/M metagenome (GOLD analysis project Ga0164241, IMG submission 108780) | Backyard soil microbial communities from Emeryville, California, USA - Original compost - Back yard soil (BY) | ecosystem: Environmental > Terrestrial > Soil > Unclassified | place: USA...
AGGAGACGGTGTTCACCAAGAACGCCACCGAGGCGATCAACCTCGTCGCGTACTCCTGGGGCCGCGCCAACGTGGGGGCGGGGGACGTCATCGTCCTCACCCACCTGGAGCACCACAGCAACATCGTCCCGTGGCAGATCCTCGCCCAGGCGACGGGGGCCGAGCTGGCCTACGTGACCCTGGACGACGAGGGGATGCTCGACCTCGACGTGCTCGACGCCCACCTGGCGACGGGCCGCGTGAAGCTGGTCGCCGCCGCGCACGTGTCCAACGTGCTGGGGACGATCACCCCGATCGCCGAGATCGTGAGCCGGGCGCACGCCGCCGGCGCGGTCGCGCTGGTCGACGGGTCGCAGGCCGTGCCCCAGATCGCGGTGGCCCTGCCGGAGATCGACGCGGACTTCTACGTCTGGACGGCCCACAAGGTCTACGGCCCCACGGGGCTGGGCATCCTGCACGGCCGTCGCGAGCTGCTCGAGGCGATGCCGCCCTTCCTGTCGGGTGGGGACATGATCTCCACCGTCGACTTCGACGTGTCCCGCTACAACGAGCTGCCCTGGAAGTTCGAGGCCGGCACGTCCCCGATCGCCGAGGCGGCGGGCATGGGCGCGGCCGTGAAGTTCGTGCGGGGGCTGGGGATGGACGCGATCCGCGCCCACGAGCGCGACCTCACCGCCTACGCGCTGGAGCGCCTGGCCGAGGTCCCCGGGCTCACGGTCTACGGCCCGCCGGACGCGGACCGCCGCGGCGCGCTGGTCTCCTGGACCATGGACTGCGCCCATCCGCACGACGTGGCCGAGATCGTCGCCCGCACCGGCGTGTGCGTGCGCGCCGGCCACCATTGCGCACAGCCGCTGATGAAGGTGCTCGGCGTCGGGGCCACGACCCGCGCGTCGTTCGCCGTCCACAACTCCCGCTCCGACGTCGACGCGTTGATCGCCGGGCTCCACGACGTGCGGAAGGTGTTCGCGTAGCCATGGACGACCTGTACCGCGAGGAGATCCTCGCCCACTACAAGCGGCCCCACCACTGGGGCGAGCTCGACGCGCCCGACCTGGAGTTCGAGGACACCAACCCGCTGTGCGGGGACGAGCTGAAGGTCCAGCTCAAGGTCGACGACGACGGCATCGTCCAGGACGTGCGCTTCTCGGGGCACGGCTGCGCGATCAGCCAGGCGTCCGCCTCGATGGCCTCCGACGAGGTCATCGGCATGAAGGTCGACGACCTCGTGCGGCTCGACCGCGACTTCGTGCTGGAGCTGCTGGGGATCGACATCTCCGCCACCCGCATGAAGTGCGCGCTGCTCTCCCTGAAGGTCCTGAAGTCCGCCGGCCTCGGCGGCGCCGTCGACTGGGAGCCGACCACGCCGCCCTCGCAGGCCGAGGTCGGCTAGGACCGTCCCGAACCTCCGTACCCGATGCTCGCTGAGTGAGCACGATGTGCGGAGGTTCGTAGGGATCTCCTACTTGGACGAGCCGTGCTGGGTGCCGCGCGTCTCGCCCTGCATCGGGCTGGGCCGAATCGGCTGAGGGCCCGAGGGGGGCGCGGTGCTCGTGGGCTTCTTGGCCATGTGACCGATCTTACGCCTGTTCCGCGACGGACGATCCATGCGCCCACGCTGACGACGAGGAAGACCACCCCGAACCGGAACACGTTGAACAGCACCTTGAGCTGCTCGACGTTCTCGTCGTAGCTCGCGCTGCGGTGGAGGGCGAGGTCGCGATGGATCTGGGGGAGCGGAACGAGATCCGGCTCGACGTACTCGGTGATGATGTCGGTGGCACTCGCGCTGAACTCCCAGTCCCGGCGTGGCCAGAGCACGAGGAGCACGCAGAGGCCGACGGCGCCGAACGCGGCCACCGCGATCCACGCCCACCCGTTCAGGGCATGAGCGACGACGACGCGACCGCCGAAGAACGAGGTGGCGATCGCCGACGTCGCGATCAGGACGCTCGCGCGTGACCGCAGCTCGCCTACCACGCGTTCTTGGGCGTCGAGTGCCCGTCCCGCCTCGTCGAAGGCCAGCTCGTAGGCTCCGGCGCGGGCGTCGACCTCTGGATACGTCCTCATGTCGAGGAGTCTTTCCCGTCCGCCGGATGGTGTGACGAAAGTGTGCCGTGAAGGCTCAGGACAGCCGCACGACGAGCGTCGCCGTGCCGGCGTTGCCGGCCACGTCCTTGGCCGTCACCGTGACGGTCGCGGTGAGGGGCTTGCCGCGAGACGCCGCTCGGGACGCGGCGCTGCGCAGCGCGGCGTTGGCCGCCAGGCGGAAGGAGCCCCGCGTGCCCGCCGCGAGCCTCTTGGCCTTGGCCGAGGACTTCGCCGGTCGGTGCAGTGTCGAGCCGACGATCCGCACCGCCGCGCTCACCGTGCACGCCTCCGCGGGGCAGCCGGCCGCGAGCAGGACCGCGCGCTCGCGGCTGACGCGCTGCCTGGCCTTGCCGCCCACGGTCACCCGCGGCGGGGTCATGTCCAGGGGCAGGCCCGAGCCCGGTGCCTGACCGGGCGGCGTGGTCGCCTCGGCGCAGCCGGGCGCGATCAGCGTGCGAGCCTCCGGCAGACGCGGCTGGTAGCGCCCGCGGTACTGGGCGGCCGGCCGCTCGGTGTCGGCGATCCACTCGCCCCACTGCGTCTCGTTCGCCCCGCGGCCCTTCTCGCGCGGCTTGGCCTCGTCGACGAACCACTGGAGCTGCAGCGCCGGGTTCGTCGCGTAGCCCTCGTACTTCCCGGTGTCCCAGATGCTCGAGCGCATCTGGAAGTACCCGACGGAGTCGGCGTCGCCGCCCGGCAGGTTCTTCAGGCCGGACTCGACGAGCGCGGCCATCACCGGCAGCTCGCCCGGCATCCCGGCGCGGGCGGACCCGCCGGCCATCCACGTGGCGATGGCCTCGGGCGCCGCGTCGTCGCCCGGGTAGGCGGCGGAGACGTCCACGCAGGCGGCACCGGCCGAGCTGGCCCCACCCGCGGCGAGCAGGGCGGCGCTGGTGAGCAGGCCGACGACGATCTTCCTCATCACCCGAATGAGTATGGCGAAGGGGTCGACGGGGCCCGCCCGATACAATCCCTTCTTGCGCACTCGGATTTTCTTGCGCTCCCCTCGCCATGACCCCTCTCGTCGACATCTGCCTGCTCTCGGAGCTGCCCCCGGGCGAGCGCCGCGTGATCGAGCACGACGACCTCGACATCGCGGTGTTCAACATCGGCGGCGACCTGTTCGCCATCGAGGATCGCTGCTCGCACGACGACGGACCGCTGGCCGACGGTCCGCTCGATCCGGCGACCTGCACGGTCGAGTGCCCCCGCCACGGCTCCCGGTTCGACCTGCGCACCGGCAAACCCCTCACGCTTCCCGCCTACGTCCCGGTGGAGACCTTCCCGGTCCTCGTCGAGGACAACACGATCAAGTTGGAGATCGACTGACATGAGCACCCCCGAGACCCTCGCCGAGCAGGAATCGCTCCAGGACATCAACGCGGACTACACGGCCAAGTACGGCTTCCACGACGCCGAAGAGGGCTACCTCTACAAGGCGCCCAAGGGCATCAACGCGGAGGTCGTGCGCACGATCTCCGAGATGAAGGACGAGCCCCAGTGGATGCGCGACTTCCGCCTCAAGGCCCTCCAGTACTTCCTGGACCGCCCGCAGCCCACGTGGGGCAGCCCGATGCTGGCGGAGGTCGACTACGACGACATCCACTACTTCGTCCGCGCGTCCGAGAAGGCCGAGCGCTCCTGGGACGACGTGCCCGACGACGTCAAGAAGACGTTCGACCGCCTGGGCATCCCCGAGGCCGAGCGGAAGTTCCTCTCCGGCGTCGGCGCCCAGTACGAGTCCGAGGTGGTCTACCACCAGATCAACGAGGAGCTCGAGAAGCAGGGCGTGATCTTCACGGACATGGACACCGCGCTCCGTGAGCACGAGGACCTCGTGCGCGAGTACTTCGCCACGGTCATCCCGCCGAACGACAACAAGCTGGCCGCGCTCAACAGCGCCGTGTGGTCCGGCGGGTCGTTCGTCTACGTGCCCCCGGGCGTGCACGTCGAGATGCCGCTGCAGGCCTACTTCCGCATCAACACGGAGAACATGGGCCAGTTCGAGCGGACGATCATCCTCGCCGACGAGGGCAGCTACGTGCACTACGTCGAGGGCTGCACCGCCCCGACGTACAGCGGCGACTCCCTGCACTCCGCGGTGGTCGAGCTGATCGCCAAGCCCGGCGCGCGCATCCGCTACACGACCGTCCAGAACTGGTCGCAGAACGTCTACAACCTCGTCACCAAGCGGGCCGTCGCCGAGCGCGACGCGACCGTGGAGTGGGTCGACTGCAACCTCGGCTCGAAGCTGACGATGAAGTACCCGGCCGTCTACCTGATGGGTGAGCGCGCGCACGGCGAGGTGCTGTCGATCGCCTTCGCCGGCAAGGGCCAGCACCAGGACGCGGGCGCCAAGATCGTGCACGCGGCGCCGAACACGACGTCGAACATCTTCGCCAAGTCGATCTCCAAGGACGGCGGGCGCAGCTCCTACCGCGGCCTGCTCGAGGTCGCCAAGGGCGCGCACGGCAGCAAGTCCAAGGTCGTGTGCGACGCGCTGCTCCTCGACGCCGAGAGCCGCTCCGACACCTACCCGACCATCCGGATCGGCGAGGACGACGTGGACGTCGGGCACGAGGCCACGGTCTCCAAGGTCGGCGAGGAGCAGCTCTTCTACCTCATGTCCCACGGGATCGACGAGGAGGAGGCGAGCAAGCTGATCGTCAACGGCTTCATCGAGCCGATCGTCAAGGAGCTCCCGATGGAGTACGCGATCGAGATGAACCGCCTGATCGAGCTGCAGATGGAAGGGAGCATCGGTTGATGACCGTCCTGGAGGCCGCCGAGCCCACGTTCCTGGCCGAGCGCCGCGCCCGGGGGGCCCAGGCGGCCGGCACGCTGCCGCTGCCGCACTTCCGCGGGACGCCCGGCTGGGAGTTCACGCCGATCGACGACATCGACCTCGACGCGTTCGTGGCCGCCCCGGGCGGCGACGTCGCGGCGGTGGCCGAGCCGCTGTTCGCCTTCGACGGTGCCACGACCGTGGACGACACGGCCGAGGCGACCTCGGAGGGGCCCATCGTCCTGCCGCTGGCCGTCGCCGCCGAGCGCTACCCCGAGCTGGTCGAGAAGCACCTCGGCACGGTCGTCCACGAGTCGATCATCACCGCGCGCAACGACGCGCTGTGGTCGGAGGGCGCGTTCGTCTACGTCCCGCGCGGCGTGACGGTCGAGGCCCCGGTCCTGCTCACCAGCGTGCACGAGGAAGCGGGCAGCGCTCTCTACCACCGCACGCTCGTCGTCCTCGAGGAGGGCGCCGAGGCGGAGGTGTGGGACCAGACGCTGTCGGCCGACGCCAAGGGCAAGGGCCTGATCAACGGGGTCGTCGAGCTCGTCGTCGGCGCCAACGCGCGCCTGCGCTACGTCGGCGCCCAGGACGTCTCGGAGAAGACGTGGGTCTTCGGGGCCCAGCGGGCCACGGTGGCGCGCGACGGCAACCTGGACTGGATCGTCCTGGGCTTCGGCTCCAAGAACGGCAAGGTCTTCCTGGAGACGGAGCTCGCGGGCCCGGGCGCGCACGCCAAGGTCACCGGCGCGTACGCGACGGAGGGCCGCCAGCACCTGGACTTCGACACGCTGCAGACGCACGCGGCGCCGAACTGCGTCTCGGACCTCGCGTTCCGCGGCATCATCACCGGCCGCTCCAGCGCGGTGTGGCGCGGGATGATCAAGGTCGAGGAGGGCGCCCAGCAGACGGACGGCTTCCAGGAGTGCCGCAACCTGCTGATCGGCAAGAAGGCCCACGCCGACGCGATCCCCGGCCTGGAGATCCTCGCCGACGACGTGCGCTGCACGCACGCGGCGGCGATCGCCCAGGTCGACCCGGACCAGATCTTCTACCTGCGGGCGCGCGGGCTGAGCGAGACGTCGGCCCACCGACTGGTCATCGAGGGCTTCCTGCAGGCCCTCGTCGAGCGCTTCGCCGACGGCCCGCTCCACGACGCGGTCGCCAGCGCCCTGGAGCGCCGCCTGGAGCGCGTGCTGGGCTAGAACTCACCCTCAAGTTGAGGGTGAGAGTTTTTGGAGGTCATACCGCGATCCCGCTCCACGAGCGGGATCGCTGTCGTTCCGGCCTAGGCGGTGGCGGCCGGCGCGATGGCGTCCAGTGCGGCCTTGATGTCATCGACGGTCTGGTAGCGCAGGCCGAGGGCGTGGACGCTGGCGGAGCGGACGATGCCCTCCTCGTCGACGATGAACACGGCGCGCCGCATGCCGATCACCGGGGCGACCACGCCGTAGGCCTTGCCCACCGCCTTGTCGACGTCGGCCAGCAGCGGCACGTTGAGCTGGTGGTTGAGCGTGAACGCCTCGTGGCTCTCCACGTCCTGCGGGGAGATGCCGACCACGACGGCGTCGAGGGCCGCCATGTCGTCGGGCCGGGCCGCGTACGAGCAGAACTGCTTGGTGCACACGGCGGTCTCGTCACCGGGGTAGAAGAGGAGCACCACCCGCCGCCCGCGCTGCTCGGAGAGCCGGAACCGCCCGTCGGTGCCGGGGAGGTCGAAGTCGGGCGCGGGGCGCCCCAGGAGCTGATGGTCGGCCATGGCTGCAAGGCTACCCGGCGTGAACCCCTGGATCGAGCAGCACGCAGACGCCATCGCCGCCCGCGCCGAGCGGGAGCTGGAGGCGCTCGTCGCCGTCTCCTCGCCCTCCGGCGACGCGGCCGCCGCCGAGGAGGCGGTGTCGATCGCGGTCGCGTTCGCGCCCGCCGACGCCGTGGTCGAGCGGATCCCCTGCTCCACCGCGGGCTGTGCGCCCGACCTGCTGCTGCGGGTGACCGGCACCGGGACCCGCCGGCTCCTGCTCCTCGGCCACCTCGACACGGTGATCGACCACGCCGACCACCGCCCGGTGACCAGCGACGCGGATCCCGAGCGGCTGACCGGCTCGGGGACCGTCGACATGAAGGGCGGGGACGTGCTGGCGCTCGGCGTGCTGCGCGCGCTGGCCGCCGACCGGACGGCCGACCTGGCCGAGGTCGCGCTGCTGCTGGTCAACGACGAGGAGTGGCGCAGCGTGCCGTTCGCCCACATCGAGCGCTTCGCCGGCTGGGACGCCTGCCTGTGCTTCGAGGCGGGCGAGCGCACCGAGGCGGGGGACGATGCGGTGGTCGTCCGGCGCAAGGCCGCGGGCTCGATCGTCGTCGACGCCCACGGGCGGGCCGCCCACTCCGGCGCGGCCCCCGACGACGGGCGCAACGCCCTGCTGGCCCTGGCCCGGGTCGCCCAGCTCGTCGCCGCCGCCCACGATCCGTCCGGCCCGGAGCGCCTGACCGCGGTGCCCACCGTCGTGCGGGCCGGCGAGGCCCTCAACGTGGTGCCGGGGAGCGGGCAGCTCACCGCGGACCTGCGCGCCGATCGCCTGGAGGCCATCGAGGCCGTCCGCGCGGCGCTCCCGGCCGAGCTGGACGAGGTGCGCCTGGACGCCCGCATGGGCCGTCGCTGGCCCGGGATGGACGCGCGCGAGGCCACGGCGCCCCTGCTGGCCGCCGCGAGCGCCGGGCTGGGCCGGCCGATCGTCGCCGCCCAGCGGGGCGGCGCCTCGGACGCCAGCCACTTCGCGGCGACCATCGCCGTGACGGTCGACGGGCTCGGGCCGGTGGGCGGGGGCTCGCACGCGGCGCACGAGTACGTCGAGCGCGCGTCGCTGCGCCCGCGGGCCGAGGTCGCGCTCGCGCTGGCCGACGCGGTGCTGCGCGGCGAAGCCTGAGGGTCACCGTTCGCCGCCAGGAGCGGAGGAAGGTGACCGCCGGCGGCTTATGTCGCCTGCACGGCGAATTGCGGCGCGCCACGAATCGGGCGAGATCCCGCTCGGGGAGAGGGATCCCGGCATGACCTCCCGAAGGACGGGGGGACCGGTCGGGCCGGTGCGCTACCGTTCCGCCTGTCTGTTCGATCAATGACGCCGAGTTCCCATCACACGGATGATGGGGAACGGGGGACCCACTGGGTCGGTCTACCAACCGATCCCGGGGCGAATCGCCGCAAAGGTGCGGCGTAGCGCGACTCTTTCCGCGCGAGCCCGACAGCTAACCCCGTAGGCGCGCGAAAGAGAAGGGAACACCCGTCGTGCCTACCACTGTTCGCCGTACCAGCGCCGCATTGTTCGCGGCCGCGCTCCTCGCCTTCGCGGCCACCGCCGCGTCCGCCGCGCTCGTCACCACCGCCGCCCAGGCCGCCGCCCTCGGCGACCGCACGCTGCGCACCGGTGCCAAGGGCGCCGACGTCAAGGCGCTCCAGCGCCTCCTCAACGCGGTCGGCATCAAGACCGCGACCGACGGCGAGTTCGGCTCCGGCACCAAGGCCGCCGTCATCCGCTTCCAGCGCTGGAGCAAGCTCGAGCCCAGCGGCAGCGTCGGTCCCCACACCGTGGAGGCCCTCAACGCGGCCTCCGCCGCGGGCAAGACCGTCAGCACCAAGACGAGCGCCGGCGGCGCCAGCACGGACCTGACGACCGAGGCGGAGCCGGACTCGGCCGACGCCCCCGTCACGAAGGCCCGGCTGGCCAGCGACGGCACCGCCGTCGCCCCGGCCAACGCGCCGGACGACGTCAAGGAGATCATCGACGCCGGCAACAAGATCGCCAAGAAGCCATACGTCTACGGCGGCGGGCACGGGAGCTGGAACGACTCGGGCTACGACTGCTCGGGCTCCGTCTCCTACGCGCTGCACGGCGCCGGCCTGCTGAAGGAGTCCATGGCCTCCGGCGACTTCATGTCCTGGGGCAAGTCCGGCAAGGGCAAGTGGGTCACGATCTACGCCAACGGCGGCCACATGTACATGTACGTGGCCGGGCTGCGCTTCGACACCTCGGGCGCCAACCCGAGCCGTTGGCAGAAGGCCAGCCGCTCGAACAGCGGCTTCACCGTCCGGCACATCGCCGGGCTCTAGCCCCGCGCGGGACGACGGTCACGGGCAGGAGCGCGCCGGCGACGGCGTGCCCCTCGTCCGCGGCCGCGGACCGGGCCGCAGGGCCCGGGGCGCGGCGAGGCAGGCCAGCCCGACGAGGATCGCCGCCAGGCCCAGCGCCGCGGTGAGGCTGGTCGCGTCGGCGAGGATCCCCAGCACGGGCGGGCCGGCGAGCAGCCCGAGGTAGCCGGTGGTCGTCACGGCGGCCATCGCCGGGCCGGGCGGGACGCCGGGGACGCGCCCGCTGGCGCTGAACGCGATCGGCACGGCGTTGGCCACGCCGAGCCCGACCACGGCCAGCGCGACCACCGCGCCCAACGGGGCGGAGACGAGCAGCGCGACGGCCAGCGCGGCCGCCGCGGCGCCGGTGCCGCCGGCGAACAGGCGCACGGGCCCGAGGACGCGGTTGAGCCGGTCGCCGGTCAGCCGGCCGGTCGCCATCCCGGCCGAGAACGCCGCGAAGCCCGCCACGGCCAGACTGCCCCCCGCTCCGCGGTCGTCGCGCAGGAACAGGGTGGACCAGTCCAGGATGGCGCCCTCGGCGACCATCACCGCCCCGGCCAGCAGCCCCAGGACGACCACGGGGCGCGAGGGCAGCGTCAACCGGTGTTCGGAGGCGGCGGCCGTCTCGGTGACGGTGGTGGCGTCGCCCAGCCGCGGTCCGCAGAGGAGCGCGCCGCCCAGGAGCAGCACGGCGACCACGCAGAGCTGCAGCCGGGGGTCCAGCCCCGCGACCGCGCCGACGGCGGCCAGCCCGGCCCCGGTGAGTCCGCCGAGGCTGTAGCCGGCGTGCAGCGACGACATGATCGGCCGCCCCAGCTCGCGTTCCAGCGCGGCGCCGTGCGCGTTCATGCTCACGTCGAGCAGGCCGTTGACCGCCCCGAGTGCGAGGAGGGCCAAGCCCAGCGTCACCGGCGAGGGGGCGAGCAGGGGGATCGTCAGGAGCAGCGGCTCCACGTACGCCGCGAAGCGGGTCAGCCCGGCGCTGGAGCGGCGATCCAGGAGCTGCCCGGCGATCGGCATCGCGACGACCGCGCCGAGGGCCAACGCCAGGAGGCACAGGCCGACGACGGTCTTGGAGATCGCGAGCTCGTCGCGCACGAACGGGATGTGCGCGACCCAGCTGCCGATAACCGCGCCGTTGACGAAGAAGATCCCGGCCGTGGCCAGGTGGGGGGAGAGCCGGCGGCTCATGGGCGCCGCACCGCGATCCCCGCCGCCGTGTAGGCCGTGGTGGCCTCCTCCGGGGCGTCGGTGACGAGGTGCCCGAGCGCGGTGATCGGCGCGACCGCCCACGCGGCGGCGGTGCCGAGCTTGTCGGCGGTGGCGAGGGCGATGACCGTTCGCGCCCCGGCCACCATGGTGCGCTTCACCTCGGCCTGCTGGCGGTCGGTGGCGGTCACGCCCAGCTCGGGGTCGACGCTGCACACGCCGAGCACGCAGACGCCGGATCGCGCGCTGCGCAGCATGTCGAGCGTGTCGAGCCCGTAGGTCACGAGCGACTCCTTGTCGAGCGGTCCGCCGAGCTGCACGACCTCCGCCCGGGGGTGGGGGGCGAGGGCCACGGCGATCGGCGGGCTGTTGGTGAGGACGGTGCCCGCGAACGAGGGCGGCAGGCGGCGGGCCAGCTCGAGCGTCGTGGTCCCGCCGTCGAGGACGAGCAGGTCGGCGTCCGCGACGAGGGGCAGCGCGGCGACGGCGAGGGCGGCCTTGGCGTCGGCGTCGACGTCGAGCCGCTCGGCGAAGCTCGTGGCCGTGACCAGGGGCATCGCCCCGCCGTGGACCTGGCGGAGCAGGCCCCGGCCGGCGAGCTCCCGCAGGTCGCGGCGCAGCGTGTCGTCGGAGACCCCGAGCTCGGCGACGAGCGCGGAGGACACGACGGTGCCGTCGCGGGCGAGGCGGGCGAGGATGGTCTCGTGGCGTTCGGCGGGCAGCACGCTGCGGAGTATAGCGGGTATCTGCGGTTTTCTGCGGGTTTTCCTCCGAGGCGGGCGTGACCGGGGTCCCGGGCCGAGGCGCCGGACGGCGGCGATACCCTGGGCCCATGCCGCTTCCCGTCGACGTCCGCGTCCCCGTCAGCCCCGACGACGAGCTGCTCGGCGCGCAGCTCGCCACCGTCCTGGCGGAGCGGACCGACGCCCAGCGGGTGGGGGAGACGGCGCTGGAGATCGCCAACGGCTTCTCCGCGCTGAGCGGCATCGGCTGCGGCGTCTCGTTCTTCGGCTCGGCCCGCGTCGCCGAGGACCACCCGGACTACGCGCTGGCCCGCGAGACGGCCCGGCAGGTCGGTCGTGCCGGCTACGCCGTGATCACCGGCGGTGGGCCCGGCCTCATGGAGGCGGCCAACCGCGGAGCCCAGGAGGCCCCCACGGTGTCGGTGGGCCTGGGCATCGTCCTGCCCCACGAGCAGGCCAACAACCCCTTTCTGGACGTGGACCTCACGTTCGACCACTTCTTCGCCCGCAAGGTGATGTTCGTGCGCTACGCGACCGCGTTCGTCGTGCTCCCCGGCGGGCTGGGGACGCTGGACGAGCTGATGGAGGCGCTGGTGCTCATCCAGACCGGCACCGTCCGGCACTTCCCCGTCGTGCTCGTCGGCACCCGCTTCTGGGCGGGGCTCGTCGACTGGATGCGGGACACCTTGGCCGAGCGGGGGATGATCGCCCCGGGCGACCTGGACCTGCTCACCGTGACCGACGACCCGGCCGAGGTCGTGCGGCTGGTGCGCGCGGGGGAGCTGCGGCAGGGCTGGCCGCAGGGCCCGGCGCGGCTGGCGGCGGCCGCCTCCGCTACGTGAACCCCACCTCGGTCCCGCTCAGCGGGCCCGACGTGGGGCTCGACGAGGCCTGAGCGTCAGCCGCGGGCGAGCTCGGCGCGCGGCGCGAGCTCGTCGGGGAGCAGCGCCGCGTCGATGACGCGGCCCAGGTCCTTCGGGGAGAACGGCTGGACCAGGACGTGGTCGGCGCCGTGGTCCTCGGGCAGGACGATGCTGGCGACGGTGACGGCCACGCGGATGGCGTGGTCGTGGATCGTGCGGACGTGCGCGAGGGCGTCGCGGCCCAGCGCGCTGAGGGGCTCGAAGAGCAGGAGGTCGACGACCGAGGGGGCGTCGGGACCGAGGCCGTCGTGGGGCAGCCACAGCACCGGTGCGTCACCGCGACGCGTCACGAGGCGGGCGAGGAGCTCGCGCGTCTCGGGCACGGGTTCGGCGATGACGACGTTCAACATTGGCCTACGCAGCTTTCCGGCCAGCGGAACTCGACGTGCTTGATTAGGGTATGAACTACGTATGAGCGCGCACCGCATCCTCGTCGTCGACGACGACCCCGAAGTCCGCAGCCTCGTTCGCACGCTTCTGGAGCGGGCGGGCGCCACGGTGCGGGAGGCCGGCGACGGCCGCGAGGCGCTGCGGATCTTCTTCGACGCGCGCCCCGACCTCGTCATCCTCGACGTCGAGATGCCGGAGCTCGACGGGTGGGAGACGCTGGAGCGGCTGCGCGACCTGAGCGAGGTCCCGGTGCTCATGCTGACCGCGCGCGACGCCGAGATGGAGAAGGTGCGCGGCCTGCGCGCCGGCGCCGACGACTACGTCACCAAGCCCTTCGGCCGCCAGGAGTTCCTGGCCCGCGTCAACGCGCTCCTGCGCCGGTCCAGCGGCGCCAAGCCGGTGGAGCGCGAGACGTACCAGGACGGGCTCATCACGATCGACGTCGCGGACGCCCGCGTGACCGTCAACGCCGCGGAGGTCCAGCTCACCCCGCTGGAGTTCCGCCTGCTCGTCGCGTTCGTGCGCAACCCGGACCAGGTGCTGAGCCGCGACCAGCTGCTCGATCTCGTGTGGGGCGACGCGTCGGGCGTGGCCGCCGACCAGGTGAAGCTGTACGTCGGCTACCTGCGCCGCAAGCTGGAGCCGGCGCTCGACGGGATCGAGATGCCGATCTCCACGGTGCGCGGGTTCGGCTACCGCTACACGTCGACGCCCGCGGCCTGAGCGCGGCCGGGCGGAGGCCGGGCGGAGCGACCCCGGCGTCAGTCGCCGGACGGGTCGCCGAGGAACTCGATCACGCGCCCGCGCAGGTCCCGCGGGCTGAACGGCTTCTTGACGTGCGCGTCGGCGCCGGCCACGCGGGCGGCCTCGATGTCCGAGGACTGCACGGCGGCGGTGAGGATGACGATCGGGATGGTGGCGGTGGCCTCGTCGGCCCGCAGTGCGGCGGTCAGCTCCAGGCCGTTCATGTGGGGCATCGACAGGTCGAGCACCGCCATCGCCGGCGGACGCTCGCGGGCCAGCTCCAGCGCGGCCCGGCCGTCGGGCGCGCTCATGATCTCGAAGCCCGCCCGCTCCAGCGCGAGCCGGATCAGCGTGAGGATGTCGGGATCGTCATCCGCGGCGAGGATGAGGGGGCGGGAGCTCATGTGGAGCCATTCTGGCGCACCGGCAGCCGATCGTCTTCGTCCGAAGGGGATGAGGTGGTCGGGTACGGGACGGTGAACGTCACCGTGGTGCCCGCTCCCTCCTCGCTGGTGATCCACACCACGCCGTGGTGGGCGTCGACGATCGTCTTGACGATCGACAGGCCCAGGCCGACGCCCGGCACCGCCCGGCGCGACTCC
>Ga0164241_10004429_pt1 | contig 13615 bp, 14 predicted proteins | sample OricomyardsoilBY_FD_108780 | JGI IMG/M metagenome (GOLD analysis project Ga0164241, IMG submission 108780) | Backyard soil microbial communities from Emeryville, California, USA - Original compost - Back yard soil (BY) | ecosystem: Environmental > Terrestrial > Soil > Unclassified | place: USA...
CCAGAGAACCAGAGAACCAGAGAACCAGAGAACCAGAGAACCAGAGAACCAGAGAACCAGAGAACCAGAGAACCAGAGAACCAGAGAACCAGAGAACCAGAGAACCAGAGAACCAGAGAACCTATGGTATCTGCGTACTGAGCACCGGAAAGATCGTGAGTCCGCTGATTTGCAACCGCGTCCCGGAAGCGGGGACGGTTGCGGGCACGCCGACCAGATAGCCCGTTCCACTACTCACGGGCGCCGGCTGCACTGGATTGATGACCGTATTCATGCGCACCTGCCAGGCAACACCGTCGAGAGATTCAGCGAGCGGGTTGAGGCCGAGAGGAATGCCGTCTATTACGATCTTCTGCGCCGGCGGCGATACCTGAACCGCGCCCCTCTCGAGCGCGCCCGTGCCCGAGGAAAAGCGCGCGTCTACCGGATCGAGGACCATGTTCGCGACGAACGGGGTTGGCGGGCCCCCCGCGAGCTTTTGCACCCGTCCGCGCAGCTGAACCTCGAAAGTGGCGCCGGCTGGGTACACCCCGAAGTCGATGACGAGCACGTTGTGCGGAGGTCCCACCGTTGAAGCGAGCGACTCGGTCACCGAGAAGGCGAACGTCAGATTGAAGATCGCACTCAACTGATGATCCAGACCAATAATATCGTCGCTCCAGTTCTCGAAAGGAGCGGGCGACCACGGCTGCTGCGAGCTGTCTTGGCCAAAGCTTTTGCCTAGAAAGCAATGTTGAATGAAGAGGTCTAGATCCGAATCTGTGCACAATACGCTGATGATGCCGCCGACCGCGCTGGCCAGGGCGGCGTAGGCATTCAGTGTCCGAACGCTGGCTGTGATAACGCCAGCGTTCAGGAGAGCATGCAAAAGGCCCACACTCAACGCTGCACCACCAGCGACAGTGAGAGCGGTGCCGAACGCGGAGTCGAAGTCGCCTTTCTTGTACGCGTCAGTCGTGTCCTTGATGCCCGTGGCGAGTCCCATGACATTGGCGAGTAGGCTGATCGAGGCTACGCCGCGTCCGGTCGACTTGAAAAGGCTCGCCAGCTGCTGTGGAAAGGACGCCGCGGTACTGACCATGCCGCCAAGTAGCTTGGCGGTGTTGAACAAATCGTCGCCGAGGACTCGAGCCGCCTGCTTGTTGCGCAACGCCTCGACGGCGGCGCTGATGCAGATCACCAGATTTATCGCCGCGATGCCCTTTTGGAAACTGGGTAGTAGGAAGGGAAACTTGGTCGAGGATTGGGACTTCGACAACAGTTGGAAACGCCCGTCATCGAGCTTCAAGACGATTTGCTGCAGTTGGTCGTCCAGTGTCACGTCGATGACTTTGCCGGCGTCGCGCCACGCAAAGCTTGGTTTGCTAGTGGTTCTGGTAATGGTCATCAAGCCCTGACCAAAAACCGTGTTGTAGGTCGTGACCATACGCGAAAGGACGAATGCCGAGTTCACGTCGACCGCGCGCGTCCCAGTACGCGGCTCCAGCGCGGCCATTATGTTGGCAATCGCCGACCAAGTCTTGGTAACGACAGACCAAGTCTTCTTGCCAGTATCCTGTACCTTGGCCAGCGAGCCCGGCACGTTGTCAGGGCGTCCGATGAGCTCGCGCGTGAAGTAGAAGCCCTGCGAGATCTTGGTGCGAATATGACACGTGCCGCGATAGCAATCGGCGATGCGCGAGAGCACGGCGCCATCGCAGAGTACCAGTTGCGCAATGTCGGGCACCCAATCCGCGGACGTGCCGTCGGCACCATAGGTCTGGCGAGCGAACGTCATCAGCGGTCCGTCGAACCACAAGATGCACTCAGTCGCGGCGAGATCGCGTTCGAGGTCGGCCGCCGCCACTTCATCCCGATCGACCTTCAGGAAATCGTCTGGCTGCTGCTCGAAGTCAGATGATGGCTGCTTGCCTACCTCCGCGAATATCGACTGCAATATTTCCGCGATGACGCGCTGCTTCAGCCTGTCTATCGTGTCCTGCTTTTCGTCGGCGGACTGCTCGTCGAACGTGGTGCACAAGGCCATGTAGATGCGCCGTAGCTTGTCGTAGTCGATCGCGAGTTGCTCGGCGATGGTCAGCGGATCGGTGACGGCGATGGTTGCAGGCGCGTTCTTCAGACCGTCCAAAGTCCGAATCGTCAACTCCGGTCGCGGATTGGCTGCCAGGTCGAGGATGAAGCTGCCGTCCAGGATGTGCCGCGAAACGTAGAAAAAATAGCGGAATGGGACGGTCCCTACCGCCTCGGGGATGCGCGTTTCGGTCTCGGGCTGGCCGAGCGGTAACTCCGCCGCTTCGGTGAACACACCGCCTGAGAAATTGCCCTTGAGCGCGTCGGCCGCCGTCACTTCTTGAATCTCACCGCTCGAAAGCAGTCGGCAAGCCTTGAGCAGCTGAAATGGCGCCGCGCCAACCGCCATGAAGACATAGACGATTTTCCCTGTGGGCGGTTTGCGCACCGGGTCGACCACGGGAACCCAAGTCGTCGGATCGGGTGACGGCGATTGTTTGGGATCACTGCGGAAGCGGAAGCGATGGGTTTCCACGAAGTTGACTGCCACGCTGATAACGGTGTCTGCCATGGCTGCGGTATCCAGAACCTTAGCTGTAGTCGCTCAGGTAAGAGTCGGGGTCGAAGTCGTCGGCTTCGCTAGTGACGTCCAGTACGTCTTCGGTCGGCGTCAGCGAAAGCGTGGGAGCTCCCGCGCCGGTCAGCGCCGAAAAGGGCAGCTCCGAAAATAGAATCAGCTCGGGGCGCTCGGCGTTTTGCATGAATAGCGAGAATAGGCCGATATCCGGCAGTTTCTCGAAGCGAATGCGAAATAGGCCGATCTCGACGTCGTCGGGCTCGGCGTCGTCGGTCGTTCGCGTCTGCTCGAAACCGCCATCGGTAGTCAGGCGCAGCGTCGAGACCACGCCGCCCAGAGCGCGCACGTGAACATCGAATTGGTTGGGGCGCTTGGCCGTGGGCGTCCCTTGCAAGGCCGTGCGGTCGTAGCGACCCGGCAGATACAGCTCGCTCGTTTCAGGGTCGTCTTGTGCGTGAGCCAAGTCAGGCTCCTCACCCGGCTCAAAAAACAGCAGCTCCACCCGCCGATTGGTTTGACTGCGGAACTCATCGACCCCGAGCTCCTCGATTGGGAAGAGCTCACCAAACCCTAATGACTCGCGCTCCTCATCTGCGAAGACGACCTTCGTCCGGAGGTCGGCGACTCCTGCATCGTCTTCGCCGAGCTCGTCCTTCAATGCAGCCTCATAGCAATCGAAGAACGCCTGCCAGGTCAGCTCGCCGACGGTGCCATCGACGAGCAGATTGGCTGCCGTCGGATCTGGGTTGAGCGTTGCTTTGTTGGCGTTGTATGCCAGTTGAAACTTCCGCACCGGTTCTTTTCTGGCGACGCCGTCAAGCTTGCCTGGGTCGCAGTCGAAGCCAGGGAAGGCCCGCGCAACCCAGCTGAGAATCTGCTGAATATCGGTGGTCGTGTGCCGTCCGTCACACAGCTTGCCGAAACTCGTCCTCGAGTCGCTGCCACCCTTGAGCATAGCGAAGGCAACCTTTGCGCGCTCCTCACTCAGCTTTTGGTTGAAAGACTCGCTGGCAGCCGAGTCGGTGTGACCAGCGACGAGCATCGAGCGACCGGGGTGCTCGTCGTTGAATCGCAGCGCGTTCGCGATCAGACCGACCGAGGTGAGCGCTGGGTGCTCGCCCGATTCGCCGGGGTTCTCGCCTTCTGGTAGCACGACCGCGCTGTTGGTTCTGAAATGCGCGTCCGACAACTCGACGAAGGTCAGCTGAGCAGCCTCGGGATCGCCCGCCTTCAGCTCCACGGTCTCCACCACGCGCGCACGCCACTTGGGGTATTCCGGTGAACCTGGTGAGGCGTTCGCGCTAGGTGGCTTTGGCGTAATGCCGAACTCCGCATCGAAGAAATAGAGCTCCACGCGACGGTCTCCAGGGTCGCGCTTTTCATCGGCGGGGGTTTTGTCCAGTTCCTCACCGGCGTCGTCGAGTGGGAAATTTTCGCCGCAACCATGAGCGACGGCGTTGATTTCGCCGACGAAGTCCTTGAGAGAAGCACCGTCGAGCGACATGTATTCGGCTATGAGCGCCTTGCGCGTTTTTTCGCCGGCATCGCCATCGACCTGGAGCTCGCGGGTACGTTGAAACCAGCGCACTTCGCTGTCGCCCTGGGGTTTAGTCTCGAAATCAGGCATCGAGATGATCATGAGGTGATCCTCGACCTTGCCCCAGCACTGCTTGGGATCACTCACGCTGTAGAGCCTGAACCAGGCCTCCACGTCATCCTTCAGGTAGGCGATGGTGGCTTCAGCACGTTGGAACGAGAGTTTGTCGTTGAAGGTGGCGCCGCCTTTCGTGTCGGCGTGGCCGACGACGAGCAATTCACACGGGGCGTTGTCGATATAGAGCCCCCGAAGCTTCCGCAGGCTTGGCAGCGCCGTTGGCAGTAGGAACGCCTTGTTCGTGTTGAAGAACATTCGCAGCCGCACCAGTATGGAGTGCGGCGCGACGCCGAGCCGGCGCACCTGCGGCTCACTGACGGTTGGCTCGAGCACGACGAGTGCGCTATCGACGATGTCGATCACGCGATCGGGGTCGCCTTCGAAGAAGTCCAGTGCGAGCGAGAGCGAGTAGTCCCCTGGGATTACGTCCTCGTGCAGCAGCCGCCCGTCTTCGTCCGTCGTGCCCTCGAACGATTGCGGTCCCGTGATCTGATACGTGCGGTTCGCGTGACGGACGCGCCCCGTCTTGTCCCACAGTTCGACGCACAGCTTGCCGAGCGGTGGTTTGATCACCACCGTGTTGGGCAGCTCGGCCTTCAATGGGAACGGACCAAGCTCCCCGCCGCGGAACACGGCCTCGGTGGTGTTGGATTCCTTCGGCGGCTTCCCAGGGCGGAAGTTTTCCCACCTTGGGTCGAGCACCTTCGCGAGCGCTTCGGGATCGAGGATGGCAACGTTGGCACTCGAGGATTTGACGCCCTCGAGCAGGGCGATACCCGCAGCGTTGATTGGGCGCGTCTGCGCGCTGTCGGTCGTAAACTCGGCGTCGATGCCGGAAATGGCTTTGCCTACCTCGTCCACGAAGCGGATCTCGAAGGTGTGCGTCTTGGACTCACGGCGCGCTGGCGGCAGCGGGGGAAGCTTGGGCTCGAACAAGTCGCGACGCTCGGTGGGGGACGCAAACCGCTCGCGCTCGACGACAAGTCGGCCGGCGAGTAGCTCCTCTTCGAGGCGTGTCGTGATGCTGCCAAAGCTGTTACCGAAGGGTGAGAGCGTGTCCGGCCGGCTCGAAAAGCCGAAGCCGGAGCCGGTACCATCGAGCAGCCGGATGAGCTCCTGGGCAGCCCGCGCCACTGCCGGGTCGCCCATGTCGATTCCAACCCGGAATTCGCGCGCCGCCCAGCGCGCGAGCTCGAGCTGTTCGCCTGCGGGACGCGGACCGCCGCGCTCGACGCGCACTGTGAAGTCCTCGAAGGGGGTCATCACGACCACTGCATCCAGGCCCAGGCTCACGGGAGCACCATGCCCAGGCGCGGCGGCCACTTGCAGAAGCAGCAACGCATCCTACGCTGGTTGAAGCGATGCAGGGCGTGGGGCTTGGGTTCACGAGCTTGCACTCCGAAACGCAGGTCTAGAATCACACGCCGTGCCAGCGCGCGCTGCTCAGGACGGGGCGGCCCGGCAGGACGGTCGAGTCGAATGAGAAAGTCCTCGAAGAGCGTCCGCAAGCGAAAGGTTTTGTCGCCTAGCACCTGGTATCCCCTTGAGACCTTTAGAACGCCATTCGGATCTGCAGACCGCGGCTACCGCGCTGTGCCAGTGGAGCGACGACGAAGCCGTGCGCGCTCGCACTCTGTTTCGCGGCGGGCCAGAGCAAGTAGGTAACGACCGTCGCGACGCCGAACACTCCACCGGCGATGAAGCTACCGACGGCCACGTTTTGGGCGCTCACCTTCTCGTTGACCTTCTGAGCCAGCTCGCCGCATTGAAACTCCTTCGTAAGGTCGGAAAGCGCGCCCCGGCCCCGCCCGGCCAGCTGCGCCAGCGAAGGCTCCGGACCTACATGCCCCGGCTCCCGGAATGACGCAACTGCCGCGATCGTCCGCGGATTTAGCGCACCATCGGCGCCCCTTTCGCCGATAGAGTGCTCGATGAATGCAGGACCATCTGGTTCTCCTGCTTCCGGCCCCGCCGGCCCCGCCGGCCGCTCGCCCGATGCGGTTGCGGCCCTCCTTGCGTCGACGCCCTACCAGGCCGTCAGCCTCGTCGGGCGCGGAGCATGGGTGAAGTGTGGGCCATCCAGCACACCTTCCTGGGGCAGCGCTTCGCGTTCAAGGTGCTCGCCGCGGAGCACCGAGTAGAAGTCGCCGAGACCGTCGTCAAGCGCTGGTGTGAGAGCATTCTTTGCTCGCGATGGGCTCGAGCTCGCCCGCTCGACCCTGTCCGAGTGGCACATGGCGCTCGCGCTCCTCGCGGCGCCGCTCATCCAAGCCATGAAGATGGACGCTTTCCAGGCCCCCGTATCTCTGCACCGACTTTCGCAACGGACCGAGCAGTCGGCGCTGGCGCTGCGCCGACTGACCGGTCCGGTTACGCTTACCCCGGAGAGGCCGGATGTCGGCCGGCGCTATTTTCGGGTGCGTTGCTCCTTCGAAAGTTTGAACCTGCTCGTTGCGGAGGATGGTTCGAATTTATTGCAATGGTGGAGGCGCCGGGAATTGAAGCGGATTCCGGACGGCTCGAAATCACGATAGAGCACGAAAGAGGCACGATCGGCACCGATGCCGATCCGCCCAACGTGTCAGACCGTGCACCTAAGTGCGCGATCGTTCGTGACGTTGTGACGGAATCGTCCGAAGCGTACGAGCTGTCGAACGTGGTCGAGACGGCGCTGGCGCGGGCCCTCGTTTTGGCGGCGGAAGCGAGGCGGTGGGACGTGGTGATGCAAATCGCAGGGGAGCTGCGACAGAGGGGCAGCGCTCAGGCGAGGTTGGTGCCTTCGGCGCGGCTCAAGCGCTCGTCGAAGGTGTGAGAAGGGGGCACGCCCAGTGGAGCCTACACAGCTGCCGGCCTCAGCGCTCGTCGACTTTGTCGCGGTTCAAGATCTCCAGATACTCCCGGTACACGTAGACTCGATTCCGGGGCTTCCGTGTGACCTCGTGCGCGATTCCAAGCCGCTCGAGATCATCGAGCGCGCGGGCGACCGTAGGTTTTGTCGTACCGCACGCGGCAGCCGCTTCCGGCACGCGGATCGCGATCCGCGCTTTGAGATAGTCATAGACCGCGATGTTCGTGTGCAGCGCCACTTGCTGATAGATGGATCCGCTGCGAGAACCGTCCACTTTTCGGCGATCTCGCTGGAAGAGAGCCATTAGCTCGCGGACTTTCTCGACCGCTTCGTCCGCCACCGTGGCAACCCCGTCGAGGTAGAAGCTTAGCCAGTCTTCCCAGGCGCCTTCGGTGCGTACGCGCTGCAGTAGCTTGTAGTAGGTCGATCGATGACGTTTGAAGTGAAGGCTGACGTAGAGCCACGGCCGCTCGAGCACACCAAGCGCTACGAGCATCAACGGAATCAGCATCCGACCGACACGCCCGTTACCGTCGAGGAATGGGTGAATTGTCTCGAATTGGGCGTGCACCAAACCGACCTTGAGCAGGGTCGGGACCTGCTTCGCGTGCATGAATTTTTCGAGCGCGCCGAGCGCCGCCATTATTTCGTGTGCAGGTGGCGGGACGAAGGCGGCGTTGCCGGGCATGCTGCCGCCGATCCAATTTTGTGACTTGCGGAATTCACCGGGGGTCTGCTTTTCGCCGCGCGTCCCGCTGACGAGCACCTTGTGTACCTCCCGGATGAGCCGCAGGCTCAAAGGGACCGTTGCCAGCATCTCAACACCGCGCTTCAGCGCGCGGATGTAATTCGACACCTCTTGAACGTCGTCTGTCGGAACGCCCGGCGCGACGCTGTTCTCGTGCAGAAGGAGATCTGCCAGGGAGGATTGAGTGCCTTCGATCTGGCTCGAGAGGACGGCCTCTTTGCGAACGTAGCTGTACAGGAGCTCGTCCGGACCGGGAAGCAATCGCCCGATGCCGTCCAGGCGCCCCAGCGCAACGCTGGCCAGTTCCAGTCTGCGCTGCATCCCCAGGTCGACCAAGAGCGGTGGATCGGGCGGGAGCGGCTTAGGCAGGAACGCCTTGTACGTGCCGGCCCCGCTGCCTTGCGAAACCCAGGCGCCCGCACGGGTCCTAGGCGTTTTCTTCGCACTAGGCTTGGTAAAGGATGTCGACCTCGACACGGGGTCTAGTAAAGCACAGAGGGGTTGGCTTTACCACCCACCGAGGGCGCGGGTAAGGTCATCCCCACCGTTTGGCGCGTCCGTGCGCGACCGGCATGGGTTCATCGCCTCTCGCGCGGATCGGCAGAACCTTCTTCATCGACCGCGCGTAGCTGAACCCTGCGGCGCGCCTCGTGCGCGAGTGCGCCCACTTGGTCGACGAGATCGGCTCGTCATACATGAGTCCGAGCAACGAGTCGGCCTCGGCGCTTCTACCACTTCTTGCGCCTTCGGCGATCGCGAGATCCATGTCCTGCAAGCTGACGCGCCCCACGCCTGGCGGCGGCGTAAGGCGAGCTGCGAGAAACTCGTCCCAGACTCAGCGTGCGCCCGCTCTCGGCGACCGCTGCCGGCTCCGTATCTTCGGCCGCTTCGACGGCAGCTCGCTCGATAAGCCGCAGCCGCTCCGGCCGCCGGAGCCGGCGAATCGTCGCCAGGATTTCGTCGCGCGCGCTCATGACGACCAAGCATAGCGCCGATCGACGCGCGCCCAGCTCGCTCGCTCGCTCGGGCTTCACGAAGCGGCGGGCACCGAGCCCGACTAGTGACGACTACTAATTCAATAAATTCCGCAATTTCAGTGGAGGCGCCGGGAATTGAAGCGGATTCCGGACAGTCCGAAATCACGATCGAGCATCAATCGGGCACGATCAGCACCGACGCCGATCCGGCCAACGTGTCAGATCGCGCTCCTAACTGCGCGATCATACGGGACGTTGTGACCGAATCGTCCGAAGCGTACGAGCTGTCGGACGCGCTCGCGCAGGATGTCCTCGGACACATGCCCGAGGCTTTCGGTCCAGGCGCAGAGCCTCGCCTGCCGGTGGAGAAAGTACGCAACTGCGCCCCACCGGAACCCGATGATACGGAATGCCTACTCAACGGACGGTGATCTGCGTCGCGACTCTAGGGCTATGGCTAGCGCTTGGCTGCAGTGGTGGCGGCTTCGGCAGCGACAACCCAATGGACGCGCCCGTGGCACGGGAGGACGCGGTCACCCCGTACACCTTCTCCTGTCTCGAGACTGTTTGTGACCAGCAGCGGCAAAGCTGCAAGAATGCGAGAGAGCAGCGTTGTGACGACAATCGGCGACGAGATCTGCGCGCGCCAGCAAGCCTGCGGGCAACGGTGCGACCCCCTTCTGGACGACGACTCCTTGCCCGCTGCCGTCGTGAACAGCCAGGAACCGCACTTGCGCCCGGCGCTCATCGCACAGCTGAAGCGCTGCGCGCACGAGCCCACGTGCGAAGTCGCCATTGCTTGCTGGGAAGCCCTTCGGCCAGCGGTCTTTTTGGGACACTACGCAGGCCGGTAGTACGGCTTGAAGAACGCCGCATCCGAAGGGAATCGCCGGGGCATGAAGTTGCAAGCCTGGGCGGCGGCGAGCCAGCGGGCAGGGGAGCCGGCCGAGATCTCGGCTAGTCGCTTCACCCAGTCTCCGGGCCTTCAGCGAGCGCCGAGGCCCGTTGTCGTTGCGGTAGCGCACTCGAGGAGGTAGACCGCCGAGTACGGGAAGGACCGCAGGAACATGCGTCGAACGTCGTCCGGCAAGCGACGATGCGTCCAGGGTTCTCAATCGACGCGCTTCGCACCGTCAGCGCTGCTCAAGCGCTCGTCGAAGGTGTGAAGCGGGGAGCGCTCCGCTCCGCCGTGCTGATTCCAAGATGACATAGTCGGCGAAATCCGCCGAACCGGCCTCGAAAGCGGCCAGCGCCAGACGCGTCGTTGCTTCGTCCTCCACAGGAACGCCCGCCTGGAATGCACAGCGTACACCTGCACGGATGGCGAGCTCCTCTGCGCGACGACCAGCCCGGCATAGGGCCGGCAGGGTTGAGCGCGCGATAGGTGGCTCGCGATGTGGAGACGCGCTCAGGGGAACCCCGGCGGCGGCGCTGGGATCTGGCAGGTCGTGCCGACGAGGGAGCAGGGCAGGTTGCCGCAGTCAACCTTGGCGCACTCGGCCTGCGACTTGGCGACGCACTCGCCGAAGCGCCCGCCCGCGTGGCACTGGCCGAACGTGGTACAGGCTTCGGATTTTTGGCATTGCTCGTCGTGGTCTGCGACGCAGGTGCCGTTCTTGCGCGCGCACTGGCCGAGCGTCGCGCACGCGTCGACGCAATCGTCTTTGAAGGGGACGCAGGCTTTGCGCACGCGGTCTGCCACAGGTCCGGGAATCACCAGATCCCATGACGAATACTTGACCACGCGCAGGTGTCCGTTCTGCAGGCTGGCGCGATAAATGGTCTGGTTGGACCCGCCAGAAATCGGACCCAGCGTGAGCTCGAGCTCCCCCTTGCGGAGAGGCGTTACGAAGCCACCCTTGCGCTCGTTTTTCTGGCTCCTACGCCAGCGCTGGATTTCCGGGATAGCCTCCATCGCGTTCGCCACGGCGGCGCTGCAGCGAGCGCTGAGCTCGGCCTGTTCGAGATCGTTGAGCGATTGGATGCTGAGGTGATGCTCCCAATACCGCATGGTCGCCAGGAAGCCGCGGGACTCGTGCTTGGAGGTGACGAGCTGCAGCGCCACCGTGACCTGTTGGAAGGAATCGATGCGAACATCGGCGTGATGCTCTACGAACGCGACGTCTTTGAGCTCTTCGATCTGACGAGCGATGACGACGTCGGCACTCGCGGATTCCCATTGGTATTCGAGCCCCACATCCGAATATGTCCTCGTGAGGGCAGCGACGTCGCGCGCGTTGAAGGCGGCGACCCAGCACTCGATGAGCGCTACGGCTCCCGTGCGAAGCTCGTCGTTGCTCGGCTTGTCGCCGGCGAGCACGCCGATGTTGGCGGGACATTCACGCAAGACGCGCCGACCGGGGGGCTCGGTGCGGGCTTTCTCGACTGGCTCCGCGGCAGGTGTGCTCGCCGCGGGGACCGGCGCTCGGTTTGCCGCACCCGGCGTGCCGCGCGTCGCGCCGGATCCAGACGTCGCCACACAGCCCGCAAACCCGATCCACGCCAGCAGTGCCACCCGCCGATCCAGCTGCATGGTCGCGGCATCCCTCCGTGAGGGCGCCCGGTCAAGCGCTTGTAACGGAAGGCCGCCGAAAAGTGCGCTCGATGCAACGTCGTGGGCTCCGAACCACTCTCGCAGCGTCTGTTGAGGTTCGTGCGTGCGCTCGTGGTCGGGAGGGGAGCGATGCTGGTCGACTTCACGATTTTCACGACCTGCATTTGCACCGCCGGAGTGCGCCGCTAAGCACCGGCTCACGCATGCCGAGGTTGTTGCGATGGCCGGCATTTCGAGAACCGGTACAGACGTCAGCGAGGTGATGACGCAGGAAGACGTGATCGCACCCAAGTCAGGGGTGCTGGCGGCACACTCTGGATCGGCTGGTGGCGACAACGCCTTATGCTGGCTAGACCTCGCCCAACCGATTCAGCCAGTAGCCCGGTCGCTGACGGGCATGAGCGAGCGCGACCACGACGACCCTCGGCTCGACCATGTACACCGCGGCGTCTGGGAAGGAACGGACGAACATGCGGCGCACGCCCTCGGGCAGGCGACGGTGTTTCCAGGGTGGGCCGGTCAACGGCTTCTCGTCGATTCGTGCGAACGCTGCCTCAGTCTCAGGCAGGAAGCGCTCGCCGAGCCCCGCTACACCATCGTCATACCATGACGCTGTCTCGGCCATTTCGGTGGATGCCGCGACGAGAATCGGAGCCATGCCGCGCCGACTAGCGAGCGCGGGCTTGAGCTTGAGCGTCGGCGGTCGTGATCGTCTCGGCGGCGCCAGACCGAATGCCTTCGATACGAGCTGCCACCTCTGCGGCCCAGGCATCCTCAGCGTCGGCGTCATGCTGCTCGTCGAGGCTCTCGGCGAGGCGCAGAACGAGCGCCGCGCTCTCATCGGCGGGAAGCGCGAGAGCATCGACGGCGATCGCTTCGGCCGAGCGCATCTGCGCAGCTCAGCGTATTCATCGACCTTCGTCCGGGCTGACGAGGATCCGGGTACGAAAGCACAAATCCCTCGGAGAACAGGGCCAGCGCAGGGAACTCCCTGCCCGTCCACATGCACAAATGAAGAAAACCCCAACGTTGGTTGGGGTTTTCAGTGGAGGCGCCGGGAATTGAAGACGGCGCAGCAGTCAGACCAAGTGCCATCGTTCATTGGATTTTCTGGGCGGGCATGGCGCGAGGAGGGTGCTCGTTTTGTCGCTCGGCGTCGCATTTCGGCGCTGCAACTCAGGGAGCTGCCTGACCAGTCCAGTACGCCTCGTCCTCATCGACGACGGCGGTGTGAGCCCAGTGCGAGGCGACGCGCTCCTTCTCGAAGTGGCTCAACTCCACAGGCGTGAGTGGGCGCCACTGAGGACTACGCTTCGTACCGCCAACCTCCTGTAGTTGCATCGGATATTGCTTGAGGGCGTCGGCTTGGGCTTGGGCCAACGACTTGTGGTTGGCTCCGCCGTCGCTGCAAGGATTGGCGAGCTGAGCTCCGTCGTCTTCCCAATCACAGAGCGAGCAGATGTCGTAGCTGCCATAACTGCCACTAAAACGCAGAAAGCCACACGCGGGGCAGGACAGATCGTGCTCGGCTTTCATCGCGCCCGACCGATCCAATAGAGCGGTCTGCGGCGCTCATGCACGATGCCGAGCACAGCAATGAGCCCAGGAAACGCCTGGTAGGCGATCGCGTAGGGAAACCGCGGCAGCTCGAAGCGACGGATCGGCGGAATTCGCGCGGGAGCCCCCGGCCACAACGGCCAAGTCTCCGGTGTGTCGACGACGAGCATCATCGCCTCGCGCGCTACGGCTAAGAACTCGTCCCCCAACCCCTCGCTGCGATCGTCGTACCAAGTGGCTGCGTCGTCGAGCTCGGCCTCTGCCTCAGCGAGTAGCGCGAGCCTCACGACGAGCCTTCAAGCGAGCTGCGATGCGTTTCTCAGCGTCCGCCCAGTCAACTAGAGTCGCGGTTCGGTCCGCGACTGCCTGTGCGCGTCGACCGAGCTCGTCGGCCCAGGCCTGTTCGGCGCCGACGTCTGTCGGCTCGTCCAGGCTGAGAAGCAGGTCCTTGGCGAGCGCGGCGCGTTCGTCGAGCGGTAGGGCGAGAGCTTCTTGTCTCAGCTTGTCGGCACTCATTCCCGAAAGGATAGCCGGTCCACCGCCCCTCGCCGAGGACCCGGGCGTGACGCTTAGGTTTCCCCGAAGAAACCGGGACTAACTCAGGGACCTCCCTGACCAGCCACTTGCACAAACAAAGAAAACCCCAACGTTGGTTGGGGTTTTCAGTGGAGGCGCCGGGAATTGAACCCG
>Ga0164241_10004430_pt1 | contig 13614 bp, 10 predicted proteins | sample OricomyardsoilBY_FD_108780 | JGI IMG/M metagenome (GOLD analysis project Ga0164241, IMG submission 108780) | Backyard soil microbial communities from Emeryville, California, USA - Original compost - Back yard soil (BY) | ecosystem: Environmental > Terrestrial > Soil > Unclassified | place: USA...
GATAGTCCACCGCGGCGATAGTCCTGCCCTGAACGATACGTGCGCCGACCACGGGCGTGTATCGATCGCGCCGCTCATCCAGCCATCGTCCGTGCCAGGCTGCGGCCTCCGGCAGCACCGTGTGCACGTAGGCGGCCATGGTGCCGTCCGTGTCAGGGAGATCCGCTTTGGTGATCCGGACTCCGGCCGCTTCGAGCCGTCCGATCGCTCCGGCGAACGCCGCGTCGACAACAGGCTCAACGGGGCTGGAGAAATATCCGCCGAGGGAAGCCAGCGTGAGATCGCCGAGGTTCCGCGCCAGCACTCTCGCGGCAGGATGCCCGGCCATGACTTGATACAACCACGCGGCATCCTGTACGGATCGCGCAATTGGCCCGACGTGGTCGAACGATACGCTGAGCGGAATGAGGCCGTCGGTCGGGATTTCACCGTACGTCGGCTTCAGCCCCACGAGTCCGCAGATCGCGGACGGGATCCGAACCGAGCCGCCCGTGTCCGTCCCGATCGACGCGAGCCCCATGCCGGTGGCGACTGCAGCAGCAGAGCCCCCGCTCGACCCTCCGGGCGAACGAGAGACGTCATCGGGATGATGGACGGCACCGAAGGCCGAATCCTCGCTCGTGGTGCCGAGCGCGAATTCGTGCAGGTTCGTGCGGCCGATCGTGATGGCGCCAGCGTCGCGAAGCCGGACGACGACCGCCGCGTCGCTCTGGGCCACGCGGTCGACCAGCACGCGAGAACCGGCGGTGGTCACCTGCCCGGCCACGTCGATGAGGTCCTTGAGCGAAACGGGGATCCCGTGCAGCGGTCCGCGGTCCATGCCGCGTCGCCGCTCGTCGTCGGCCAACAGGGCTGCCTGGCGCGCCGCATCGGCGTGGACGGTCACGAAGGCGTTGATCGTGGCGTTGCGGCGAGCGATGGCGTCCAGGCTGGCTTCGACCAGGGCGCTGGCTGACGTCGCGCCGCTGCGAAGCGCCTCGGCCGCGTCGGCAATCGTGTCGTACATCGGGCGCACACAAGGTTATCAACTCCCGGCGCCCCCGGAGGAAACGCCGATATAGTAGGGACGTAATTACGACGGAGAATTCATGATCCTGCCGCTGTTCATTCTCGCTTTCCACAGTGCTTCCCATACCGGTACTCCCGCCCAGCCGGCGTCGTGTCAGGCCTGCTTCGCTCAGCAGTCCGCGGCGCAGACGGTCGTCGCTGACGGGACGGTCACGGGCGTTGTCCACGACTCGCAGGGCGGCGTGGTGGCCGGCGCCATCGTCATCGCGCGTGCCGCGTCGGGCGGTGAGATGCAGACGGTGACGGGCGCCGAAGGGCGGTTCACGATCACGGGCCTCTCGGCAGGCGCGTTCGATCTGATCGTCCGCGCGGCCGGCTTCGCGGAGCGGAAGCTCCCGCTGCCAGCCGATGGAGGCCGCCAGAACCTCGAGGTGCAACTGACACCCGCGGGCGTGCAGGAAGCTGTCACCGTCACCGTGACGCGGTCGGAGCAGCTGCAGCGTGACGTCCCGGCGAGCGTGAATGTGCTGACCAAGGACGAGATCCGCAGAACGCCTGCGGCGGTGGCCGACGACGTGTTGCGGCAAATTCCGACCTTCAGCCTCTTCCGGCGGACCAGCAGCGTCGCGGCGCATCCGACGACGCAGGGCGTCTCGTTGCGCGGGGTCGGCCCGAGCGGCGTCAGCCGCACCCTCGTGCTCCTCGACGGCGTGCCGTTCAACGATCCGTTCGGCGGGTGGGTGTTCTGGTCGCGCGTGCCGATCGAGTCGGCCGAGCGCATCGAAGTCGTGGATGGTGCGAGCGCGAGTCTCTACGGCAACTACGCCATGGGCGGGCTCATCAACATCGTTACGGGGCCGCCCGCCCGGCGAACGCTCGAGCTGCGGACGCAGTACGGCAGCCTCAACAGCCCCAAGTTCGACATCCGCGGCAGCGACGTCTGGGGCAAGCTGGGCGTGTCCGTCGATGCGAGCGCCTTCGACACCGACGGGTACGCCACCGTGCGCCCGGAAGATCGTGGTGCGGTCGACAACAAGTCATCGGTGACGTTCAAGAACGTCAACGTCAAGGCCGACTATGCCATCAACGATCGCGCGCGGGCGTTCTTTCGCACCGGGTATTTCCGGGAGAACCGTGACAACGGAAAGATCACCACGGTCGGGCCTGTCAACGAAGAGCGCAACGACACCACGTGGAAGACGGCGTCGGGCGGCGTGCGCGTCCGCACGCGTGACCTCAGCGAGGTCCAGGCGACGGTTTTCTACGACAACGAGCTGTTCAACAGCAACAACATCGCAATTCCCGACGCTGTCACCCGCGCGACGGGACGGCTGAGTCTCGAACAGCAGGTGCCCTCGAGGAGCCTGGGCGGGATGGTCCAGTGGTCCCGGCCCCTCGCCAACATCCACTTTCTGACGGCGGGAATCGACACCCGATGGGTGGACGGCGACAGCAATGAAAAAGGTTTCGACACCGCCACGGGATCAACCGTCACCGTGACGCGCTCGTCCGGCGGCACGCAGCGGAGTACGGGTTTCTATTTTCAGGATCTGATTACTCCCACGTCCAAACTCAACATCACCTTGAGTGCGCGTCTCGACCGCTGGCGCAACTACGACGGGCACAACATCGAGCTCAATCAACCGAGCGGCGCGCCGACCGTCAATAACAAGGACGCGTTGGAAGCGCGTGAGGACTCGGTCGCGAGTCCCCGCGTGGCCGCGCTGTATCACGTCAACAGCCGGCTGACGATCTGGGGTGACGTCGGCACCGCGTTTCGCGCGCCGACGCTGAACGAGCTCTACCGCGGTTTCCGCGTTGGTACGGTTCAGACACTCGCCAACTCGGACCTCGGTCCCGAACGTCTCGTCGCGACTGAATTCGGCGTGACGGCGGGCGTGGCGTCGAACTTCGTCGTCCGCGGAACGGTGTTCGACAATCGCGTCCGCAATCCTGTCGCCAATGTGACGACGGGGCAGACGGGCGCGACGGTGTTCGTCCAGCGCCAGAATCTCGGGCGCACTCACATCTGGGGCGTACAGACCGACGGCGAGTACCGGATCGGCGAGGCCTGGAAATTCAACATGGCCTATCTCTACGGTGTCTCCAAGGTGCAGGAGAACGAAAAGGACCCGAGCCTCGTGGGGAAATTCCTGGCCCAGGTGCCAAAGAACCGTGCGACGCTCATGGCGTCGTACGCCAACCCGCGCCTGATCGACGTGAGTCTCAGCGTCCAGTCAGTCGGCGTGCAGTTCGATGACGACCAGAACCTGAGAGGCGTGCCTGGTCAGACGATCGTCGGCCTTCCCGGATATGTCGTCGTGGGTCTGAATATCTCCAAACAGATCGACAGATCCGTGGAGCTGTTCTTTGGCGCGCAGAATCTCTTCAATGAGCGTTACTACGTCGGCACACTGCCGACGCTCATTGGATCGCCTCGGCTGGTGAACGGAGGCCTGAGGCTGACGTTCAGAGGCCGGTGATGCCGGAGCGTCGCGGAGTCAGCGTTTGTCCTCCGCGTAACGTTTCAACGCGATGAGGGACACCTGCCAGCCGCGCGCGACAACTGCGTAATAGCGTCGCCAGCGCGGTGACGGCGCGTAACCGTCCTGCCGGATGTGCAGCCGGCAGCCATCGGCATGCGCCGCGAACGTCACTTCCAGTGCCATCGGCCCGAGCGGCTCGCCCTCGGGCGGGATCCAGTACGCGTCGGCGACGAGAAACTGCCGCCCGGGAGCGATGTCCACGACCGTTCCGTGAAACACGCCACCCAACGCGCCGAGCACGTCGTCCCGGTACGGTGTGGTCGCCCATTCGATCGCGTAGACACCGAAGGGAACCGGCGTCGTGATCGACCGGACCGCCTGCCACCAGGCGCGCAGCGCGTCCGGTGAGAAGAAGCACTTGAAGACGTCCGCCGGATCAGCGGCAATCACCAGGTGCTGTTCGAAGCGTTCATCAGGATCGGGAATTCTGGGCACGGCTGGTCACGTGGCCGCCTTCACGCGTAGAGCAGCACGCTCCGGCGCAGCGGTAGAAAGTCAGTCATCTCGTCGGGCCAGGTCGACACGATGTCGCGCCATGTCCCGCCGCGCTCGAGCTCGAGGCGCAGCGCGGAATGCCCGTACAGGATGTCGATCGGGGCGATGGTGTCTTCGTACTCGTACGGCGGTTCGCGCCATTCGAAGCGCGTGACGTTCGATCGACGGAACGCCTCGGTGAGCGCGACGCCCGTGGCGACGGGTTGAAACGCCCGGCGATCGGTGACGTGGATCTGGCAGCCGCCGCACGCCGTTTTCGAGTGCTTGTGAAACGTGGGCTCGAACAGTGCGGGCCGAAAATGGACGCCGGGAAGGCGTTCCGCATTGAGTGCCGCCGCGAAAGGCTCCGGCTCCACCCAGGGAGCGCCCACGAGTTCGAACGGCTTCGTGGTCCCGCGACCTTCCGATACGTTCATGCCTTCGAACAGCACGGTTCCGGGATAGACAATCGCCGATTCGAGCGTCGGCAGGTTCGGCGACGGCAGGACCCACGGAAGCCCCGTCTCGTCGTGGTACATCTCCCGCGTCCAGCCCCGCATCGGAATCACTTCGAGCTTCGCACCAATGCCGAACGCGTCGTTGAAGAGGCGCGCGAGCTCTCCGATGGTCATCCCGTGCCGCATCGGGATGGGGTACTCGCCGACGAACGACTTGAACGCGGGTTCGAGCATCGGCCCTTCGACGGCGAGGCCGCCGATCGGATTCGGCCGATCGCAGACGACCACCGGAAGGCCCTGGCGTCGCGCCGCGATCAGGCAGTGCGCCATCGTGTAGATGTAGGTATAGATGCGCGTGCCGACGTCCTGCAGGTCGATCACCAGCACGTCGAGTCCTGCCAGCATGTCCGGCGTCGGTTCCCGGGTCTCGCTGTACAGCGAATAAATCGGGACGGCGCGCCGCGAATCGTGCGCGTGGCCCGACTCGATCATGTTCTCCTGGACGTCGGAGCGGAAGCCGTGCTGCGGTCCGAAAATCGCCGCCACGCGCACGCCGGACGCGTCCGCGCGGTCGATCACGTGCGCGAATGTCCCGTTGACCGAAGCCGGATTGCAGACCAGTCCGATGGAGCGGCCGCGCAGGAGTTCTTTTTCGAACAGGACGTCGGATCCGAGGACGACGGGCACGGAACGTGATCATATCCGCGCGGCGTGCGGAGCTCGGCAAATTACTTGCGACGCCGCGCCTTCCAGGCTTCGACGAAGAAGGTGACGGCGACCCACACGCCGAGCGCACCGGCCGGCCAGGCGAGCACCCACGGCGCCACGAAGGCGACGGCCGAGGTCACCGCGAGGAGCGCGCCGGCGGCGGCGAGCGGCATCGCTTCGAACTCTTCCAGCTGCCGGTTGCCCGTCACGGCGGCGCCAAGGCTCCGGCCGACGCCAGTCACCGTGCGCACAAGGCGGCGCGAGGCCTGATGACGTTTTTGCGTGGGCGCCGCCGACCGCGTCGGGGCCGGTGACAGCGCATTGCGCACGCCGCCAAGGACGATCTCCGTGGAGCGCGACATGTCCTCCTCGAAGTGGGCTTCGAGCGTGCATGCAAGCGCCTGGTCCTCGAACGCGACGTCCATCTCCCAGTTGCCGATCCAGCTGTTGAGGTTGAGATTCGTGGACCCGATCCGGCCCCACCTCGAGTCGGCGACCGCCGTCTTGGCGTGGATCATCGTCCCGTTCCACTCGAAGATGCGGACGCCGGCCTCGAGCAGCGGGCGATACAGCGACCGTGAGATGGGCACCGTCCAGTTCACGTCGCTGCTCTTCGGCAGCAGCAGCCGCACGTCGACGTTGTCGTGTGCGGCGCGTTTGAGGGCCTCGAGGTACGGGCCGGTGCCGATGAAATACGCATCCGTGATCCAGAGACGCTGGCGCGCGAGCGCGGTGACGAACAGATCGAGGCGCAGCAGATTGCCGGTGAACGGCTCGGTGGGAATCAGCCGGAGATCCACGCTGCCCGGCGTGCCTTGATCGGTGGGCAGCGTCTCCAGGCATTCGGCGGCCGAGCCACCGGCGAGCCGCCAACTCTCGGCAAAAGCCGCTTCCGCATGCGCGACGGCGGGGCCGATGATCTCGATCCCGGTATCGCGCCACGGCTCGAGGCCGCGTTCAGGCTGGCCCTGCCAGACCTGCCCCACGCACAGTCCCGAGACGTACGCGACACGGCCGTCGACGGTGATCAACTTGCGGTGATCGCGCCGGACCCAACCGAGGGCGCTCCGCAGGGTGGGCGGGTTGAAGACCCGCACATCGCCGCCGGCCTGGACAAGCGGCCGGAACAGCCCCCGCAGCGGTGCCCACCCGCAGCCGAACCAGTCGTACACGACCCGGACGGCCACGCCTTGCCGTGCCTTGTCGGCCAGCAGGCCCACGAACCGATGTCCCACCTTGTCGAAATGGAAGATGTACATCTCGACGTGGACGGAGACGCGGGCGGACTGGATCGCGGCTTCCCAGGCCGGATAGTTCTCCGTCGCATCCCGAAGAACGCGCGCGGCGTTTCCGGCAACGAGCGGCGCGCCGGCCGTCCGGCTGAACGCCTGGTCGGCCAGCGTGCGCAGCGCCGCCGTGTCGCGCGGCAGCGCCGGAGGCTGGGCGGGGACGCGGCGGAGCATGAGGACAGCGTAATGGATTCGCGGCGTCTTGACGTGTGCCCTCGGCCGTGCCTAGAGTGAGTTGCCTCCATGTCCGTCCGGTTTCGGCGTCTCGTCGCTTCGTGCGCCATCCTGATCTTCGCCGGCACCCTGACGTTGCCTCTCGGATCCGAGACGCATCTGAGCTGGAACGACGATGCCGATTGCGCGCCGCGGACGGGCGGCGGCCATCGCGGCGCGCCCGCCCTCCAGGCGGAGAAGCAGACGAAGCCGTCCGGACACTGCGTCCTGTGTCACTGGCTCCGCGCCTTCGCCGGCGTCTCGCTGACGCTGTCCGCGACGTCTAACCCGGCATTCGACACCCGCGACGCGGTTTCCGGCCCTGCATTGCTCTGGGACGGCCGGATTGCCGCGCTCGATCGCCCCTCCCGCGCCCCACCCCTCCGGCTCGTCTGACTTCCGTTTCCGTTCCTTTCATTTTTTAGAAGCGTGCGCGCCGCCGGGCGCGCGGGAAGTCGTGACGTGCGCGCGGCGCCGTCACCAGATGAGCGAGGTCCCATGACACGTGTCTCGTGCACCGTGCTGGCTCTGGCGTCCCTGATGACGCTTGCGGGCGCGCGGCTTGCCGCTGCCGCTCAGTCGCAACCGTCGCCGGTGCCGGCGGCGTCGGACGTTCAATCCCTCCGCGAGGAACTTACCCGGCTGAAAAGCGAGTTCGACGCCATCCGCCGGCAATACGACGAGCGGCTGCTCGCGCTGGAGCAGCGGTTGGGACAATTGACCGGCGGCCCGAGCGTGCCTGCGGAGGTGAGCCCACAGGTACCGTCCGATCCGGGCCCGCAGTCCCCCGCGGTTCCGGACAGCGGTTCGCAGGCGTCGTCGGCCGCCGGCGCCTCCTCCAAGGTCTTCAACCCGGACACGTCTGTCATCGGCAACTTCATCGGCGCTGCGGGACGCAATCCCTTCAGTACGGAGCCGCCGCTCCAACTGACCGAGGCGGAGGTCGCCTTCCAGGCGGTGGTCGATCCGTACGCGCGCGCGGACTTCTACCTGGCGGCCGGACCTGAAGGCCTCGAGGTGGAGGAGGGTTTCATCACGTTCACGGCGCTGCCGTCCAACCTGCTCATGAAAGCCGGCAAGATGCGCGCGTCTTTCGGCAAGGTGAATACGCTGCATACGCACGGGATGCCGACGGTCGATCGGCCGCTCGTCACGATGAACCTGGTTGGCGGGGAAGAGGGCCTGTCGGACAGCGGCGTGTCGGTGTCGCGGCTGTTCCCGAATCCCTACGTGTTTCTCGAGGCGACGGGAGAAGTGTACGCAGGGCGTTCCGGCGTGTTCCGCACCGACTCGCGCTCGCGGCTGAACTACGTCGGCCACCTGCGCGCGTACCGCGACCTGACCGAAGACAAGAACATCGACCTCGGCGCCTCGTTCGCGCTGGGCCCATCAGAAGGGCTGGTCGAGCCGGTGCTGCTCAGCGATGTCGCGGCGCCGCCGACGTTGAACCGCCAGCTCTTCGGGATTGACGCCACGTTCCGCTACCGGCCGCTGCGCCGCGCGATCTACCAGCGTCTCAATGTCCGAACCGAACTCGTGTGGAGCCGCCAGGACCAGGCGTCGCTCGTCCCCACCACGGCCTTCGGCTGGTACGGCCTGGGCGAGTATCAGTTCGCGCGCCGCTGGTACGCCGGGCTGCGACTCGATCGGTCCGGCCGCGCGTTCGATCCATCCCTCGTGGATAACGGCGGTTCCGTCTTTCTCACGTTCTGGCCCACCGAGTTCAGCCAGATTCGATCGCAGTACCGCCGCACGAATTACGCCGAAGGCCGTTCGGCAAACGAACTGCTGTTCCAGCTCAATTTCTCAATCGGCGCGCACGGCGCGCATGCCTTCTAGGAGCCCGTCATGACCAGACTGTTTCGTATCGGTATTGCCGCGGCGGCGATCCTCACGCTGGCCGCTCTCCCTGCCTCGGCCGCGCTCCGTGTGGTGACGACGACCGAGGACCTGGCGGCGATCGCGCGTGAGGTTGGCGGAGACAAGGTCGAGGTGACGGCGCTTGCCCGCGGCTATCAGGACCCGCACTTCGTCGAGCCCAAGCCCAGCTTCATCCTCGCCGTGAGCCGGGCGGATCTCGTGATCGCGGTCGGCCGCGAGCTCGAGATCGGCTGGCTGCCGACGCTCCTCACGAGCGGTCGCAACGCGAAGGTGCAGCCGGGATCGAACGGCTACCTGGACGCCTCGCTCAACGTGAAGATCCTCGAGATCCCGACCGGACAGATCACGCGCGCCATGGGCGACGTGCATCCGCAGGGCAATCCGCACTACTGGCTCGATCCGGCCAACGGCCGGCTCATCGCGCAGGCCGTGCGCGACCGGCTCAGCCTGCTCGACGCCGCCGACAAGGCGTTTTTCGCCCAGCGCTACGACGACTTCTCATCGCGTCTGGGCGTCGCGGAGAAGCGCTGGGACGCGATGATGGCGCCCTACAAGGGAACCAAGATCGTCACGTATCACCGGTCGTGGCCGAACTTCATGGACCGGTTCGGACTGGTGGTCATGGGCTACGTGGAGCCCAAGCCGGGGATCCCGCCGTCGCCGTCGCACACGCTCGAACTCATCACCGATATGAAGGCGCAGGGGGTGAAGCTCATCGTGGTCGAGCCCTACTTCGACAAGAAGACGCCGCTGGCGATTGCGTCGCAGGTCGGGGGACGCGTGCTGGAACTGGCGCCGTCAGTCGGAGGCACGAAGGAGGCGGCCGACTACATCAAGCTGTTCGACTATGACGTCAGCGCGCTTGCCGCGGCGCTGAAGAGCGTGACGGGCAAGTAATGGACACGACTCTGCTGGTCTTTCTTGCCGCACCGATTGCCGCCAGCCTGATCATCGCCGGCATCCACGCCTATCTCGGCCTGCACGTTGTCGAGCGAGGCGTCATCTTCGTCGATCTTTCGCTGGCTCAGATCGCCTCGCTCGGCGCGGCGATCGCCGTCTATCAGGGCCACGATCCGCACGATCCCGCGATCTACTGGATGAGCCTGGCGTTCACCCTCATCGGGGCGTTCGTCTTCGCGATGATCAAGGGGCATGAAGCAAACATCCCGCAGGAGGCGATCATCGGCATCTCCTACGCCGTCGCTTCGGCGGCAGTCATCGTCGTCATGAGCAAATCGACGGGCGAGGCCGAGCACCTCAAGGACATGCTGGTCGGCAACATCCTCTCGGTGCAGTGGCCGGAGGTGTGGCTCACGGCCGGCATCTACGCGGCTATTGCCGTCTTCCACGTCGTATTCCGGACCAGGTTTCTGGAGATTTCCACCAACCCCAAAGCGGTGGCTGCGAGGGGGATATCCGTGCGGCTGTGGGATTTCCTGTTCTATGCCTCTTTCGGGCTCGTCGTGACCCGTTCGGTCGCCATCGCCGGGGTCCTGCTGGTGTTCTGTTACCTGATCGTCCCTTCCGTGGGGGCGATGCTCTGGGCGCGGCGGATCGGGTCGCGCCTGGCGATCGGGTGGATCATGGGGGCGGTGGTCTCGATGCTGGGAATGTATTTTTCGGTCCAGTTCGACCTGCCGACCGGGGCCGCGATTGTCTGCACCTTCGGGCTCGTGCTCATCGTGATGGCGTTGCTCCGCCCGCTCGTGGTGCGCGGGTGACACCTGCGGAATTTTCCGGGGATCCACCACGTGCCCGTACTGCTATAGTCTGAACAGTCACTGTCATGCGCGGCGATTCCCTCCGCGACCTCTACGCCAAGACGATCGCCGTGTGCGGGCTGGGTCTCCTGGCCGGCGCCGGCGCGCTCGTCGACTACTGGCCGACAGCGGCGGCGCTCCCGTTCGTGCGTCCCGCGTTCCCGCAACCCGCGCTTGCGCGTGCTCTGCCGGTACCCGAGGACGCGCTGCAGGCGCCGTCAATGATCGCCCTGGTCGAGTCTCGGCCGCTTCGTCCCACTCGCCGCGTCGACGTCGTGCCTCCGCTGCCGCGCGTCGATGTGACGCCTGTGGATCAGATCGTCTTCGGTCAGCAAGTAGCCCTGGCTGTCCCGCCGGCGCTGCCAATACGGGCTACGACCGCCCAGGCCACGGACGGCTACGAAGTGGCCCTGACCGCGCCGGCCGAGCCATCCATGGTGCTGGCGATGTACGCGGCCCCCGTCTCATCGGGTGAGGACGACGGCAACGGATTCATTTCGAGCGCATTCAAGAAGACCGGCTCGTCCATCGCAAGTGCGGGCTCGAAGACCGGCGCAGCGTTTGTCGGTGCGTTCCGCACGATGACCGGCGTGATGCGCCGCGTCAATCCGTTCAACTGAGGCCCGCCCTCTCGTCCAGTCAGTTCCCCGTGCCCTGCTCAGCACGGGCACGACGTGTCCCATACAACTCGATGGGGCCGCTCTCTGCGATTTTCGTGAGGCGCAGCGTCTCGATGGCGAAAGCGCGGAGCGTGGGGCTCGCGCGGCTGGTGTCCAGCACGACGTAACCCAGGTTCGAATTGGAGACGAAGGCATCGACGGCGCGTCGTGCGCGGTCCAGCTGCACGGCCGTAGGCGTCCGGCGCTCGCTGTAAACGATCAGCGCCCGCATGAAGGGCAGCGCGCGATAGTACTCCTTGGTGTCGCCCGGGACCCGGGACAGGTAACCCCCGAGCAGCTGCTTGCGGTGGTGCGTCTGATAGAACTGCGACGCGGCACTGAAGTTCCCGAGCGATGAGAGGCCGTCGCGGATCCCGAACGGCAGCTCGAGCACACGAACGGGTCGCGGATCGGCAGCGATGATCCGGTACACGTCCGGGACCGCTGCCGAAAACAGGGGCCGAGGGACCGGTACCAGTTCGATTGCCAGCAGGACCGCTGCTGTCGTGAGGATGCGCCGGCGGAATGCCGGGAACCGCTGCCCCAGCGCGACGAGCGCGGCGCAGACGATCATCGCGAAGCCCAGCATCACCACGACGCCGAAGCGCTGCGGCATTCTGGCTTCGCCGATCACGGGGAAGTAGCGAAGGATCGTCCAGGGGGTTGGGATGAACGTGTGCCATCCCGCGATCTCGAGGAACGGTCCCAGCGCAAGCGACGCAAAACCGAGAGTGATCACCATCCAGAGGCGTGACGGGCGGAATGACGCCCATTTCCAGGCCGCGATGATCGCGGCCAGTCCCACGAAGGAGATCGACGCGACGTTCTCGTCGAAGCCGCCAGGCTGCCGGCCCAGCCACGCCTTGATCCAGCCAGGCGCGAGGGAATGGTTCGGATTCGGGATGAAGAATGCAGCCAGGTCCAGCCCGGGGGCGCTCGACCTCCAGAGGACCGGGGCGGTCGACAACTTGCCTTCGGACGCGAGCACCACCATCGCGTACAGCTCAGGCAAGAGAAGAATCGCCGCGGCGATGGCGCTGACGGCGCCGAAGGTGGCCAGCCTCGGCCAAATCGGCAGCGGGCGCCACGAAATCGTGGGGCGCTGGGTCAGTATCAGGCGCAGCACGACGAGGCACGTCAGCAGGAGAACCGGCGTGTACAGTGTGCGCATCGTGACGCGGAGTCCGCCGACGTCCACCGCGCCGCCGCCCACGATGTTCACGCCGACGATGAGGCAGACCAGCGCCGCAATAGCGAGGTCGACGATGGCGCGCCCGTGGCGGGTTCCCGGGCGGGCGCGATGCGGCGCCACGACCAGCACATGTCCCATGACGAACACGGCCGCCAGCATCACGCAGTAGATCGCGTAGTACGGATCCGAGAAGGCCGCCCACGCCACGGCGACGCCCGCGGCCAGCGCGTCGCGCAGGCGCAGTCCCCGCCACGCGCGATCCAGAAAATAGACGAAGAAGGGGAGCGGCGCCGCCGCCGCCAGGCTGAAGTGCGATGCGCCCCGGGCGACGAGAAAGGGCGAGCAGGCGAACAGGGCGCCCGCGATCCAGGCTTCGGCCGTCTTTCCCGTGAAGCGGCGCGCCAGCAGAAACATGCCCAGCCCCGAGAGCGCGACGTTGATGATGTAGACCACGTTGAACGCCGCGACGACGCCGAGGATCGGTTGCAGGGGCAGCGACAACAGATCGGCGAACACGGTGTAGTTGTGGAGACTGAGATTGGTATCGCCGTCGAGCGGCAGTACCGCGAGCGTCGAAAATGGCCACTGCCCGAGTTCGACGAGCTGATGGCGGAACACCCAGGTGTTCCAGACGTATACGCCGGCGTCGCCGCCGGGCAAGCCCGTCAAATGCGTGGAGAGATGAAGAGGCAGCGGCCAGGTCTGAACCAGCGCCAGACCGACGAACGACAGCATGCTCCAGGCAACGAACTTCAACGCCCTGAAATCCATACTGGGGGGGTGGCGCCATGGTAGCACAACCATCTTTTCTCGGGCCGTTCTCCACTCGGACGCGCGCGCCCGTCGTCCTGGTGATCGAAATAAAGCCTCGCGGCCTTTTCGGATAGGCTTTTTCCCGCATGACGATTCTCGAAGAACTTGACTGGCGCGGCCTCTACGCCGACTGCACCGATCGCGTCGCACTGGCCGCGCGGCTCGCCGAGCGGCCGCTGACCGTGTACGCGGGATTCGATCCGACAGCCGATTCCCTGCACGTCGGCAATCTGGTTCCCCTGCTTGCATTGCGGCGCTTTCAGTCGAGCGGTCATCATCCGATCGCGCTCGCCGGTGGAGCTACCGGCATGATTGGCGACCCGTCGGGCAAGTCCGAAGAACGCAATGCGCTGACGCCGGAACGGATCGAGCACAACCTCGGCCGCATCAAGCCGCAGCTTGCGCGCTTCCTGGACTTCAGCACCGGCTCGAATCCGGCCCGGGTCGTCAACAACTACGACTGGACCGCCCAGGTCTCGATCCTCGATTTCCTGCGTGACGTCGGAAAGCACATCACCGTCAACGCGATGGTGGCCAAGGACTCGGTCCGGAGCAGGATGGAAGACCGCGCGAGCGGCATCAGCTTCGCCGAATTCAGCTACATGCTGCTGCA
>Ga0164241_10004431_pt1 | contig 13612 bp, 12 predicted proteins | sample OricomyardsoilBY_FD_108780 | JGI IMG/M metagenome (GOLD analysis project Ga0164241, IMG submission 108780) | Backyard soil microbial communities from Emeryville, California, USA - Original compost - Back yard soil (BY) | ecosystem: Environmental > Terrestrial > Soil > Unclassified | place: USA...
CCGACGTGACGTCCGGCACGCGGGCACCCTGTGGACCGCCGTGGTCGCGTCGGCGGCCGCCCGTAGAGTCGACCGGGTGAACGAGCCGACGACGCAGCCCACGCCCGACGCCCCGACCGCTCTCGTGACCGGGCCCACGGACCGGGCCTCGCTCCGCGACGAGGCCGAGGCGGTCCTGCGCGCCCTCGTGGGGCGCGACGACGCCCGGCTCCGGGAGGACCAGTGGCGCGCGATCGAGGCTCTCGTCGCGGACGGCCGCCGGGCGCTCGTGGTGCAGCGCACCGGCTGGGGCAAGTCGGCCGTGTACTTCGTCGCGACGGCCCTCCTGCGGGCGCGCGGCGCCGGGCCCACCGTGCTCGTGTCCCCGCTGCTCGCGCTCATGCGCGACCAGGTGGGCGCTGCCCGGCGCGCCGGCATCCGCGCCGTCACGATCAACTCGTCCAACGTCACCGAGTGGGACCAGATCCACGCAGCCATCGCCGCGGGCGAGGTCGACGTCCTGCTCTGCTCGCCGGAACGGCTCAACAACCCCGGTTTCCGCGACGAGGTGCTGCCCCGGCTGGCAGCCGACGCAGGGCTCGTCGTGGTCGACGAGGCGCACTGCGTCTCGGACTGGGGCCACGACTTCCGGCCGGACTACCGGCGCATCCGGACGCTGCTCGCCGACCTGCCCGCGGGGATCCCGGTGCTCGCGACCACCGCCACCGCGAACGCCCGCGTCGTCGCGGACGTCGCCGAGCAGCTCGGCGTGCGGGCCGACGGGACGGCGGCCGAGGCAGCCGGCGGCGACGTCCTCGTGCTGCGCGGCGCGCTCGAGCGCGAGTCGCTCCACCTGGCTGTCGTCGACCTGCCCGACCCCTCGACGCGGCTCGCGTGGCTCGCCGAGGTGCTGCAGGACGCGCCGGGGTCCGGGATCGTCTACTGCCTGACCGTGTCGCAGGCCGAGCAGGTCGCGAGCCAGCTCCGGGCGACCGGCCTCGCCGTCGCCGCCTACACCGGGCAGACGGACCCGGCCGAGCGCGAGGCCCTCGAGGCCGACCTCAAGGAGAACCGCGTCACCGCGCTCGTCGCGACGAGCGCCCTCGGCATGGGCTTCGACAAGCCCGACCTGGCGTTCGTGATCCACCTGGGTGCCCCCTCGTCGCCCATCGCCTACTACCAGCAGGTCGGACGCGCGGGGCGCGGCGTCGAGCGAGCAGTCGTCGTGCTGCTGCCGGGGGTCGAGGACCAGCGGATCTGGGAGTACTTCGACTCCCTCGGGTTCCCGCCCGAGCCCAAGGTGCGCGTGGTGCTCGACGTCCTCGGCTCGGCACCCGACGGCCGGCCGATGTCCGTCGCGCAGCTCGAGACCCACGTCGACCTCAAGCGCTCGCGGCTCGAGCAGATGCTCAAGGTGCTCGACGTCGACGGCGCGGTCCGCCGCGTGACCGGCGGCTGGGTCTCCACGGGTCGACCGTGGGACTACGACGCCGAGCGCTACGCCCGCGTCGCCGAGACCCGGGCCGCCGAGCAGCGCGCCATGGTGGACTACGAGCACGCGCCCGGCTGCCGGATGGCGTTCCTGCGCGAGGTGCTCGACGACCCGGAGCTCGAGCCCGGCTGGCGCTGCGGGCGCTGTGACCGCTGCGGCGGCGTCGAGCTTCCCGGCGCCCCCGATCCCGACGCGGTGGCCGAGGCCAGGCACGACCTCGACCGCCCCGGCGTCGAGGTCGTCGCGCGCCGGCAGTGGCCGAGCGGCATGGACTCCCTCGGCATCGACCTGCGCGGCCGGATCGACCCCGGACAGCGGGCCGAGACGGGGCGGGCCGTCGCCCGCCTCGACGGACTGGGCTGGTCCGGCCCGCTCCGGGACCTGTTCGGTCCCGGCACGCCCGACGGCGAGACGCCCGTACCGTTGCGCACCGCGGCCGTGCGTGTGCTGGACGACTGGCTCGGACCGGACACCGCGGGCGCCGTCGACTGCGTCGTCGGGGTCCGGTCCGCAACCCGGCCCCAGCTCGTCGCGCACCTCGCCGGCGGCCTCGCCCGCTACCTCGGGGTGCCCGTCGCGGGCTCGGTCGGGCCGGTCGCGGGCCGGGAGGAGCCGACCAGCCACGACGTCAACTCCGCGGCCAGGCTCGCTGGGGTCGCCCGGCGGCTGGGCGCCGACGACGGCCTCGACGTCACCGGCAAGAGAGTCCTGCTCGTCGACGACCGCACCGACTCCGGCTGGACCCTGACGGTCGTCGCTCGCACGCTGCGCCGTGCCGGCGCCACCGCGGTGCTGCCGTTCGTGCTCGCTGTCGGCTGAGCCCTCGCCGTGGACGTGCGAGCAGGGAGGGACCCCGGGGGTCGCGTCTCGAGCGCTGACCCCAGAACGCGTCCCACGGCTCGTGGAGCCTGCGGTGCCCGTCGGCGACGCCCGGCAGGGTGGTCTCCGACGCGCCCGTCCGGACCGGCGGGCTCAGGCACGTCCTGAAGGTTCCGGACACGGCTCCCGCCGGGTGAACCTGCGTCAGCCGCCGACGACGACCTGCCCGTCCTGCACCGTGGCGGTCAGCGCCTGGAGCGGCTTCTTCGCGGGCCCGTGCGTCACCTTGCCGACGAGGTCGAAGGTCGACCCGTGGCACGGGCACTCGAGGTCGCCCTGACCGGGAACCACACCGCATCCCATGTGCGTGCAGATCGCGGACAGGACGTGCACGTCGCCCGCGGTCGGCTGGGTCACGAGGATCTGCGCACCGCCGGGGAGCTTCGCGGAGACGGCGCCGCCGACCGGCACGTCGGCGAGCTGTGCGACCGGCGCCGGCGTGGCGGGCGGTGTGATCTGGACGTCGCCCGTGCCACCGGGGCTGCAGGCTGCCAGGACGACGGCGGTCGCACCAGCACCCGCACCCGCGAGCACCGCGCGACGCGACACGCCGCCGCAGCAGGCGCTCGGGACTGACCTCCGGGCCGCCCGTTCCCGGGCGCCATCCTCCGACAGCCGCGTGTCGTCCTGCGCGGACGCCGCGTCGGTCATGCGGGCTCCTCGTCCGTCACGCCGGTCGTTCCTGGCGTCTCGAAGCGGGCGCGGACCGCCTCGCCGTGCGCCGGGAGGTCCTCGGCGTCGGCGACAGCGACGATCCGGTCGGCGAGCTCCCCGAGCGCGTCCCGCGAGTACTCCACGACGTGCACGGCGCGCACGAAGCTGTGCACCCCGAGCCCGCTCGAGGAGTGGGCCGAGCCGCCGGTGGGCAGCACGTGGTTGGACCCGGCCATGTAGTCCCCGAGCGAGACGGGCGCGTAGGGGCCCACGAAGATCGCGCCCGCGCTGCTGACCTGGTCCGCACGCTCGGAGGCGTCGACGGTCTGGATCTCGAGGTGCTCGGCACCGTAGGCGTCGACGACCTCGAGGCCCTGCTCGAGGTCGTCCACGAGGACGATCGCGGACTGCGAGCCGGCGAGCGCCTCGGCGACCCGTTCGGCGTGCTTCGTCGCGCCGGCCCGCACGGCCACCCGCGCGTCGACCGCGTCGGCGAGCGCCGCGCTCGGCGTCACCAGGACCGCCGCCGCCATGGGGTCGTGCTCGGCCTGGCTCACCAGGTCGGACGCGACGTGGTCGGCGTCGGCCGTCTCGTCCGCGAGGACCGCGATCTCGGTGGGGCCGGCCTCGGCGTCGATCCCGACGACACCCCGCACGAGCCGCTTCGCGGCTGCCACGTAGACGTTGCCGGGTCCGGTGACGACGTCGACCGGCTCGCACAGCACGTCGCCGTCCTGCGGCTCGGTGCCGCGCGCCCCGTAGGCGAGCATCGCGACGGCCTGGGCGCCGCCGACGGCGTAGACCTCGCCGACGCCGAGGAGCGCGCACGCCGCAAGGACCGTCGCGTGCGGGAGCCCGTCGTTCTCGCGCTGGGGCGGCGACGCCACGACGAGCTCGGCGACACCCGCCTCCTGGGCTGCGACCGCGTTCATCACCACGGTCGAGGGGTAGACCGCGAGCCCGCCCGGCACGTAGAGCCCGACGCGGCGCACGGGGATCCACCGCTGCCGGACCCGGGCGCCGTCGGCCAGCTCGACGGAGTGCTCGACGGGGCGCTGCGCGGCGTGGACGGCGCGGACCCGTCGGATCGACTCCTCCAGGCCTGCCCGCACCTCGGGGTCGAGCGCCGCCAGGGCGTCGGCGAGTGCCGCAGCGGGGACCCGCAGATGCTCCGGCCGGACCCCCTCGAAGCGCTCGGCGAGGTCCCGCAGCGCGTCGGCCCCGCCCTCGCGCACCTGCGCGATGAGGGGCGCCACGCGTTGGGCCGCGTCCTCGACGCGCACCTCGGCGCGAGGCAGGGCGGCGGTCAGCTCGCGGCGGGACAGCGTGCGGCCGCGGAGGTCGATGCGCTGGATCACGTGTCGAGCATAGTGCGGCGGGCCTGGGAGTACGCCGGGTGTCCACGGGCACGGATGAGGCCCCGTCGCTCGTCGTACGGGAGGATGGGGAGGTGAGCGAGCCGACCCCCGACGCCCTGCACGTCCCCATCGCCGACGAGGAGATCCGCCTGGGCCAGTTCCTGAAGCTCGCCGACCTTGCCGAGTCCGGCTCGGCGGCCCGCGAGCTCATCGCCGACGGCGAGGTGCGCGTCAACGGCGAGGTCGACGTGCGGCGCGGACGACGCCTCGTCCGCGGGGACGTCGTCGTCGTGGCGACGCCGCAGGGCGACCTCAGCGCCGTCGTCGGCTGAGCCCATGGGCGGCGGCCGTTCGACGACCCCGCGACGCCGGACCAGGCGCGCGCTGACGTTCGGCCTCGCCGCCCTCGCGCTCGTCGCCGTCCTCCTGGTCGCCGGCGCCTGGGTGTTCCAGCGGCACCTGATCTATCAACCGGACACGCGCACCCCTCCGCCGGCCGCCCAGGTCGTTCCTGGGGCGAGCGACGTCACCCTGACCACCGCCGACGGCCTCACGCTGGCCGCGTGGTGGGTGCCGCCGTCGGGCACCGCACGCGACCAGGCCGTCCTCGTCGCGCCGGGGAACGCCGGCAACCGGGAGGACCGCGCCCGGTTCGCGACGCTGCTCGCGGAGCGTGGCTTCGCCGTGCTCCTGCTGGAGTACCGCGGGTTCGGCGGCAACCCGGGGCGCCCCACGGAGGAAGGGCTGGCGCTCGACGCCCGCGCGGCCCAGGCGGCGCTCGCCGCACGCGGCTACCCGCCCGAACGGACGCTCTACTTCGGCGAGTCGCTCGGGACCGGCGTCGTCGCGAGACTGCAGGCCGACGTGCCGCCGGCCGGCGTCGTGCTGCGGTCGCCGTTCACCTCGCTCGCCGACGCCGCCTCCCACCAGGTCCCGTTGCTCCCGGTCGGCGTGCTGCTGCACGACCGGTTCCCCGTGGCGGAGCTGCTGGAGCACAGCGACGTGCCCGTGACGGTCGTGTACGGCACACGGGACCGGGTGGTACCCCCGTCGCAGAGCGCAGCCGTCGCCCGAGCGGCGCGGGAGCTCGTCGAGACCGTCGTGATCGACGGCGCGGGCCACAACGACGCCGTGATGTCCGGGCCTCCGGTGGTGGACGCCGTCGTCCGGCTCGCCGACCGGGTGCGCTGAGCGGGCGCGGGCGGACCCCTCAGCCGGCCATGTAGGCCGAGCTCATCACCTTGTCCACGACGATCCGGAGCACCACGCGGTCGGGGTTGGGCTCGAGCGGTCGGTACCGGCGCGCGTAGCGGGCCACCGCGTCCACGATCTCGACGAGGTCGGTCACGACCTCGGCCCTGCCCTCGAGCGTGAGCCAGCGACCGCCCTCGACCTGACACACCGAGGCCCGCGAAGGGACGCCGCCCGGGCCACGGCGGCCCGCGTTCCGGGCCTTGACCGACCGTCGGTTCGTGGTGACGCGGACGACGCCGGTGTCGTCGTCCCAGGTGAACGCCACGGGCACGACGTGCGGCGAGCCGTCCTCGCGAAGGGTCGTCAGGGTCGCGAGGTGCCGCTCGGTCACGAAGACCCGCTGCTCGGGGTTGAGACGGACCACGCTCATACCAGGCAGCTCGGGCCAAGCAGCGCCTTGAGGTCGCCGAACAGGGCGGGGGTGCGCTCCACGCGCAGCGTGTCCTCGAGGCGCATCACGGTCGCGCGGCCCGGCTCGGTGAGCTTGAGGTGCACCTCGGACGCCCCCGGGTGGGTCCGCAGGATCTCGCGCAGCCGTTCGACGACGGGCTGGGTGCAGCGCGCCGACGGCAGGCTCACCGTGACCGGACCGTCCGACGACGCCGAGACGTCCGGGAGGGAGACCTCCATCGCCTGGAGCTGCATGGCGTCGTCCCGGCGGCGCACCCGTCCGCGCAGCGTCACGACGGTGTCCTCCGCGAGGATCGTCGAGTAGGCGAGATAGGTCTCCCCGAAGAACATGACCTCGACCGAGCCCTCGAGGTCCTCGACCACGACCGAGGCCCACGGGTTCCCGTTCTTCGACCACCGGTGCTGGACGTTGGTCAGCAGGCCCGCGACCGTCACGACCGAGCCGTCCGCCCGCTCCTCGTCGGCGACGAGCGTGGCGATCGTCGTCTCGGCGGCCCGGGACAGCACGTGCTCGAGCCCGGAGAGGGGGTGGTCCGACACGTAGAGGCCGAGCATCTCGCGCTCGAACGCGAGGCGCTGCTTCTTCTCCCAGTCCGGCAGGTCGGGGACGTCGACGCTGAAACCGATGGTCGTGCCGTCGTCGCCCGCGGCGAAGTCGGCGAACAGGTCGAACTGCCCCTCGGCCTCCTTGCGCTTCACGCTGATCACCGAGTCGACGGCCATCTCGTGGACCGCGAGCAGCGCGCGCCGCGTGTGCCCGAGCGAGTCGAACGCACCGGCCTTGATCAGGGACTCGATGGTCCGCTTGTTGCAGACGACGGCCGGGACCTTGTCGAGGAAGTCCGTGAACGAGGTGAACTCGCCCTTCTCCTCGCGGGCCGCCGTGATGGCGTCCACGACGTTCGCGCCGACGTTGCGGACCGCCGTCAGGCCGAACCGGATGTCAGCGCCGACGGCCGTGAAGTTCGCTGCCGACGAGTTCACGTCCGGTGGGAGGACCGTGATGCCCATCCGGCGGCACTCGGACAGGTACAGCGCCGACTTGTCCTTGTCGTCGCGCACGCTCGTCAGGAGCCCCGCCATGTACTCGGTCGGGTAGTTCGCCTTCATGTAGGCGGTCCAGTAGGAGACCAGCCCGTAGCCGGCCGAGTGCGCCTTGTTGAACGCGTAGCCCGCGAACGGGACCAGCGTGTCCCAGACCGCCTGGATGGCCTTGTCGGAGTAGCCGCGCTCGCGCATCCCGGTCTGGAACGGCACGAACTCCTTGTCGAGGATCTCCTTCTTCTTCTTGCCCATCGCGCGGCGCAGCAGATCCGCCTGACCCAGCGAGTACCCGGCGAGGATCTGGGCGGCGCGCTGCACCTGCTCCTGGTAGACGATCAGACCGTAGGTCTCGTCGAGGACCTCCGCGAGCGGCTTCTCGAGCTCCGGGTGGATCGGCGTGATCTCCTGCAGCTTGTTCTTGCGCAGGGCGTAGTTCGTGTGCGAGTTCATGCCCATCGGGCCCGGCCGGTACAGGGCGATGACCGCGGAGATGTCCTCGAAGTTGTCGGGCCGCATCTGCCGCAGCAGCGCGCGCATCGGGCCGCCGTCGAGCTGGAACACGCCCAGCGTGTCGCCGCGGGTCAGCAGGGCGTACGCCGCCTCGTCGTCGAGCGGCACCGACTCGATCTCCACCGGCTCCTTGCCGTTCGCGACGATGTTCCCGAGCGCGTCGTCGAGGATCGTCAGGTTCCGCAGGCCGAGGAAGTCCATCTTGATCAGCCCGAGCGTCTCCGACGTCGGGTAGTCGAACTGCGTGATGATCGCGCCGTCCTGAGGGCGCCGCATCGTCGGGATCACGTCCGTGAGCGGGACGCTCGACATGATCAGCGCGCACGCGTGCACGCCCCACTGGCGCTTCAGCCCCTCGATGCCACGCGCGAGCTCCACGACGCGCTGCGCCTCGGGGTCCGCGTTGTGCAGCTGGCGGAACTGCTCTGCCTCGGCGTACCGCGCATCCTGGGGGTTGAAGATCCCGCCGAGCGAGATGTCCTTGCCCATGACGGCGGGCGGCATCGCCTTGGTGAGCTTCTCTCCCATCGCGAACGGGAAGCCCAGCAGCCGGGACGAGTCCTTGAGCGCCTGCTTCGCCTTGATGGTCCCGTACGTCACGACCTGGGAGACGCGGTCGTCCCCGTACTTGTCGGTCACGTACTTGATGACCTCGCCGCGCCGACGCTCGTCGAAGTCCACGTCGACGTCGGGCATGGAGACGCGCTCCGGGTTGAGGAAGCGCTCGAAGATCAGCCCGTGCTGCAAGGGGTCGAGCTCCGTGATCCCCATGACGTACGAGGCCATCGAGCCGGCCGCCGAGCCACGGCCCGGCCCCACGCGGATCCCCTGCGCCTTGGCCCAGTTGATGAAGTCCGCGACCACCAGGAAGTAGCCGGGGAAGCCCATCTGGAGGATGACCTCGGTCTCGTACTCCGCCTGCTTGCGCGAGGCCTCCGGCACGCCGTCCGGGTAGCGGCGGTGCAGGCCCACCTCGACCTCCTTGACGAACCAGCTCGTCTCGTCCTCACCCTCGGGGACCGGGAACCGTGGCATGTAGTTCGCCGACGTGTCGAACGTGACGTCGCACTGCTCGGCGAGCCGCAGCGTGTTGTCGCACGCCTCCGGCAGCTCCGCCCACACGCGGCGCATCTCCTCGGCCGACTTCACGTAGTACCCGTCGCCGTCGAACTTGAACCGGTCGGGGTCGTCCAGCGTCGAGCCCGAGTTGATCGCCAGCAACGCCTCCTGCGACGTCGCATCCTCCTGTCGCACGTAGTGCAGGTCGTTCGTCGCCAGGAGCGGCGCACCGATGGTCTCGGCGAGCCGCAGCAGGTCCTTGATCACGCGCCGCTCGATGTCGAGGCCGTGGTCCATCAGCTCGACGTAGAAGTAGTCCTTGCCGTAGATGTCCTGCAGCTCGCCCGCGACCCGGACGGCCTCGTCCCACTGGCCCAGGCGCAGCCGCGTCTGGATCTCCCCCGATGGGCAGCCCGACGACGCCGCCATGCCTCCCGCGTACGTCTCCAGCAGGTCCCGGTCCATGCGCGGCCACTTGCCCATCTGCCCCTCGAGCGACGCCAGCGAGCTCGCCCGGAGCAGGTTGTGGAGCCCCTCGTTCGTCCGCGCCCACATGGTCTGGTGCGTGTACGCGCCGCGCGCCGAGACGTCGTCCGACTCCTGGCCCTGCTGGCCGAACCGCACACGGGTCTGGTCGAACCGGCTCGTCCCCGGCGTGACGTACGCCTCGACCCCGAGGATCGGCTTGATCCCGTGCGAGCGCGCCTTGCTCCAGAAGTCGAACGCCCCGAACAGATAGCCGTGGTCCGTGATCGCGATCGACTTCTGGCCGAGGCGCTCCACCTCCGTGAACAGCGAGTCGAGGCGGGCCGCGCCGTCGAGCATCGAGTACTCGGTGTGGACGTGGAGGTGGACGAAGTCTTCCCCGGTCGGCATGGGGTCGAGTCTAGGTGCGCCGTCCGACATCACCGACCCTCGGACGCCCGTGTCGGGAGGTGCGGGGCCGTGGTCCGGTACGGCGCGACGTCGACACCCGAGCGGTTCACGCCGGGCGCCGCTGAGGCCGCGGCTCAGCGTGTCGTGTGCGCCCCGCCGTTCACGTGGAGCGTCTGCCCCGTGAGGTGGCGCGCGCCGGGCGACGCGAGGAACTCCACGAGGGCGGCGACGTCGTCGGGCAGGCCGGGGCGCCCGTCATGGGTCGCGTCGACCAGCGCCGCACGGCGCGCGTCGGTGAGCCGGCCCTTGAAGTAGCCGGTGTCCTCGACGTACCCCGGGGCCACGCAGTTGACCGTCACGCCGCGGGGGCCCGCCTGGGCCGACACGCCCGCGGTCCACGCCTGGACGGCCGCCTTGGCGACGCCGTAGGACGTCGCGGCGTACTCCGCCCCGATCGAGCCGACGGTGACGACCGCGCCGCCGGCGCGCATGGTGCGCAACGCTTCCGTCACGACGAGCACGGTGGCGAGGAGGTTCGCGTCGAGGTTCGCGCGCCAGGCCGCCGCGACGCCCTCGAGACCGGCACCCCCCTCGCCGTCGAAGTCCGTGTTGCCGCCGGCGAGCGCGACGACGACGTCGTACGGGCCGGGCTCCCGGCCGAACAGCTCCTCCACCCCAGCCGTCGTGGAGACGTCGCAGGCGACGGCACGCGCCCCCGTCTCCACCGCCGCGGCGCCGAGCGTGTCGGCCTGACGGCCGGTCAGGACGACGTCGTCGCCGGCTGCGACGAAACGCCGCGCGACGGCGCGGCCGATGCCTCCCGAGCCCCCGGTGACGAGAACGGTGCGTGCCATGGTGCCGCCTCCCTGCTAGGTTTAGGTCTAAACGTAGCGGAGGTACGCATGGAGGACCAGCCCCCCACCCCGGCGGAGATCGCGGCGGCCTGGGACCGCGAGGTGCCCGGCGTCGCCACCGGTTCCATCGGCGTCGTGACTCCCCTGTGGCGCGCCGCAAAGCTCCTCGCCGACGAGCGACGCCGCACGCTCGAGCGCCTCGGCGTCGACGCGGCGACGCTCGACCTGCTCAGCACGCTCCGCCGCGCAGGCGACCCGTGGACGCTCACGACGCGGCAGCTCGCCGCACGCACGCTCGTCACCGCGGGCGCCGTCTCGCAGCGCGTGGCGCGCGCCGAGCGCGAGGGCCTGGTCGCGCGGGAGGCGTCCGACGCGTCCCGCCGGGCCGTGGCGGTCACGCTCACCGCCCGGGGGCACGCGGTCGTCGAGCGCGTCGTGCGCGACCTGCTCGCGCACGAGGAAGCGCTGCTCGCGGCGCTCCCCCCCGACGACCGCGAGGCTCTCGGCGCCGGCCTGACCCGGCTGCTCGCCGTCCTTCCGGGCGCGTCGGCGCGGCCTTGAACGGCGCCCCACACGAGTGCGCGCGAGCGGTGACGGTTCAGCGGTCGAGCAGCGTCTTCGCGGCGTCCCGGTGCTCGATGCCCGCGTCCAGGTAGACGGGTCCCTCGACCACGTACCCGACGCGCTCGTAGAACCCCGACGCCTGGATCTGGGCGCTCAGGACGACCCGGCACCGGCCCGCGTCCGCGTGCTCCGCGAGCGCCACCGCCTCGAGCTCGCGCATGAGCAGCGCGCCGAGACCCGTCCCGCGCCAGGCGGCGTCGACCGCCACGCGGCCCACGTGGACCTCGCCCGGGTGGGCGGGGTCGGTGAGCAGGCGCCCCGTCGCGACGACGGCGCCGTCGTGCTCGCGAAGCACCAGGTGCGTGGTGGTCGGGTCGGTGTCCAGGTCGTCGACCTCGAGGTCGGCGGGCACGCCCTGCTCGTCGACGAACACCCGGACGCGCAGCGCCTGGGCCTCCGCGAGCTGGGCAGGGCTCGAGACGCGCTCGACCGTCACGTGCTGGGCCGCAGGGCCCTCGGGCATCTTCACGTGCGCACCTCCGTCAGCGTCCGGCGAACCCGTCGGCGCCGCGCACCACGTCGAGCGCAGCCTTCAGGTCGTCCGGGTAGTCGCTCGCGACCTCGAGCCACTCGCCCGTGGACGGGTGCTCGAAGCCGAGCCGCACGGCGTGCAGCCACTGCCGCCCGAGCCCCACCCGCTCGGCCAGCCGGGGGTCCGCGCCGTACGTGAGGTCGCCCACGAGGGGGTGGCGAAGCGCCGCGAAGTGCACGCGGATCTGGTGGGTGCGCCCTGTCTCCAGGTGCACCTCGACGAGCGACGCCGACGGCACCATCTCGAGGACCTCGTAATGAGTCACGGAAGGCTTGCCGTCGGCCGTCACGGCGAACTTGTAGTCGGCGTGCGGGTGGCGTCCGATGGGAGCGTCGATGGTGCCCGTCGTCGGCTCGGGATGGCCCTGCGCGAGCGCGTGGTAGACCTTCTCGACCGTGCGCTCCTTGAACGCCCGCTTGAGCACGGTGTAGGCGCGTTCGCTCTTGGCGACCACCATGAGCCCGCTCGTACCCACGTCGAGCCGGTGCACGATGCCCTGGCGCTCCGCGGCACCCGACGTCGAGATCCGGTACCCCGCCGCGGCGAGAGCGCCGACGACCGTCGGTCCCGTCCAGCCCGGAGACGGGTGGGCCGCGACCCCGACCGGCTTGTCCACGACCACGACGTCGTCGTCCTCGTGGACGATCCGCATACCCGGGACGGGCTCGGGGACCACGGCGGGCCCCTGGTCCCGGTCCTCGTCGGGCAGCTCGACGTCGAGCCACGCGCCGGGCCGCAGGCGGTCCGACTTGCCGAGCGCGACGCCGTCCTGCAGGACGCCGCCCGCCGCGGCCACCTCGGCCGCACGGGTGCGCGAGAGCCCGAGCATCCGCGCGAGCGCCGCGTCGACCCGCTCGCCCGCCAGCGCGTCCGGGACGGGGAAGCTCCGGCCGGCCACGCTCAGCGCTCCTCGGGGTTCGACGCCTCGGCGCCGGGAGCCTCGTGCCGCGGCGCGGGGGCCGCATCGTCGGTGATCGGGCGGCCGTCCATGCCGATCCCGCGCAGAGCGAGCAGCGCGATCAGCACCGCGGCGACCACGATCGCGATGTCCGCGACGTTGCCGACGAACCAGTCCCCGTACCCGATGAAGTCGACGACGTACCCGCGAGCCACGCCGGGCGCCCGCAGCAGGCGGTCGGCGAGGTTCCCGACGGCGCCACCGAGCAGCAGCCCGAGCGCGACCGCCCACCCCGTCGACCGCAGGCGGCGGAGCGACCGGACGATGAAGACCACCACGACCACGACGATGATCGTCAGGAGCCAGGTCATGCCCGTCGCGATCGAGAGCGCGGCGCCCGGGTTGTAGACGAGCCGCAGGTGGAAGAACCCACCGGGGACGTCGACCACCTTGCCGTCACGCAGGGCGTGCTGCGCCCACGCCTTCGTCAGCTGGTCGACGACGAGCACGACGCCCGCGATCACCGCCAGGAGGACGACCAGGCGGCGGCTGGGGCGAAGCCGCGCGGCGTGCGCGGCACCAGGTGCCTCGTCGGGATCGGGCGCGGGGACGTTCTCGGGCTCGCGGTCGCCGGACACGGGCCGCTCGGGTGGCATGCTCATCGCCGCAAAGTGTCTCACGCGGCGAGCCCGCCACCCGTCCGGGCTACCGGCGCTCTTCGCGCTGCTTGCAGTCGATGCAGAGCGTCGCACGCGGGAACGCCTGGAGCCGTGCCTTCCCGATCGCCTGGCCGCACGACTCGCACACGCCGTACGTGCCCGCGGCGATCCGGTCGAGCGCCCGGGAGTTCTGCGCCAGCAGGTCCCGGGTGTTGTTGACGAGCGTGAGCTCCTGGTCGCGCTCCAGCGCGCTCGAGCCCGAGTCCGCCTGGTCGTCACCCGAGCCGTCGCCCGAGTCGCGCAAGAGCGCCGACAGCTCCTGATCGGCGGCGGCGAACTCGACCTGCAGCCGGGCGTTCTCCTCGATGAGGCCGTGAGCGAGCTCCTCGACCTCTTCCACGGTCCACGGCTCCTCGCCGTCACGGACCGGGAACGACTTGACGTCCCGGACGAGGTGGGGGAACTGCTTGCGGGTCGCGGCACGCACCGCGACGTCACGCTTGGCCATCATGAACCTCCCTCGTTCGGA
>Ga0164241_10004432_pt1 | contig 13605 bp, 4 predicted proteins | sample OricomyardsoilBY_FD_108780 | JGI IMG/M metagenome (GOLD analysis project Ga0164241, IMG submission 108780) | Backyard soil microbial communities from Emeryville, California, USA - Original compost - Back yard soil (BY) | ecosystem: Environmental > Terrestrial > Soil > Unclassified | place: USA...
GAACGCGTTCTCTTCCGCGAAGCGGTTCTCGACGTAAGTGTTGACGTAGCGGATTTCGCTTGGATTGTTCCGTAGATACAGCGGGTTCCGCATGGTTTCTCTGCGAAGATTCGCATTACCACATCCCTGCGCGTGAACGGTGCGCCACGGCCTTCGAGCTTCCGCGCGGCCCGTTTACTGGGGATTGTCGCCGCGCCCCTGAGCAAGCGCGCAGCGCAAGGCGCGACTGATCTGCGTCAGCTCATCCGCCATCCGAGCGCGCACCAGGTCCCTCAGCCTTCGGTCGTCGAAGCCGGCTTCTGCCGGCTCGATCGCGGGCAATACGCGCACGAGCGTGGGTTGTGGCCGGATCTGCAGCCGCTTTTTCCTCAGAATCGCGCCTGTGCCTTCGACCACGATCGGCACGATCGGAACCCCGCGCTTGGTCGCGACCCAAAACGCGCCGCGATAAAACGAGATCAGATTGCCGTCCGGCGAACGTGTGCCCTCTGGGAACACGCACAAGCTGTGGCCATCACCCAACTTTTTCAGGCACGAGCGGACCATGCGCAAGATGCTGGGAAGGAAGCCGCGCTTGAGCGGGACGTAGCCATTGAGCCACATGTTCCAACCCAGAAACGGCGCGTAGAAGTTCTCGACCTTGCTCACCCACAGATACGGCAAATGAGTGGCGAAGACGGCCAGGATGTCGACCATCGACTGATGGTTCACGACGTAAACGCAAGGGCGCTCGGGCCGCGCATGCTCGAGTCCCTCGACGCGAACGCTGGCAAAGGGCGCCCAAGCCAAATAGTGAGCTCCCCAATAGCTCGTGTATTTGGCGAGCCAGCGACGTTTGGGATCCCAAAACGTGAGCAGCCACAACACGAGCGCCGGAAAGAACAACAGCGCGCAGCTACCCAGCAAGTACGGCCAATACACGGCATTATACAAGGCGAGCCCGACGGGCCCGAGCCGGCACTGATCGACGCGCTCATCGTGCATGAAAGCGCTCGGCTCGGCCTCAGCGGCCGCGATTGTGTCGAGTTTTTCGAGCTGGTTCACGGGTGCAGTGCGCCGGGATCGAAGACCATCTCGCGCCACCGTAGACCAGTCGTCACGCGGAGGGTGCGGGCAAACGACGCAAACGACCTGAGCGCCGCTTCAAAACGATAACCGCTCAATAAGCCGACGCTTTTCGGGGCGCGATTGGGCGTTGCACAGGGCATTTTCTTGGCGGAAGATGCCGCCCGCCAATATGCGCCTACTCCGCCAACACCGCCTCGCCTTCTCCGCACTGTGCTCTGCCCTCGCCTTTGCTCCGCTGCTCGGCTGCAACAAGACGCCACCGGAGCCGAGCACGAGTGAACAAAAGCAGGCCGTTGCCCCTGCCGCAACCAGCGCTGCGCCTGCACCCGAGGCGCCCAAGGCCGCTGAGCCGCCGCCCGCGGAGCCGACTCCTCCAGCGCAGCCCAACGCTATCCCAGCTCCGCCGGACGTCGCGGCCGCGCCAGCTGACGCGAAGGCGACCGCCAGCGGTTTGAAGGTCAAGGTGCTCAAGCCGGGCACAGGCAAGGACCACCCGAAGGACAACGACCGAGTGTCTGTCCACTACTCGGGCTGGACCAAAGACGGAAAGATGTTCGACAGCTCCGTGGCCCGGGGCACGCCCACGACCTTCGGTGTGAATGAAGTCATTCCCGGATGGACCGAAGCTCTCAAATTGATGGTCATCGGAGAGAAGGCGCGGCTTTGGATCCCGGCCAAGCTCGCCTACGGCGAAACGGCGACGCGCCCGGGCGCCCCCACCGGCGATCTGACCTTCGACGTAGAACTGCTCGACATCGTGAAGCCACCCACAACGCCTGAAGACGTCAAAGCGCCGCCCGCCAGCGCGAAGAAGACGGCTTCAGGTCTGGCCTATCGCGTGCTCAAACCGGGCACCGGTAAGATCCATCCGACGGCGCAGAACCGCGTCACCGTCCACTATTCCGGCTGGACCACGGACGGTAAGATGTTCGATAGCTCCGTGGCGCGCGGCGAGCCTTCGACCTTCCCGCTCGGCGGCGTGATCAAGGGCTGGACCGAGGGTGTGCAGTTGATGGTCGTCGGCGAGAAGACTCGCTTCTGGATCCCCGGACCGCTCGCATACGGTGACAAGCCGCAACGGCCCGGTGCACCCGCCGGCATGCTGGTCTTCGACATCGAACTGCTCAACATTCAATGAGCACGATCCGCGCGGGTTCTCAGTACGAGGGCCCGCGCGAAGTCGGCCCGTGGCTGCCCGCTTTGCTCAACAGATGCCCGTGTGAGAGTTCGACGATTTGCACGGACATGCGCTCGATCAGCGGTCGACTATTGCTCGCCACGACCATGGTGATCTTCGGATCATCGCGGAAGCGCTCGAGCAAGTCGTACACCAGCTTGCGCGTGGGGGCGTCCAAGCCCGCGTCCGGATCGTCGAAGAACACGAAATTTGGCTCCAGAACGAGCGCGCGCGCGAGGCTCACGCGCTTTCGCACGCCGAGCGACAGATGCGCGGGCAGCGCGTGAAAATCCGTCTGCGCGACGCGCAGCTCACTCAGCGCTGCGCGGGCACGCCGCGCGATCTCCTGCTCTTCGAGGCCAAACACGTCCGCGTGATAGCGAAGCGCGAGCGTGACGTTGTTGAGCGCTGACAGGTTCGAGAGCAACCCGCCGCTATCGAACAGCACTCCTCGACGCACACCAGCTCGCACCAGGTCACTCGGCGTCGAGACGTGCGGGCCGTGCCCGTCCAAGAGCACTCGTCCGGTGGTGGCCGGTAACAGCCCCGCACAAAGGAACAAGAACGTCGACTTCCCGACGCCATTGTGGCCAGTCACGAGCAAGCCGCCGCCGCGCGGTACGTGCAGATCCGTCTCCCGCAGCACCCACAGCTCGTTGTACGCGAACGCCGCGCGCTCGAGCAACAAGCCCTGCGTGGGCAAACCCGGAACTGAAATCGACGGCTCCACCTGCCGAGGATTATGGGGCTCACTGCCCGGTTTGGGCTAGCGAATTGGCGGTCCGACGAGCCAGTAGAACAGCGCGGTCACGAACGTGCTGTAGACCACACCGCACAAGAGGCTCATCACCACCGCGCGGCTCGCTTGCTGTGGGACTTCCGTCGGCGAACTCTTCACTTGCAAGCCGTAGTGGCAGCACAACCAGCCGACGATTGCGCCGAGGCCTACGCCTTTCAGCAAAAATAGCCCGAGATCGAAGGGCATGACGCCGCGTGAAACGCCCGAGTACAGACTGCCCCAAGTGGCTGCTGCGGTCGCTTGCGCGACGATGAAAGCGCCGCCGATCGCGACTACGCTGAAGTAAATCATCAACACCAGCACGCTCACGATCGAGGCGACCAACCGGGGCAGCACGATGAAGCGCGGCGGATCGATCCCCAGCGACGAGAGCGCAAGGACCTCGGAGTTGACCTTCATATTGCCGAGCTCGGTAGCCATCGCCGTCCCCGAGCGACCGGCGATCACGATCGCCGTGACGAGCGGAGCGAGTTCGCGCAGCACAACCGCGACCAGCACCTTGCCGAGCAGCTCGCCGTCGGCAGAGCCCATCAAGTTGGTCTGAATGATGATGCTCGAGCCGAGCAGAAACGCGATCACGCTGACGAGCGAGAGCGCTTGAACGCCCGTGTACATGATTTGGGTGACAATCACTCGCTTGACGGTCGAGCGCGCAGCAACGCCGGGAGTCCATAGCGACGCAATCGCATCACTCAGGGTGTGCAAGAGCTCGTCGGCGGAGAGTACCCAGCGGATGGTCGAACGCCCGATGGCGCTCAGCCAACCCGCGTCCGCGATGCGGTCCGTACGCGGGTCGTACGGCAGCGTGGAGCGGAGCCGAGCCATGGCGATACTGGCCCCGCGCCGCTAACTACTTGCCCTTGAGCGCCGCCAGCCGATCTTTCGCGGCCTGCAAACCATCGGTCTGGATCGCGCGCTCGTACATCTGAATCGCCTTGGGCGCCTCGCCCACTTTTTCGTGAACCTCACCCAAGCGCAGGAAAACCTCGGACTTCTTGATCGGTCCCGATGATTCGTCCAGCTTCTGCAACAAGAGCGCGCGGAACATCTGCTGCGCCTTCTTGTAGTCGCCTGTATCGAGCGCGACCTGGCCGAGCAACACCAGCACGCTTACGTTACCGGGTTCGATGCGGAAGGCCTTGTCGAGTTCCTCCAGCGCCTTCTGGCTCTCACCATCTGCCAAGTAAGCCTTGGCCAACCGGCGGTGAATTTCCCCGAGCTCCTTTGGCCGCTTCGCCCCGTAGCTGTCGACGATTTTGAGCAGAACGTCTTGGGCGGCCTTACCTCGACCCGACGCGCTGTACTCGTCGCACAACGCGAGCAGGAGTTCGCGATCGTCTGGTCGCAGCTTACTGGCGCGATCGAGTGCGTCCGCTGCACTGCTGTGATCGCCGCGCTGCTCGGCGTGAATCGCCGCGGCTTTGCGCAGTAGTGCCACGCTCTCTTCGGGGGTCGATGCGAAATCTGCATCGCGCGCGAGCAGTGCGGCTAGCTTCTCCCAAGACTTCATCGACTCGTACGAGGCGCGCAGTCGCGAGCGAAGCTCCGTGCTGCGCTCGTCTTGAACCAAGCCGCGTTCGAGCGCGAGCGCCGCGTCCTCGGGCGAGCCGAGCTTTTGCTGCACCGCGGCCAATTCGAGCGCGCGCGCCACTGCGGCTTCACCCGTACTTCCAGCGAGCAACTGATCCAGGACCTGTGCCGCCTCCGGCAAGCGGTTTTCGGATTGGAGCAGGCGAGCGAGGGCTTCGAGCGCGCCCGAGTGCCGCGAGTCGCGCGAAAGTACGGCGCGATAGGTCTCGATCGCGCGTTCACGATCGCCCAAGCGCGAATCGTAGACTTCGCCCAAACGGACCTGGAAACTCAGCTCACCCGCGAGATCGCCTCGATCTTGAGCGGCGCTGATTTGGGCCGAGAGCAGATCGGCCAAATCTTCGTCGCGCTTGGTCTTTTCGTACAGGTCGCTGAGCGCCACCACCGCGTCGGCGCGCCCTGGCTCGTCGTCGATCACGGCCCTCAGCAACTCGATCGCGGTATCCAACGCCTGGAACCGCTCCTCGTTCAGCTTCGCGAGTTCCATGCGGAGTACGCTGCGCGCCGCGGGAGACTCGGCCATGTCGATCAACCGCTCGAGTAGACGACCGAGGTCATCGAAGCGATTCGCCCGCGCGTAGAGACCGCGCAGTGCATGCGACGCATCCGTGTCGTTCGGATCGTCCTCGAACAGCTGCTCGTAGAGCGCGATGGCTTTGGCCGGCAAATTCAAGCGATCACGCGCGATCTCGGCCGCTTTGCGGCGCAACGAACGAACCGTCGCCGCGTCGGCGCCAAGCTCACTTCGCTTGACCAGGAGCTCGAACGTCTCTTGGTAGTTGCCGCGCGTTTCGCTCACGAGCGTCAGCTCGCCGAGAGCCCACAGGTTCCCGTCGTCCTGCGCGAGCAACTCGCGGAGCACGCTTTCGGCGAGCTCCGCATCACCCAGGCCGGCCGCCAAAGCTTGGGCTTGGCGATACAGCTCTTCGCGACGGCTCTCGTCTAGTTGCAGTTTCGCGCGACGGCGCAGCGTGGCGCACAGATCGCGCTCGCGCCCTGGAGCGCGCTGCAGAGCCTCGATCAGCACGAGCACATCGTCGTTGTCGGGCTCGAACGACAGCGCGCGATTGAGCGCGACCTCGGCCGCGCCCGGGTTGCCCACGCGATCCTTCTGCCAGCTCGCGAGCCGCACGCACAGCGCGACCGCGGCCTCCGCCGAAAGATCGGAGTGTTTGTCGATCGCTTGGCCAAGCGCGGCTGCCGCTCCCTGCCAATCACCGGTGATGCCGGCCAGGCGCTCGAGTTCATCGAGCAGCGCGCCATCGGTCGGCGCTTCCAACAAGCCTTGTTCCAGGACTCGCTGGGCCGCGGGCACGTCCTTGCACTCGTCCTCGAGTACTCGCGAGAGATTGCGCCGCATGTCGACACGCTCCTCCGCTGAGTCCGCGTGCCCGACACGCTTCTCGTACAGCTTGGCGAGGCGATCGGTGCGGCCCCGGGCGCGATACACGGACTCGAGTACTTCAGCCGCCTCCTCGAACAGGTCGTGCTGCGCGGTCAGCTTCTCGAGCTCGTCGACCGCAGCCTCGTGGTCTTGGACTCGATCGAGCGCCATGCGCAAGGAAGAGAGCCCGCGCGCAGGTTCCTTGAAGCTCTCGATCTGCAAGAGCGCGAGCCGAAAGTACAGCTCGGCTTGTGCTTGATCCGCGTGCTCGACCGTCACGCGGCGCTCGAGGATCTCCGCCACCTTCTCTTTTTCGCCCAAACGCGTGTACAGGCGATCGAGGGCGAGCAAGAGTTCCGGCTGATCACCGGCTTGCTCCACGGCCCGCGAATACGCCTCCACCGCGCGCTGGTCGTTCTTCAATTGCTCCTCGGCGACGCGCCCGAGTCGTACGAACAGGTCTTGTGCAATCTCCGGCTCGAAGATCGATTGAGCGCGCTCGCCGAGCGTATCGGCGTAGCGAGCCCAGCCGCCGGTCGCCTGCGCCAAGCGCTCGATTTCGGTGTGCAGTTCGGGCGCTTCGGGGCGCTCGGACAGCGCACGCAGCAGCGCCTCTTCCGCGGCCGTTTGTTGCCCGAGCTTCGTCTCGAGGACCTCGGCGATTTCGCGAAGCGTTTGCATGCGTTGGGTCGGGTCGTTTTCGACCGTCAGCCTCATCTCGAGAATGCTCACCAACTCTTGCCAGCGTTCGGTACTGCGCAGGACCGGGACCAAGATCTCGGCCACGGTTTGACGCAAGTCTTCGTGCGATTCACCAATCGCGCGTACAGCAGCCACGGATTCGGAGTCCGTCGGCACATCTTCGAGCGCGAGACGCTGCGCTTCGAGCGCGTCGTCGAAGCTCTCGAGCTTGCTCGCCAAGATGGAGCCGATTTCCTTGCGTAGCCGCGAACGCTCGTCAGGCGCCGTGGCGGCGCTCGCCTCGAAGCGAAGATTATCCAGCAATTCTGGCCACATAGACTCGATGCGGTAGAGGCGATTCAGCGTCGCGAGCACACCTGGGTCACCCGGCCGCACTGCCAGCGCCTGCCCGAGCACCTCGATCGCGCGAGCACGGTCTGAGAGGTCGCGTTCGTAGACCGCCGCCGCGCTGATCAAGAGTGTGTACTTGAGATCGGCGTCGTCCTCGCCCGAGAGCTCGACGCGTTGCACGTACAACTCGACGAGGCGCTTGGAGTCGTGCTTGGCCTCATACAACTCGGTCAGGCAATCGACGGTAAACGCGCTCTCTGGGTCGAGCTCGAGCGCGCGTTCGTACGCGACGATCGCGCCCTCGGAGTCGTCGAGCATATCGCGCTTGGCCTCGCCCACGCGGCGCCAAACGCTGGCGCGCTCGCCGTCGTCCAGGAGGAGGTCGGCCTTGTCAGTCAACACGCGCACCAAGGTCGGCCAATCACTGAGCAAGGTCGCGAGTTGCTCCATCTTCTCGAGTGGCTCGAGATCGGAGTTGTCGCTCTCGTGAATCATCGCGTAAGCGGCGAGCGCGCGGCGCGGGTCGTCGCGCTTTTCGTTGTGAACGCGGGCGAGCGTCGACAGTAGCTCGCGTTTGCTGTTCAGCGCCGGATGCTCTCGCAACACCGCGTCGTACGTCTCGGCCAGCTTGTCCCACTCACTGGTAGCTTCGGTCAGGCGCTCATAGTCGGCACGCGCGTCAGAATCTTCCGGATCCAGCATGAAAGCCGCCTCGTAGGCGCGGCGAGCACGAGCGAGATCTCCGCCGCGGCGTTCCCAAAGCTCGGCCGTTTCGCGAAGCACGGCGACTTTTTCACCGCCCTCCGCAAGCGCAAAGCGATCTTCGTTCAGCGTGATTTGACGACGCCAATCATCCAACGATTCATAGATGGGCCGCAGGATATCGACCACGCGCTGTCGTTGGTCCTCGCTCTTGCGCAGAGCTTCGAGCTCGGCAATCGCCTCCGCGTGTCCGGGAACCTGGTTGACGATCTCCTCCAACTGATCCACGGCGCGATCGAGCTGGCCACGCTTGATGTACAAGCGAGCCAAAGCCAAGCGATGCACCGCGCCTTGCGCCGGGGCCTGCGCGGCTTCGGCGCGGCGCAGATATAGGTCCGCCAGATCGTCCCAGCGTTCGCGCTCACGATACAGCTCGGTCAACGCGTCGAGAGCGCGCGTGTCCGAGTCGTCGACGTCGAGCACCGAGCGATAGGTCTCGATCGCATCGTCGGGACGACCGAGTTCGCTCTTTTGCAGGCCGGCCATGGTGTGCAAGGCGGCCAGCCGCTCGCTCGGCTCGAAGCGATGATCGAGCGCCTCACGATACAAAGCGACGCGCTCCTCGTGCCGTGCCGTGCGCAGCAAAATCGCGTCGATTGCTGCGAACAACTCTTTGTTCTCCGGCTCGAAGGCGAGCGCGCGGCGGTAGAAAACCAGTGCACGCTCCAAGTCGCCGAGCGCGGTGAACAGTTCACCCGTACGGCGCGCGAGCTTGACGGTCGCGCCGTCGTCGCTCGTCACCTTTTCCAGCTCGGTCGCGTAGATCTCCGCCAAGCGGCGCTCCGCCCCTGCCACCTTCGCCAAGCGCTCGAGCTCGGAAATGGTCGAGGCATCGGACAAGTCGTCCTTCAGCAGCTCCGCGATCGTGTCGAGTGCCGCGCGGTAGTCTTCCTTCTGCTCTTCGTACAGCTTGGCCAAGCGCGACAACAAATCGTGCCGCTCGCCCGGCTCGCTCGCGTACGACAAGCGTGCCCGAATCGCGTCCATGACGCGGCTGAAGTCACTGCGCAGCAAGTACACGGGCTCGAGTAGCGCGGCCGCGCGCGCTCGGTGCTCGGGTTCCGTGGAGTCAGCCAAAATTCGCTCGAGTTCCGCGATGACGCCCGCGTGTTGGCGGTCCGCCGAGAGCGCGGTCTCGAGTTCGTCGAAAGCGCGACCGAGGTCGCGTTGTTGTTGCGCCGCAACCTTGGCGATGCTGACGCGCAGATCGGCCGCGTTGCCGAGCTTGCCGTCCAATTGTCGCTCGTACAGCGCGATTAGTTCGGGCCACGAGGAGACGGCGGCGTACAGCGTCTCGAGCGCGCTGACGGCTGCAGGATCCAAGCCGAACTCCAAGATGCTCTCATATACCTCGATCGCGCGTTTCTTGTTGTCGAGCACGTCGGACAGCAGCCTGGCGCGCCGGAACAAGAGCTGTTTCCGCTCGGCGTCCGACTCCGCGACCTCCGCGCGACGTTCCAAGATTTCGAGCAAGTTCTGCGCGTCGCCCGTCTCTTCGTACAATGACTCGAGAGCACCAAGCGCCTTCTTGTCGTCGACGCGTTGCTCGAGCGCTTTCTTGTAATATTCGCGGGCGAGCTCGCGATCGGCGAGTTGATGCCGCGCCAAATCAGCGATCTTCAACGTAACCGCGAGCTGCACGTCTCCGTCGAAGATCTCGGGGACGACCTCGCACAAGAGCTTGACGTACTCGGCTTGCTTGCCCGTCGCTGCGGCCAAGCGCTCCAAATGCACGAACCACGGCTCGAGTTGGCTATGGCCAACCGACGCTCGCACGGCCCGTTCGGCATAGCCGAAAGCGCGCTTCGGATCGTTCAGCGAAGTTTCGGCCGTGCGCATGGCCGCCTCCAGACCGCCGATCCTTTCCAGTGGATCATCGCTGGTCAAAACCTCGATCTCGAGCACGCGCAGCAGGCGTTCGTAATCGGACTCGGCCTCGTAGATCGGGTGCAGGATCTGCGCCGCTTCGCGACGGGGCGCGGGGTCTTCCGCGTCCAAGAGGCGCTCCAGCGCTTGCCGGCTGGGCGCGTGGCGAGTGTCGAGGGCCAGCGCACGACGGTAGACGGCGATCGCGCCCGAAACGTCACTCAGGTGCTCGCGCTTCAGATCGCCGAGCTTGGCAAACAACTCCAAGCGCTCGGTATCACTCTCGGCGACATCCAAGTGGCGCTCCAGCGTTTCGGCGAGTTCGTCCCAATGCGAAGCGTTGCCGAACAGCGCTTCGAGCGCGCTGAGCGACGGACCACTCGGCCCGAACTCGGCGATCAGCGCTTGGTAGGCCTCGATCGCTTCGGGCACTGCTTCGAGCTTCTTCCACAGCGTTTCGGCCGAACGAGTCATGAGCGTGCGGCGCAGGTCGCCGTCGGTCGAGATCTCGCGCCGGCGTTCGAGCACCGACACGAGCTCGCGGTGGCGCTCCGTCGCTTCGTACAGACGATCGAGCGCAGCCAGTGCCTGCTCATCATCGGGGTTTTCTTCGACGCGCGCTTTCCAAGCGGAAATCGCGCCGTCATTGTCGCCCAAGACGTTCTGGCAAAGCTCACCGAGCCGGCCGAAGAGCTCCGCGCGAAGCGCTCCGTCTTGCTCGAGTTTGACCTGAATTCGCAGCATTTCTGCGAGCTTCGCGTGCTCAGCGCCGGTGATGTAGATGCGCTCGAGGGCACGTGCCGCGGGCAGCACGAGCTCTGCATCCGCCTCGTCGAGCACCAGAACGCGCCGGTACACGCGCTCGGCACGCGCGCGATCGCTCAGCAATTCTTCGCAAATGCTGGCGACCTGCATCAAGATCTCGCCGCGCAGCGACAGCGCGCTCGCGCGCTCTGCGGCCTCGGTCAGAACCTCGGCCACGCGCTCGTTCATGCCCAAGCGACGACCGATTTCGAGCAAGCGTTTGCGCGCATCGACATCGAGCGGATCGGCCGGGACGAGCAGCGACAGCGTGCGCAGCGCGCTCTCATCGTCGTGCAAGCGATCGTCACGCAAGGTCGCGATGCGGCGGAGCAGCTCGCGTCGCTCGTCGTTCGCCGGATCCGAACCGAAGCCCTCCAAGCGCACCTCGAGCACACGAACGAGATCGCGGATCTCGTCGCGCGCCAGGTAGACGCTCTCGAGCAAACGCGCAGCGCGCTGACGCAGCCCGCCGATTTCCAACATACGCTCGGTCAGCTCGCGCGCTTGAAAGTCATTGATCCGCTCGCCGAGCACGTCCTCGACCAGAAGCATCGACTTTTCAGGTTGATGCAGATCCAAGGAGAGCTTGGCCAGGCGCAGCTTGAGCTCGAAGGCTTCGTCGCCGGTGGCCGTTTCCAACCGCTTTTCCAGCAGCGCGGCCAGCTTTTCGTCCTTGCCCTGGCGGACGTAAAGGCGATCGAGCGCACGCACCGAGACGTCGTGGAGCGGGTCCACCTCGAGGATGCGTTCATAGTAGCGAGTCGCCTTCTCGGGATCCTCGATGATCTCTTCGCAGATCAGCGCCACCTCGACCAGCATCTCTGCGCGACGCGAAAGATCGTCGGTCGCGCTCGACGCGCGATCGTACAAGGCTTCGAGCTCGCTCCAGCGTTCGGCGGCGGTCAGAATATCCTTCAAGCGCTGAAACGCTGCTTCGTTGCTCGGAGAGAGCGCCAGTACTCGTTCTAGATACGGAGTCGCGCCGATCGGGTCGCCGAGGCGGTCTTCGTGCAGACGCGCAGCGCGTTCGCTGAGTTCGACCTCTAGCGCCTCGGGCAAGCTGCCGCGTGTCACTTCGCGGAAAGCCTCGCCGAGATCCGTCGGTCGCCCCGCCAACTGAGCGAGTTCGTCGGCGCGATCCCAGAGCGAGAGCTCGCTCGGGTACTTGCGCACGGCTTCGAGCACCACATCGAGTGCTGCGCCGTACGAGACCAACTTGTTCTGCTGCGCGTCGGCCAAACGCAAATAGAGTGGCAGTCGTTGTTCTGGCTCCTTCGTTTCCTGGAGCAGCACGTTCAGTGCGTGCGCCTCGCGGCGCGCTTCACCCGAAGCCGCGTACTGCGTAGCGAGCACCTCGGCCACACGGGCGCGCACCTCGGGCACCTCCAACAGACGTTCGAGCACCGCCATTGCCCGCGCTCGAACGTTCGGTGATTCGACGGCGAAAACAGCGTTTTTGAGCGCGTCCTCCGGTCGCCCCAGGCGATTTTGGTAGTGCTCGGCGAGTTCGACCTCGCGCTCTGCGCGCTCCTCACCTGATAGTTTCTCGCGGTGCTGCTCGATGATCTCGACGGCACCAGCGGCGTTGCCCTGCGCCAAGAGCAAGCGCGGCAACGTGCTCAACGCCGCGGGATCGGAATCATGAACTTGCAGGATACGTCGATAGATTGCGATCGCGCGTTCGGGCGACTCGAACACGTCTTCTTCGAGCGTGGCCCAATCACTCAAGATACGCGCGCGCGCGTCGTCATCGGCCGCGTGTTCGACACGCAACTCGAGCAACCAGCGCAAGTCATCGCGGCGGTCTTCGCGACGCAGGATCGCTTCCATCGCGGCAGCGACCTCGGAGTCGGCCGGATCGCGCTCCAACATCTGCTTGTAGGTGGCGATGGCTTGCTCGGAGCGTCCGAGTTCTTCCGCAAAAACGCGGGCCAAGCGCAGCTCCAAAACGCGACGCTCCGCCCCGGCGAGGGAACCCGCGACCGGAGACGGCGCGGCCTCTGGCGCGGACTCGCCCTTCTTCTTTTTCCGATTCCGCCGCCCCGGTTGAGGCGCTTGCTCCGCGGCTGCGACCGGCGGCGGCGAAGCCGTCGCTTCCGTCGAGCTCAGTCGTTGCTCGACGGCTTCGACGAAGGTCTCCCACGTTCCTGCGGCGCGTGATGCCTCCTCCAATTGATCGAGCGCGATTGGGCTGTCGGGCGAGAGCTCGTACGCTCGGCGCGCGTATTGCGCTGCGGCCTTGCGATCATTCAAGCGTTTGCCCGACACCTCCACCAACTTGCCGAGCAGCGTCAGCTTCTCGGCTTCGGTCTCGGCGCGCTCCAAGAGCAGCTCGTACAAAGCGGGCAAGCGCGCCCACTTCTCGTCTTGCTCGTAGAGCGGAATGAGTGCGCGAGCCGCGCGCGTGTCCGTCGGATCCGCGGTCAGAATGCGATCGTAAGACCGGAACGCGCGTTCTGGTTGATTGAGCTTCTGCTCGTAGACTGCCGCCGCGCGGTAGCTGAGCTCGATGCGCTGAGCGACTTCCTTCGCGCGATCCGCCGCGGTGCTCAGGACCTCTGCCAGACCATCCCAGTCGTTCTGCGACTCGTACAGGCGCTCGAGTCCGTCGTAGTCAGCGCTCTGCAGATACGTTTCCCGCAATACCCGCAGCGCGCGCGAATGCCCCGGCGAAAGCTCGAGCACGCGCTGCCAAGCGCGCGCGGCTTGCTGATGATCGGCGATGTGCTCCGCGTAGACCGTGCCGAGCTTTTGCAGCGCGGCGAGCTTTGCGGCGTCGTCTTGCAGAGTCGTCGCGCGTCGTTCCAGGACCTCGGCCAGAGTCGGCCAATCCTTGGAGCGCTCGGCGTACTTCTCGAGCGCGTCGAGAACCTCCGCGCGAGCGGGATCGATCTCGAGAATGCGCTTGTACAGTTCGACGGCTTCAGCACCGCGATTCAAACGCTCGGCCGCGAGTTGCGCGAGCTCCTTCAATAGCGAAAGCTTGGCGCCCCCCTCGGCCTTTTCGAGGTCCGCGGAGTACAGCTCGAACAGCTTGTCCCAAGCGCGACGCTTCCGATACAGATCTTCGAGACGCTCGTGGGCCTCGCTGTCGTCGGGAGCGATTTTGAGCAGCGCGGCGTA
>Ga0164241_10004433_pt1 | contig 13603 bp, 11 predicted proteins | sample OricomyardsoilBY_FD_108780 | JGI IMG/M metagenome (GOLD analysis project Ga0164241, IMG submission 108780) | Backyard soil microbial communities from Emeryville, California, USA - Original compost - Back yard soil (BY) | ecosystem: Environmental > Terrestrial > Soil > Unclassified | place: USA...
AGCCCGCCAAAGCCCCACAGCATCCCGAACACGATCGGCCAGATGATGTTGGTCGTCTCCGCCGCACCCAGCACGCCGAGCAAGTCATTGGTCTGGATCGACGCGAACAGCCATGGCGCGAGCAGCCAGGAAAAAATGCCCCCGGTCAGCCAGTAAATCTCCCACGACCATTTCTTCACCGCGCGGTACGGCACGTAGAAGCTCGCGGACGAGAGCCCGCCCAGCCAGTGGAAGAAGACGCCGAGCAACGGATTGGGGGTCATGGGTCGGTCTCCTCAGACGTCCAGATTGAGCCGGTAGATGCGGTTGGCGTTGCCCGCGAACAGCGCGCGGCGTTCGGCCTCGGTAAAGTCCGCCACGGCGGCTTCGTAATTGCCCATCGTCGTGTCGAAGCCGCCGAACAGCCGGTCGGTCGGGAAATCGCTCGCGAACATGCAGCGCGCGGCGCCGAACAGGTCGATCGTGTCGAGCACCCGCGCACGCACCTTCGCGGGATCGAGCGGCCGCCACACAAAGCCCAGCCCCGAAATCTTGACCGACACATTGGGCAGCGTCGCCATCAACTGCATTCCCGCGCGCCAATCGGCATCGCCGTCCACGCCCATGCCAGTGTGGTTGATGATGACGGGCGTTTCGGGATGCCGCGCGCTCAGCTTCGCCAGCGCCGCGAACTGGCCGGGATAGGCCTGGAGATCGAACGAGAGCCCATATTTGGCGAGCGTGGCGAACCCCGCCTGCCACGCCTCGTCACGGGTCAGATCGCGCTGGGTATAGGTGCGATTGGGATCACGGTGCCAATTGACGATCTGGCGGATGCCGCGAACATTCTTGCGGCGGACCTGATCGAACAATTTGGTGTGGAGGTTCGGGCATTGCAGCGGCGCATAGGCGACGATCCCGTTCGGCATCCCCTGCGCATCGGCCAGGCCCTGCAACCAGTCGGTTTCGGCCAGCGCGTCATCCGCGTCCGCGCCGGCGTCGACATGGACCATGCCGGCGACATTCCAGTTCGCCGCCTCGCGCTTGTAATCGTCGAGCAAATAGTTGGTCGCGATCGCCTCGACGCTGCCATTGGGCCCGCTGTCATCGAACGGCGGCCGCAACCACGGATAGCGAATCCGGGCGAGGTCCCACAAATGCACATGCGCATCGATGAACGGCAAACGCTGCAAACCCCTGCCCTCCCGAAAGCCCGGCTTTTGCCGTGTGGCTCGACCATCTTCGCCTCTCCTGCTTTCGCGGGAAAGGCAGCGAGACCTAGGTCCGGCACTTGCCGGGCCTTAGTCGCAGCGGTGAGGGTCTTCTTCTTCGGTCGGGAAGGCAGAAGAAGAAGACCCTCACCCAACCCTCTCCCGTGAAGACGGGAGAGGGCTAAGAAATCAAAACGTCGTCCGCCCTCCGGAGGTGTCGAAGGTCGACGCCGTCGTGAAGCTGCATTCCTCGCTCGCCATGAAGCACACCATTGCGGCGGTCTCACGCACGTCGCCCAGCCGGCCCATCGGGATTTTCGACTGCATGTAATCGACCTGGCTCTGCGGAAGCTGCGCGAGGATCGGGCTTTCGAATGTCGCGGGAGTCACGGCGTTGGCGATCACGCCCTTTGTCGCCAGTTCCTTCCCCAGCGACTTGGTCAGCCCGATCACCGCCGCCTTCGACGCCGAATAGGCCGATGCGTTGGGATTGCCTTCCTTGCCCGCCACCGACGCGACATTGACGATGCGGCCATAGCCGTTGGCCAGCATATACGGCACCACCGCGCGGCAGCAGTAGAAAGTGCCGTTGAGATTGACGTCGATCACCGCCAGCCAGCTCTCGACCGGATAGTCCTGCACCGGGCCCGTCGCCCCGGTGATGCCCGCCGAATTGACCAGCACATCGACTCGCCCCAGCGCGTCGTTGCTGTCCTTCGCGGCGCGTTCAACCGCCGCAAGATCGCGCACATCCAGCGCGATCGCATGAACCGCGCCGACTTCCGCCCTGGCTTCTTCGAGCCATTCGGGATCGATGTCCCACAGCACCACCTTGCCGCCTTCCGCCACGATCCGCTTCGCCGCCTCGCGGCCCAGGCCCGAGGCGCCGCCGGTGACGATCGCGGCGCGGCCCGAAAAGCGTCCCGCGCAGATCATGCCGCGCCGCCCCGCGACCAGGCGACCACGTCCTGCCGCTGATCACCCAGCTTCTCGATGCCCAGCGTCACGACATCACCGGCCTTGAGGTACCAGGGCTCGGGCTTCTGCCCCATGCCCACGCCCGGCGGAGTGCCGGTGGTGATGATGTCGCCGGGTTCGAGCGTCAGGAATTCGCTGAGGTACGAGATCAGTTTCGCGATGCCATAGACCATCGTGTTGCTGTTGCCGTCCTGCACGCGCTTGCCGTTGACCTCGCACCACATGGCGAGGTTCTGCGGGTCGCCCACTTCGTCCGCGGTGACCAGCCAGGGGCCGATCGGGCCGAACGTGTCGCAGCCCTTGCCCTTGTCCCAGGTGCCGCTGCGGTTGAGCTGGTAATCGCGCTCGGACAGGTCGTTAATCGTGCAATAGCCCGCGACATGGGCGAGCGCGTCGGCCTCTTCGACGTACGAGGCGCGGGTGCCGATGATCACGCCCAGCTCGACTTCCCAATCGGTCTTCACCGATCCACGCGGGATCATGACATCGTCATTGGGGCCCTGAATGCAGCTCGTCGCCTTGGTGAAGAACACCGGCTCGGGCGGGATCGGCATGTTCGATTCGGCGGCGTGATCGGCGTAGTTGAGCCCGATCGCAAGGAATTTTGGCGAGCCCTTCACGGGCGCGCCGAGGCGGGGATTACCCTCGACCCGCGGCAGGCTCGAAACGTCGAGCGCCGCCAGTATCGCGAGCCCGGCGGGCGAAATCTCAGCCGGCCCCAGATCCGCGATCACGCCCGAAAGGTCGCGGATCGCGCCGTCCGCATCGAGCAGGCCGGGCTTTTCTTGTCCAACGGGGCCGTAGCGCAGCAGCTTCATGCCAAGTCCTTCAATGCGTGTAGGGGCGGTGGAGCGGGATATCGCGGTTGAGCTCGACGCCGAAGCCCGGCTTGTCGAGCGCCGAGGCGCGCATCCGTCCGTTCTGGGGAATGGGTTCGCCGAGCAATTGCGGCGCGAACATCGGCTGCACCTGATCGGCCTTGGGCGCCATCATCAGGAACTCGGCGAAGGGCGAGTTATGCCGGGTGATGACGAAGTGATACGAATAGACCGACGATCCATGCGGCACGACCAGCTTGCCGCGCGCATCGGCGAGCGCGCTGATCTTGAGCAATTCGGTCACTCCGCCGCACCAGCCGACATCGGGCTGGATGATGTCGCAGCAGTCCATCTCAAGCAGCATGCGGAAGCCCCAGCGAGTCGCCTCATGCTCGCCGGTGGTTACCAGCATGCCGGCGGGGACGTTGCGCTTGAGCTCGGCATAGCCCCAATAATCGTCGGGGCTCAGCGCCTCCTCGATCCATTTGAGTCCGTATTCATGCGCCTTGTACGCCAGCCGGGTCGCGTAATTGACGTCGAGCGCCATCCAGCAATCGAGCATCAGCCAGAAGTCCGGCCCCACTTTGCTTCGCATGTCGGCGAGCGCGGCAATGTTCTTGCGCAGCCCTTCCTCGCCCTCGGCGGGGCCGTGATGCAGCGGCAGCTTGCCGCCGATGAAGCCCATCTCCTGAGCGAGATCGGGGCGGGCGCCGGTCGCGTAGAATTGCAGCTCATCGCGCACCGCGCCGCCGAGCATCGCATAGACCGGCTCCTGCCGCAGCCGCCCGAGCAGATCCCACAGCGCCAGATCGACGCCCGAGATCGCGTTCACCACCAGTCCCTTGCGGCCATAATATTGGCTCGCGAAGTACATCTGGTCCCAGATTTTCTCATACTCCTCGGGCTGCCGCCCCTCGAGGAAACGCGCGAAATGCTTTTCGACCAGATAGCAGGCGGGCTCGCCCCCGGTGGTCACCGCGAAGCCGATCGTGCCGTCCTCAGCCTCGATTTCGACGACGAGCGTGCCGAGCACGTTGATTCCGAAGCTCTGCCGCGACTGGCGATATTCCGGGTATTTGCTCATCGGAGTCGCGATATGATCGTCGATCCAGTGGCCACCGCCCTGATCGTGATAGTCCGCCCCGCCGCCGCGAACGACGGATGCGCGCACCGATTTGATCCGTGGGAGGGCCATGCGAACTTCCGGCTAAAGGTACGAGTAAATATTGCGAGACGTGCTTGCGCACATCGTACCATAATGTGGTACGACGCAAGTGTTCCGGGTGGAAAACGGGTGCAAACTCACTTTTCCCCTCCCAACTCTTGTCCCCACGGGCATTCCATATTATGGGATGCAGTATTACGAAATGAGATCGATGCCGTCAAACCCTGAATCTCCTTCCGAGAGCAAAACCCAGGCGGGGAGCCAGACGCTGCTGCGTGGGCTCGACGTGATCGAAGCCGTCGTCGATGGTTCCATCTCGCTCGCGGACCTGGCGCAGCGGCTGGATCTCACCCGCTCCACCGCGCACCGGCTGGCCACCGCTCTGGTCGAGCGCCGCTACCTCAATTTCGTGCCGCGGATCGGCTATCAGTTCGGGCCCAAGCTGCTCGAACTCGGCTTTCTCGCACAGCAGCAGACCGACATCGTCCAGCTCGCCCGCCCCCATCTCGAAGCGCTCGCGGCCAAGACCGAGGATACGGTGCATCTCGGGGTGCTCGACAATGAACGCGCGCTCTACCTCGACAAGATTCCCGGCCGCCGCCGCGTCGAGATCAGCAGCCGCGTCGGCGATCGCCACCCGTTGACCTCGACGGGGCTCGGCAAGGCGCTGCTGCTCGACGATAATGAGGTCCATTGGCACAAGCTCTTCCTCGAGGATCAGGCCAGCGGAAGCCCCAAGGCGACCTGGGAGATCTGGCTCGACCGGATGAAGAATTATGTCACCGTCGGGCGCAGCTTCGATCTTCAGGAGAATGAGGATTATATCCGCTGCGTCGCGGCACCCATCCGCGATGTCAGCGGCAGCGTGGTCGCCGCGATCAGCGTGTCCTCCGCCGCGCAATATATGGACGATGCGCGGATGCAGTCGCTCTCCGGCGAAGTGATGGCGACCACCGCCGCGATCAGCGCCGATATCGGGTATAATGCCGACACCGGCGCAAGGCGCCGCTCGCGCCGTTAGGGGAGAAATTCGGGTGGGGCTGCTTGCACGGAAATCCTTCCTGATCACCGGCGGATCGGCGGGCATCGGCCGCACCGCCGCAATTGAGGCCGCGCGACAGGGGGCGGATGTCGCGATAAACTATGTCGGTGAGGACGCGCTGGCTGAGAGCTGCGTCGCGGAGATTGAAAAACTGGGGCGGAAAGCCATCGCGGTGAAGGGCGATGTTGCGCAGCATGAGACCGCGCGGGCGTTTGTAAGTGCGGCAATCGAAGCGCTGGGCCGGGTCGATATCTTCGTCAGCAATGCCGGCATCTGCCCGTTCCACGCCTTTCTCGACATGCCGGTCGAGACCTTCGAACGCACGATGAAGGTCAATCTCCACGGCGCCTATTGGATGACCCAGGCCGCGGCGAACGCGATGGTGGCGCAGGGTGACGGCGGCGCGATCGTCGCGGTGTCGTCGATCTCGGCGCTGGTCGGCGGGGAGTATCAGACGCATTACACGCCGACCAAAGCCGGTGTGCATTCGCTTATGCAGAGCGCGGCGATCGCGCTGGGCAAGCACGGCATCCGCTGCAACTCAGTCCTGCCCGGGACGATCCTCACCGACATCAACAAGGACGATCTCGCCGATCCCGACAAGCGCGAGCGCATGTCGGCGCGCATACCCTTGGGGCGGCTCGGCCAACCCGAAGACCTTGCCGGACCGATCGTTTTCCTCGCATCGGATATGGCTCGCTATGTCACCGGCGCCGCGCTGCTCGTCGATGGCGGCGCGTTCGTGAACCTCCAATAGGGCTCGACATGATCCGCAAAGCCGCATCGACGCTCGACTATCGCGAACTCGCACGCCGGCGTCTGCCGCCCTTTCTGTTCGAATATATCGACGGCGGTTCGTACGCCGAAGTGACACTGAAGCGGAACATCGGCGACCTGGAGGCGGTCCAGCTGCGCCAGCGCGTGCTGCGCGATATTTCGAAGATCGACCTGGCGACGAACATCCTCGGCCAGGATCTGGCGATGCCGCTCAGCCTCGGCCCGGTCGGCATCTCCGGCATGTATGCTCGCCGCGGCGAAGTTCAGGCCGCCCGCGCTGCGCACAAGGCCGGGGTGCAGTTCACGCTCTCCACTGTCTCCTGCTGCTCGCTCACCGAGGTCTCGGGCGGCGTGCAAAAGCCGATCTGGTTCCAGCTCTATGTCGTCAAGGATCGCGGCTTCATGCGCGAGATGCTGGCGACCGCGCGCGAGCTTGGCTGCCCGACACTGTTCTTCACCGTCGACCTCCCCCTCCCGGGCACGCGCTACCGCGATGTCCATTCGGGGCTCACCGGCAGCCCGGGCCTGATGGGCGACCTCCGCCGCAGCTTTCAGGCGATGATGCACCCGCGCTGGGCGTGGGACGTCGGGCTGATGGGCCGCCCGCACAGCCTCGGCAATATCGCGCCTTTGCTCGGCAAGAGTTCCGGACTGGTCGATTTCCTCAGCTGGACCAAGGACAATTTCGACGGATCGCTGACCTGGAAGGATATCGACTGGATCCGCTCCGAATGGGGCGGCCAGTTCGTGATCAAGGGCATCCTCGATCCCGAAGACGCGCGCGAGGCGGCCAAGGTCGGCGCCGACGGCATCGTCGTGTCGAACCATGGCGGTCGCCAGCTCGACGGCGTGCCCTCCACCGCCGCGGTGCTGCCCGGAATCGCGGATGCGGTCGGCGACCAGCTGACCATCCTCGCGGACGGCGGAGTCCGCTCGGGGCTGGATGTCGTCCGGATGCTCGCGCTCGGGGCCAAGGGCGTGCTGCTCGGCCGCGCCTGGGCCTATGCGCTCGCGGCGCGGGGCGAGGCCGGCGTGGCGCATATGCTCCAGCTGATGGACGCCGAGATGCGCGTGGCAATGTCGCTTACCGGGTGCAAGAATATCGCTGAAATCACACGTGACGCGCTCGTGGAAACCGGTTACCTTCGTTAAAGGTCAATTCTCACCATATGATTTATTGTTGCATATGTTGGGATTTTAGCTAGTATGTCCGGCGTGGGTCGGACAGCGCAGGGAGCGGGATATGCAGCGTCGCGACGTGGTCAAAGGCGTGGGGATGGCTGCGGCAGTCACGGCATCGGCCTCCGCCGGTCGGGCAGCCGCCGCCCCGCGCAAGAAGCGCTACGTCGCGGTCGGCGCCGGCAGCCGCAACCGCATGTACCAGGACGCGCTCTGGGGCCCGCACAAGGAGCATGGCGAGCTGGTCGCCATCTGCGACGTCAATCCTGGCCGCATGGCCCTGGTCGGCAAGCGCGCGCAGGAAAAGGGCGCCCTCGCCCCCAAGCCGTGGCTCGCCACGGACTTCGAAAAGATGATCGCCGAGCACAAGCCCGACGGCGTGATCGTCACCACGCCCGACGGTTTCCACCACGATTATATCGTCCGCGCGCTCGATGCCGGGGTCGATGTGATCACCGAAAAGCCGATGACCAACACTGCGGCAAAGGCGCAGCAAATCCTCGATGCGGTCAAGCGCAGCGGGCGGCACATCCGCGTGACCTTCAATTATCGCTACTCGCCTTTCCGCAGCCAGGTGAAGGACCTGCTGATGTCGGGCGAGATCGGCGATATCCTGTCGGTCGATTTCCACTGGCTGCTCAACACTGTCCACGGCGCCGATTATTTCCGGCGCTGGCACAGCCACAAGGAAATCAGCGGCGGGCTGATGGTCCACAAGGCGACGCACCATCTCGACCTCGTAAACTGGTGGCTCTCCGACATGCCGGTCAGCGTCAGCGCGGTCGGCAAGCGCGAATTCTACACGCCCGAAATGGCGAAGCGCTTCGGGCTGACCGGCGCGCACGAACGCTGCCTGACCTGTCCCGAAAAATCGAAGTGCAGCTTCTATTTCGATCTCGCCGCCGATCCGGGGCTCAAGGCGCTCTACCTCGATAACGAGAAATATGACGGCTATCACCGCGATCAGTGCGTGTGGCGCGGCGAGATCGACATTGAGGATACGATGAACGTCATCGCCCGCTACGCCGGCGGCACGACGCTCAGCTACAGCCTCAACGCCTTCAATGCCTGGGAAGGCTATCATGTCGCCTTCAACGGCACCAAGGGCCGGTTGGAGCATAGCGTGGTCGAACAGGCGCTGGTCGCGGGCGCGAGCAAGGCGACCGATGACGACAGGATCACCACTCGTATCGTCCCGATGCGCGGCGCCCCTCGCGATATCGAGCCCTGGACCGGTGCGGGCGGGCATGGCGGCGGCGACGCGGTGATGCTTGCCGATATCTTCGATCCGAACGCCCCCGCCGATCCGCTCAAGCGCGCGGCGGACGAGCGCGGCGGCGCGGCCTCGTGCATGATTGGAATTGCAGCTAACCAATGCTTCGAGACCGGGCTGCCGGTGAAGATCGCCGACCTCGTCACCGGGCTGACTTCGCCCGACTGGCCGAAGATGCCGAACCATGGTGACCCGGTGCCGATGCCGCGGAAGACAAATCAGGTGTGATGATCACCTCTCCCGTCCGTCATCCCGGCGAAAGCTGGGATCCAGAGCCGCAAACGGCACGCTGCTTGATTCTGGATCCCAGCGTTCGCTGGGATGACGTTTAGTATTAGGCCTGTGAGCGACTATATCTCCCCCATGACCCCAGCCCTGTTCCAGATCGACCCGGGCGACAGCGTCGCCACTGCACTCCGCGATATGGCGGCGGGCGAGCAGGCGCTGGGCGTCACGCTCTCGCAGGACATCGGCAAGGGCCACAAAGTCGCGGTGAAGCCGATCGCGGCGGGCGAGCCGGTGCTCAAATTCGGCTTCCCGATCGGCCGCGCCACTGCCGACATCGCGCCGGGCGAGCATGTCCATGTCCATAACGTCGCGACCGCGCTGGAGACGAGTGGCGACTATGCATGGGCCGAGGGCCAGCCCCCTGCCCTCGCGACCGAGGCCGAGGGGTTCATGGGCTATCGCCGCGCCGATGGCCGGGTGGGCACGCGCAACGAAATCTGGATCCTGCCCACTGTCGGCTGCGTGGCCCGCACCGCGCAGAAGATCGCCGAGCGGGCCGCGATCAAGCATGCGGGAAAGATCGACGGCGTCCACGCCTTCCCCCACCCGTTCGGCTGCTCGCAGCTCAGCGACGATCTCGACGGCACTCGCCGGATCATCGCCAGCCTTGCCAGCCATCCCAATGCGGGCGGCGTGCTGATCCTCGGCCTGGGCTGCGAATCCAACCAGACGAGCAAGCTGCTGCCCGACGTTTCGGAGACCGCGAACATCCGCACCCTCGGCGCACAGATGGCGGGCGACGAGATCGAGGAAGGGATCGCGCTGATCGACGAACTGGTCGCGATTGCTGCATGCTCGGAGCGCAGCATGGTGCCGCTGTCGGAGCTGGTGCTCGGCGTCAAATGCGGCGGATCGGATGGCTTTTCGGGGCTCACCGCCAACCCGCTGGTCGGGCGGATGAGCGACGCCGTCACCGAAGCGGGGGGCACTGCGATCCTCACTGAAATCCCGGAGATTTTCGGCGCGGAACAGCTCCTCATGGAGCGGGCGTCAAGCGAGCAGGTGTTCGGCGAGATCGTCGATCTGGTGAATGACTTCAAAGCCTATTTCACCCGCCACGGGGAACCGGTTTCGGAAAACCCCTCCCCCGGCAATATCGCCGGCGGCATCACCACGCTCGAGGAGAAGTCGCTCGGCGCGGTCCAGAAGGCCGGGCACGCGACCGTCACCGACGTGATAGGCTATGGCGAGCGCATCCGCATGCGCGGGCTCACCCTGCTGGAGGCTCCCGGCAACGACGCCGTCTCCTCCACCGCGCTGGCGGCGGCAGGCGCGACTGCGATCCTCTTCACCACGGGACGCGGCACGCCGCTCGGCTTCCCGGTACCGACAATCAAGATCGCCTCGAACAGCGATCTGGCCGCACGCAAGCCCAACTGGATCGATTTCGACGCCGGGCAGGTGCTGGTCGACGGCATGGCGCCCGCGGCCGATGCGCTGCTCGAAACCGTCCGCGCGATCGCATCGGGCAAGGAAACCGCCGCCGAACGCAATGGCGAGCGCGAGATCGCGATCTGGAAACGGGGCGTGACCCTATAAACAACAGCCCGTCATGCTGAACTTGTTTCAGCATCCATCGTGCGACTTGCATCGGCATTGCTTGTGGAAAGATGGATCCTGAAACAAGTTCAGGGTGACGGAAGAAGAAGAACGAGGGGACGAATGGACAGACGCTGGACCTTGCTCGCGGCAGCGGCCGTCATCGCCACCCCCGTCGCCGCACAGAAGATCGATCGCCACGCGCTCGTCACCCGCCACAACATCACGCTCACCAAGGTCGATCCGCACGCTCCACTGATGGTCGGCAATGGCAATCTCGGCTTCACTGCCGACATCACCGGGCTCCAGACCTTTCCCGAGCAATATACCAACATCGCGCCGCTGCTGACCATGGCGCAATGGGCATGGCACAGCTTCCCGAACCCGAACAATTGGACCGAGACCGACGGGATGCGCGGCGTCGCCGTGCTCGGGCGCGGGCGGCAGGATTATCCGTGGATCCAGGATTGGGCCGAGGTCGACCAGCGCCCCGCGCTCAAATGGCTGCGCGAGAACCCGCATCGCTTTTCGCTCGGGAGGATCAGCCTGTCGATCAGGCGCGCGGATGGCAGCGCGGCGGTGTTCACCGACCTGACCAAGACACGCCAGAAGCTCGATTTATGGACCGGCGCGCTGACCAGCAGCTTCGTGTTCGACGGCAAGCCGGTGACGGTCGAAACCCGCGTCGCGGCGGGCAGCGACACAGTGATGGTCTCGGTCCGCTCACCGCTTGTCGCCATGGGGCGGATCGGCGTCGATGTCCGCTATCCGGGCGTGTCGGGGAACCTCAACCCCGATCCATCGGGCTGGACGCGCGACAATGCGCACGAGACCAAGGTCTTGTATCGAATGCCTGACGGGCTCGCGATCGAGCGCAGGATCGATTCCACGCGCTACAATAGCTGGATCACATCGAAGGGCGGCAAGATCGCGCAGACCGGTGCGCACGAATTCCACATCGCCGCATCGGGAAGCGACCTGCTGACGGTCCAGACCGGCTTCTCGTCTTCGGGGATCGGCGATGTCGGGGATTATCAGGCCAACGTCGCCAAGGTGACGCAGCGCTGGCACGACTTCTGGATAAAGGGCGGCGCGATCGACTTTTCCGGCAGCAGCGATCCTCGCGCCGGGGAACTCGAGCGCCGCGTCATACTCTCGCAATATCTCTCGGCGATCAACGGCGCGGGCGAAATGCCGCCGCAGGAGGAAGGGCTGTTCTCGAACAGCTGGAACGGCAAGTTCCACCTCGAAGTCCATCCGCTGCACAGCGCGCATTGGGCGGTATGGGGCCGGCCCGAACTGCTCGAACGCAGCCTGATATGGTATCTGAACACGCTCCCCGCCGCGCAGGCGACCGCGCGCGCGCACCGCGTCCAGGGCGCGTGGTGGACCAAGATGGCCGGGCCCGAGGGGCGCAACAGCCCCTCGACGATCAACCCCTTCATCATGTGGCAGCAGCCCAATCCGATCCTGATGGCCGAGCTGGTCTGGCGCGCGCATCCGGACAAGGCGACGCTCGACAAATATGGCGAACTTGTCGACCAGACCGGGCAATTACTCGCGACCTGGCCGCTCTGGGACAAGGAGAATGGCCGCTATGTCCTCGGCCCGCCGATCGTGCCGGTGCAGGAAAATCACCCGCCGCTGGCGACAGTGAACCCCACCTATGAGCTGGAGGCGTTTCGCAAAGGGCTGATGATCGCGCGGGCGTGGCGCGAACGGCGCGGACTCAAGCCCGATCCGCGCTACGACGACGTGATCGAGAAGCTCGCCGCGCCCGCGCTGGCCGGCGGGCTCTATCTGCCGGTCGAGACCGAGCCCGAATTCTGGACCGACACCATGTCGCCCGCGTGCAGCAAACATGCCGAGGCCGCACCGTGCCTCAACCGCGACCATCCCTCGATGCTGATGGCCTATGGCCTGATCGGCGGGAAGGTCGATGTCGAGGCGATGCGGCGCACCCTGCGCGCAGTCGAGAGCGATTGGGATCTGCGCCAGACCTGGGGCTGGGACTTCCCGGTGATCGCGATGACCGCCGCCCGCCTCGGCGAGCGCGAGGACGCGGTGAACTGGCTGTTCCGCGATTTGCCCAACAACCGTTGGGGCATCGGCGGCATGACTCCGCGCGTCCATCTGGAAGCCGAACGCCAGCTGATCGGTCCCGCCGCGGCGGGCTCGGCGGCCGGCCCGGACGGCCCCGGCTATCGCCGCGCGGCGGAGACATACTTCCCGTCGAACGGGTCGCTGCTGCTCGCGGTGGCGATGATGGCGGGTGGCTGGGACGGCTCGGTGGGGCCTGCACCGGGCTTTCCGAAGAAGGGGTGGAAGGTCCGCGTCGAGGGGATCTTGCCGGTGCTCTAGCGGCGCCTGAACCAAGGCCGCATCGGCACGCCACCGAATTTGAAGAACGCCACGTCGACGATCACCAAGACCGCGATAAAGCCGACGAACTGGGTCAACATGCGTGCCCATCTCGTCCACTCTTCGATGCCAAGATATTCCAGGCTGATAAACATGGCCGCTATGCCGATGAAGGTCGCAAGCGACTTCTTCGCGCCGCGAGCGAATTCCGGATTTTCGAAAGAGCGCTCCTCGACCATCCCGGCAGTGTCTCAGACCTCAGCACAAAAGAAAAGGGAGGCGAGACCGAAGTCTGGCCTCCCTTCAAGGCTCAGGGAAGATTGCTTAGAACTTGATGATCGCGCCGATGAAGAACTCCTGGCGGAGCACATCGTACGTTGCAGGATAGGTGTTCGCGCGGATCTGCGGGCTGCCGACCAGCGGCGGCTCGTTGCCCGTCAGGTTGTTGACGCCGCCATAGATCTGGAACTCCTTGGCGATGTCATAGCTGAACGACACGTCGAAATAATGCTGCGCGGGCAGCACCGGATAGACGAGCGTGTTGAGCGGCGGCACTGATGCCGATCCCGCGCGGAGCGGCAGGATGTAGCGATCGTTGGTCACGCTGCCGATGTAGCGGTGGCGGACGCTGAGCGTCAGGTCACCGTTGTGCAGCGTCACGCGCGTCGATCCGCGCCACTTGGGCAGCGGCTCGCCGCAGGTCGCGCCGAACGAACCGATGCAATAGTTCTTGATGTTCGGGAACGCCTGTACCGGGGTCAGCGTGAACTCGTCGGTATAGGTCCAGTCGGTCGCGATATCGAGCGTGCTGGTCGGCGCGAAGATGCCGAAATCCAGCGGCATCGAATAACGCACCGCGATGTCGATGCCCGAGGTCTGGAGCGCACCGGTATTGGCGTTGCGCACCTGCGCCACATAGGGATCGTTGATCGCGCCCGAATTCGGGTCGCGCCGGATCGCCTGGCAGAACTCGCTGGCGTTGTTCTGGATCAC
>Ga0164241_10004434_pt1 | contig 13601 bp, 14 predicted proteins | sample OricomyardsoilBY_FD_108780 | JGI IMG/M metagenome (GOLD analysis project Ga0164241, IMG submission 108780) | Backyard soil microbial communities from Emeryville, California, USA - Original compost - Back yard soil (BY) | ecosystem: Environmental > Terrestrial > Soil > Unclassified | place: USA...
CGTGGCGGGCAAGAAAGCCAACGCGCTTGACGGCGTCTCCTGCACGAACTCAACCACCTGCACCGCCGTGGGCTCCGCCCAGGCGAACTACGGCAGCGGCGAAAGGGTGACGGTGGGGGTGCGGTACAAGTGAGCACCGCCATGACGGTTTGACAAAGAGATGCCCCGAGCTGGATTCGAACCAGCGGCCTACTCCTTAGGAGGGAGTCGCTCTATCCAGCTGAGCTATCGGGGCGGGATGTCGGATTGTCTCACTCTGGCGGCTCATCTTCTGCATCCGGATTGCCGGTTGGGCTGAAGATTCCTCTAGGCCTGCAACAGCTCCTGGCACCAGCTAACCGCTGCGTTGGCGACGGCAATCGCCCGCTTGCGATCCAGCGTCTCGATCGGCGCGTCGTCATAACGGAATTCGGCGGCCCAGGGGGTCAGCCAGGACGCGGACTCAAGCTCCGGCTCCACGGTGATGGAGTTCTTCTCGGCCAACACGATCAGATATTCGAGGTCGTGTGTCTTTGGAAAGTCGACGCCCTCCAGCATCAGAGCGACCTTCACAGCCTTCTCGACGGCTTGTTGCGCGTGAAAGCCCACTGGGCGGTCATCCATCTCTGGATCAGGGGCGAGCTTTTCGGCAGTCGCCAGGTCAATTGCCGCGAGTCGAGCGAGCGATCCCGCGACTTCGATCTGCTCAGGTGTGTGCAAGGACGCGACCGTCGCGCAATGCGTGATGGACCATCGTTCCTGGCACCTTTGCACGCCTCTCGGCGTGCTCCTCGTCGAGGACGACGATGTCTACCGGCGCTGGGAAGTCTCTGAGAGCGCGTCGCAGACGCTCCCACTCCTTGAGGCGATTCTCCACGGCCGGCTCGATGACGAGAAAGTCGACATCGCTATCCGGCCCTGCCTCTCCGCGCGCGTGGGAGCCGAAGAGGACCACCTTCGACTCCGTGCCGGCAGTCTCCGCTAGCAGCTTCCCTGCTTGGTCGATCTGGTTGCGAGAAACCATGGCCGACAAGGTAGCGGAGCACGCCGCCGACAATGCAATCCATCGGGCAGCGGGCGGTTCTCGCTGCCCAAGCCCAAATAGAACTACGACAATCGAATGGAATCCGTATGGCGCGAGACGCACAGCACTTCCCAGCCCAGAGCTGAAACCCCGACTCCTCCACCTCGCTTAGGAGGGAGTCGCTCTATCCAGCTGAGCTATCAGGGCCCAGCCTCAATCGTAGGCTCGGAGGCGGTCTTCGCTGGTTCATGCCCTGATCCGATCCGGCGCCTACCATGAGTGCATGGCAGTGCAGAGAAAGCCGCTACTTGCTCCTGGCAATGAGGCCGAATGGGCGAAGATCAATCGTGCGGAGGCGGAGCAGCTGCGTGCTTCGAACTTGGCATTGACGCCGACTCAGCGGCTGGAACTAGGCCAAAAGCTCTCGCAGCAGGCTGTCTCGCTGCTCGCTGCTTCCGTGAAGGCTGGCAATGTCCCAAGACGAACTCTCTGGTCCTGATCTTGTTGGCGTCGTAGCCGACGCCAACTCGGCAGGCTTGGAGCACGTTGTCATCGGCGGGTTCAGCGTGATTTTCCACGGCTATGTCCGGGCAACTAGAGACTCGGACCTGCTCGTCCCCGATGGCGAGGAAGTTGACGAGACGATCCTGCGCTTTCTCGATTTGGCGAATGGCAGGCGACTTTCCGATGGTAGGAAGCTCACGATTGACGACATCGCCGGCGCCGAGCACCTGCGGGTGAACAGCCGCCGCGGCATCATCGACATCATTCGCGGCGGCCGTCCTCCTCTTGACTTCGACACGGTTTCCAGCCGAGCGGACACGGTGGAGTGGGAGGGTCAGAAGGTCCGCGTCGCCGCGCTGCCGAGCGTTGTCGGCTTCAAGCGCCTTGCCAGGCGCCCGCAGGATCGAGTCGACCTGGAAGAGCTGGAGGCGATCCATGGCGACTTGCCCACAGAACCGATTCCCGGCCTCGATTCATAGCGGGTCCTGCCAGCGGCTCGCAAGGCGTTTGAGGTTCGCGGCATTTGGTGCGACGAGGATGTGGTCGAAAGCTGGCGTGGTCAACCGCGTTTGGCGGCGCCGGCCATCTGAATCAGCATGTGACTCAAGGCGATTGTCTCAGCCAGATTCACGCTCGTCAGGCGTAGAGGCTCTCGGAGGCGAGCTCCGCGGCACGGCGGCTCCAGAGCTTGACCTCCATGAAGATGTCGTCGCCGTAGCCCTCGAGTGCGTCGAGGGCAAGCAGTGTGAAGCGGCCGTTGGAAACGAGCTCCTGGTCGACGGTCTCTAGCTCCAGCTCGGCGCTGGCGGCGACGGCGCCCTGGACGAGCGGGCGCCCCCAGACCAGGGTGACGGCGCCGGCGCGGCCGTTCTCGCCCCGCCAGCGGCCGATCACCTCGTCGTTGAGGTCGATCTTCCAGCCGGGGTTCTCCTCGGCGAGGACGTCGGTGAAGTCAGCGGCAGCACGGAAATCGGAAGGCTCGCCCTGCTCGTGCTGGACGTAGGAGACGTGGCCGAAGAGCTCCAGCTCCCCCTCCGGGCCCTCGACCCGGGCCGTACAGGGCACCCAGACTCGGCCGCCCCAGGCGCGCTCGGGGAACCAGTCGAGCTCTGCCGGCGGCTCGACCCCCTCGGGCAGGTCCTCGATCTCACCGCAGGCCGCACCGAACGCCTCCTGCAATCGCTCGGCGAAGCGCCCGTGCGGGATTCCCTCCTGGGTCGAGTCGGCGATGAAGCGCGGGATCGGCCTCGGGTTCGGCGGCATCAGAGGCACTCTCTCAGGTCTGCCGCGGCGCGCTCCGGCGGGTAGGTGTTGATGTCGACGCCGGTGGCGAACTCGAAGCTCGCCTTGATGTTGAGGCGGGGGGCGATGTCGATGTGCCAGTGGAAATGCTCGGCGCCGCGCGGGGCGGTACGGATCCAGAGGTTGAGCTCGGGGGGCCGGCCGAAGCGCTCGGCGAGCAGGCGCAGGGCGGTGCCGATCATCGCCGTCCCGGCGATGTCGTCGGCGAAGCTCGCCGCCTCCTGGCGGGGGATGACCCGCAGCTCGAAGGGCGAGCGGGAGGCCCAGGGGCAGATCAGCGCCGCCTCGTCGTCGATCGCGACGAGGCGCTCGCGGCGGCGCACCTCCTCGACCAGGACGTCACTGAGCAGGCTGCCGCCCGCGGTCCGTTCTGCATAGGCGCCGACCCGCTCGCGCTCACGCGCCACCGCCGCCGGGACGAAGTCGAGCGCGTAGAGCTGGGCGTGGGAATGCTCCAGCGAGGCGCCGGCGCCGCCGCCCTCGTTGACGATCAGCTGCACGTAGGCGGCATCGGAATGAGCGCGCATCCGCTCGCGCCAGGTGCCGATCGCGGCGGCGAGCTGCTCCTCGCCGAGCTCGGCCATCTTGGTGACGTGCTCGGGCGTATTGACGATTACCTCGTGGACGCCCTCGGCCGGGCGCGAGGCGAAGAGGTCGGGCTCGCCCGCGCGGCGCGACTCCAGCAGCGGGTCGCCGGCGCTGGCGAAGGCGCCCGCCTCGCCGGAGGTGGCGGTCGAACCTGCATCACGTTTGGGGGCTATTTCCGCCGAACCGTGATGCGCGTTGGTCCGGCTGTCGTCCAGTGCCGGGTAGAGGTTCGGCACGACTCGTGTCGTCCAGCCCGCCGTGTCTGCCGCGCCCCCGCCGGCGCGCGTCGCGTAGACCTCGGGCGGGGTGCGGTCCTCGCGGCCCTCGCAGAAGGGGCAGTTGTCCGGCCCCTTTGGCTCGCTGGTCGCCGGCTGGAATCCCTCCGGGCGGTCGGCACGACCCGGCGCCAGGATCGCCGGCAGCCCAGAGAGCTGATCGATGCGGAGCTCGGGGGAACTCAGGAGCGCGAGGGGGGGAGGTCTTCGGCGTCGGGTACCGGCGGGACCGGTGGCGGAGGAGGTGGCGGCTCGGTCGGCGCCGGTGGCTTGGGCCTTTTCCTACCCTGCTCGCCTCCCAGGAACGGTTCGATCATGTCCATCGGCAGCGGGAAGACCACTGTCGTGTTCTGGTTGCTGCCAATTTCCAGCAGGGTTTGCAGGTAGCGCAGCTGCAGGGAGGCGGGATTAGTGCTGATGATGTCGGCGGCGTCGGTGAGCTTCTGCGCCGCCTGGTACTCGCCCTCGGAGTTGATGATCTTGGCGCGCCGCTCGCGCTCGGCCTCGGCCTGTCGGGCGATCGCCCGCTGCATCTGCTCGGGGATCTCGACGTCCTTGATCTCGACCGCGGTCACCTTTACGCCCCAGGGCTCGGTCGACTCGTCGATGATCTTCTGCAGCTCTTCGTTGAGTCGCTCGCGCTCGGAGAGCAACTGGTCGAACTCTGCCTTGCCGAGCACCGAGCGCAGCGCCGTTTGGGAGATCTGCGAGGTGGCAATCAGGTAGTTCTCGACCTCGACGATCGCCCGGTTGGAGTCGACGACGCGGAAGTAGGCGACCGCGTTGACGCTGGCCGGGACGTTGTCGCGGGTGATCACCTCCTGCGGCGGAATGTTCAGTGTCACCGTGCGCAGATCGACTCGCACTATGCGGTCGATGAAAGGGATCAGCAGGATCAGGCCCGGACCCTTGGTCGCGATCAGGCGGCCGAGCCGGAAGATCACGCCGCGCTCGTACTCGCGCAGCACCTTGACAGCAGCGCCGCGAGCGATCAGGGCGAAGATGGCCAAGACGACCAGTACTCCGAGCGCGACTTCCATCAGCTTGCTCCTTCTTCGGCTTGACCGGTGGGTGACTCGGGACGGACGACCAAGGTCAGGCCCTCGACCGCCTCGACGCGGACTTTATCCCCCAGCCGGACTGCGCCGGTCCCGTTCGCCAACCGCGCCCCCCACAGCGCTCCCTCGATCCACACCTGTCCCTCGGGGTCGAGTGTGCCGCGCGCCTCGGCGATGGCGCCGATCAGCTCCTCGCGTCCGGTCTGCACCGGCGTGTCATGGTGAGCCACGAACACCTTGCGGGCGACGAAGAAGAAGGTGACGACGGAGAGCAGGCCGAGGGTGATCAGGGCGGGGCCGATGTAGTCGGCTCCGCCAGCGTCCGACTCCAGCGCCAGCACGCCGCCGGCGACCAGCCCGGCGGCGCCGAGCACGGCCAGCACGCCGCCGGTCGGCAGCAGCAGCTCGGCGAGCAGCAGGGCGATGCCGATTAGGGCGACGACGACGTAGAAGTCCATATTCCGATTATCCGCTTTCGCATTCTTCCCGCAGCGCGTAACGCCGCAGGTCGGCCGCGAGTTCGTCGTGCTCGGCGTAGGGCCCCTGTTTCAGATAACAGAGCTCGCCGCGTCGATCGTAGAACGCGGTGTCCGGGAGGCCGAGCGTGGCGCCGATCTCTTCGGTGATCTCCTCCTCGGGGTCGCTGTAGCTGGGATAAGGGACAGGGGCCTCGGCGAGGAAGGTCTTCGCGGCGTCTGCCGAGTCCTGGCTGTCGACGCCGACGAACGCCACCTTCTTGCCATGGGCGGCGGAGAGTTTTTGCAGGGTCGGGAACTCGAAGCGGCAGGGGCCGCACCATGAGGCCCAGACGTTGACCACGACCGGGTAGCCGGAGAGCGAGTCGAGGCGCCGCTGGAAGGCGTCGACGCCCCCCGGTAGGAGCTCGTTTGCCTGCCGATGCAGCGCCGCCAGCGGGGCGGGGGAGCCGGCCAGAGCCTCGGCATAGTCCGGGTGCTCACCGTTGTAGTCGCCACCTGAGCTGGCGCCGCAGCCGCTGGCAACCAATACCGCGATCATGGCCAGCGCCAGACCGATCGCGAGCTGTCGTCCCGCTTTCGTCAATTCATTGATTACAATACGTGTGTTGCGGTTCGCAACAGCGGAGTAAACCGCTGAGCCGCCGGGGGGACGTAACCAACCTCGCGGTCGCTCGCCCCCAGTGCCCTCGCTATGTCTACCTGTTGCGGCGAGGACGGAACCCGAAAGCCTTTTATGGCCAAGACCAGCGAAGTTGCCGCGGTAGCGGCAGTTCTTTCTAGCGCCGACATAGAGCGGGCGGCGACGTTCGTCCGCGAGCCCTTCCTGCTCGACGGCGAGGGCCCTGAGGCGCTCGCCCCGGGCACAGCGCGGCGGCGGGCGCTCGACGCGGCGCTGAAGGAGCTCGACGAAGGGGCCGAGAACCCCTCGATCCAGTGGCGCCAGGCCTTCTCGCTGCTGCTCGGGCTGGAGCGACTGCTCGCCGACGAACCGCCAAAACTGCGCGACGGGGCGGAACTGAACCCGCATCAGGTCGATGCGCTCTCGGGCACGCTGACCGAGCTGATGGCCGAGCAGCAGATCGCGATCGACGACGAGGCCAATGGCAACGGGGCGGTAGCGGTAGCGGCCGAGGAGGCGCTGCCACCCGTGTCCTCTGCTGACGAGGCGGTGTCCTCTGCCGACGAGGAGACGAGCGAAGACGACCCAGAGGCCAATGGCGATGCCGAGCTCGAGGACGAGGACCTGGCCCCGGACGAGGAGCCCCAGGATTGGGAGCTGCCGGCTGACGGTGAGGAGGAGGTGATCGAGGAGGCACCGGAGGATCCCGGTGCCGAGCGGCGCTTCTGGTTCGAGCACGCGACCGGCGCCGGTAAGACGGTCGCCGCCGTCGGTTTCATCGATGCTTCGCGCACCGGCGGCGTGCTGATCCTCACCCATCGTCGCAACCTCGTCGACCAGTTCATCGGCGAGATCTCCGACCGCGGCTACAAGGAGCGTCTGCGCCCGCCGCTGCTCGACGGCCGCGACGATCCCGACGGCCCGGTCACGGTCGAGACCTACCAGTGGTTCGTGCGCAACCACAAGAAAATCTCCGACGCCTACTCGATCGTGATTTGCGACGAGGCGCACACCGCGTTGGGTGAGAAGACCAGCGCCTGTATCCGCGCTTGGGTCGGCCCCGTCTTCATCGGCATGACCGCGACCGGGGCGCTGATCGCCCGCCACGTCGCCGACCTCTTCCCGACCCAGACCTCGCGCTTCGACCTGATCCAGGCGGCGCGGCGCGGCGTCATCTCACCGCTGCGTTGCATGCGCATCCCGCCCGGCCCGGGGGTGAGGACGATCGCCAAGGTGCCGCTGCGCAAGGGCGAGGTCGACCAGGACTTCGACCAGGAGGAGCTGGCCGCCCTGCTCGACCAGGAGCCCTTCAACGTGGCGATCGCCGACCTCTACAAGACTCGCTTCGACGGCATGCCCGGCGTGCTCTACACGGCCGGGGTCCAGCACGCCAAGAACGTTGCTCGGGCGCTGGTGGCCGCCGGCGTCTCCGCCCGTGCGGTCTCTGGTGAGACGCCGAAGCGCGAACTGGCCGAGATCCTCGCCGGCTTCGAGCGCGGCGAGGTCGACGTGCTCTGCAACGCGATGCTGCTCGCCGAGGGCTGGAACTCGCCGCGGGCGACGCTCTGCATGCACCTGGCGCCGACCGCCTCGCGGCGCATCTACCAGCAGCGGGTCGGCCGCGTGACCCGGCGCGCACCCGGCAAGGAGGCCGGGCTCGTCATCGACTTCGTCCACCCGGCGACGACCCACGACGAGACGATCGTCACCCTGCACAGCCTGCTCGACCGCGACGTTTATCGCGGCGGCGCGATCGTGATCGGGCCGGTGCGGCGGGCGCGCGGGCGCCGGATCCGGGTCGAGCGGCGGATTGTCCCGGTCGCCGATTCCGAGGAGCGCCGCATGCAGGTGCTCGAACGCGAGCTCTGGCGGATCGCGGTCGAGAACCTCGACTACCCCGAGCAGCACGCCTGGGCGGCGCTGGCCGGGGCGCGGGTCAACCCGCAGGGTTGGCGGCGCGGCCGCGCGATCCTGCAGGGCTCCGGCTCGAAGGAGCTGAAGCGCCGCTTCCTGCTCACTTGCGTGCAGCGCAACCGCAACTCGCAGCTGAAACTGAAAGCGCTCAGCGAGATCGCCGACCTCGGCGATGCCGAGGCCTTCGACGACGCGATCGACATCGTCGGCACCTGGAGTCGCGAGGACAGGCGGGCGGGGACGAAAACTCTGCTTCAGGCGCTGGTCGACAAGCGGATCGGCCGCCGCGACCAGGCGCAGGCGTGGGTCTGGCGGCTTGCCTCCTACACCCCCGAGTTGCACGAAGAGTATGCGGTGCAGCGCTGGCCGGAGACGAAGCGTCTGCTCGGCCTGCTGGTCAACTCCTCCGGCCGCGCCCACGGCCGCAACGCGCGCCGCCTGGTCCACGCGGCGCGCAAACAGGACCGCCGCCTGGCGGTGGCGCTGTTGGCCGGCGCTGTCTCGCACACGCCGGAGGGCGAAGAGGTGCTGCGCGGCGCCCGCATGCGGATGGCCCGCAAGCCCTCGGCGATCGCCCGCGAGCTGCTGCGCAACTTCCCCAAGGGCGGCAAGCGGCGCAATAAGCGCGGTAAGCGCAAAGGCGAGAAAGGCGCCGGGCAGGGCGAGCAGAAGGGGCAGGGCAAAGCCAGGGGGAAACGCAAAGGCCGCTCGCGAGCCGATAAAGCCAAGGCCAACGGCGCCGAGGTCGAGACCGGCTCAGAGGCGAAGCTGGACCTCGCCGGCACCGAGGCTGACACGGTCGCCACCGGCAACGGCGACGATGAGGTTGCCGCGAGCGTCGATTCCGTCGGCGACGCCTGAGCCGTCCTCCCAAGCGACCTCGCGGCCGCGCAGGCCGTCGCGGCGACGCCACTCGGTGAGGATCTCCTCGTCTCCCGCCCAGACCCAGTGGTCGAGGTGACGGCCTAGGACTTCGGTTGCGGAGCGGAGACTCGGGGGAGGTCCCGCCGGAGCAACAGCGGGGAGGCTCCGTCGGGACCTCCCCCGAGTCTCCGCAGCGGTGCCGAAGAGCGAGACAGCCGGTTGGCGGAGGTCGGGCGGGAACTCATCGGGAGCTATCGAGAGGTTGAGGCCGATGCCGATCACTGCCCAGCCGTCCTGGGGTTTCGCCTCGATCAGGATTCCCGAGAGCTTGCGTCCCTCGAGCCAGATGTCGTTTGGCCACTTGACCATGCACTCGATGTCGGGACGGAGCGCCTCGGCGGCGGCGCAGACCGCCAGCGGGACGGAGAGCGGCAACAGCAGGTGGCGCTCGTCGAGTGGGCGCAGGATCGCTGAGTAGAGCAGCGCCTTGCCCTCAGGCGCCGTCCAGACGCGGCCAATTCGCCCCCGCCCCGCGGTCTGCTTGCGCGCCGTGACCACGGTGCCTCCGGGCGCCCCGGCCTCGGCCAGCTGCCGCGCCCGCGTGTTGGTCGAGTCCGTGACGCGGTAATGCCGATGGGGCGAGCCGAATCTCACTCAGGCCCTAGCCCGCTACGTCTTGCAGCAGCGCTGCGACTAGGCCATCGATGTCGTGGCGCTCGGCTTCCACCTGGACCACTAGGCCCGCGTCGTTCGCGGCCTCACTGGTGATGGGGCCGATCGAGACGATGCGGGCAGTACTGGGGAAGCGGTCGCCAAGGGCGTCGGTCAGGTTGGTCACGGTGGATGAAGAGGTGAAGGTGACGTAGTCGGCGGTTTGCGCCGCCTCGATCGCTTCGGCGTCTGGCTGCTCGCGCACGGTCTCGTAGAGGGCGACGACATCGACCTCTGCGCCGCGGCCGCTGAGGTGCTCGGGGATGACGTCGCGGGCCTCGGCAGCGCGGGCTATGAGGACACGCTCGCCGGTGACGTCGACGTTCGCGAGCGACTCGACCAGGGACTCGGCGACGAAGCGCTCGGGGACAATGTCGGCGGCGATGCCGTGCGCCGCGAGCGCTCTCGCCGTGCCCGGGCCGATCGCGGCGACGATCGTGCCGGCGGTCGCCCCCGCCTTGCCAGGCCCGGCAAGCGCACGGGCGTCGAGCCCGGCCGCGGCGAGAGCCTCAAACAGCAGGTGCGCCCCGTTCGGGCTCGTCACGCAGATCAGCGCGTAGTCGCCGATCGCGGCGACCGCCTGGCGCACCTCGTCGCTCTCGATCCGCGGCTCGATCCGGATCGCCGGCAGCTCGACCACCTCGGCGCCGAGCCCGTGCAAGGTGGCGGCCAGCCCGCTCGCCTGGGCGCGGGCGCGGGTGACGACGATGCGGCGACCGTGCAGCGGCCGACGCTCGAGCCAGGCCAGCGTTTCGCGCCGCTCGACCACGGCGCCGACGACGATCAGCGCCGGGGCGCCAACGCCCTCGCGCTCGACCGTCTCGGCCAGCGTGCCCAGCGTGGCGACGACCGTGCGCTGCCCCTCCATCGTGCCCCGCTCGACCGCCGCCGCGGGCTCCTCGGCGTCACGCCCCGCCTCGATCAGCGCCGCCGCGTTGACGGCGAGCCGCTTGACGCCCATGTAGAAGACCAGCGTGCCGGGGAAGCGGGCCAGCGCTCCCCAGTCGAGTGCGCTCTCCTCCTTCTCGGGGTCCTCGTGGCCGGTGACGAAGGCGACCGCGGAAGCGTCGTCGCGGTGGGTGACCGGGATGCCGGCGTAGGCGCTGGCAGCGACGCCGGCGGTGATCCCCGGCACGACCTCAAACTCGACGCTGGCGGCGCGCAGCGCCTCGCCCTCCTCGCCGCCGCGGCCGAAGACGAACGGGTCGCCGCCCTTGAGCCGCACGACGCTCTTGCCGGCCCGTGCCGCCGCGATCAGCAGCTCGCCGATCTCCTCCTGCGCCACGGCGGGCCGGCCGGGCGCCTTGCCGACGTAGACCAGCTCGGCGTCCTCGCGGGCTCCGTCGAGCGCGCCGGGCGGGATCAGCCGGTCATGGAAGATCGCCTCGGCAGAGCCGATCAGCTCCAGCGAGCGGGCCGTCATCAGACCCGGATCGCCGGGACCGGCGCCGACGAGGTAGACGACTCCGGGCCTTGCGGTGCTCAAATCAGGATCTCGTAGTCGACGTCGAGCATTGCGTAGGTACGGGTGGCGCGGCGGTCGAGGCTGAGCAGGCGAAGCCCCGCTTGGTTCGCTGTGGCGGCGATGAGACCGTCGTATGTTGCGCCGCCCAAGATCGCCCCCTCGCCCAGTTTGCCCAGGACCTCGAGATACGAGCTTGCTGACAGTCCCACAGCGGGCCGCTCGAGGAACTGGTCGAGATATCGAAGGACGTCGGCAGGGGGTTGTGCGTACTTACCGGTGAGAACGGAATAGGTCTCGGCCATCGTGTGGGCAATCAGCGCGCCCCCTTTCCTTACCGTGCGCAAGCCGGGCACTGCCACTTCATACAGGGGATGCTCCGGCGCGAAGCCGGCGATCAAGACCGAGCTGTCGGGAGAGGTCAGCTGTGCGGCCACTCGCGGACCCGTTCGAGCTCGCGGCGCACTTCATCCGGATCGATTGGCGGTGCGTCGGGGTCTGGCTCAAGGGTTAGCAGCCCGTTCCTTTCGACAAGCCTTCGCTCCTTCACCGGCTTCGAGATCTCGATCTTGCCGTTGAATTCCTCTATTTCGAGCTCGTCTCCCGCGCGTAGCCCCATGCGGTCGCGAAGCTCCTTGGGCACGACGATGCGTCCCGCCTTGTCGATTGTCACGTTCATGACATCAGAATACCATTTCAAGTGGCACTTGAATTCCATTTATCGGCTTTGCTGAGCAGATCGCGGGCACCGGCGTCGAGCAGACGCTTGGCGAGTTCAGCGCCGAGCAGGGTTGGCTCGGTGGAGTCGCCTTCGAAGCGGTCGCGCAGCCACTCGCTGCCGTCGGGAAGGCCGACGAAAGCGTCGATGCGCATCTGATCCGCTCGGAGATCGACGCTGGCGTGGACGCCGAGCGGGCTGTTGCAGGTGGCTTCGAGCAGGGCGACGACGGCGCGCTCTGCCGTCACCTCGCGCATCGCCGGGCCGTCGATCAGCCCCTCGACCGCCGCCAGCGCTTCCGTGTCGTCGCTGCGCACCTGGAGCATCAGGGAGCCCTGGCCGGCGGCGGGAGTCATCGACTCGGCCGGAATCGGAAAGGCGATCTCGGCGGCACGGTCCAGCCGGCGTAGTCCGGCGACGGCGAGCACGATCGCGTCGAGCTCACCCTCGACGAGCTTGCGCAGGCGGGTGTCGACGTTGCCGTGCAGCTCGACGACCTCGAGGTCGGGACGCGCGGCGAGCAGCTGGGCGCGGCGGCGCAGGCTGGCGGTGCCGACCCGGGCGCCCTCGGCAACGTCCTCGAGCGAGGCGCCCTCTCCGACCCAGGCGTCGCGCGGATCCTCCCGAACGGGCACCGCGGCCAGCATCAATCCCTCGGTCAGCTCGGCCGGCAGATCCTTGGCCGAGTGCACGCCAATCTCCGCCTCGCCATCGAGCAGTGCACGCTCGACTCCCCGCACGAACCGAGCCTTGTCCTCGGCTCCGCCGTCAGCGCCGACCTCGACCAGCTCGGCGCCCCCGAGCATCTCCGCCACCTGCCCAGCTTGAGCCAGGGCAAGGGCGCTGCCCCTGGTGGCGATGCGCAGGGTCAAGTCGACTTGCGTCGACGCAGCTCAGTGACGTTCGAGCCCGCCTCGGCCTCCGGCTCGGTTTCGACGTCGAGGCCGAACAGCTCGCGCAAAGCGCTGACATACAGGTAGGCCTCGTCGCTGCCGGCGGAACGCTTCATGCGCAGGGTCGGCTCGTGGAGGAGGCGGGAGGCGATCGCCTTGGCCATCGCCGAGAGCCGTTCGCGATCGGCCTCGCCGAGGTTCTCCCAGCGGCCCTCGTTCTCGGTCAGCACGCGTCGCACGACGTCGTCGGCGCGCTCGCGCAGGGCGGCGATCGTCGGCACCACCTCGAGCGAGGCGAGCCAGCGCTCGAAGCGATCCTGCTCGGAGTCGAGCAGGTGCTCCGCCCGCCGCGCCTCGGCCTCGCGGCCACCGGTGTTGCGGGTGACGATCTGCTGCACGTCGTCGATGTCGTGCAGGCTGACCCCGTCGATCTCGCGACAGGCTGGCTCGATGTCGCGCGGCACGGCGATGTCGACGAGCAGCAGCGGTCTGCCTTCACGGGTCTTCATCACGTGCTCGAGCTCGTCGCGCTCGACGATGTGGTGCGGGGAGTTGGTCGCCGAGACGACGATGTCGGCCTGCTCGAGCTGCTCAGGCAGCTCCTCGAAGCGGACGGCGTTGCCCTCAAAGCGCTGGGCGAGCCCGATCGCGCGGTCGTAGTGGCGGTTGGCGACGAAGACGGTGGCGACGCCGCGATTGGTCAAGGCGCGGGCGAGCAGCTCGGCGGTCTCGCCGGCGCCGATTACCAGCACGCGTCGGTCGGCCAGGTCGCCGAGGGTGCGGCGAGCCAGCTCAACTGCGACTGAAGGAATTGAGACGTTCTTCTCGCTGATCCCGGTCTCGTCACGGGCGCGGCCGCCGGCGGCGAGGGCGCCACGGAAGAGGCGGTTGAGGATCGGCCCAGTGCCGCCCTCGACCAGGGCCAGCTCGTAGGCGCGCTTGATCTGGCCCTGGATCTCGGCCTCGCCGACGATCATCGAGTCGAGGCCGGCGGTGACGCGGAAAAGGTGGCGGACGGCCTCGCCGGAGCGCAGCGAGTAGAGGTGGCCGAGCAGCTCGGTGGGGCGAATATCAGCCTGACGGGTGAGCACGCCGAGCGCAGTCGACTCGGCCTCGACCGGGTCGGAGACGACGAGGTAGAGCTCGGTGCGGTTGCAGGTCGAGATCGCCGCCGCCTCGTGGATGCCGGCGACGTCGGTCAGCTCGCGCAG